>Ga0272446_1003018_pt1 | contig 21928 bp, 27 predicted proteins | sample YNPCB0061_FD_194587 | JGI IMG/M metagenome (GOLD analysis project Ga0272446, IMG submission 194587) | Hot spring microbial mat communities from Yellowstone National Park, WY, United States - YNP-CB-006-1 | ecosystem: Environmental > Aquatic > Thermal springs > Hot (42-90C) > Sediment | place... | reverse complement strand
TACGTAGTTCAGGCCGGCGACACGCCATGGAACATTGCGGAGAAGTTCGGCGCTCCGTATGAGGGCTGGTTGCAACTCCGTCAGGCGAATCACGACGATCCGGATGGATTCGTGCGAGCTGGCAAGGATGCCGGACCTTGCCTTTGGAAAAGGTGGTATGCTGGCAAGCGTATACGGATTCCTGCGGCGTGGTCCGACCCGCCGTTGAACAGCAGAGTTTGGCAGTTCATCGAAAGGCCAGGGGCCGGAGCGCTCGGAGGCCCGGGAGATCATGACATGGAGCACACGATTCGCCGAACGGATACGTTGGGTTCGATCGCTCGTAAGTACGGTGTGACCCGCGAGGCGATCATGGCAGCCAATCCGAATTTGGTCACGGTCAGGGACCGGGACGGATACCGAAGCATCGCCCGCGAGGAGTTCCGCGAGGGGCGGCGCATCAAGATCCCGGCGGCGGCGCCCCGCGTTCCGCCGATTGGGCTATCGGCGAACAACTGGGACGCACCGATGGCGCCATTCTCCGGGCTCAGCCAAGCCGCCTGGTGGGCGGACAAGATCATCGGGTACAAGCCAGCAGGGTCGGGAGCCTGGAACCAGGCAGCGGTCGCCTCGTGGCTTAAGGCCAGGTTTCCGAATCCGATGGAGATGATCACCTGGATTTTCTTGGACCGCTACGGCATGAACCCGCTGTCCGGCTGGCCAGCCGCGTATGCTTCCGCGGCGCATGCCAACGAGGCGAACGCTGTAGCGAGGGAGCTGGCACGCGACTACTGGCTCAGCGGAGGACGTGTTTACGGGTCGTATTCCGGCCATGTTCATGGCTGCGGCGGGAGCTGCATCTGCGGAGGAGGTTCGTTTACGCCGGCTCCGAATTGGGGCGCCCGGCCTCAAGGGCCGTGCAATGCGCCAGCGTGCGCTGGTACGATCAGCACGCTCGCGCCCAACTGGAGTGCTCCGGGCGTTCAGGGGCCGCGCGGAACGGTCGGTGAAAACGGCGACGCATGCACGCCCCAAGGCTCTGCTGTGACGGATCTCAAACCGTACTACTATATCGTCGAGCAGGAGGACTTGGCCAACTTCTGGAAGATCCCCCTGAAGTTCAACCTTCCCACCACGAGAGGCCCCGGCAAGTGGACGTGGCATGAGCTCCGCAATGCGAATCTGGACTGGGTCGGACGCTTCGTCGAGCAGAACGGCGCCTGCGTGCTGAACGGACTGTATGCTGGCGCCAAGCTCAAGGTCCCGGCCAACTGGCCTGAGCCCAGGCCCGGAGTCCGTACGGAGCCCATTGGAACATCGACCACGTCCTGCGGCCCTGGTCAGATCCTCATGGGAGGTCAGTGTGTCAATCTTCCCGTGGGAGTCACGGTGCCGGTCGGTGGTCAGTGCCCCGCTGGCTCGACGCTGGTCGGTGGCCTATGCATCCCGGACGGCGGCTACGCTCCGCCTCCCGGGCAGAACTGCTTGCCTGGGACCCAGTACGAATCTGGCATGTGCAAAGTCCCTGGCGGCGCACCCCCTACGACACAATGCCCGACCGGGAGTTACTGGGTTCCCGCGATGAACGCATGCGTTGGCGCGAACGGCGTGCCTCCGGTAAGTGGCGCCTGCCCGGCTCCGCTCGTGCTCGACCCGAGCGACAACCTTTGCAAGCCCAGCACTTTCGTGAAAACCGGAGGAGGCGCCGCGAAGAAGGAAGAGGGCTTCCCGACGTGGGCCTGGGCGCTCATCGGAGTCGGCGCCGCGGCAGCCGTGCTCATGGTGGTCTCGGCCGCCAAGAAAAAGCGCGTGGCGGAGGCGCGGCCCGCGGAGCATGAGCCTGGGCGCGGTTACGAGCCTTACTTCGTTCGTCGGACCAGTGTTCCGACGGCATCCGCACGACGCTCCACAATCATCGGCGAAAGCCCTCGCCGCCTTTCACTTCCGCCCCGTCGGTCCTCCATTCGGGTCCGGAGATCGTCGGAGATCGTAGGGTGACATGAACCATGCCTGGTGCCAAGCGGTTAGGCAATTGGAGTGTCGCGCAGAACGCGAATCGCGCGCGCGGGCCTTCACTGCCACTGGCGAGGCGCACGACACGTATGGTACAGTCGACGTGAGACAACGACCCAGCTACGTGTGAGGTCCGAAATGATCTGGCAAGCCAAACGCCTTCTCAGTGCTGACGGAATCATGGTTCAGGCGTGGAACCGGATGATCCGCAAGGTCCAGACGACGATTGAGACAATGCTGGTGCGCAACACGAGCGGCACCGAGATCCCGAATGGCACCATCCTGACCCTCTACAACGACGGCCTCAACACGCCGTTCGCTGTGCGGCCAGCGTGCCGTGGAGACGACTGGGACTACTGCGGTGTCTCGCAGCAGTTGATCCAGGTCGGAGATCAGGGGATCTGCCGTAGTTCCGGAGTGTCTTATGTCCGCCTCGTTTCTGGCTTGGAGGGAGTGGATTCCGGGTCGGAAATCTGCCTAGGCGCCTTGCCTGGCATGGGATCGACGTTCAGTGACGGAAGCTACGATGACATTTTCATCGGCATCGTCCAAGATCCCAGCGGCTACAATCCATACGCGCCCGATGGAACGACTGGCGTCACGGTCCTGCTCCGCTACCGCTGTGCATGGCCGCGTCCGCCGGAAGTAGGCCGTTGATGAGCATCGGAGGAAATGACTATGTGGACCGCCAACCAAATCGCCACAAACACTCGGAACGTCGGCCGCGCTTGGACGTGGCTCATGGACAGGATTCACCGCGACTTCGAGGTCTATCGCGTGATCAACAAGACGCTGGAGGAGGATGCTCTTGCCATCGGTGAGCTGGTGGAGTTGGCGATTCCCAGCGGCCCTACCTCGCACGACGAGGTGCGGCGGGCGTCCAAAAAGCGTGCTGACTACATCGGTGCCATGCAGGAGGTGACCCCATTCGGTGCGTCTGGCCAATGCAGGCGCAACAACGTGGCATTCGTCCTGTTTGACGGCACGAATGAGACACTCAACGTCGGAGATTTGGTCAACGTCTCCACGACCATGCCGGGTCGCGGTGTTGCTGTGCCGCTTGGCACCGGGGGTAAGCGCGTGGGCACGGTCTGCGACGTGCGCGGCTACCATCCAGTGACGAACCCTGGCGCTTTAATACTGATGCGGCACTGCTGTGGCGTCGGTCCGGGCTGAGGAGGAGTGCTATGATCTGGAGAAAACCCAGGCTGCTTAGTAGCGACAAGAATCTGCTGGGGGTGTTCAATCGCCTCATGCGCCACTTCCAGCGCACGATCGAGGTACGCGAGGGTGTGTTTCCAGCACCATCGCTTCCGAACGGAACGATCGTCAAAACGGATCCGGGGCAGGCGTATTCCGCTGTGCCAGCGCTAGACGATTCCATGACGCGACACCATTCTGGCGTCGTCAATCAGACCTACCCCGGCATGCCTGGACGGGGAATCGTTCGCACAGAAGGGCCGACCGATGTCCTACTCGATGCCGCAAGCGATGATCAACCACCCGAGCCAGGTTCGATCATCAGGCTATCGAAAGACGAGGCCGGTAAAGGCACGTCCGTTCCCAATACCCCGTCTGACATCTGGGTTGGCGAGTGCGTGGATGCGCGAGCCTTCGTACCCGGAAGCCCAGACACGCGAGTCTGCAAGGTCATCCTTCGCGACCGATACTTGTTGCCTGAATAGCGATCCACCGTGCTGACGTAGCTGTAGGAGAAATCGCAATGGCATTCAATCCGGTCCAACTGCTTACCTCCGACGTGTCCCTGCGCCAGTCGTGGATGAGGCTTCAAAGACGCATCGCAGATGTTGTTGCCTCCGAATCAGGGTGGCAAAACATTTTGTTCGTGGGCAAGGACGGCAATGACGCGACAGCGCAGCCGAATAGCATGAACAGCAAGTACCTGACAATCCAGGCCGCCGTGGATGCCTGGTCCCCCGGGTACATCATCCTAGTCGGTCCGGGTACCTACCAAGAAACGGTCACGCTTCCAAGCGCGTTCACTGGACTCATCATTGCCGCGGTGACTCCATTGACAGCAAGCATACAGCCTCCTGCTGGGCAGCCTGGAATCGTTTACCAGAACGCCCAACCGAGCAGCCTGTGTGTGATCCATGGACTTAACGTGCTGGTGAATTCGTTGTCGGCGCCGGCGGTGTCGCTGGATGCGTCCGCGTCGACCGTCGCCCTGACGGATGTGATCTTCGTTGAATGCAACATCCTCAACGCCGGTGGCGGATTAGCGATCATGGCGATCGCAGCCAACTCAATTGTGTTCGAGCGTTGCGACGTTGACGGAAAGGTAAAATTTGACAACGTCGGCAAATACGAGTTCAACCGATCCAACTCGCGCGGCGGCTTCGCAGATTCATACGACATTACCGGGCCGCTACCAGGCGTGTTCGACCGGCAATCAACCGCTGCCCAGATTCGTGAGTCAACCCTCGAAGATGCAAAATTCGAGATGCAGGCTCGTGTAGATGCGGTCAGATCAAAGTTCAGCGGACAGGTGCGGGCGGAATTGAGAGACTATCCGTCCGGAGCGGAAGGCAAGTTTAGTCCGGAGTACTGCGAGTTTTCCGCTGGGATCACGTTCGATTGCAGATTTGCCAACGCTGGAATCCACACCGCCTGCTTGGGCCGACACAATGTGGTACAAGGTGGATTGTCCGTGTCAAACGCGAACGGTGCTCCGGTCGAAACACGAGTTTATTTTGAGCATACCGTTTTCAGCACCGGAGATCCCATCGCCTGCGGGACGCCCGACACAAACCTGTACCTGTGGGGATCGACGTTCAACCAATCGGACCTCATCACTGGGAATCCAGGCGGCATCGACCGAGACTCGCACCGGTTCAGCCAAGTGACCATTCCAGCAAGCCCCGCACCGCCGCAGGTCCTCCAGATTGACCCACCCTTTACGAATGGCGGCGCGTGGTACACGTGCGTGATCAACCAGGTGCAGCCAACACCAGCGGGTGGCCCGATCATAGGCGCGAAGGTGAACAACTCGGTGACGGTCATCCCCGACCCAACGATCGAGATCCATTGCGACCTAACGATCCTAGCTCAGAGGCTTTAGGGCTTGCGTTTGTCGCCACGTCGATCAACAATAGCGGTATGAAGCAAGTCGTTGGTATGCACGAATTCTGCGCGGGTGGCGGCTGTTGTCCGGTCTTGGTGGAGTATGCCGACGGGTCGCTCGCCATCGTGGACAACGGTCGGGAGCTTGTTTCGCTGACGCCTGACACCGCAGCCCGCCTCGAAGAATCTCTACGGAGGCTGCGATGTCAGAGGTCGTCAGAGTCGCGCTCCTGATCCTAGGCGCAGCGGCGGCGGCGATCATCATCTCAATGGCTCACATCGCCGGGCCATTGAGACGGCTTTTTAGGCCGCCGATCGGATGCAAGGGGGTGCCTGAGTGCGAGCACCGCCCAGCACTGCTCGTCTGCCCGCTGTGCTGCGGGTATTGGCTGGGCCTTGCGGCCGGGATTTACGCCTGGAGTGCTGGCATGCCTTGCGTGTGTGGAGCCGTCGAGGTAGTTGCCCTCGCCCTCACGGTCTCGCTCACCGCCTATGTCGCTGGGACCTGGCTTCGCGAGCATGATCGTCCTCGCCCGTGATACGCCTCGCCCATGAACCCTCGCTGGCTCGTCGCGGTGGGTGGCCTGGCAGTGATCATCGGGCTACTCGTATCACGCAAGGCGAAAGCCGATCGCTATGGAGGGACCAAGCCGGCAACGCCGGCTCCGCCGGATGCGTATGTCGGCCTGCCGTCGTGGCGCCGGCGTCTGCTCGCATGCGTCTTGGAGCACGCAGACAACCGTACGTTGTACGAATGGGGCGGAGGCCACGGGCACGGCAACGACTACGGCTTAGACTGCTCTGGCTTGGTGAACGTCTGCGCGCAGTCAGCGGGGCTGAGCGTCGCTGGCAATGCGGACTGGTACTACCGTGACCTGCCGAGTGTTGCGGCGCCTACGCCGGGCGACCTTGCGCTGTATGGCACCACGGAGCGAGCGACCCACGTGCGGGTCGTGACGTCCTGGGATCCGAACACAGGCATCGCAGAGTGCGTCGGCGCCGAAGGTGGAGGCCCGAATGTGACTACTCCAGACGAGGCTCTGGCGCAGAACGCATACGTTCGTCGAGTAGCGGACCACACGGATTTCGGGGCAGCATTCCTTGGCTTCCGTAGCCTCGAACCCTATGCGGCGACGGCCAGACCCCAGTCGGCCCCAATGCGACCGTCACCCCCTGGATGATTCTGCCGCCGGCGCATGTTGAACCTGTGGTAGAATCCACGTAGCTTACAAAGGAGGCTACCATGGCGCTCAGCGCTGAATGCACGCGGAAGATGGGCAGGACGATCCAGCAGACGGGCGCGACCCTCATGTGGATTGCGGGGCGTGAGCGTGAGCGTGTGACGAAGGGGCAGGAGATGTTGGCCCCATGGGACTCGCTGTGGCAGGCCGACCCGAAAACGGGGGCGGTGACGCCCCCCGGCGCCGACCTCCTGAACCAGTACGATCCCGGCCTCAAACGCTTCTACGACGCGATCCTCGCGGGGGCCAAGGATGAACAAAACGTGCCAGGTTTCGATCCAGATGCCTGCGAAATTGACTGGCTGGTGTTCGCCTGCTCGATGAACTCGATCGCCCGGCTTCCAGACGATCAGATCGCCGCTGCAATGAAAACGACCGAAGTTGCTCGTTCGGACTGCCCGACCGTCATCGCGAACGATCCCGCATACGCCTTCGCGCGGGAGCCGGAAACGAAGAAAGGGGGCATGGGCACGGGCGCAATGGTCGGCATCGCCGCGGTTTCGCTGGCGGTCATCGGCCTGGTGGTGTATTCATACCGCTGAGGTGCCACATGCCTGGTTCGCACGAGTCGCCACCTGTACCCAGGCCACCCTCGCCTCCGGTTGGATCGCGTCCGCCCGGCACTGGCGCGCAGCTCGTTCCGGGCGCCGCGTCAGGCGATAGGGTGAGGTGCTACCCGGACTCGGACGCGAAGTTTCTCGATCAGGTCAGCCGAACCCTGAGCCACGAGTGGTTACGGCTGCGAGGCGGCGTGGCCATGGATCCGGCCGTCGAACAAGGGTTCCTCAAGGACTTGCTTGCCGCATTCCAGGCTGGGCGCGTGATCCCAGGCTACTACCGCGATGCCGACACGGGCAAGTGCAGCATGTATTGGCCCGAGCTTGCCTGCTTTGCTCGGTGGTATGCGCAGCTCGATCAGGTTGGGCGCGAGATGGTGCTCGACGAGCTGGAGACGGGCAACCCGTGGCCGTGGACCGCCAGCGGCGAGTATGAGTTTCCGCCACGTCCGGCGCCTTGTGAAGACGGCATGACGGAGCAGGAAATCAAGTGGTGTTGTCCAGATCAGGTCATGGGCGATCCGATCTACGCTCGCGATTTCCCATTCGAAGTGCCTAGGAAGAGAAACTGGGGATTGTACGGTGCCCTGATCGCGGCTGGCGTTGCCGTAGTGGGCGCTGCAATCTACTCTGGTAGGCGTTGATGTTCTGCCCTTGCTGCGGCCAGCCGGTGCATGCTGCGAACACGTATCGAGACGGATACGTCGATGCGCCTGTCGCCACAGGCGCGGGATATCTGTCCGCCAACGGAATCGGTCCGCCACCGGCCACGCACAAGGCGCATCCGATATTGTGGTTTATGGCTATAGCAAGCGTCGGCGGATTCGGCATCGAGCTGTACCGTTTGATCCACAGCAACGGAAACGGAAACACAGTAGGTGGACGCAATGTCGCGCCCGATGTCTAACGGACTGAACATGACGTCAAAATTGCAGCCCATTTCAATGCTGGGTTCGGATGTGGGTTTCACTCAAATAGGTAACTCCGATGCCTGAGTTTCATGTGTCATGGGAGACGGTCGTCCTGGTTATGGCCTTGGTTGCCGGGATCAAGCGCCATGATACAAATGGCGTGATCAAAGGATGGCGTACAGTCGCCATAGCTCTGTTAGCATCCGTCGCGCTTTCCTACGATTATCCACTTCCGCCCTGGGCGCAGCCTTTACTCTCCGCCTTGCGAGTGTTCGCGATTGCCGTAGGCGGCCATGCCTACGTCAGCCGCCTTTCTGCCAAGTTTGGCCTACGGATTCCATACCTGCCTTTGCTGGATTCGTCCGTGTTTCCAGACAGGGAGGCGGCCACGAACCCAGCGGGACGGTCGATCCGGCCAGGCAAGCGTGAAAAGGATGGGCCGCTCGATGGCGGATGACATCAGGGCACGGCTGGATTCAATTACATCGCGCGTTACGGAGCTGGAATCCGGAGCTGCAAGTGTGACCGCCGCCCTTGTCGTAGCGGAAAAACGCATATCCGATGTCGCCGATGCGCAGCGGCAGATCGCCGAGGGGCAACGTGAACTGGCAGCGGATCTTGCAGCCGTGAAAGAGACGCTCGGTAGCGCCCCGAATGAGGCAACCGGCAATCCTGGATCCGGCATGGCCGCCAAAGTCGCCGAGATGAACGTATATTTGAGAGATCAAGCCAAGAAGCCCGCGGACTTTCTCCGTCGCGTGCAGACTATCTCCGCGGTTCTTGGTACGATCGTCGTGCTCGGAACGATCGCGGCCGGGTGTGGAACCGCACTCGTGTGGCTTGTCAAGAATTTGCACCGGTTGGGAGACGTACCATGAAATGCAGACTGCTCTACCACTACCTAGTCATGAGCCTCATTTGGGCTGTAGCCGGCTTTGCACTCGGAGTAGTCGGGGCTTGCGTGTACGGCTGCGGATGCAAGAACGCGATGCCACAGATCGTTCAGACGCAGTCGTTGATCGATGAGGGGCAAAGCGCTCTCGATCAGGCGAGGCTCGTGCTCGAAGTAGCGAACCTGCCCGCGGAGGCGAGGTCGAAGGTGGAGGCTGCGATGCAACGGGCCTACGCGGCCCTCCGCGCCGCCTCTGCCGTTTTGCAGGGTGCCTTCGACGCCTGCCAATTCGATGTCGCAGCAGCGCTCGCTGAATTCAGCGAGGCTTGGAAGATCATTCGCACCTTCCTGCCAGGCTTGGGCGAGTCTGCGGCTGGCGCCGGGTCTCCGGTCGTCACCGATCCGGTGATCTACTCCCTGTATCCCCCTAGGAGCTGAACCACGCGAGGGCTGTGCGCCTTCCCTCTGAACGGAAGTAGCTGGCGACTTCGCCGCGGCAATCCGCAGGGCTCCTTGCATGCGACTCGGTCCGCTTAGCGAGGAACGCGACGTACAGCCCGTGCAGGTGGCTTTGGACCGGATCGCCGCTGTGATCGGCCAGAAAACGTGATACGATGGTAGGCAGTCATGTTCAACCCGGTGGATCTTCTTGTTGCCGATCTGAGGCTGCGTCAGTCATGGACACGCCTTCAGAGGCGAATCGAGAACGCGCTGGCGTCAGTCAGCGACGGACTCGTCAAGGTCAGGTCCGACGACACGACGCCAAACTATTTGTGGGACAAGATCGTCGGCGGAATAGGAGGCGTGACCACCGCGGTTCTGAACCCAGGCGGGGACGAGAAGCTGGAGATTTCGGTACCGGGCTTTCCAGGACCAATTGCACGCACACTCACTGTAGGGCTCAGCGGAGGCGTGGACTACACGAGCCTGAAGGCTGCGATCGACGCTGCGATACTTGGCGGTGCAAGCGAGACATCACCATGGCTCGTGAAGGTGTACCCAGGCACCTACGTAGAACCGCCTATGGTAATCCAGCCAGGCATCTGCCTGGTGGCGGAGGCAAACAGAATCACAACGGCGATCATCCAAGCGTCCAACCCAGCGGCGGACTTGTTCACGTGCAGCGGCGGGTACATCGCCGGCATTAGGGCAGAGGGCGTAACCGATCCGGCCCGCGCTCTTTTCCGTTGCTCCACCAACCTAACTAGAACCGTATTCCACGGCGTAGGTGTCCGCGCCTGCTCCACCGGCATAGCCGTGTCCGGAGGGGCCGCCGCGATAATCACCAACTTCTCGGCGACCATCGATGGGCCGGGACAGGGCATCACGACTGCCATCTCCGTGAGCGATGCCAACGGTTACCTTGGCATTTTAGGTGCTTTCTTTTCCGCACCGCCAGCCGTGCTCCCAGGCTACGGCGCCGTCAATCCGATTCAGACCTGCATTGCTTGCCGCAACGGCGCGAACGCGAACGTGACTGGCGCCGTGTTCCTCGTTGCCCACAACGACAACACGGCGGACGCCGTCTTCGTGGACGGCGGCGCCAGAATCGCGTTGTTTTCGTCCGAGTGCGAAGGCTGCGCGAACGCAGTTCACATCGGCGCGGCTGGCGCCAACACACGAGCAGTAGTCCAAGGGGCTAGGTTCGTCGGCAACGTCAACAACGGGGTATGCGACAGTGCGACTGGGGCGTTCCTTGTCTCAGCGGAGGCCGATGACGTCAAGCTCGTCTCCGTGCCAGGGACCAAGCTATCAGGCTTGATCCAAACACTCGCTGGGACTGAAACGCTACTTGCCGGTGACGTGAATTATTCATACCCAAATGGGACGTCCCTTAGCCTGGAAGAATACCTGCACGAGTTTGGCTCAACTGGCTTGGCCTACGGCGGAGACGTCACAGTGGCAGGCCCGCTCAGCGTCAACGTCGCTGCCGGTGAGGGGTACTGCTCGCGTATAGCGCAGCATGACATTGAGAACGTGGAATGGAACGCCGTAGCTGGCTTAGCGGTTACCGACAACGCGACCAACTACGTCTACTACGACTCGGCGTCGGCGTCGGTAACGGCATCTATTGCTCCGCCTGGACCCAGCGACATACTGCTGGCGACCATCGTAGCGCAAAGTGGCGCGATCAAGTACCTGCACAAGACAAGAAACGTCCTGTACCAGCCTGAGCAGACGCTCCACGACTATCTGGTTCATACGCGCAGAATCATTTGGAGCAGTGGGCTGGCTGTTTCCGCCGGCTCCGGGCCGCTCAAGTTCAACGTGGCATCGGGCTCCTACTACGTTGCAACCGAGCTTATTTCAGTCTCCGGAGCTGCGGACGCGCAGTTCTGGTACTACTATGGACCGGGCTCGACCAGCCAGGTGCCAGGGTTGCAGTCCGTTCTGGACAACACGCAGTACGATAACTATGGCGTCCTGACTGCCATGACGGCAGGCTGGTTCAGGGCCGACACGATCATCATCACGAGCGACAACGTGGTGAGCGTCGTCTACGGAACCAAACAGTTCGCCACACAGGCTGAGGCGGAAGACTCATCGAACGCCCAGCCGATTCCAGACTTCCTTTCGCCGACAGGATGCTACACGTTTCTGGCGATCGTTCAGCAAGGCGCCGGGATCGTCTCGTTCTTAGACGTTCGACCGCGCGGAGTGAGCGGGCCTGGTGGAGGTAATGCGACCAACAACCACTCGGCGCTGCTGAACCTGCTCGCCGACGACCATCCTCAGTACCTTCGGACGGATGGTACTCGGGTAATGACTGGGCCGCTCGACGTGGGAGGCAACGGGATCGTAAACCCAGGACTGGTCGATGGTGTCAACGTGCCGGCCCATGGATCTCGACACAACCCGGGCGCCGTCGACGCAATCGCGACTGGCGCACCTGTATCAGTACTTGCGGGTGTCGCCCCGTCGCCAGGCACGGCGCCGTCGGTTTCGTTGTCCGACCACCAGCACGGCATTGCCGTAGGCATCCCGGTCAGCATCGGGACAGCCAATTTGCCTGGAACTTCCTCGTCGGTGTCGGCATCTGACCACCAGCACAACCATGGCGCGCAGACCGACCCGACGCACCATGCCGTCGTTACGCCGCTCGCAAACGGGTTCATGTCGGCCGCTGACAAGAGCAAACTGGACGGCATTTCTCCGACGGTGGTCGATGCCACGGACACGATCCTTTCGCCTGTTCTCACCACGGGCGCGGCAGCGACATTTTCGCTGGCAAACACGTACTCGGGGGCCATGTTCAATGTGCCCAGGAATTGCGCTTTTGGGAACGCCTACGTACGGCTCACGGCTTCGAACGCCGGCTCGATCGTGCGCGTGACGATCTACCAGCGTGCGGATGGCAACTCCGGCGTCGCTGGCCTTGTAGCTACCGGATCCGCCATCGCAACGGGGGGAGCGACAAGCCTTGTGATCCCTTTGGCCGGCTCTCTGGTACGCGGCATCGCGTACGTTCTGGTAGGCAGGGACAACGCCCCTACATCGACGATGCGAACGTACGGCAACACGGCGATGGACGGTCTGAACCAAAACGTACCTGCGGGCAAGGCACCTGTGAGTTTCACGACGTCGATTGCTTCGAACGGCGCTCCACCTGCGACTTTCGATCCTACCGTCGATGCGACCGCGAGCTCCGGAACGACGGCCGCGGTGATCCGCTTAGGTGCCTGAAGTGCGGCATCAACCGAGGCGTTTCTTTTCTTCCCGCGCGGTGCTACCATCATGGGCAGCGCGACGTTGCGCTAGTACCGGAGGATCACATGCCTTTCATGTTCGCGACCGATGAGCAGCTTGAGCAACTCCGCCAGGCCGAACTCGTAGTACTTGATTTTTACGCGAGCTGGTGCGGACCTTGTAAGATCTTCGCGCCGATCTTTGAGTCCGTCGCCGCCAGGTTTCCCGAGATCCCGTTCGTGAAGGTGGACATCGACAAGGCCAAGATGCTGGCGAAGGCCGCACGGGTGCGATCTGTGCCGACGATCGTGATCCTAAAGCGCGGCAACGTCGTCTTCTCCAAGAGCGCCGTGCTCAGTCGTGATCAGCTTGCAAACGCAGTCCTGGAACACTCAGGGCGCTAGGGGGCTCCCATGCCGGTTCGTCTCGGTTGGCTTGTCGATCCGTTCGATCACCGCGACCGTCGCAGCACCGATCTGGTGGGCGCGACGACCAGGCTGGGTGCGCTTCCGCGAGTTCTTGGCACCGCGAGCATGAAACACCTCCGCGGCCCGAGGATCTTCCAGGTCGGGCAGTCCTGCGTGGGCTTTAGCCTGGAACGCGCGATCTACCTGTGCCACCGGATACAGGGAATCGCCAGCCCCGCGCTCGCTAGCGGCCTGCACATCTACACGGCGGCTCGCAGCCAGGAGACAATCGGCGTGACGCCTCCGCCCAAGCTCGAAGATCGGGGATGTTACCCGCGCCTCGCGCTCCGGGCGATCCACGATGGCGGCTTCGTGCGCCGTGAGGAATGGCCGGAGCGGTACTCGGCGATCAACAAGCGCATCACGCCGATGGCAACTCGGGCTGCCTTCGACCAGCGCGGCGATCGCTTCGCATGGTTCAGAATCGAAGAGGTCGGCATCGAGCGCGTGCGGGCCACGCGCCTAGCGCTGCAATCAGGCTGGTCGGTGATCCGTGGCATCTGGGTGGACAAAGCCTACCTCGAACACCGCGGCTCTGACCCGATAACCTCGATCGATCCGAATGAAATCGTGGGAGGACACATGCAGACTGTCCTCGAAGTGCTCGATGATGACACCGTCGTCGAAGACAACTGGTGGGAGGACTGGGGCTTCGAGGATGGGTTCGGGCGACTGTCCCCGGGATTGTACGGCAGCGGATACGTGTCCGACGTCTACGCGATCAAGTCCGTCCCACCATACTCTGGATGAGGAATCTCATGCGGAACATCGTGTTGCTCACGGTCTCATTGCTGGCTTGCGGGCCGGTGACACCCAAGCCCAAACCCACGCCAGGCGGCGCCGACTGCGCATCTGTCTGTGCTCACGTAGGCCCCGCTCCCGATGGCATGGGCTGCGAGGTAGGCAAGCCCACTCCAAACGGAGCGACCTGCATCCAGGTATGCGAAGCCTCGCACGCCAACGGCACTGACTGGCCACTCGACTGCATGCTCGCCGCAACGAGCTGCAACGCAGCCCAAGCGTGCGGGTTTTGATCATGGTATGGGAGCTCATTGTTCAGTCAGCGAAGGCGCTGTATGATTGGAACAAGGCCAACGAGGACAAATTCGACGAACAGGATGCGCGTTTAGCACCACTGTTTTCTCAAGACATGACCCCAGCTCGCCAGTTGCCGATTATCGGCGCTTACTGGCTTTGGAAAGACGGACGATATTGGTACGTCACGCATGACCGCTTGAGCATTCTCGACATTGCCGCGACCTACCTTCCGGTAGGTCCCGAGGAGATGGTCAAGAATCGCCGAGCCTATGAGCTGTGGGACATGCAGCCTCCGGAATTCAAATTCGCGATGGAGACGTACGGCCGCGAGACTGACCCAGTGAAGCTGTCTCCGCGGCCAGATGGCTCACAGATGTTCTGGGGAGCCATGCCTGACGGGACGCCCGTGCTCATGCCACAGGAATCGGTGGACATCGCACTTGCGGCGGGAGCCAAGCTCCCAGGCCCGGGAATAGGCAAGATGTTCGAAACGGAACCGCCGCGGTTCATGCTAACCCGACCCAGATCCAGCAGCCCTGGTTCGATCGTTGTCGGCGTCGGCCTGGTTGCCAGCGTAGCGCTTCTCCTTGTATATACGGCCGTGAAGAGGTAAGATGACGGGAAGCTAGGAGGAACCATGTCTCCGTACTCAGGCCAGCTAGGCTTCGCACAAAATGCAGGCGTTCCAGCATTCGACAAGGTGGCAAGGGATGTGGCAGCGGCGTCGAACACGGGCAACATCGAGTCCGACGTGCCCAGGTGCGCGGATGCCGCACTGGCGTCGCTGAAAGCGGACTATCCGGAGCAGTACAAAGCCTGGATCGCTGCTGGCAGCACAGACGCCGATATCATTCAGGCGTTCGCGTCCGAATGCGAGCGCCTGTACCGTGCTGGTGAGGTGCCACCGAAGAAGAAAACGAACTGGCTGCTCTGGGGCGGGCTCGGCGCGTTGGCTGTCGCCGGAGTGATCGTGGTTGCCTCGAAGACCAAGGAAAATCCAGCGTATGGTCTCAGCAATCCGATTCCGTCCGGCCGCAGACGTCTCACGAAGGCACAAGTGGTGCGCATGTGGAGGGAAGACGTCAAGCCTGGAATTGTTGCCAGGTACGGTAGTAAGGATCGAGCGGCGCTGGCGGAGTCGTGGAACGAATACACAGACATGCTCTGCAAGGAGGGCTTGATCACCCAGAGTCAGTATGAAACCTGGAGTGCCCCCAACGACGCAAGGTGAAAGGAGTAACGTCAGTGAGCTTCGCATGGTTTGTGGTTGGTGGGCTCTTGGGGGCGTCCGTCATGTACGTTGCCGCCAAGGAGCGTGTGTGGAAGGTCAATCCAGTGATCGGCGCGCCAGGAATCACCGATGAAGGCTACGCCTACGACGAAAATGGAGTCATCCAAGACCCAGGGAAGTTCCAAGGGCAGCCTCGGTGGGCGCCCGCCATGTGGGCCTTGGTCCTCGAAGGTTCCGCGGATGAGGGGCTGCCGGACGGCACCGAGATCCTGATTCTGGACGACGACGACTACCGCAAGTATCCCGAGCTGGTCGGCGTGTATGCCGTCGCTCTTTGGAAGGACGGCCACGGGTTCTTCGACACGATGGAGCTGAGCAAAGCAGAGTTAGAGGACCTTATGAGCGAACGGGAGGACGAGGAGGGCTACTAGTATCCATCCCTTGGCACACTCATGGAGGATGCCGCGATCGAAGACAGACCGGGTGGCGGCTATTCCGTCAGCTTCGTCGGCGAGTTCAAGTCGTTCAAGGCCGCGCTAAAGGCAATCAAGAGGCGCTCGAAAGAAGAGAATTTCTATCCGGCCATCTACTACGTCAACGACCACGGCAACGTCGAGCTGCTGGACGACGAGGGCGACGTACTCAAGTCCTGGGTGTAGGCGCGACGCCGCGACGCGCCTGAATCCCAACAGGGGTCTTATGCCATGTTTGGCATAGGGATCACAGCGTGCGGCACACGCACGATTTCGTTCCGTTGCACTGACCGTAGTCGGCCCCCTGGCACGACATGCACCAGCGCGAGCATAGCACGTCGTTGCACTGATAGTAGTCCCAGGTCGTACAGACCCCGAAATAGCAGGCGTTCCCACCGGCGCAGTCCGAGTGGATGCAGCAACTCGGAGCAGGACACGAGCAGCCGCTACCTACCTTCGTGCAGCCCAATGCGCACGTCCAGTCGCATTCCCCGGTGGCGGCGCATTTGGGGATGCCATGCTGTGGAGCGCCGCATGGTGAGCACTGGACGGCGCAGCCCTGCTCGGGCGTATTGTCCACGCACCATCCGCCGCACACGTGCTGAGTGGGCGGGCAGGTTACTGGTTCCTCGGAGGCGTCGGTTCCGCCTTCCGCGGCCGCCTCTGGGCCGCCGGCATCATCTTGGCCGCCTCCTGCACCTCCGGTCGCCCCGCCGCCTTCCGCGGCCGCCTCTGGGCCGCCGGCGTCGTCTTGGCTGCCTCCTGCACCTCCGGTCGCCCCGCCGCCTTCCGCGGCCGCCTCTGGGCCGCCGGCGTCGGCTGCTGACACGGAAGTCTGGAACTCTCCGCCGTCGCAGCCAACAATCACGACGGCAGACATCATTATTACGACAGCACACCTACGATACCCGCGAATGCACATGATGATACCCTCCGTCGGCCGGCGCTTGCTAGAGATGTGCCAAATCGTCCGGCAGCGCAGACACGTCCGTTGGGTAGCATTTGCGCGTATGCGGCCCGTGACCCGGATGTCACTGGTGTATCAAAGTTGCAACACTCAGTAGGCGTCAAGGTCGAGCAGGTAGCCCTCGCCCTCCATACCAGGGGCGATCCCAAGCTCGCGGGCGAAGGCTTCGACCGCTGCGGCGCTACGAGCAACCTCCCGCAACCGGGCCGTCGTCGTCAGGGGAATGAGAAGATCTCGCGCGAACGTGTCCGCCTCTCCTTCGAGCATCGGGTCCTCGCCGCCATCTCCTTCGAGGAAGACCAGTCGTTTCCCGTGCAGAATGATGTGCGCCATCGCGTCGTGCAACGAACTCGCGGTATCGGGCCTCCCGGCTCAGCCAGAACTCGGCCGGTGTCCCGAGCACCCGTTCCAGTTGCAGCGCGGTGTCACTCACGATGGCGGCCTTGCCTTTGATGATCTCGTTGATCGTCTTCGGCGGGCGACCCATGCGTTCTGCAAGCTCACGCTGGCTGATTCGCTGCTCATCGATCATGTCAGCGAGCGTCCGACCCGGTGGCGACACGGTTAGCGGCCTGTACTGGGTGCGGCCTTGTTCAGTCATGGTACGTCGGGTTACGCTTTGGGCATCCGCACGCAAGCGGATTCGGCCGAGGGGCCCTTGGGCGCCGGCTTTGCCTTGACCGCCGCTACGAGGAATCCTACGCCGGCGAGCCCAATGACTGAGGCTAGCGCGATCTGGGTTCCGGACGCGCGCTTCTTTTCCTCCGAACCTGTCGGCTCGACAGGAGGGCCGGCAGGCTCGACAGGAGGGCCGGCAGGCTCGACAGGAGGGCCGGCAGGCTCGACAGGAGGAGCCTGCGGCGTGACGCCAGCGGTCGGCGGCATACCCTGTGGTGGAGCGGACCACGCAACTGGAAGACCGGTAGGACCACGGTCATAGGCGTACGGTCCATGCTCTGGGAGCTGCCACACATACGCGCCTTGATACCACGGATCCGACAATACCCATTCTTCGGCGGCGGGCAGCACTGTGTTCATAAGCACGGGAATGTACCTCGCGCATCGGTTCGCGGCGATGTCGCCCAGCAGCTCCTCGAATTGAGACTGGTTTAGCGAAGCTGTCCACCTTGCGAACGCTGCCCACGCGGGCCAATTCCACGTGCCATCGGTTGTCGCGTTCCATACGCCGCACTGTTCAATGGCTGCGGCCTGCACGAGCCTACGAATGGCTGGAATCGCCAACGTATTGACCATTTCCGCGCCGAACCGGCGCTCCCACTCCCTTCGCACGATGCGTTCTGCGATCTGCGCATTCACGCTGCTCCATCTTGACACAGCGCCATCGATCGTTTTCGGATCGACGCCAGGCTTGAACCACTTGCTGTTCAGAACGTCGGCCTGCGGAAGCCACGCGATCGGTCCGACAGGAGGCTGGTGTACCGTGTATGCGTATGGCATGGTTCGCTCCGGTCAATGAACAGATGGTACACGCTCATGGCGCACGAGACAACAAGGAGTGCCACGTGGTAGGCTTGCTCCATGACGGATCTGCTCTACTGGGGCGGCCCTGTGACACCATCGCAAGCCAGGAAAGTCATCTGGGAGCGACCTACCGCGATCCTTTCCTATGGGAGGGACGGATCCTCTGCGAACGCGCAACTCTACCGGGATCTATCAGCCGCCGACGGGTTTGCCTGGAGGGCCATGGCGCGCAAGGCGGGGCTCGACCCGGATGAGCTCGGAAGCCTTGGCATCGCTGGCTTCTCCGCTTTCCACGGCTTCGGGGATGCCATGCTCAAGAACCCGACTGACCGCGACCGCGTGTGCTACGTGCATCTTGCCGATGCGTGCTTTCAGGGCAGGCTCGACACGACACCGAAGCGGGGATACGTCGAGTTCGCGAAGCTGGCGGCGGATTTGAACCACGGCAAGCTACTGGTCGCAACAACGAACGGCCCTTGGGGAGCCAACATCCACTACTGCTACGACTACGGGCCGCCCAAGGGCAACGTCTGCTATGACCTCACGTCGGGGGCCAGGTGCATGTCGTTCGTCTGGGATTCGGTGATGGCAGAGCTCGGCCTGACGGACGCAGATGTCTGGGAACCCATGCCTCCAGGCGACGTCCCTGCACCGACACGTGCGATGGCGATAGGCAATTTCCTTTGGTTTCACTACGAGAGCCCGGACACGTCGGATCCGCATGGTTTCCACGCGAACGTGATTGCGACGCCGTACATGCAGCACTTTGGGGCGCCTTGGATGGCATCGCTTACGTATCCAGGGATGCCGTCGCAGCCTTCGCCCGACATTGTCGGACTGAAAAGCCGCAGCGGCACTAGAACCGTGATTGCTGTCGCCGCTGGAGCCGCGGCTACGCTGGCCGCCTATGTCGCTTGGCGGCGCCTGAGGAGAACGTGAACATGAGTGACACGATTGTCTTGACTGGTCCATTTGATCCAGCGTCGCTCAAGCCGGGTCAGACGTATGCCGCGATCAGCGACAACGAGGCGTACCCGATCCTGCATTACATGGTGACAGCGGGGTTCGCCGAGACGATCTGGGAGCAGTTCTTGGAGGGCGGACGTGTGGCTCTTACCGCCAAGGTCGCGGGGCGCATAAACCCCGAGTCCCAAGGCGACGTCGAGGCCAGCGGCCGGATGACCCTCACCCCAAAGTGGGCCCGTGACAACGTGCTGAAGGACTACGTGGTCTGGCAAGAGGCGTGGTGGCGTGAGGCAGTCCAAAACAGCGTTGACGCCGGTGCCACGCGCATCGAGCTGACCGCGGAGGAGCAGGCCGACGGCACCATGCTTGTGGCTTGTGACGACAATGGTCGAGGCATGACCCAGGAGCAGATGGAGCATCCCGAGGATGGATTCCTTCGCTTCGGGGGGACGACCAAGGTCGCTGGCGAGGGCACTGGAGCGTTCGGTAAGGCGAAGGAGCTGCTTGTACTCCCGTGGATACGATGGACCGTCATGACAAAGGACAAACGCTACGACGGCGTCATGGACGAGTGGAAGCGCAGAAGCGCCCCGATGCGACAGGGGCTCCGCATCGAAGTGGTCATGCCCGGGGACTTCTGCACCAACAAGGCCACGGCCATGGCTTTTCTGGAGAAGTGCTGGATTCCACAGGTTGAATTTGTGCTGAATGGGAGGCGCGTCACGACCAAGATGCCGACGCCTACCGACCCGGACGACGTGATCGAGCGGCATCCAATGGGCATCATCTACCGATTCAAGCGGGAGCGCGTGTCACAAGAAGCCGGCAAGGCGATGCTGCGCGCGTTCATACACGTCCGGAAAAACGGCATTTGGATGTTCTCCATCCCGCTCCCGAATAACGCTCGTGAGGGCCTGCTCGTCGAGGTGACGGCGGACAGCAAAGTGGCATTCAAGCAGTCGCGCGACGCCTTCAATTATCACTCGCTGTACTACAGGCTCGAAGATCTGAAGGCAGAGCTGACCATCGAGAAACAGGTGCTCACTCGCCGAGATAGGATGGAGGACGAGTCGTTCCCTGGCGCAGATCGCTCCATAATTGCGGAGCGCGCCGCAAAGCTCGAACTAGCTCTTGGTACACTCCCCGAGATCGGCGCCAAAGGGGCTAGGTTCGACAACAGGGCGTTGGAGGTGATCCGATCCGTGCTTGCGGAGTTCGCGTCTCAAGATGCGGAGGCAGGCGTTCACCTAGGCACCACGGAACCGACGGCTGGCGCAGAGATGTGTCGCAATGTGAACGTGAATGGACAGAAAAAGCTTGATTTCTTGATCAAGCAGCTCGTGTGGGCGCAGGACTTCCGCATCCTCAAGTACCCTAAGCAACCGCCCGTCCCAAAACGGTTCTACCCTGGCAGCATGCCGTCGCAAATTTACCGACTCGCCCGCGTCTGGTCAGAGCTGTGCCGCTTTGTGCTCATCATGCTTGGCAGTTCCCAGGAGTATGGAACTGGCTGGGTGTTCACGAGCGAAGCTCTGGCCGTGTGCGAGAACACGCACAAGCAGAGCTACCTGTTGCTCAATCCATACGACATCGAACGGATTGGCAATCCAATTTACAACCCGTCTGACAATGGCGACCTGAAGAAGCTCTACGCGCTTGCGCTCCACGAATGTACGCACATGTACGACGGCGTGAACAAGCACGATGACTCTTACGCGGTGGCCCTCTCAAAGAACATCGCTATTTGCGCCGTCGGGGTCAAAGAGCTTCGAGCCGTGATCGGCGGGATCAAGGCACGAAGCGCGCCGAAGGCCGAGAAGGAGGGCGAGCCGCTTGGTCCGAGCCGGGCTCAGCTCAAGCTGAAGACAGGGCTCGAAGCTGCAATGCGGATCCGCGGCAGCGTTTCTCAGGAAAAGAAAGACCCAAAGGCTTTCCTCGATGGAATTCGGGCACTGGGCGCCAAGCTTAGCGACAAATACGTTCAGATCGCGAATGACAACAGCCGAACGCCGATCGACTACGCCTCGGACCGCTTCGAAAGAGAAGGCAAGATCGAGCTGGACAGGGCGCTTCTGTGGTACATGTCTGGCACGCCTCCGATCTTCCGGCTACGCGCAGATGGATCAAAGTCCCTCCGCATTTGGAATGCACTACGTAGCAACATCGAACACGACCCGTCTGTCATGTTCCGAATGGAAGAGGCGCAGCTCACCTACCCGGACTGGGATGCGGATGCGCTTGACGACCGAGGTGAGAGCGAGTACGCGGAGGCGAAACGGGCTGCAAATATCATGAGCGCGGTCGTCTCAAGCGTTGATCATGAGAATCCGCTAGAAACGACACTCCTGTACAACGAAAATAGGTTCGAACAAACAGGACGTTTGACATATTGGCAGCAAAGCGTAGGCGCGCTCGCACAAATCCTGGATCCGTCGCTCAGCAACGGCGAGGTTCCTGTGGATCTAGTGCAGCAGCTCAGCAACACGCTTGCGATCACTCGTACCTTGTATTGCCCCAGCTTTACGCTCAGCATGACCAGGCGCACACAAGGCAGCTTTGCTGGTTCGTCACTGGTGCTGCTCGACATGCGATGCGCGTCCCCACTCACTGCGCGTCGTTTCGATCTTTGCCGCCGAGCTGACACCTACGGGTACCTGTATTTTTACGGAACTCCTAGGATTGATCCGACGGTACAGAGTAACGTAATTCCTAAGTTCCCACCGATTTCTCAGATCGCCAAGGGACTCCGAGCGCTGGAGGTGCTGGCTGGCGAGCGCGGCGCTGTGTATCACTACACGCGCAAACTGGAAGGCTATCCGACTGAACCTGGGAGCAACTTCGTCGCCAAGCTCGATAGCCTATCAGAGTATCTCGGATATGGATCCGATCCGGAGTGGGCGTCGGTCATGGCCCCGTTGCTGTTCGACCAAGGAACATGCG
>Ga0272446_1003017_pt1 | contig 21955 bp, 18 predicted proteins | sample YNPCB0061_FD_194587 | JGI IMG/M metagenome (GOLD analysis project Ga0272446, IMG submission 194587) | Hot spring microbial mat communities from Yellowstone National Park, WY, United States - YNP-CB-006-1 | ecosystem: Environmental > Aquatic > Thermal springs > Hot (42-90C) > Sediment | place... | reverse complement strand
TACCGGGAGGTTGCGCCGGGTGGGCTGCAAGTATTGGCCGATGGTGACGATGTCCACCCGGGCTTGAAGCAGATCCCGCAAGAGCTGCTCGACCTGCGCGGGCGTTTCGCCCAAGCCCACCATCAGTCCGGATTTGGTGAGACCAGCGGGGCGGTAACGCTTGGCTTCCATCAGCACGCGCAAGGACTGGCGGTAGTCCGCTTGGGGGCGGACTCTGGGATACAGGGGCTCGACGGTTTCCATGTTGTGGTTGAAGACATCAGGAGCGGCGTCGAGGACCGTCCGAACGTCTTCGAGGCGTCCGCGAAAGTCGGGGGTGAGGACTTCGATGCGAGCCAGGGGCAAGGCGCGGCGCAGTTGACGGATGGTTGCAGCGAAGTGTCCGGCGCCGCCGTCGGGGAGGTCGTCGCGATTGACGCTGGTGATGACGACGTAGCGCAATCCCATGGCGGCGGCCATGCGGGCTACGGCAGAAGGTTCGTCAGGATCCGGCGGGGGCGGGCGGCGGGACTTGGGCACGGCGCAGAAGCCGCAGCCGCGGGTGCAGAGGTTGCCGAGGATCATGAAGGTGGCCGTGCCGCGATGGAAGCATTCATGGATGTTGGGGCATCGGGCGGACTCGCAGACGGTGTGCAAGCGGTGGGCGCGCAAATCGCGTTTCAAGGACACCACCGACTCGTGGTGGGTGTGAGGATGGCGCAGCCACTCGGGGAGGCGTGGCCGGGCCAAGGTGTGGATGGGAATAAAGTCCGCGCCCACCTCAGTACTTTCGGACGATGGGGTTTTCGAAGCCGAGTTCCTTAAGCTTGGCCCGGGTTTCCGCGATGGCGGCGGCGTTTTCGAGCGGTCCCACCACCACGCGGTAGAGCTTATCTTGGCCTGCCGGTCCAGGAGCGATATAAGCCTTTACGTCTTTTTTTCTCAATGTGTTAACCGCAATTTCGGCATCCGCCTTGGCGACCGCCAGAACTTGGAGGAAGGTCTGGCCGGGCGCCGGTTCCAGAAAGAGGGGGCCGGCGCCGGCGGCGCCAGGCACGGCGGGTTTGGCCGGGGGCGGTTCGGCGGCTTTGGGAGGAGCGGGTTTGGCCGGAGCGGGCTCCGGAGCGGGACGAAGATCCGTCTTGGGCTTCACCGGTTCGGCCGGAGGCGCAGGGGCCGGTTTGGCGGACGATTCGGCGGGCATTTCGGCTTGGCTGCGAGGGTCATAAACGGGCGGCTGGCGGGTGGCGCTTTCCCGTTTGGATTCGGCCGGCGGAGCGGGGGCAGTACTGCGGCCGACGATGTAGCCCATGGTGGCGAAGATGCCCAGAAGCACTACGACGATGAAAAAGACGGTCAGAAGCTGTTTGTTGCCCAGGACGAGTTCGAATTCGCCCTCATCGTTTCGCGGCATGCGGCGTTACACTCCGAATGATGGTTTGTCGCTCTATTATAGCGCCGGGGAGAAGCGAGCTTACTTGCTCTCGGCTTCGGCGGAGCGCTGGAGGATACGGTTGAGATTGGAGATGATATCGACCGGCAGCGGGAACACGATGGTAGTGTTCTTTTCGGCGCCGACTTCGACGAGCGTTTGCAGGTAGCGCAACTGGATGGCGGCGGGTTGTTTCTGGATCAATTCGGCGGCCATGGCCAGCTTTTCGGCGGCGACGAATTCGCCTTCGGCGTGGATGATCTTGGCGCGGCGTTCGCGTTCGGCTTCGGCTTGTTTGGCGATGGCGCGGATCATCTGCTCGGGCAGGTCGACCTGTTTGACTTCGACCATGGCGACTTTCACTCCCCAGGGTCCGGTGTGTTGATCGAGGACGGACTGCAAGCGGACGTTGAGCTTTTCGCGCTGGCTGAGGAGTTCGTCGAGTTCGACTTCACCGAGGACGCTGCGCAGGGTGGTTTGAGCCAACTGCGAAGTGGCATAGAGGTAGTTGGCGACCTCGAGAACGGCGCGCGTCGGGTCGATGACGCGGAAGTAGACGACGGCGTTGACCTTGACGGTGACGTTGTCGCGGGTGACCACGTCCTGGGGCGGGACTTCCAGGGTTTCGATGCGGAGGGGGATCCGCACCATGCGGTCAATGGGGGCAAAGACGAGGATAATGCCCGGGCCTTTGGGTTTGGGGAGAACGCGGCCGAGCCGGAAGATGACGCCGCGTTCGTATTCCGCCAGGATCTTGATGGAACTGAGCGCGTAGAGGGCCAGGATAAGGACCACGATGGTGGTGAAATCGATGGGGAACATGTCAGCACCTCTCCACTTTGAGTTTGAAGCCGTTCATTTCGATGACGCGGACCTTGGCGCCGGCCTCGATGGGCTCAGCGGCTTCGGCGTCCCAGAATTCGCCGCGCACGAAGACCTTGCCTTCGGGGGCGATGGCGGTGTGGGCGACTCCGATGAGGTCTTGCATGCCGACGTCGCCGGTGAGGACCTTATTGGCGCGCGCCTTGATGACGAGAGAAACGAGGAAGACGGTAATGATGGCGAAGGGCAGGGTGACGGCGATGGCGGTAGACCAGCGAATGCGCATTTCGGGGGGGCCTTCGACGAGCATGACGGCGCCTAAAACCATGGCGACCGCGCCGCCGGCGCCGAGGATGCCGTGCGAGGCGAATTTGGCCTCGAGGATGAACAGCGCCACGGCGAGGACCAGCAGGGCGACGGCGGCGAGATTGATGGGCAGCACAGAGAGGGCGGACAGTCCGAGCAGGACGAGGATTGCGCCGAGCACGCCTGGGACGATCAAGCCGGGCGAGGAGAATTCGACGTAGATGCCTAGGCCGCCGAGGATGAGGAGCACGAAGGCGATGTTGGGATCGGCGATGGAGGTGATGAGGCGCTCGCGGAGGGTCTTCTGGTATTCGATGATTTCGGGAGAATCGAGATTGAGCTTTTGCTTGCGGCCGTCGAAGCGGGTGACTTCGCGGCCGTTAAGCTGGCGCAGCAGGTCAGACTCGTCGATGGCGATGATTTCGATGAGGCGGTTGTCGAGGGCTTCTTTTTCGGTGAAGGATTTGGCTTCAAGGACGGTTTTTTCGGCCAAGGCGACGTTGCGGCCGCGTTTGGCGACGAGGCTGCGGAGCGAGGCGGCGGCGTCGCTTTCCACCTTGGCCTTCATGGTGGGATCCATCTGGCCGCCGAGCAGGACGGGGGAAGCAGCTCCGGTGTTAGTGCCGGGGGCCATGGCGGCGATGTCGCCGGCTTGAAGGAGGAAGAAGCCGGCCGAAGCGGCGCGTCCGCCGCTCGGAGTGACGTAAGAGACGACCGGGGCGGGCGCGGAGACGACCTTTTCGACGATCTGGCGGGTGGCGTCGACCAAACCGCCGGGCGTGTTGATGCGCAGCAGAATGAGATCGGCCTTCTGCTGCCGGGCTTGTTCGGAGGCGTGCGCCAGGATTTCGACCGTGATCGGGTGAACCATCCCGTCGACGGAGACGGCAATCACCTTGGAGGCAGCGGCCGGCCGGTAACACGCGGCCGCGAGCATCAACGTTATGAGGACCAGCCGCATTTCACCCTCGCATCCCCACTATAACGCACCGGAATAGCGGCGCAAGGGTCATGTGGGTTCCGGGAGGGTGGATTGGCGGGAACCGGTGACGCGGACGGCGGAGCGGAGGGAGATTCTTGCGTTTCTGAAAAAACGAAGCCAATTTGGGGGGAAGGCTTTTGGGAGGAAGGGGTTGAGGGTGGGGCTGGGGGGCGGCGGGCGCGGAGGTCGCGGAGTTCGGCGAGGGCTTTGGAGAGGGTGCGGTCGAGGCGGGCTTCGTAGCGGGCAAGCCGGTCGTGCCAGTCGATGTCGCCGCACAGGGCGCGGCTGAGCAGGGTGAGGGAGTCCTCTTTGGGGTAGGATTCGCTGCGGCTGCGGATGGCGCGATCGAGGGCGGCGGTGGCGGCCGAGCGGATGCGGCTGAGGCGCCAGGCGGCGGCGACGATGCGCTCGACCAGGAGGACCTCGGTGGGGGTGGCGGGCTGGTGTTCGTCGAACAGGGCTTGGCGGAGTTGTTCGAAGGCGGCTTGGTCTTCGATGGAGAGGACCAGTTGTTGGGCGGTGAAGCCGTGGGTGAGGGCGTTGAGGGAGGCGCGGGCTTTGCCTTCGGGGGACTTGGGTCCGGTGGAGCGGAGGGCGTTGAGGCGGTTGGCGGCGATTTGACGTTCGGTAGCCATGGTCGAAACAGATCTCCGGATTGATTATGGGGCGGGAGAGTGGAGGCGGCGGGGTACGGGTGGGGGGAAATGGTTGAAAAGGGGGAGGATTGGGGTGAGAGATTTTGGTGAACGGGGGTGGGAGCGGGGACCGGAATGGACTGGGGGAATGGCTTCAACCGAAAAAAACGGTGCTGATTTTTTGCATCGGCGCGACATCGGCGCGCACCCATATGACCGTTAGGGGATCTTTCCCAGATTCCGATTAGCGAATTCCCAAGAACGTCAGAGGAGTCAGTATGAAACACATGGTATTGGTGTGCGCAACCGTGCTTGCGGTTGCAGGGTTAGCGACGGCTCAGAGCTCGGGCGCGCGCGTGCGCATTGTGCACGCTTCGCCCGACGCTCCGGCGGTGGACATCTACGTGAATGGCGGCATGGTTCTGGAGAACTTGCCTTTCCGTGAGTATTCCGAATATCTCAGCCTGCCTGCCGGCACGTACACGGTGGAGATCAAGGTGACGGGCACGAACACGGTGGTCAAGCAGCTTAGCGTTCCGGTCATGGCCGGCAAAGACTACACGGCGATCGCGGTCGGCTACGCCGGCGGCAAGCAGCCGGGCTTCGACGTCATGCTACTGGAGGATGACAACTCGGCCCCCGAGGATGGACGCATCAAGATCCGTGTGGCCCACACCGCTCCCGGCGCCCCGGCGGTGGACGTTTACGTGACGACACCCTTTGAGACCCTCACGGGCAAGCAGGCGGTACTGACCAACGTGCCCTTCAAGGCGGCCTCCGGTTATCTGTCCGTGCCCATCAGCATGTACCAGGCTCGGGTGACGGTGGCCGGCACCAAGACCATAGCCATCGACAGCCACAGGGTAGTGACGTGGGGCGGCATGATCCGCACGATCATTGCTGTCGACAACAAGGGCGGCGGCGCGCCGTTCGATCTGATTCTGCTTCCCGACCGCAACTAAACTAGGGGGATGGGGACGGCCTGAAGTGAGCCTTTGGAGAATGCGCGAAGGGCTCACTTCAGGCCGTCCCTTTCAAAGCCTTTCAAAGAAAGCCGGGGTTTGCCAGTGGAGGCCGGTGGGGCACCAGGGGGCGGGGGTGAAGTGGATTTCGGCGCAGTGGAGGGCGTGGCGGCGGAAGGGGAGGGCGGCGGCGAGGCGATCGGTGAAGCCTTTTTCGAGGAATTCGAGGAATAAGGATTCGTCGGGGCCGTAGATTTTGTCGCCGGCGATGGCGTGGCCGATGTGGGCGGCGTGGACGCGGATCTGATGGAGGCGTCCGGTTTCGGGTTCGACCCGCGCCAGCGTGAAGCCGTTTTCCGAGATCAGCGGGGTGAAATGGGTGACGGCGGGCTGCCCGCCGGCGACCACTCCTTGTTTGACGGCGACCGGCGAATGGCCCAGCCGCCCGATGGGGGCGTCCACGGTGACGGGGTGGCGCAGTTCGCCGGTGAGGAGGGCGAGGTACACTTTGCGGACTTGGCGCTGCTGAACGGCGCGTTGCATGTGCGAAGCGGTGGCGGAATCCTTGGCGACGACGACCAGTCCGCTGGTTTCGCGGTCCAGGCGGCAGGGGATGTGGACGCGGTCCAGGCGGAAGCGTTCGCGGCAGGCGCCGGCGAGGCTGGACCACGGCCCGTGCTTAGAGGGATGGCACGGCACGAAGGGCGGCTTGTTGAAGACGACCCAGGCGGGGGCATCCTCGATGATCCAGGATTCCAGTTCGGCAGGCGTGATGAGCCAGCCCCACTCGGTTGCCGGCATGTCACGAGTGTACACGGAATTTTGATAATCTTGCGGCTTGGGCGGAAGGGCGATGGCGCGAGCGCGGCGAATTTCGCAAATTGTTTTCCTGGCGCTTTTTGTCGTACTGCTATTTCGCACGGCTTTTTTCGGGTCGCTGAAAGCGGTGAGCGGGGACCCGGAGGCGGGGTTCGGGCTTAAGGTCTTTTTTCAGACGGATCCGCTGGCGGGGGCGTTACATGTGCTGGCGTCGCGCGCGCTGTATGAGGGATTGTGGTGGAGCCTGGCGATCCTGATTCCGACCTTTTTCCTGGGGCGGTTTTACTGCGGGTGGATATGCCCGCTGGGGACGCTGAACCAATGGGTGAGCCGGGTGAAATCGCCGTGGAAGAGAGGCGCGCGGCTGGTGGATTCGAACCGGTTCCGGAGCTGGCAGCGGGCGAAGTATTACGTGCTGTTTGCGGTTCTGGGGGCGGCGGCGCTGGGGAGCGGGATTGGCGGGGTGCTGGACCCGATTGCGATTACGGCACGGGCGCTGGCGCTGGCGGCGCTGCCGGCGGCGCACGATCCTCTGGCGTTTTGCGGATGCGGGCTGGCGCCGTTCGAGCGCCCTCATTATCAGCAGAGCGTGATGGTGGGGTTGCTGTTTGCCGCCATTTTGGCGATGAATTTGGCGGTGACGCGTTTCTGGTGCCGGGCTATATGCCCGCTGGGAGCGCTGCTGGGGTTGGCGTCGCGGTGGAGCGTGTTCGGGCTGGAGAAGAAGGAGGGGGCTTGCGGGGATTGCAAGCACTGCCTGCTGGGGTGCCAGGGCGGCGACGATCCGCAACCGGGCGCCAAGTGGCGCAAGCAGGAATGCCACCTGTGCTTCAACTGTCTGGACAACTGCGGCGAGAGCGGGCTGAAGTTCCGGTTCTTCCCGGCGGTGGAGCAGACGGCAGCGCGGGTGGACTGGAAGCGGCGGGCGGCGCTGGCGAGCGTGGCGGGAGGGGCGCTGTCGGTTCCGCTGCTGCGGGCGAACACGGCGGAGCGGGCGCGGCGAATCCGCCCGCCGGGGGCGGTGGATGAGGACGAGTTCTTGGCGCGGTGCATACGATGCGGGGCGTGCATGAAAGTTTGCCCGAACAACGCGCTGCACCCGGCGGCGAGCGAAGCCGGCTGGGAGGGTTTCTGGACGCCGGTGCTGATACCGCGCATCGGCTATTGCGAGACGAACTGCACGCTGTGCGGGCAGGTTTGTCCGACGGGCGCGATCCGCAAGTTCACGGGAAGGGAGAAGGGCTGGGCTCCGCCGGGGGCTGCTCCCATCCGTTTGGGGACGGCGTTCTACGATCACGGGCGGTGCCTGCCGTGGTCGATGGCGACCGATTGCATTGTGTGCGAGGAGGTGTGTCCGACATCGCCGAAGGCGATTTATCTGCGGGAGGCGGCGGTAAAGGATCGCGAGGGGCGTACGGTGACGGTGCGGCAGCCGTATATCGACCTTTCGCTATGCGTGGGCTGCGGGGCGTGCGAGAAGGCTTGTCCGGTGTTGGGATCGCCGGCGGTGTATGTGACGAGCGTGGGGGAGAGCCGGTCACGCAGAAACCAGATTGTGCTGAAGCGGCAGCAAGCCGGCGTGCGGTTGCCGGGCGACGGGGAAGCGCCGGGGTGGAAACGCAGCGGAGGGATGCGCAGCTTTGACGCCGAGAATCTGTGGGAGTACGTGAACGGGGACGCCGATCGATATGTTGCGGCGGGGGTAAAGCGCACTTACACGCAGCGGTATCAGCACGCGGGGGGCGGGGAGGCGGTGGTGGACGCACATCTGTTCGGCTCGGCGGAGGGTGCGCGGAAGCTGTTCGAATCCGAGGCGGCGGCAGGCGCGCGGGCGCTGGCGCTGGGCGAGGCGGGGCGCGACTATGGCGCGGCGATCACGTTCCACGGCGGGGCGTGGTTTGTGCGGGTGGTGGCGTACGGAGATGAGGAAGGCGTGCGTAAGGGGCTGAAGGAGCTGGCGCGGGCGGCGGCTGTCGTGTTGGGGATTCCTACACGGACGCCGGCAAATCCGGCGCCGTGAGGCGAGACGGCCGGGAAAGTTGTTTGTTTTGAGCGTGCGGAATTCCGGAGGGAAACGTGCACGGGTAAGGGGCAAGGAAGGTTGGCTTGTTCCCGTTCAACGTGTCGATTTCGGAAAGCAGTTGGCTCAACATCACCAACGCAGCCTTGGGCGTGGCGGTAGGGTTATGCCTGGGGATTGTTGCCGCGGGCGCAGCGGCGGATCTTTGGCCGCGCATACGGCGCCGGTTGTGGCAGCCGGATGTGGATGCGGAGGTGAGGAAGCTAGTTTCTCAGTTCCGACTGTAGGAGGACGGCGGCGGGTGGCGACCTCAGCCGCGGGGGATGTTGTATTTTTTGATCTTGTCGTAGAGGGTGGAGCGGTCGATACCGAGGGCGGCGGCGGCTTCCTTCATGTTTCCGGCTTTTCGTTCCAGGGCGGATTCAATCATTAGTTTTTCCATGGCCTGAAGGTTGAGGTCCGCGGGGATCCAGCGGTGGCTGTTGGAGCGGCGTTCGAGAAAAGAGAAGTCCTCTTCGGTGAGGGTGTCGGAGCGGCAGGTGATGATGGCGCGCTCGATGGAATTTTCCAACTCGCGCACGTTTCCCGGCCAGTGGTAGTCGAGCAGGAGCTTAAGGGCTCCTTCGGAGATGGCGGACACCGGTTTGCGCAGTTCTCCGGACAAGCGGTGGAGGAAGTGTTCGGCGAGCAGGGGGATGTCCTCGCGGCGTTCGCGAAGCGGGGGGACGTGGATTTCGATGACGTTGAGGCGGTAGTAGAGGTCGTCGCGGAAGCGTCCCTGTTGGACCGCCTGTAGGAGGTCCACTTTGGTAGCGGAGATGACCCGAACGTCTACGTGAACCTCCTCGACGCCGCCGACGCGGCAGAAGGAGCGTTCCTGGAGGACGCGAAGCAGGTCCATTTGGAGCTTGGGTGAGATGTCGCCGATTTCGTCGAGGAATAGAGTGCCGCCGTCGGCGATTTCGAACTTGCCCTTGCGCTGGGAAGCGGCGCCGGTGAAGGCGCCTTTCTCGTAGCCGAACAGTTCGGATTCGAGCAGGGTTTCGGCCAGAGCGGCGCAGGAGACGGCGACGAAGGGTTTGGCGGCGCGGTCACCGGAGAAGTGGATGGCGCGGGCGATGAGTTCCTTGCCGGAGCCGCTTTCGCCCTGAATGAGGACGGTGCTGCGGAGGCGGGAGACCTCGCGAGCCAGGGCGAGGATTTCCTGCATTTTGGGGCTCTTGCTGATGATGTCGCCGAACTGATACTGACGGGAGAGTTTCTTGCGCAGGATGGCGTTTTCGCGTTGCAGGTTTTTGACCTTGATGATGCGGTTCACCAGCAGGGAGATCTCTTCGGGGTTGCAGGGTTTCACGATGTAGTCGTGAGCGCCTTCCTTCATGGCGGCGATGGCGGTGTCGACGGTGGCGTAAGCGGTAATGATAATGACGGAGGCGTCGGGGCGGAGGCGGCGGATCTCGCCCATGGTCTGAATTCCGTCGATGCCGCCGGGCATTTTGAGGTCGATGAAGTAGATGGCGTAGTCGCGCTGCCGGGCGCGTTCGATGGCCTGGCGTCCGGAAGAAGCGGTGTCTACGGGGTAGCCGTCCTCGCGCAACCAGGCGGCGAGGGACTCGCACATGACCTCTTCGTCGTCGACGACCAGGATGCGCCAGTGAGACTTCATTGGGGAATCCTCCGGCAAATGGGATAAGCCGTTGCCGGCGCAGCAGGCGGAATCATAGGGCCGCTCCCACGGGTTCTCGAGGCAAGGTGACGGCGAAGACCGAGCCCACGCCGGGATGGCTGGCCACGTCGATTTCCCCGTTGTGGGCGTGGATGATTCCGTAGCTGACGGATAGTCCGAGGCCGACGCCCTTGCCTTCGGGTTTGGTGGTGAAGAACGGGTCGAAGATGCGAGGCAGGATGGCATCTGGGATGCCCTCGCCGGTGTCTTCGACGGAAAACCAAACGTTGCGGCCGCCGGGGGAGAGGCCGCTACGGACGGTGATGGAACCGGCGCCTTTGGACTGGACGGCCTCGGCGGCGTTGAGTACGAGGTTCAGGACGACCTGTTGAATTTGGGAGCCGTCGCAGTCGACCGGCGGAAGATCGGGAGCGAGTTCGGTGTGGAGGGCGATGTTGGCGAGTTTCAGTTTGTGGTCGACCAGCGAGAGGGTGGCGCGGATGAGGCGGTTGACGTCTTGGGGGGAGCGCTGTGGTTTGCCGCGGCGGCTGAAGGCCAGCAGGTCGGAGACGATGCGGCCGATGCGGGCGGTTTCGGTGGTGACTTGGGAGAGATACCTTTTGAACTCCGCCTCGCGGCCGGGAGGGATGCCGTCGTCGCGGAGAATGCGCTGCATGAGCATGCTGAGGTTAAGAACGCCGGAGACGGGGTTGTTGATTTCGTGGGCGACGCTGGCGGCGAGTTGCCCGAGGGAGGCGAGGCGGACGTTTTGCTGTAATTTCTGTTCGGCTTCCTTGAGTGCGCGGGTGCGCTCTTCGACTTTGGACTCGAGAGTTTGGGTAAAGCCGCGGATTTCGGCGAGCGCGTCACGAAGGCGGACGCGCATGACTTCGAAGGCGCGCGCCAAGCCGGCGATTTCCTCGCTGGTGTCGACGACCTGGACGGGGCGGTCGAGGTTCATGTTGGAGATTTCACGGGAGGCTTCGACGAGCTGGCGTATGGGCTTGGTGACCAAGCGGCGGGTGAGGAGGAAGATGCAGATGCTGATGAGTGCCACCTCGACAGCGGCGCGGACAGCGACGCGAGTTTTCATGGCGGCCATTTCCTGGTCGACGGGGGCGAGGCTGAGGTGGACTTCAAGCAAGCCGAGGACGCGGTGGCCGGCGGGATGGGCGTGGCAGTCGGCCTGGCTGCATGAGGGTTCGTTGGGGATGGGGGTGTACATGACCAAGTTGCGTCCCTTGCCGGAGCGGTAGATTTGCGTGCTGGGACTGAGGTCGGGTTGGGTCAAGGGAAGTGCCCAAGTATGGCAGGCGGTGCAGGTTTGGGTATTGGTTTCCGGATGGCCCTGGATGTCGGAGGGGTTGGTGGAGAAGGTCATGCGGCCATCGCGGTTGAACATGCGTATGCGGTCGATGCCCTGGCGTTTGGCGATGGTTTCCATGACTTGGTAAGCGTCGCGGCGGCGGTCGGCGAGCATGGCGTGCCAGGTGGCGCTGGTGATGCCGCGGGAGAGCTGGTCGGCGCCCTGGATCATGGTCTGGAGCATTTGGCGCTCTTCGGCAGCGGAAGTGAAGAAGCCCGAGAAGGCGGCCACCAGGACGACGATGACGGTTAGGGCCAAGACGAGGCGATGGGCGAGCCGCCGGACCATTTCGGATCTCTAACTCCATTATTGCGCCGGGCGGGGAAACCGGGCTGCGGCTCGGGGCGCCCCGGTTTTTCCGCAAATGCTATAAAGGGATCGGAAGGTGGCAATGGGGCGGCGGATGACACGGCGGGAGCTGTTGGCGGCAGCGGCGGCGGCAGGAGCGCCGGTGCGCTCGCGGGTGGTAGTGGCGCGGGGCGGGAGTGCGGCGGCGCTGCTGGACCGGGCCATGCAGGCGTATTTTGGGGTGAACTCGCCGGTGGAAGCCTGGCGGCAGGTGGCGGGACCGGCGGAAGTGGTGGGACTGAAGGTGAACTGCCTGGCGGGCAAGGGGCTTTCGACCAGCGTGCCGCTGGTGGAAGCGGTGTGCGAGCGGCTGCAACAAGCCGGTGTGCCGCGGCGCAACATCGTCATCTGGGACCGTTCGAACTACGATCTGGAGAGCGGCGGGTACCGGATTTCGGAAAGCCGGGACCGCATACGGTGTTTTGGCAACGACGCGGCCGGTTACGAAGACGAGCTGACGGTATCGGGGAGCGCGGGGAGCCGTCTTTCCAAGATTTTGACCCGCATGTGCGATGCGGTGATCAACCTTCCGGTATTAAAGGATCACGGCATCACGGGCGTGACGATGGCGCTTAAGAACATGTTCGGGGCGATTCACAATCCGAACAAGTACCATCCCAACGCCGGCGATCCTTTCGTGGCTGAAGTGTACAAGATGCCGCCCATTCCGCGGAAGGTGCGGCTGACGATTTGCGACGCCATCACGGCGCAATACGAAGGCGGTCCGTCCTACATGCCGCAGTGGGCGTGGCCATGCCAGAGCCTGCTGGTGTCGCGCGATCCGGTGGCGCTGGACGCGGTGGGATGGGAAATGATCGAGCGCAAGCGGGCGGAGAAAGGGATGAAGCCGCTGAAGGCGTTGCGGCGCGAGCCGACCTACATCGCCACTGCGGCGCGGCTCGGGCTGGGGGTGAACGATCTGAAGCGGATTGAAAAGATCGAGGCATAAGCGGAGGCGGCGATGGACCGGCGCGCTTTTTTGACCGCGGCGGCGTGGCCGTGCCTGGCCGCGGAGCGCGACGCGCGGTATACGGTTGAGGCGCGCTATTACGAAAAGCTCGCGCACAAGAAGATCAAATGCACGCTGTGCCCGCGGGAGTGCGTGATCGACGACCGCGAGCGAGGCTACTGCGGGGTGCGGGAGAACCGGGGCGGCGTATATTACACGCTGGTGCACTCGCGGGTGGTGAGCGCCAACGTAGATCCCATCGAGAAGAAGCCGCTGTATCATTACGCGCCGGGCAGCCTGGCGTTTTCCATCGCCACGGCGGGCTGCAACGTGAACTGCAAGATGTGCCAGAACTGGGAGATCTCGCAGGTGCGTCCCGAGCAGGTCCCAAGCCAATATCTGCCGCCGGCGGAAGCCGCGCGTATGGCGCGCCGTACGGGATCGAAGGTCATGGCCTACACGTATACCGAGCCGGTGATCTTTTTCGAATACATGCTGGACACGGCGGCGGCTTGCCGGAAGGAAGGAGTCAAGAACTGCGTGGTGACCGGCGGCTTCATCCGTCCCGAGCCGCTGCGTGAGCTGTGCTCGCGAGTGGAAGCCATCAAAGTGGATTTGAAATCTTTTTCGGAGAAATTCTACCGGGAGGTGGTGCGCGGCGAGTTGAAGCCCGTGCTGGAGGGCTTGGTGACGATCCGGAAAAGTCCCGTATGGCTGGAGATTGTGTACTTGGTGGTTCCGACATTGAACGATTCGGAGGGCGAGTTTCAGGCGCTGGCGCGCTGGATCAAGAAGGAACTGGGTCCGGATGTGCCAGTGCATTTTTCGAGATTTCACCCGCAGTACCTTTTAAAAAACTTGCCGCCGACGCCGGTGAAGACGCTGGAACGGGCGCGCGCGGCGGCGATGGCGGAGGGGTTGCGGTACGTATATGTGGGGAATGTTCCCGGCCACCCGGGCGAGAGCACGTACTGTCCGGGGTGCGGGAAGGCGGTGGTGGAACGCACTGGTTACCGGGTGAGGGCGGTGCGGCTGAAGAAAGGGAATTGCGAATTCTGCCGGCATCCGGTGGCCGGCGTTTGGGAGGTATGAGCGGATGCTCCCGCGGCGGAGGTTTTTGATGTCTTCGGGTGTGGCGGTGACAAGTTGCGCGCAGCCGCGGCGCGTGAGGGAAGCGGTGGTGGCAGGTTCGTTCTACCCCGCAAGCGCCAAGGAACTGGCGTCGATGGTGGACGGATTTTTGGCCAAGGCGCAAGTGGAGGCGGCGGGCGAAGTGGTGGGGCTGGTGGCGCCGCATGCGGGTTATGTCTACTCGGGCGCGGTGGCGGCGCACGGTTACGCGCTGGTGCGCGGGAAGAAGTACGATCGCGTCGTGGTGCTTTCGCCGTCGCATGTGGACTCGTTTCGGTTTGCGGCCGTTTTCGACGGGGCGGCGTACGCGACGCCGCTCGGCCAAGTGCCTGTAGATGCGGAGTTCGCGGCGCGGCTGGCGGGCGCGGGCGGGCCGCTGAAGCTGTCGAGCCGCGGGCATGTCGCATCGGGCCGGGGCGAGCATGCGCTGGAAGTGCAGTTGCCTTTTTTGCAGCGCGCGCTGGGGGAGTTCCGGCTAGTGCCGGTGGTGATGGGGAGCCAGGATTATGAGCTGTGCCGGGATGTGGGAATGGCGCTGGCCAAGGCGTGCGGGAAGCAGGCGACGCTGATTGTGGCCAGTTCGGACTTATCCCATTTTCATTCCTACGACGCGGCGCGGAAGATGGATCTGCAAACGCTGAAGGCGATTGAGGCGTGGGATTATCTGAGCTTGAGCAAGAACCTCGAGCACCGGGTGTGGGAGGCGTGCGGCGGCGGTCCCATCATCGCGGCGATGGTGGCGGCCGAGAGGTTGGGGGCGAACCGGGCCAAGCTGTTGAAGTACGCCAATTCCGGGGATACGGCCGGGGATCGCAGCAGCGTGGTGGGTTATGGCGCGGTAGCTTTCCTGAGAGTGGCGAAGGGCGGGGACGAAAACGGAATGGGCGATTTGTCGCTCGGCCCGGAGGAGCGGCGGGCGTTGCTGGCGATGGCCCGGCAAGCGGTGGAGTGGGCCGTTCGCGACCGTAAGCGATATGAGGGGACGGCGGGAGGCATGGAAGCGCTGCTGGCGCCGCGGGCGGTGTTCGTGACGCTGAAAAAACACGGGAAGCTGCGGGGTTGCATCGGAGGGATCACGCCAGTGGAGCCGCTCTATGAGGCGGTGTGCGACGCCGCGCGCGCCGCCGCACTGAAGGACGGGCGCTTCCCTCCGGTGACCGCCAAAGAATTGCCGGAGCTCGAATACGAAGTGTCGGTGCTGTCACCGATGCGGCGCGTGCTGGATCCCGGAGAGATCAAGATTGGGCGGGACGGGGTGCTGATCAAGCGCGGCCGGGCCGAAGGACTGCTGTTGCCACAGGTGCCCATCGAACAGGGATGGGACAGGGAGACGTTCCTCTCTTATGCGTGCCGCAAGGCGGGGCTGGAGGATCGCGCCTGGCGGGACGAGCGGACGGAGATTTTCCGGTTCACCGCGCTGGTGATCAGCGAGCAGCACGCGAGTTCCTGACGGGGAGGGCCGAAAAGGAGGCCCAAGCGAGGGGGCCCACGTTGAGAGCCGCCAGCGCGGCCGCGGCCCAGAAGAATCCGTATAGCGGCAGAAACGCCGTCGCGACCAGAAATGCTCCGGCGCAAGCTCCGGCGAGGTCGGCGGCATAGAGTGCGCCGGGACGGGCAGGTTGGCCGGGGGCCGCGGAGGCGTCCAGGCGCGCGGCCACGGGGAACTGAAAGCCGCCGCACAGACCGCATAACAGGGCAGCCAGCCAAAAGATCCAGGGACTTTCCCAGGCGCGCACAGCCAGCATGATGGCAGGCGCGGAGGCGAGCACAACCAATTGGGAGGCAGCCAGGTACAGCCGGTCCGTGCGTTCTTGGGTCCGCAAGGCGATGGCGGCGCCGGCGGCGATTCCGGCCATGAAGGCGGCCATGAGCAGAGCGATCTCACGGTAAGCGGAGCCGTGGACCACCTGGAAGGCGGCCACGAGAAGCACTTGTAAGACCATGCTGGTGAGCCCGGTGGCGGCAACGCACACCGCCGGAGCGCCTCGCATGAAGACGCCGCCGAGCGCGATGGCGAGCGCTGCGAGGATGGCCAGGGCGGCGGCGAGCAGCCAGGGCCGGAAGGGGCCCGTACGAGCGCTCCAAGCGAGCGTCTCCAGGTGCGTGGCCACAGGCCGGAAGTCGCGGTTGACCGGCGGCGTCCCTTCGAGCAGCGCCTGGAGCGCTTGCGTGCGCTCGGGCGCCAGGCGAAAGGGCAAGGTGTGGGCGGCCAAGTACTGGGTCTCGATGCCACGCGCCGCCAAGCGGGCCAGCAGTTGGCCAGCAGCCAGCAGCGGGGCGGCTTGGGCACGCAGCGCCAGCAAGTGGACGGACTCACCTGGCACGCCCGCCACTTGGGGGAAGACCTGGCGCATGGAAGCAGCGACCGAACGCAACACAGCGGCGCGCGCCTCGCCGATGAAGTTCTCGCCGCCGGGCAACCTTACAGACAGGACCCCGGAGCCGGAAAGTTTTTCCTGCGCCAAGCGGAAGAATTCGGCGGTGTAGAAACGGTTCCACATCAGCGTAGCGGGCGGAGGCAGGTTGAGGATGACGACGTCGTAAGAAGCGCGCGCGGCGCGCAAGAAGGACCGTCCGTCGGTGGAGTGGAGCCGGACGCGCGGGTCGCCTTCGGCGGCGCGCCAAACGGGATTGAGGTGACGGCGGGCGAGGGCGAAGAGAGCGGGATCCAGCTCGACGTAATCCAGCCTTTGCAGCGACGGGTGCCGGACGGCTTCGAGGATGCCTCCCTGCAAGCCGCCGCCAATCAGGAGCGCGCTTTGGGGCGCCGGGTGCTGCAAGAGGGCGAAGTGGACCGCTTCTTCGGCGGCTTGGGGATCGGGGAACTGAAGCAGAACGGCGCCGTTCTCGAGGATGACGCGCGAGTCTTCCCTTTCGAGCGCGGCGAGACTGCCATAAGGAGAGTAACGGAGCTCACGGAGGTGAAAGCCGGGGTGAAGGATCGAGGCGAGGAGGTTGTCCAGGCGCGCACCGGCGGGAAAGGCGCCGGCGGCCACGGCGCAGGCGGCGAGGCTCAGGGCGAGCCTGGCGGGGCGCCGAGATGCGAACGCCGCGGCGGCGGCGAGCAGGACTGCGGCGCCCAGCCCCGCGAGGGTGAACGGCGTCGAACGGCCCAGGAGCACGAAGTTGGCGAGCAGTCCTGCGGCGCAGGCCCCGGCTGCTTCGAACAGGTAAGCGCGCGCCAGGCTGAGGCCGGAGGAGGCGCCTCCGGCGCGCACGATCATGGCAAACACTCTGCCGGAGGGAAAGGCGAACGCAGCCGTGGCGGCAACCGCCGCCGAGGCGATCTGCGGCGGGCGGGGGATTTCCCCGGGAGTGAGGCCGAAGGCCAAGGGGCTGAGGCGCGCCGCCGCCAGCGCCACCGGCAGCCCTGCGGCGGTGAGCGTGAGCCACAGCGCAAGGCGCGGCTTGTGCGCCAAGGGCAAGCCGCTGCCAAGAGCGGTCCAGGCGAGCCAGGCGGCCAGCATGAGACCCATGGAGGGTTCGTTGGCGCCGAGGGCGAAGATCAATTCGCGCAACAAGAGGACCTGCGCGGTGAGAGCCACCGCGCCCGCCAGGAAGGCGGCCAAGCGCCAGCGAAGCCCGCCCTCAGAGTGAGACGATGCGGGTGGAAACATTTTTCAGATCAGCGGCCCCGGCGCCGCGCGCGGCCGCCATTTGAAGGTAAGGGAGGCGCGCGGCTTCGAGGCGGAAGAATTCGGCCGCGGCCCAAGCGTCGGCAGCCACTGGGTCTACAGAGGCGGCGACGGTCTTGAATTCCGCGGCGTCGGCGGGGTTGCCGCCGGAGGGACCGTTGCGGAGGAGGACCCGCCAGGCGTCGATGACGGTGAGCGTGGGGCGGAAGAAGTCCACCAGATCGGCCAGGCTTTCATGGATGCGTTGATGGAGGCGCCGGCGCTGCCCGCCGATGACGCCATAGAGATTCTTGATGCCGAGCGTTGCGCCGGTGAGGCTGTGATGTTTGGCGACGGGCACGTTGATGAGCTTGTCGGCTTCGAGGAAGGGACGCAGGACGGGCCAAGCTTCAAGAACTTCCCCGCGAAAATCGACTTCACGAAAGAGGCGCTGTTCGGGGTACACCAAAGTTCCGCCGGCGGAGCGCACAGCGGCGGCGATGCCGCTGCGCTCATAGGCGGAGCGCGCGTCGCTGACGGGAACCTCGGCCACGGAAACGGTTTTGGCGCCGGCTTCGAAACACAGCCGCACGAGTTCGCCGACGATGGCGGGATGGGTGTTGGCCGCCTGCTCGGGAGTGCGGTCCCAAGCGGCGTTGGGTTTGATGACGACGACGTCGCCGCGCGAGATAAACCGGCGGATGCCGCCGAGAGCATCGATAGCCGCGCGGAGCGTGGCGGGGGGGTGATGGCCTTTGGCGATGGCGAGCGAGGGAAGAGCCGCGTCCGCCGGGACAGACAGGTTGCGGCGAGCGAGCAGCTCCGGCAGCGCTCCGTCCGGAGGCGCCGGGCGCCGCCGAGAGAGCCAGAACGCCAGAGCGGCGGAGGCTGCGGCGGCGCCGCTTGCGCGGAGGAGGTTGCCGGTCATTTGCCGCCGGGAGAAATCGCGGTCCATCAGCCAGACTCAGTATACATCGAGGCGGGCAGGGGCGCCGGCGGCGGCGTGTGGGGGCTGGGGGCTATGCGCAAGCGCGGGTTGACAAGGCCCGGCAGGTCGGCTATAGTTCTGAAGTACTGAGCTATCAACGATTTGTGTACACTTGTGGTGAAGGACCCGCGAGTTTGGCAGGGGCGATCCGGTGGAAGGCGCTGGGGTGGCGGGCGAAGTGCACGGCTACCCCGGTGATGGGCGCCGCCGCCGCGGGTTTGCAAAGATGATCCGATGGGCCGCAGCAGGGCTGTGGCGTCGGTGGCGCGGAGAGATTGGTCATGGCCGGCAAACCAGATGAAGGACGACCGGATTATCCGAATCCTTTGGAGTCAGACTACGAAGACTTGCTGGACGACTATTCGCATTTCGCGCCGCCATCAGAAGGAGAGATTCTCCAAGGGCACGTATTGAAGGTCACGGCGACCGATGTGATCGTCGACATTGGGTACAAGTCGGAGGGGCTGGTTCCGATCGAGCAGTTCCGGCAGCCGGACGGCAGCATCAGCGTCAGCCCGGGCGATGTGGTGGATGTGATGATCGACCGCACGGCGCCGGAGGTGGAAGGCTACATCCTGCTTTCGCACACGCGGGCGGCGCGGATCCGGGCATGGGAGAACTTGGAAAAGGCGTACCGCGAAGGGCTGTTGGTGGCGGGGCGCGTGGTGGGGCGCATCAAAGGCGGGCTGGCTGTGGATGTGGGCGTGAAGGCGTTCATGCCGGGTTCGCAAGTGGACGTGGGGCGGGTGTCGAATCTGGATGCGCTGATCGGGCAAGACATCCCGGTGAAGATCTTGAAGCTCAACCGCCGCCGGGGCAACGTGGTGGTTTCACGCCGCGCGGCGATCGAAGAAGAACTGCATCTGCGGAAGGCAGAAGCGCTGGCTCACTTGAGCGAGGGCGCGGTGGTGACGGGAATCGTCAAGAACATCACTGATTACGGAGCGTTCATCGATCTGGGCGGCATTGACGGGCTGCTGCACGTGAGCGATATGTCCTATGGGCGGGTTTCGCATCCGTCCGAGCTGCTGGCGCCGAACCAGGAGATTACCGTCAAAGTTTTGAAATTCGACCGGGAGAAGGAGCGGATTTCGCTGGGGCTGAAACAATTGCATCCGGATCCCTGGCTGGATGTGGCCGAGCGTTATCCGGTGGGCTCGCGGGTGATCGGCCGTGTGGTGAGCGTGACCGATTACGGCGCGTTCGTAGAGCTGGAGCCGGGCGTGGAAGGACTGGTGCATATATCCGAGATGACCTGGTCGAGGCGGATGAAGCATCCGGCCAAAGTGGTGAAGGTGGGGGACCAGATTGAAGGCGTGGTGTTGGACGTGAAGCCGTCGGAGCGGCGCGTCTCGCTAGGCATCAAGCAGCTTGAGCCGGACCCGTGGACCACGGTGCCGGAGCGGTACGCGGTGGGTTCGCTGGTGGAAGGGCGGGTGCGGAAGCTGATGGATTTCGGCGCCTTCATTGAGATTGAGGAAGGCGTGGACGGACTGGTGCACGTGTCGGATCTGTCCTGGACCAAGCGCATCAAGCATCCGTCGGAAGTGCTGAAGAAGGGCCAACTGGTGCAGGCGGTGATTCTGCACATCGACGCCGCCAACCGCCGGCTGTCGCTGGGCATCAAGCAGCTTCAGCCGGATGCCTGGGAGACCTTTTTCCAGTCGCACCAAGTGGGTGACATCGTGCGCGGGAGGGTGACGCGAGCGGCGAGCTTCGGCTGCTTTGTCGAGCTCGCGCCAGGGGTGGAAGGTCTGTGCCACAATTCCGAGATTCCACCCTCGCCGGACCGCAGCCGCGACGAGCCGCCGCTGCCGATCGGCGAGGAGATGGATTTTAAGATCGTCAAAATGAATGAGGCGGAGAAGAAGATCGGCCTGAGCGTACGCGCCATTGCCGATGATGAAGAACGCGTCCGGCTGGCCGACTATCAGCGCCAGGCGGCAGCCGCCACCACGACGATCGAAGAAGCGATGAATCTGAAGGATCGCGAAGCCGAAGAAAAACACTGACGCCGCAGGCGGCGTTGGGAAGGAGATGGATGGAGCATGACAAAAGCCGACTTGATTGAGGAAGTGTCGAAGGTCGTCGAGATGACCCGGAAGGATTCCGAGGTGATTGTGGAGGCGCTCTTCGAAAGCATCGTGCGGTCCCTGCGGAGCGGAGACAAGATTGAAATACGGGGATTCGGGAGCTTCCGCACGCGCCAGCGCAAGCCGCGCATCGGGCGCAACCCCAAGACCGGCGCGCGGGTGGAGGTGCCGCCGAAGCGCATTCCGTATTTCAAGCCGAGTAAGGAGCTGAAGGATTTGGTGAACGGCGGCGGCGCGGCTCAGTCCGCTGCTCCCGCGCCCGAAACCCCGCAAGCCGGCGTCTGACGGGCTCGGTGTATGGACTACCTCTGGAGCCCGTGGCGGTATCAGTATGTCAGCCGGGCGGCGGGGGATCGAGGTTGTATCTTCTGCGAAAAGCCGGCTGAAGATGACGACGAGCGGAATTTAATCGTTTACCGGGGCAACCACAATTTCATTCTGCTGAATCTGTTTCCCTACACTAGCGGGCACGTACTGATTGCGCCCTACGAGCATGTGGCGCAACTGGAGGACGCCGGGGAGGAAACGGTGGTGGAGATGATGCTGCTGGCGCGGCGCACGAGCGCCTGCCTGCGGCGGGTGTATCAGCCGCAAGGGCTGAACCTTGGCATGAACATCGGAGAGTGCGCCGGCGCAGGCATCGCCGGACACATTCACATGCATGTGTTGCCGCGCTGGACCGGGGATGCGAGCTTCATGACCACGGTGGGGGAAACCCGCGTGGTCCCGGAGGATTTGGCGGACACGTATCGAAAACTCAAGGAGGCTTTCGAGCATCCATGAAGCCGGGCAGCCTGTGGGGCGAAATGCTGGCGGAGCTGATGGGCACGGCCATCATTTTGTTGTTCGGCGCGGGTGTATGCGCGATGGTGGTGTTGTTCGGGCGCGGGACGCCGGGCGAAGTGGTCCACGGAGGCTACACCAACATCACCATTGGATGGGGCGTGGGAGTGACCATGGGGGTTTACGTCGCCGGCAAGGTGAGTGGGGCGCATCTGAATCCCGCAGTGACGCTGGCGCTGGCCTTGTTCCGGGGATTTCCGTGGCGGAAGGTGATTCCTTATTCGGTGGCCCAGACTGCCGGCGCGTTCGCCGGCGCGGCGCTGGTGTTTTTCAACTATCGCGAGCAATTTTTGAAGGCTGATCCCCAGTTGGAGCGTACGGCGGGGATTTTTACGACCTTTCCGGCGTTTCCCGGCCTGCCGCACGTAGGATTCTTCGATCAGGTTTTGGGAACCGCCCTGCTGCTCATGCTGGTGCTGGCGGTGACGGATGAGCGCAACCAAGCGGTATCCGCCAACCTTGCGCCGCTCATCATCGGCTTGATTGTGGTTGGAATCGGGGTGTCCTTCGGCGCGCTGCACGGATACGCCATCAATCCCGCGCGGGATTTGGGACCGCGCCTGTTTGTGACGCTGGCGGGATTCCGAAACAATGGGCTGATCGACGGCAGTCATGCATACTGGGTTCCGATCGCCGGGCCGCTGGTGGGCGGCGTCCTTGGTGCGGCCATTTACGACAGGGGGATCCGGCGGTGGTTGCCGGGCGGCGACCAGTGAGCGGAATTCCGCTTGGCCTTCAGTTTGAAGCGGCTGGCTTCTTGATTCAGAGACACTTCGGAGACCAGTCAAAACAGCTTCAGCACGCTCCACTCAAGCATGTGGGAGTGTAGAGCTTCGCCACCGGGGAGTGCAGAGAGTCGCCATCGTAATGCGGTTGACGATTAGACCCGCGGGGGCGGAGCGGCCGCCCCCGCGGGTGAAGGGATGCAGGGCGGCTTAGGCCGTGCGCATGGTTTCGGATTTGTCGCCGCCGCTGATGGCTGCTTGAGCGGCAGCCAGGC
>Ga0272446_1003016_pt1 | contig 21961 bp, 18 predicted proteins | sample YNPCB0061_FD_194587 | JGI IMG/M metagenome (GOLD analysis project Ga0272446, IMG submission 194587) | Hot spring microbial mat communities from Yellowstone National Park, WY, United States - YNP-CB-006-1 | ecosystem: Environmental > Aquatic > Thermal springs > Hot (42-90C) > Sediment | place... | reverse complement strand
CGGCTATCTGGCCGCGTGCGCCGTGCTGCGCCGGCCGGAGGTGTTCCACGCAGCGATGGCGGGCGCGCCGGTGACCGACTGGCTGGACTACGACACGCACTACACCGAGCGTTACCTGGGCGTGCCGGGGAGCGAGGGCGACCCGGTTTATCGCGCCAATTCGCTCCTGCCGGATGCGCCCGGCCTGCGCCGGCCCTTGCTGCTGGTGCACGGCACGGCGGACGACAACGTGTTTTTCCGCCACACGCTCAAGCTGGCCGACGCGTTGTTCCGGGCGGGCCGGGAGTTCGAGCTGCTGCCGCTGGCGGGCTTCACGCACATGGTGCCCGAGGCGGAAGCCACCGAGCGGCTCTGGCAACGGGCAGCCGCGTTTTTCCAGCGGCACCTGGGCGCGGCCCCTTCCCGGCCCTGAGCCGCGGGCCGCGAGAACGTCACTCGCCGCCGGGCCCGGGCGACGTTACGCTGCGGGCATGCTCATGGAACTGCTCAACGGGTACAACCTGCTCAAGACCGCCGGCTATTACGCGGTGGGCGTGCTCGGGCCGTTGCTGCACCTGGTGCTGGCGGTCGCGGTCTGGCGCGACGCGCGCGGCCGCGCTCCGGTGTTGCTCAGCGGCGGACTCTGGGCGGCCAGCACGCTCCTGCTGGGGCTGCCCGCGCTGGCTCTGTACTGGGCGGCGCACCACTCGACGCTGCGCGGCGCGGTCGGTTCGGCGAAATAACCGTCAAGCGGCCGGGCGCCGGGAACGGCGTTCGGCGGCCCGCTGGGTCCGGGCCATACCCCGGAAAGCCCGGTCGGATAACCTGCCGCGCTGGGAAAGGCGTTGGAAGCGCCGCGCGCCCAGCCCGTGATGGCGCGGCGTGCGGTTCGGACGGGGAATCAATCTGAAGCCCGGTATTTTGCGCGAGGGCGCGCAAAACCGCACCCGGGGACGGGCGCTTCCCGTGCCGTTCAGATTTCCGGGTTCACAGCATCCGGGGCACCGTGCCGTCCGCAGGCGGCGGGGCGCGGAAGACGTTGCCCAAGCGCGGCGTTTCCGGCGGCCGGCTCACGGCCCAGAGGTGCACCACCAGCCCGGCCAGCGTCACCAGGTTCATCACCTGCGAAAAGGCGTGCCAGCGGTTGAACGAGACTTCCGCCGCCGTGCGCCGGGCCGGGGGCGTGTCCGGTGCGTAGCGCACGCGCTGCAGTTCGTGCATGTGGGGGGCGAGCCAGCCGCCCGCCAGCAGGCTCAACGCCAGCAACCCGCCCGCCAGCCCCAGATGCCAGCGCTGAACGATCTTCCCGACCCGCACGCACTCCATCAGCAGCAGCGTCAACGCGATGCCGCCGCAGACCTGCTGCAGCGTGAACAACCGGGCAATCACCAGCTCCGCCGCCCGCGCGCGGTGCGGCCGCGGCAGGAAGGCGGCCATTTCCGGGCTGAAAAAGGCCGGGCCGGCGCCGAGCGTGAAAAACACCGTGGCCCCCAACCAGACGGCGGCGTTGAGCAGGGCCAGGAAACGCAGTGCGGCTTGCACAGGGCAGGAAACTAGGCCGGACCGCGCCCACCGCCAAGCAGGATTGGCCGGCGGGCGGTGCTGCTTCTCACGCGGCCGGGGACAACGCCGCCGCCAGCGCTTCCCCCACGCCGACCGGGTCCTTCAACTCGCCCCGCACTTCGCCCCGGCGCGGCGGCCCGCTGCGGAACGAGATGCCGCGCAACCACAGCCGGCCGTTCTCCACCGTGGCATAGGCGGCCACGGGACTCTGGCAACCGCCGCCCAACGCCCGCAGGAACGCCCGCTCCGCGCTCACGCACTGGAAGGTGTCGTGGTGATTGAGCCGCACGCAGACCGCCTCGAGCCGTTCATCGCCCGCGCGGATTTCCACCCCGATGGCCGCCTGGCCAACCGCGGGCAGGATTTCCTCGACCGGCAGGCGCACGGCCAACAAACCATCCGGCACGGCCGGCGGCGCGGAGATGCTGGCGGCGTCCAACACGGGACAAGTGAGTGCACCATCTTCGCCCAGACGGATGCCCAGGCGCTCGAGCCCGGCAGCGGCCAGCAACGTGGCGTCCAGTTCCGCCTTGTCAGCGAGCTTTTGCAGGCGGGTACCGACGTTGCCGCGGATTTCCACCACATGCAGGTCCGGGCGCGCGGCCAGGATTTGCTCGCGGCGGCGGGGGCTGCTCGTGGCGATGACCGCCCCGGCGGGCAGGTCGGCCAGACGCCGGCCGGGCGGGAAGCCGCGCCGCGGCGTGGAGGAAGGTTCCCAATCCGCGGCCTGCGCGCCGGGCACCACGTGGGTTTGGCGGGCCAGCGCCTCGCTGCGGTACACGAGCACGTCGCGCGGGTCGGCCCGTTTGAGCACGGCGCCCAGGACCAGACCGGCGGGCAGTTCGGTGGGCAGGTCCTTGAGGCTGTGCACCGCCAGGTCGGCCTGGCCGCGCAGCAACGCCACCTCGAGTTCCTTGGTGAAAAGGCCCTTGGGCAACGTTTCGCCGGGCCGGGGCGGCGCGGCCGTTTGCAGCCGGTCGCCGGTGGTGCGGACAATTTTGAGCTCGAACCGCAGCCGGGGAAAAGCGGCGCGGCACAGCGCGGCCACGGTTTCGGCCTGGGCCAGCGCCAGCGGGCTGCCGCGCGTGGCGATGCGAATGGGGCGTTCAGCGGGCATGAGGAGAGCCGGCGGCGGCCGGGTCGGGCGATGCCGTCACGGGGGCGGCCGGCGCGGCGCCGGGCGCGGGCGCGGCGAGCGGCCCGGGGGCGGTTTCGAGCAGGTCGCGCACGCGCGCGCGGATGATTTGTTCGCAGCGGGCGATTTCCTCCTGGCGCTGGCGCAGGGCTTCATCGGCAATGGCCTGGAGGTCGTCAATGTCGTAGAGGAAGACGCCGTCGAGCTGGTTGACCGCGGGGTCAATGTCGCGGGGCACGGCGATGTCAATGAGCAGCAGCGGCCGGCCGCGGCGGGCGGGCAGCAAGGCCGCCAGCCGGGCGCGGTCCAGGACGTACCCCGGGGCGGCGGTGCTGCTGATGAGGATGTCCACGCGGGCGAACTCGGCCGACCAGTCGTCGAAGGGCACGGCGCGGCCGCCCAGTTCGGCGGCCAGGGCGGCGGCGCGCTCGAAGGAGCGGTTGGTCACCACCAGGCTGTGCGCGCCGCGGGAGAGCAGGGCCTTGGCGGCCTTTTCGCCGGTGTCGCCAGCGCCCAGGACCATGACGGTGCAGCGTTCGAGCGAGGCGAAGATGCGCTCGGCCAGGTCCACCGCCACCGAGGCCACCGAGACGCTGCCGCGCTGGATTTGGGTTTCGGTGCGGACCTGTTTGGCCACGCTGAAGGCGCGCTGGAAGGCGCGGTTCAAGCGCCGGCCCGTAGCGCCCGCGCGCAGGGCCAGGTCGTAGGCCTTCTTGGCCTGGCCGGCGATTTCGGTTTCGCCCAGGACCATCGAGTCCAGCCCGCTGACCACGCGGAAAAGGTGCTCGAGGCTCTGCGGTTCGCTCAGGGTGTAGAACGCCACGTCGGCCGGGCCGGTGTAGCGGCGGTTTTCAAGCAGGTAGGCCCGCAGCCCGGCCAGGGCCGCCGCGGGGTCCAGGTCCGTCGCGGCGTAAAGCTCGACGCGGTTGCAGGTGCAAAGGATCACCGCCTCCGCGGCCAGGCCGCGCGCGCGCACCCCGGCCAGGGCCGCCGGGATGTCCGCCTCGGGGAAGGCCAGGCACTCCCGCACCTCGACGGGTGCGGTGCGATGACTCAAGCCGACAACGACGACCGGCATGGCTCAGGGGTGGTGGATGTCCGAGAGCAGGTTGAACCCCCAGAAGGTGAGCATGACAAAGGCGAAGGCGCCCATTGCCGCCCAGGCCAGCCGGCGGCCGCTCTGCCAAAACCGGCCCTGCGCCACCACCAGGCTCAGGTACAGGAGCCAGATGAACAGCGACCAGAGAATCTTGGCATCCGGCAAAAAGTACGCGCCGCGCTCCTGTTTGAGCCAGCCGCTGCCCAACACCAGGCCCACGGTCAAAAGCCCGAACCCCACCTGGAGCAACCGCACCATCACCACCTCGAGCCGTTGCAGCGAGGGCAGAAACGCCTGCGCCGCCCGGGCCTTGTTGAACTTCAGGTCGCGCTCCTGCTTCACAAACATCAACGCCGCCACCCCGGCCAGGCCAAACGCCCCGTAGGCCAGCAACACCAGCGTGGCGTGCAGACTGGACAACGGCGGGCGAAACTCCGGCTGTGGCCCGTGCCGGTCCAGCCCCGGCATCAGCGCAAACACCCCCAGCCCCAACAACAGCGGCGCGGCAAACGCCCCCACAAAGCGAAACCGCCGCACCAGCCCGAAGACCAGGTAACTGGCGGCCACCGTCCAGGCCACAAACAGCGTGGCCTCGTACAGGTTGGTCACCGGGCAGCGCTGGAAGGAAAAGCCGCGCTTGAGCATGGCGATGGAGTGCAGCCCCGCCCCGGCCAGCAGCAGGATGTAGATGACGCGGTTGTCCTGCCGAAACCCGCGTCGCCACAGAAACACCGCGTACAGCGTCGCCAGGCCATAGAGCACCACGGCCAGCGCGAAGTAATGGCGGTCGGTCCACTCGAACACACCCCCAGCATACGCCCGCCGCCCCCAGTGACGAGCCTTTCCTTGCCGGGCGCGGCTTGCACGTCGCCCCGGCGGGTCACTCCGGCTCGACGCGCCGCCGGGCCGCTTTCTTTTCCGCCAGCCGTCGCTTGGCCTCGACCATGCGCCGCCGCGCGGCCGCGCTGGGTCGCCGCTGCTGGCGCCGCGCCTTTTCGCGTTGCGCCCGCTCGGCCGCCGCGCGCGCCCGCGCCAGGGCCGCCAGCCGCGCCGCCAACCATTCCCGTGCCAGCAGGCGGTTGAGTCCCTGCTGCCGCGTGGCCTGGCAACGCACCTGCACGCCGGTGGGCCGGTGGCGGAGCACCACGCAGGTGGCGGTCTTGTTCACGTTCTGGCCGCCCGGTCCGGCGGATCGCACGAAGGTTTCTTCGAGGTCGGCCTCGCGCACGCCCAACGCGGCCAGCCGGGCCGCTACTTGCGCGGCGCGTTCCGGGCTCGTTGTTGCGGGGTTCATCCGCGGTCAGTGTAGGCCGCCGGTGGGGCGGCGAAAGCCGGTTTTGGCGCCCCGGCTTCCGGCTCGCCCGACCCGGGCGCAGGGCCCAGAATCCCGACCGGGCAACGCGGGACGAGTGGCGCAACTTCCAACGTCCCCAGGGCCCATTGCAATGCAGGCGACAAATGCCCTCTTGCACTTGCGCGCCCGGCTGGTCTGGCCGGTGACGCAACCGCCCGTGGACAACGGCGCGGTGCTGGTAGCCGGCGACACCATGGCGGCGGTGGGGCGCGCCGCGGAAGTGCCGGCCCCGGCCGGCGCGCTGCGGGTGGACCTGGGCGAGGTGGTGGTCTTGCCGGGCTTGGTGAACGCGCATTGCCATCTGGACTACACCGGCATGGCCGGGCAGGTCGCGCCCGGCGGCAGTTTCACGGACTGGATCAAGAGCATCACCGCGCTCAAGGGCACGTGGTCGGTCGAGGCCTTTCGCGCGTCCTGGCTGGCCGGCGCGGCCATGCTGGTGCGCCGCGGCGTCACCACCGTGGCCGACATCGAGGCGGTGCCGGAGTTGCTGCCCGAGGTTTGGCAGGCCACGCCGCTGCGGGTGGTTTCGTTTTTCGAGATGACCGGGGTGAAAAGCCGGCGCGACCCCGCGCAAATCCTGGGCGAGACGGTGGCCCGGGCGGAATCGCTGCCCCGGCCAGCGCGCTGCGGCGTGGGGTTGTCGCCGCACGCGCCGTACTCGACGGTGCCGGAACTGCTGCGGCGGAGCGCGGCGGCCGCCCGGGCGCGCGGCTGGCGCTTGAGCACGCACGTGGCGGAGTCGGCCGAAGAGTTCGAGATGTTCCAGCACCGGCGCGGGGCGATGTTCGACTGGCTGGCGCGCAACGGCCGGGACCCGGGCGACTGCGGTGGGGTCTCGCCGGTGCAGCATCTGGCTCGGCACGGGTTGCTGGGGCCGGACCTGCTGGCGGTGCACGCCAATTACCTGGCGGCCGGGGACGTGGAGTTGCTGGCGCGGCACGGCGTGTCGGTGGTGCATTGCCCGCGCAGCCACGCGTATTTCGGGCACCGGCCATTCCCCTGGCCGGGCCTGGCTCGCGCCGGGGTGAACGTGTGCCTGGGCACGGACAGCCTGGTGACCGTGCCGCGCCGGCAGGAGCAGGTGCTGGATTTGCGGGCCGAGATGCGGGAGTTCCTCCGCCGCCAGCCCGGTGTCTCGCCGGAGCTGGCCGTGCGCCTGGCCACGGTCAATGCCGCGCGCGCGCTGGGTCTGGCCGGGCGAGCGGGTGAACTGCGGCCGGGGGCGTGGGCGGACTTGATCGCGGTGCCGTTTGCCGGCCCGGCGGAGGCAGTGGCGGAAGCGGTGACACAGCATCAAGGCGAGGTGGCCGCGAGCCTGATCGGAGGCGCCTGGGCGTTGCGCCCCGCCGGAGTCCAGGAACCATGAGCGAGTCGCGGCCAGGACCGGTGGTGTTGATCACGGGCGCGGCCGGCGGGCTGGGCCGGGGCTTGGTGGCGGCGTTTGCCGAAGCCGGTTGGCGCGTGGCGGCGGGCTACCATGTCCGGGCACCGGAAGCCGCGGGCGAACGGGTCCGGCCGGTGGCGCTGGACGTGACCCGGCCGGGCGACCCGGAACGGGCGGTGGGCGCCGCGCTGGAGTGGTGGGGGCGGCTGGATGCCTTGATCCACAACGCGGGGGTAACCGCCGACGCGTTGCTGGCCCAGCAAACCGAGGCCGATTGGGACCGGGTGGTGGCGGTGAACCTGACCGGGGCGATGCGCTGCGCGCGCGCGGCGGCCGGGGCGTTGGGCGCGGCCGGGGGCGGGCACATCGTGAACATCGGCAGTTACGCCGGGCGGGCGGGCGGCCCCGGACAGGCGGCTTACGCGGCAGCCAAGGCGGGCTTGATCGGCCTGACCGCGGCACTGGCGGCGGAGTTGGCCGGGCTGAACGTGCGGGTGAACGTCGTGTTGCCGGGGGTCTTGCCCACGCCAATGACCGCGCGTCTGAGCGCGGCGGCGCAGGCGCGGCTGGTGGCGGCCAATCGGCTGGGGCGGATGAATGCGGTGGAGGAGGTGGCGCGGTTTGTCGTGTTTCTGTGCGGCCTGCAAAACGTGTCGGGCCAGGTGTTCCAACTGGACAGCCGGCCGGCGCGTTGGGGCTGAAGGTGCGGGCGCGGACACGGGGCGCGCGCCCGGCGGCCGGGCAAAACCGGACTGGTGGCGAACCGACCGCCCACCCGACGCGGCGGCGCCCGGCGTGGCGGCGCTTTCGCTCTTGCCAGCGCGGGAGGGCGGCGGGCATTTTTTCGCATGGCAAGCGACTTCGTGGCTTCAGAACTGGACGCGCAGTTTTACCTGCCAGCCGACGAGTTCTTCCCGGCCCAGCGCCCCACGGCGTTGACCTACGATGACGTGACGCTGGCCACGCTTTACTCGGAGGTGCTGCCCCGCGAGACGCAGCTCGACACGCGGCTGGCCGAACGGTTGACCCTGCACATACCGATCCTCTCGGCGGACATGGACACGGTGACCGAGTCCCGCATGGCCATTGCCATGGCGCTGAACGGCGGGCTGGGGTTCATCCATTACAACATGAGCGAGCGCCAGCAGCTCGCCGAGGTCTCGCGGGTCAAAAAGCACGTGCACGGGTTGATCCAGGACCCGGTGAAGGTGACGCCGGAGCAGTTCGTGGGCGACGTGCTGCGCATGATCGAGGAGAAGCGTTACGCGTTCGGGACGTTTCCGGTGGTGGACAACTCCGGCCGCCTGGTCGGACTGCTGTCCAGTCACGTGGTGAAACCGCGTTACGCCCACCAACCCGTGGCCAAGGTGCTCACGCCGCGCGCCCAGGTGCACACCGTGCAGGAACAGGAGCTGGGCAACGACCCGATCGCGCGGGCGGACCGGTTTTTTACCGAGCACCCCGGCATCCACAAGTTGCTGGTGGTGGACGCGGAGGACCGGTTGCGCGGGCTCTTCACCATGAGCGACGTGGAGCGGATCACCCAGGAACGCCAGGCGCAGTTCCGGCCGGCGCGCGACCGCCGTTTCCGGTTGATCTGCGGGGCGGCGGTGTCCGCCACGCGCAATGCATTTGGCGAGGTGGACCGGGACCGGCTGATCAAGCACGTGGGCGCGTTGGTGGACTGCGGGCTGGACATCGTGGCGGTGTCCACCGCGCACGGGCACAGCCGCGGAGTGGGCGAGGCGGTGCGCATGATCCGGGCCGCGTTTCCGGAGTTGCCCATCCTGGCGGGCAACGTGACCAGCGCGGCTGGAGTGGAGTTCCTGGCCGACTGCGGCGCGGACGCAATCAAGGTGGGCCAGGGGCCGGGGTCCATTTGCACCACGCGCCTGGTAGCGGGGGTGGGCATTCCGCAACTGACCGCGTTGTACGTCTGCTCGCGCGCCGCGCGGGCCAAGGGAGTTCACTTGGTGGCCGATGGCGGCATCACCCGCTCCGGCGACATCGTCAAGGCGTTGACCCTCGCCGACGCGGTGATGTGCGGCAGCCTGTTCGCCGGGTGCACGGAAGCACCGGGAGAGGTGCTGGAAATTGACGGCAAATACTATAAGCAGTACCGCGGCATGGGCAGCCTGGCCGCCATGAAGGCCGGCGCGGCGGCGCGTTACGGCCACGCCCGAAACCAGTCGAGCAAAGTGGCCGCGGAAGGCATCGAGGCCCTGAAAGAAGCCACCGGCTCAGTGGACGCGGTGCTGACACAGCTCATCGGCGGCATCCAGTCGGGCATGGGCTACTTGGGGGCGCGAACCCTGGCGGAGTTGCGCGAGCGGGCCCGGTTCGCCCGGGTCACTTCGGCCGGCCGGCGGGAAGCCGCGCCACACGATGTGGTCGAGTTGAAGACCGGCAATTGAGGCCGCGGTTCTCGGAGCATCCGAACCGCCCGCAGTGGAAGACCGGCCGCGCCGGGAAAGAGTCCCGCCGCGGCTGGGAGGTCAAAAGCGGTAGGGTTCGTTGGTTTGCCCGCACTGCGGACAGCGCGAGCGGGCGACGTCAGGATCGTCGGTGTACATGTAGCCGCAGCCCGTGCATCGGAAGATGCGGTCCAGGGAACGGGATGGACCAAAGCGGCGTTGGCGCAGGCCGTAATAAACCGCCACCGCAGCCAGCGCCGCCAGGAGCACGATCACGTACCAGGCCAACAGGGCGCCTGCACTCATGGTCGGGACGGCGGGGATTCCAACGCCGGCGCGACGGTGTGCCAGACAAATTCCACCCGCCCCCAGTGAAGTGGGGAACTCATCGGCTGACCAAGCGGGCTGAGAAAGCGCGCCTGCCGGACCAGCCGCAGGGCAACTTGGTCCGCCGCCGGCAGCCCGCTGCCCGGGGGCTCCAAGGCCGCCGAGAGCACCCGACCTTGCGGATTCACCAAAACCTGCACCCCCGTTGAGGCCAGGAGCTGGGCATTGGTCCATGCGGGCAACACTTCATTGAGTTCCGCCTGCCAACCGATCAACCCTTCGCCCAAGCGCAGAATGGATTGCCCTGCCCCGAAGGCTTGAGGCGCTCGCAAGGTCCTTGGGGACGGCTCCGGGGTAACCCACGTTGCCGTTGGCCGGGTGCCGGATTCGCGAGGCGCGGTCAGCGCAAAATCGTCGAGCTTCGGGCGCAGGGACGCTGGAAACATGGTGGAGGTTCGCAGCCCCCGATGGACCGGTATTCCTTTGCTCGAATCAATCACTTGGGCGGAAGTCCAAAGTGGCCCGGAAAAGCCTTGAGGCACCACTCGGGCAAACACCACGGGGTCCGGAAGCCACTGAGACATGACGAAGTCCGATTCCTCCCCGCGCCAGACCAGTGCGCCGGGGAAAGTCTCCTCCGGGACGCGAAGCGGAGTCGCCGGTCGGGACAGGGCATAGAGCAGGATCAACTCCAGCACAAATATACCGCCGGTTACCCGAGCCAGTTGATTCCAAGACCAACCGCTGCGTGTCGGGGGCAGACGCCACTTCATGGATGCGAACGAGGCGGTGCTGGCAGGCCGATATTCGGGCGGGTCTGCAGCTTCAGCCGCGCAACTCCGGCGCGTCGGCAAAGCGCGTAGACCTCGGCAAGACGCCCCAGATCCAGGGAGCGGTCTGCCTGAATGACCAAAAGTGGTTGTCCGGGCGATGCCTTCACCAGTCTGGCCAGTTCCCCTTCGAGCGCCTCGGCGGTCATCAATTGCTGGCGAAAAAACAAACGGCCTTCCCGGTCCACCACCAAAACCTGCCAATCAGGACCCGCGACCGACGTGCCGGATTCCACGACGGGAAGTTCCACCGGTACACCGGGCACGGGCGCCAGGTAAGACTGAAGCAAGAGAAACATCAACAGGAGGGAAAACACACAACCAATCGGGGCAAAATCCCACAGCCCCGAGAACCCGCGGCATTGTAATTGGGAACGGAATTCAAGCATCAATCAGGGCATTCACTGAGAATATTCTGGATTTCCGCAGCGGCTTTTTCCATGTCCAACGCGATCAATCGCACGCGACTGACCAGGTAATTGTAACCGGCGTAACAAGGCACGGCCAACGCCAGACCTGCGCCACTGCACACCAGGGCCTTCCAAACCCCCGCAACCAAGACCACCGCCGGAGCAGCTACGCCCGATTTTTGAAGCACTTCCAGCAGTTGCATGAACCCCAAAATGGTTCCCAAAAAACCGATGACCGGGCCAATCTGTGCAAGGGTGGCCAATATGCCCAGCTTTTCCTCCAATCTTGGCAACTCGGCCAACCCGGCCACATGCAATGCTTCCCGGATTTCCTCTCGCTTGCGGCCACGCATCAAGACAGCGGTTCTAACCAACCGGGCCACCGGTCCCGGCGTGGCCTCGCAGATGGACAGCGCCTCAACCCAATTGCCCCGCTTCAGCACGGTGCGCACGCCGTTCAAAAAATCCACGCTGTTGATGTTTTCGCGGTGAAAAAAAACCAGTCGCTCAATAAAAATCCCCAACCCTACCGCGGCCAGTATGACCAGCAGCCAGGTGACTAATCCGCCATAAGCGAACAGTTCCGGGATTGCCAACGCAATCATGGTGGTTCCTTTTTTTTTGTAAAATGCACCCTACCCACTGCACAACCCAAGGAAAAGCTGAAGATGCAAAACAAAAAAGCCGAGGTCAACCCTCGGCTAAGTCGTAAAAGATGGCGACTACCTACTCTCGCGGAAGCTAGACAACCACTACCATCGGCAACGCGGTGTTTGACGGCCGAGTTCGGGATGGGATCGGGTCGGACCACCGCTTTATGGTCACCATCAAAAAAGCCCTGTTCCTTGAAAACTGTGCGTAAACGCGTTGCGCTCCGTTCAAGGAGCCGATTGATCAAGCCTCACGACCGATTAGTATCAGTCCGCTAAACACGTTGCCGTGCTTGCACGTCTGACCTATCAACCCGGTGGTCTGCCGGGGGTCTTCAGGGCCTTGCGGCCGGGAGACCATATCTTGGGATGAGCTTGGCGCTTAGATGCTTTCAGCGCTTATCTCTTCCGCACATGGCTACGCAGCGCTGCTCCTGACGGAACAACTGCCACACCAGAAGTGCGTCTTTCCCGGTCCTCTCGTACTAAGGAAAGAACCCCTCAAGTCTCCTTCGCCCACAGTGGATAAGGACCGAACTGTCTCACGACGTTCTGAACCCAGCTCGCGTACCGCTTTAACCGGCGAACAGCCGGACCCTTGGGACCTTCTCCAGCCCCAGGATGCGATGAGCCGACATCGAGGTGCCAAACCGGGCCGTCGATATGAACTCTTGGGCCCGATCAGCCTGTTATCCCTAGCGTACCTTTTGTCCGTTGAGCGATGGCAATTCCACATTAAACCACCGGATCACTTGGGCCTGCTTTCGCATCTGCTCGACTTGTGAGTCTCGCAGTTAACCCGGCTTCTGGCCATACCCTCAACACACGGTTGCCAACCGTGCTGAGCCGAGCTTCGCACTCCTCCGTTACCATTTAGGAGGAAACCGCCCCAGTCAAACTGACCCGCAGGCACTGTCCCCCACCTGGCTGACAGGTTGGGGTTAGAATTCTAATTGGCAAAGAGTGGTGTTTCACATTGCGACTCCCGGTCAACCGAAGCCGACCGTTCACCGTCTCCCACCTACACTACGCATTGCCAACCAGAACACAATACCAGCTTACAGTAAAGGTGCATAGGGTCTTTCCGTCCTACTGCGGGCAGGCGGCATCTTCACCGCCGTTACAGTTTCGCCGAGATCCTCTCCGAGACAGTCGCTCAGTCGTTACACGATTCGTGCAGGTCGGAACTTACCCGACAAGGAATTTCGCTACCTTAGGACCGTTATAGTTACGGCCGACATTCACGGGGACTTAAGCACCGAGCTTCGCCTTGCGGCTGACAAGATGCTTTAATCTTTCCGCATTGGTCACGTGTCACACCCTATACGTCGTCTTCACGACTTGGCAGAGTGCTGTGTTTTTGTTAAACAGTCGCTAAGCGCAATTTACTGAGACCCTCCGCAAGCACATTACTGCACTTGCATTGGGCACCCCTTCTCCCGAAGTTACGGGGCTAATGTGCCGAGTTCCTTAGAGAGGTTTCTCTCGCGCGCCTGAGTGCATTTACACCCACCCACCTGTGTCGGTTTACGGTACGGGCATTCCGGGAAACACACGCGGGCTTTTCTCGGCAGATCGTCCGGTGATGCGCCTTGGCCGAAGCCGCAGCTCCCGATTCAGTTGGATAATCACCTTTCTCTCTGCGTCCCCCACGTGCTTAACCAGGAATGGTGCAGGAATGTTGACCTTCCGGGCATCGGCTACGCCTTACAGCCTCGCCTTAGCTCCCGACTAACCCTGGGAGGACGAACCTGCCCCAGGAACCCTTGGGTTTACGGCGGCCGGTATTTTCGACCGGCTTCTCGCTACTCGTGTCTGCATTCTCACTGGCCAGAGCTCCACCTTGCGTTACCGCACGGCTTCGCTGCCCTGGTCACGCTCTCCTACCGCACGCGTATATCGCGTACCCGCGGCTTCGGTATGTGGTTTGATCGCCAATCATTTTCGGCGCGACACCGCTCGATGAGTCAGCTGTTACGCACTGTTTAAATGGTGGCTGCCTCTAAGCCAACATCCTCACTGTCTGAGCAGCGTCACATCCTTTCCACTTAACCACATTTCGGCACCTTGGCCGGCGGTCTGGGCTGTTGCCCTCTCGGCGACGGAGCTTAGCCCCCGCCGCCTGAATGCTGGGATAAGGGGATCCGTGGAATTCGGAGTTTGATTGGTTTTGGTATCCTGGTGGGGACCCTAAGCCATCCAGTGCTCTACCTCCACGGAGTACTTACCCAACTCTAGTCCTCAAACTATTTCGGAGAGAACCAGCTATCACGGGGTTTGATTAGTCTTTCGCTCCTACTCTCAAGTCATCTCAGGATTTTTCAACATCCACGAGTTCGGTCCTCCACCGGGGGTTAGCCCGGTTTCAACCTGCTCAAGAGTAGATCACCTCCGCTTCGGGTCTATTGCCCGCGACAAATCGCGCCGTTAGCACTCGGTTTCCCTTCGCTTGGGCTGCTGAGCAGCTTTAGCAAGCCGCGGACAATAACTCGCAGACTCATTATGCAAAAGGCACGCGGTCACCCTTGCGGGCTCCCACACCTTGTAGGCCAATGGTTGCAGGTACTATTTCACTCCCCTAACCGGGGTGCTTTTCACCTTTCCCTCACGGTACTAGTTCACTATCGGTTGCCGAGGAGTATTTAGCCTTATCCGGTGGTCCGGACAGATTCGCACAGAGTTTCACGTGCACTGTGCTACTTGGGATCCTCACCGACGCGTCTTCCGTTTTGTGCACCCGGCTGTCACGGTCTGTGGCTGCCTTTTCCAAGGCATTGCACTACGGTCAACACGTCTTGTTGCGAGTCCCGCTACCCCAATCGAACAAGTTCGATTGGTTTGGGCTGTTCCGCTTTCGCTCGCCACTACTAACGGAATCACTTAGTTTTCTTCTCCTGGGGTTACTGAGATGTTTCACTTCACCCCGTGTCGCCTTTCCGGGTTATGCATTGGCCCGGAAATCCCAGCCAGCGGCTGGTGGGTTCCCCCATTCGGAAATCTCCGGATCAAAGCCTGCTTGCGGCTCCCCGAAGCATATCGCTGCTTGCTGCGTCCTTCATCGCCTCTCGGCACCTAGGCATTCACCATCGGCCCTTTGCAGCTTGATCGAAACTTTTTCCTGCCCTCAGGAAATCATAAACAACGTTTTACGCACAGTTTTCAAAGAACAGTCACACCTTTCCGGTGCAAAATAGAGCATTGGTGGACCTGACTGGACTTGAACCAGTGACCCTGCGCTTATCAAGCGCATGCTCTAACCAACTGAGCTACAGGTCCGGCCACCTACCTTGCTCTGAAGCTGGTGGAGCTGAGGAGACTCGAACTCCTGACCTATAGCTTGCAAAGCTACCGCTCTACCAACTGAGCTACAGCCCCAAGCCCTCCATGTCAGGCACATCGGAGTCTGAAGCACCCAGACTGTACAAAGAGCTTTTGAAAAATGAATTGTGCAACAAGCCGGAATAACAGAATCAGCCTATTCATCTCCTTAGAAAGGAGGTGATCCAGCCGCAGGTTCCCCTACGGCTACCTTGTTACGACTTCATCCCAATCACCAGCCATACCTTCGGCACCTGTCCCATTGCTGTTGACTCGGTGACTTCGGGTACAGCCGGCTTTCATGATGTGACGGGCGGTGTGTACAAGGCCTGGGAACGTATTCACGGCGCCGTAGCTGATGCGCCATTACTAGCGATTCCAGCTTCATGCCGGCGAGTTGCAGCCGACAATCTGAACTGGGCCCGGTTTTCGGGATTTGCTCCACCTTGCGGTTTTGCTCCCCATTGTACCGGGCATTGTAGTACGTGTGCAGCCCTGGCCATAAGGGCCATACTGACTTGACGTCATCCCCACCTTCCTCCCCGTTTAAGCGAGGCAGTCCGTCCAGAGTGCTCCGGCAGTTAGCCGGGTGGGCAACAGGACGCAGGGGTTGCGCTCGTTGCGGGACTTAACCCAACATCTCACGACACGAGCTGACGACAGCCATGCAGCACCTGTGCAGGCTCCCCTTGCGGGGTCGTTACCCTTTCAGGCTTCTACCACCTGCATGTCAAGGCCAGGTAAGGTTCTTCGCGTTGCATCGAATTAAGCCACATACTCCACCGCTTGTGCAGGCCCCCGTCAATTTCTTTGAGTTTTAACCTTGCGGCCGTACTCCCCAGGCGGCACGCTTAACGCGTTAGCTGCGCCACGGACGGGGTTGAATCCGCCCACGGCAAGCGTGCACCGTTTAGGGCTAGGACTACCAGGGTATCTAATCCTGTTTGCTCCCCTAGCTTTCGTGCATGAGCGTCAGGAGTTGTCCAGGGACTTGCCTTCGCCACGGGTGTTCCTCTCGATATCTACGCATTTCACTGCTACACCGAGAATTCCAGTCCCCCCTGCAACCCTCCAGCCGGATAGTATCCAATGCCCTTTCCGGGTTGAGCCCGGAGATTTCACATCAGACTTACCCGACCGCCTGCGCACCCTTTACGCCCAGTGAATCCGAACAACGCTTGGAACCTCTGTATTACCGCGGCTGCTGGCACAGAGTTAGCCGTTCCTTCCTCTTTCGCTACCATCAGACCACACGTCTATTCGACCTGTAGCGTTGGTCGCGAATGACAGGGGTTTACAAGCCGAAGCCCTTCATCCCCCACGCGGCGTCGCTCCATCAGGCTTTCGCCCATTGTGAAAAATTCTCGACTGCTGCCACCCGTAGGTGTCTGGACCGTGTCTCAGTTCCAGTGTGGCTGGTCGTCCTCTCAGACCAGCTACCCGTCTTAGCCTTGGTGGGCCATAACCCCGCCAACTAGCTGATAGGCCGCGGGATGATCGTGAAGCGCCAGGCCTTGCGGTCCCCGGCTTTGGCTTGAGCGGGATGCCCCACTCGAGCCACATCCGGCATTAGCCCCGATTTCTCGGGGTTATTCCAGTCTTCACGGTACATTTCCCACGTGTTACTCACCCTTGCGCCACTCCAGTGACTGAATATTGCTACCCAGCCACTAGCGTACGACTTGCATGTCTTATCCACGCCGCCAGCGTTCGTTCTGAGCCAGAATCAAACTCTCCGAAATAAAACGCCCGGTGGTTACCCACCGAGATTTGGGCTGATTTACTGCTGAAGGTGCTTGTTCAGCACCAACCCAGCTTGTTGCACAACTCAAATTTCAAAGATCCGCCTCACGGCTGACAGGCTTTGCTCGCCGTGTGCTTTGACCCGCAAAGCGGGGGACAAGATAATCACGCTGGAGAGTCAGTCAACGATTTTCCAAAAATTTTTTTTTTGTTTTTTTTATCAGCCTCGAAATCAGTGACTTACAAAAAACAACGATTTTTTCTAGGAGCTACTGCACGTTTGGTAGAGGAAATTTGGCTTTTCTATGTGGCACTAGCTACAAAACAGAATATTCAATGCAAGTATTTTGACATCAATGAATTGCGGATATTAAACCGCCAACAAGGTCCCTTGGAGCTCAAAAACTGTCGCGGGCATGATTAATCGTAACAATTTGTACATGAGACATTTGTAAATTAATGTGTGGGGTTGCAAGAGCATTGCAACCAAGCAAACGCGTGTGTGACCACTCAATCGAAGAAGGGCTGTAGAACGTTTCTGGCAACCCTGAGCGCTCGCTGCCTGCCTTGCAGGGTACTGCCGAAGGTGCCATCCTCGACTTCAATACAAACAGCTCCTTGATAATCAATCGCTTGCAGCGCTGCCATGAACTGCGCCCAGTCAATGTCACCATAACCGGGGATTCGAGGCTGATGCCATTCCAAGGGGTAAGCGAAAATCCCCACCTCATCCAAGCGTTCCTTTCGGATTCGCACGTCTTTGGCGTGGAGGTGGAACAATTTATCTTTGAATTCCTCCAACGGGGCCGTCGGATCCATAAACTGGAGAACGAAGTGGGATGGGTCGAAATTCAGGCCAAAATGTTTGCTGGGGATATCTGCGAAGGCGCGCCGCCAAATGGCCGGTGTGGTCATCAAATTTTTGCCCCCGGGCCACTCGTCCCGGGTAAATGACATCGGGCAGTTTTCAATTCCAATTTTAATGTCGTGATCTTCGGCGAATCGAATCAGGGGCTTCCAGACCTTCAGGAAACGAGGCCAATTCTCCTCCACAGTCTTGGTCCAGTCGCGCCCAACAAAGGTGTTGACATTTTTGAGCCCCAGCATTTCGGCAGCGACGATGACCTTCTTTAGGTGCTCGACTGCGCGCCGGGAGACTTCCGGGTCCGGATCCAAGGGGTTGGGATAATACCCCAAGGCGCTGATGATTATCCCAGTTGCCTGCGCCTTTCCGAGTACCTCTTGGGCACGTGTCTTGGTAAAGCCCACCACATCCACGTGCGTAACGCCCGCATATTTGCGTTCGGCCTTTCCGACCGGCCAGCACATCAATTCCACACACGCAAATCGCTCGGTCCTGGCGAATTCGAGCACCTGGTCCAAGGACAAGTCGGGCAAGATGGCAGAAACGAATCCAAGTTTCATGTGAAGTGCGTTTGAGGAGTTGTTTGAACTGCGTTTCGGGGGTGGCCCGTGAAAAAATCATTCTGCAACAAGGATTCGCCGCGGCTGTGCGGCTTGCCATTCGGCGTCGCCCACGCGGCGAATTTCCTGAACAAACACATGTCCGCCCTTTTTATTGCCCACCACGATGTCCGGGTGTCCATCTCCGTTGACATCCGTCGCCAGCACCTGGGTGCCGACACCGGAATCGCTGTCCACCAAGTATGGAATCCAGTCCACGGTACCACCCGCACCGCGAACCAATTTGAACCAGTACAGCACCGCGGGGGCGTTGGGTTCCGGATCACCATCCGGCCCGTGCGCCCAGAAACGCTTGCCGGTGACGAGGTCCTTCAATCCGTCGCCGTCCAAGTCCACCAGTTCCAGCGCGTGCGGTTGCGTGAACTTCACCCCGTATGGACTGTCCTCGGGCCGTTTGTTCATGAAGACGTGGGGCTTGAAGGTGATCTCCCCGCCGTTACGGACTTGCTCGTACCACGCCAACCCGTACCCGTGGGCCGCCAGGCAGGTGATCACATCATTCAGCCCGTCGCCATTCACATCGTAGGCGAACATCTGCGCCCCGCCCGCAGGCACTCCGGGATCCGCCGGGCAAAAGGTAAATGGGTGAAACGTCCAGACCGGGTCCCCCGCCAGCGAAGCCGGCTGCTCCCACCAACCGTTGGACTCGAGCAGGTCGGCCCGGCCATCTCCGTTGATGTCCCCCACCCCCAACCCGTGGGTGAACCGGTGGTAATTCTTGTTCGGCGATATGGGATGGAATTTCCATGGGCTGGCGGGGTCCGCGCGGTCAGGCACCGCATAACCGAAATACCCCTTGGAATTGCAGATCAACTCCGGCCGCCCGTCGCCGGTCAAGTCCGTCAACGTGGGCGACTCGTTGTCCACGACCTCAAACGCCAGGTGTCGCTTCCAATGGCCCGGCTTGCCGCGCGGGTTTTCAAACCACCACGCCTGCTCGCCGGGGATACCCACGATCAGGATATCCGTCCAGCCGTCGCCGTTGAAATCCCCGGTCCAAGTGAAAAAGCAATCCGAGTACGCGTTTTTGGCGCCCAGCGCGCCTTCAAACCCCGGCCACCGCCGCGTGGTCCCGTCCGCCAACTTCACCTCAAACCGGTTGGTCGCCGGCCGGTACTCGTGCCGGCTGGTGAAATCCGGTCCGGCCCACCAAAACGGCCCGTAAATCACGTCCATGTGACCGTCCCGGTTCAGGTCCCCCACGTGGGCTCCCTCGGCCCAAAATTCCGGTGTCAGTTGGATTTTGCGGAAGGTGTGCAGCGTCTTCTCCGCGGCATGGGCGGCCCAAAAAACACAGCCCAATCCGCCGAGCCACAACGGTAACCACGGGTGCATGGCCCATGTCTGGCACGGGGCGCCTCCCGGGTCAAGCCGGCGACGCTCCCCGGCCCGCACACCACGCGGCGTCAGCCGCCCTCGACGGGAAAGTATTCCCGCGCCGCCCGCGACACCTCCGCCAGCCAGGCCTGGCGTTGCTCCGGCGTGCTGGTGATTACCGGGCTGAAATTTCGCCGGTACACCTTGGACACGCCGCACAGGCCGAACACCACCTTTCGCCAATGCACCTCCAAAGGGTCGCCAAACTGGGCCTCCTCCACCTCTTGGGGAGTGTTGGCCGTGTTAAAAACCAGCGCCGCCCGCGCGCGCAGCAACCCCTCCGGCCGCGCCCCGCCCCGGCCGTCCGGCACAAACCGGTAGGCCCGACCCGGCCGCAACACCCGGTCCACCCAGCCGCACAAAATCGCCGGCGGCCGACTCCAGTAATTCGGGTGCACCACCACCAGCCCATCGGCCGCGCACACCTCCTCCACGTGCCGGGCCACGATCGGCGGCAACACCGGCTCCCGCTCCAGCTCCGCCGCCGTGTACACCGGGTCAAATCCTTCGGCCTGCAAATCGTGGAAACTCACCCGATGCCCCAGCGCGCTCAAAGTCTCCCTCGCGGTTTGGGCGATGGCGTGATTGAAACTGCCCGGCTTGGGGTGGGCCAAAATGACGGACACGTTCATGACCTTTTGGGCCGATGCTCCCGGGCGGGTCCGTCCTTGGCAAGATCGGGTCCCGGCGCCACACCTCCGCCCGCCGTGCGGGCCGCGCGCAAACAAGCCGGACCCAACAACGCTCCGGCCGATGCGCTCCCCGCGGCCGACCGGGCCGCGGCCTGCTCAAAACTCCCGCACCTTGAGATTGCGGAACCACACCTCCCCGCCGTGGTCCTGCAACAAAATGTGTCCGCGCACCTTCTCGCCGAACCCCGGTACGTCCTTGAACTTGCTGGCGGCCACGGCCGCCTTCAGCGCCGGACTGCCCAACTCGTACTCCAGGACCAACTCCCCGTTGAGCCAATGCTCGACCCGCCGGCCGCGCACCACGATGCGGGACTGGTTGAACTCCCCCGGTGGCCGCAGCCGGATGGGCACGCGCGTGGGCCACACGTCGTAAAAACTGCCGGTCACGTGCTTGGTGGGCTGGCTGGCCGCCTCGGGGTGATCGGGCATCACCAGTTGGTACTCGTGCCCCAACGCGCTCGGACGGCTTTCGGTCACAAAATACTTCACCCCACTGTTGGCGCCCGGCGCCAGCCGCCATTCCCAGGACAACTCGAAATCCTCAAACGTGGCCTCGGTCAGGATGTCCCCGCCGCCACCTCGCGCCAGGTGCTTGAGGCACCCCTCCTCGACCACCCAGCCCCGGGCGGGGAACGTGGTCTTCTTGAAACTGCGCCAGCCGGCGGTGCTCTTGCCGTCGAACAACAACCGCCAGCCCTCGGCCTTCTCGGCCTCGGTCAACTCGTTCACCCCGGCCAGACCGGGAATCAAACCACCGACCGCCAACCAGCCGCCCAGCACCGTCAGTGCAGGAAACAACGCGGGAAACTTCATGCCCGGGCATGTAATGCCCCGCCGGTCCGCCGGTCAAGGACGCGCCGGGCCGGTCTTGCCCGCCCGGCAGAAGCCGCTTGCCGCTCCGGCAGGCGGTTCGGCAACTTCACCGCGTGTTGTTTCAGAAAGTGGCCCTCATCGGCGTGGGCCTGCTCGGCGGCTCGCTCGGCCTGGCCCTGCGCCAACGGCGCCTGGCGGCCTGCGTCCACGGCTACGTGCGCCGCGCCGCGGCCGTCGCCGAATGCCGGGCCGCCGGCGCGGTGGACACGGCCGACACGGACCTCGCGGCGGCCGTGCGTGACGCCGACCTGCTGGTCTTCTGCACCCCTCTGGGGCAAATGCCCGCGCTGGCCGCGCAAGCCGCCCCCGGCCTGCGCCCCGGAGCCCTCGTCACCGACGTGGGCAGTGTCAAAGCCCCGGTCGTGCGCGCGCTCGAACCCCTCTTCGCCGCCGCCGGCGGCCGGTTCGTGGGCAGCCACCCCATGGCCGGCTCCGAACGCACCGGCGTGACCGCCGCCCGCCCGGACCTGTTCCACGGCGCGGTCTGCGTGCTCACCCCCACCCCGGCGAGCGACCCCGACGCCGTGACCCAACTGACCCAACTCTGGACCGCGCTGGGCGCGCGCACCCTCCGCCTCGCGCCCGAAGCCCACGATGAATTGGTGGCGCGCACCAGCCACCTGCCCCAGGCCCTGGCCGCCACGCTCGTTCACCTGGTGCTGGACCCGCTCGCCCCGCCCGCGCAGGCCCAACTCTGCGCCGGCGGTTTCCGCGACGGCACCCGCATCGCCTCCGGCTCCCCTGAAATGTGGCGCGACATCTTCCTGGCCAACCGCGAGCCGGTGGTGCGCGCCTTGGAGGACTTCGCCCACCGGCTCGCGGCGCTGCGCCGGGACGTGGCGGCCGGCGACGCGGCGGCGTTGGATGCCTTCTTGACCACCGCCCGCGCCCGCCGCGAAGCCTGGCTCCGGCCCGCCAACCCCGACCCCGCCGAGTAACCTCCGCCCGCCCGCGCCATGCCCCTGCCCGAACTGCTCGAGATCGTGCCGCCGGCCGCCGCGCCCCGGGCCGAGATTACCGTGCCGGGTTCCAAAAGCCTCACCAACCGCGCGCTCGTGCTGGCCGCCCTGGCCGAGGGCGAGACCGAACTGCGCGGCGCCCTCTGGAGCGAGGACACTGAAATCATGGTCGCCTGCCTCCAGGAACTGGGTTTCCTGGTCACCGTAGCGCCTGACCCGGACGAGGCGGCCAACCGCACCCTCACCGTGTACGGCCAGGGCGGGCGGGTCCCGCGCGGGGGCAGTCCGGCGCAGCCGCTCGAGCTGTACGTGGGCAACGCCGGCACGGCGGCGCGCTTCCTCGCCGCGTTGGTCTGCCTGGGCACG
>Ga0272446_1003014_pt1 | contig 21972 bp, 13 predicted proteins | sample YNPCB0061_FD_194587 | JGI IMG/M metagenome (GOLD analysis project Ga0272446, IMG submission 194587) | Hot spring microbial mat communities from Yellowstone National Park, WY, United States - YNP-CB-006-1 | ecosystem: Environmental > Aquatic > Thermal springs > Hot (42-90C) > Sediment | place... | reverse complement strand
CAAGCTGCTGATGCAGATCTACGCCGACGTGACGGGCCTGCCGATCAAGGTGTCGGCGTCGGCTCAGTCGTCGGCGCTGGGCAGCGCCATGTGGGGCGCGGTGGCGGCCGGCGCCGCCGCCGGCGGATACGACACGATCCAGGATGCGGCCCGCCACATGGCGCATCTTAAAGACGAGATGTTCACGCCGAACCCGGAGAACAAGGCGATTTACGACATTCTGTACGCCGAGTATGTTCGTTTGCACGACTACTTTGGCCGGGACGAGGAAAGCGCCATCAAGCGACTGAAACGGCTCAAATTGCAGGTGGCGTAAGGAAGATTCATCATGCGCAAGATAGGATTGCAGCTATTCACCGTGCGCGAGATTGCGAAGGCGGATTTCATCGGGACGCTCAAACACGTCGCCGCGATTGGCTACACCGGCGTCGAAGCCGGCGGCTATCTGGGCGGTTTGCCGGTTCGGGAATTGCGGATCATTCTGGACGATCTGGGCCTGACGTTCATCGGCGGGCATGTCGGGATCAAGGATCTGAACAACCGGTTCGAGGCGACGCTGGAGGACTATGCCGCGCTCGGCGCGCGCTACATCGGCACCGCCTGGTTGCCGGAGGAGTATCGCAAAGATGCGGCAGGCTGGCAGCGCGCTGCGCGGGCGATGGAGAAGGCGGCCGTGATGTGCGTCAAGCACGACATCACGTTCTTTCACCACAACCACGACATGGAGTTTGCGACAGTCGATGGGCGCCATGCCTTTGATGTGCTGTTGGACGCCGCCGACCCGTCGCTGGTAAAGGCGGAGCTGGATGTGTACTGGGCGCAGTTTGCCGGCGTAGACCCGCTGGCGTATCTCGTCCATCTTGACGGCCGCGCGCCGCTGGTGCATATCAAGGATATGACCGCATCCGAGCCGAGGACGTTCGAGATTGTCGGCGAAGGGCGCATCGACTTCGGCCCCATCTTCCAGGCCGGCGATGGGCTGGGCGTGGACTGGTATATCGTCGAGCAGGATCAGTGCCCAAAGGGCGAGCTGGAGAGCGCGCGGGCCAGTTACGCCAACATCGTGGCGCGCGGCTGGCTCAAATAGGACGCCCGGCTCGGACGCCCATCCACGCCGGCCTGCGCAGGGCGCGTGAGCAGCAATGCCCGGCGCCCTTTTTGTTTTCAGGCAAGCGCGCGGCTGAATGCGCCGCTGGCCTGGAATCAGCGCGGGTTACGGCGCGCCCGATTGCCGGTGAATGAAGATGCAGGCCACGCTGTCGATGCCAGCCGGCACATCGATCTCCACGCGCTGGCTGTGAACGGCGAATGGCAATGGCAGGTCTGCGCCGAAGGGCGCGCTGAGTGACGCGAGCGTCACCCGGCTGCTCTCTGGCAGCCGAAGCGTCAGATGGAAGGCCGGCGCAGGCGTCGCGGCTGTGTTGACAACCACAATGGCATAGAGCGGCGGGCGTTGTTGCGCGCGATCCCATATCCCGAACTGCACAGTGGCCGGCGCCGTGGTTGACAGGAGTCCCGTGGTGGCGCTAACCAGAATGCGCTCGCTTGCCGCCGGCAGGCGCAGGGCTGCCAGGCCGGCCAGAGGATTCTGTGGGCGGGGGGTGAACCATTCATCGTAAGCGCCCGACTCGTTGCCGATGAGGATGACTCGACCCGCATGGGCGCGAAGCGCGGCGATGGTCGCATCGCTCATCAGTTGAACTTCCGGCGCGATGAGCACGGCGTAGCGGTTGAACCCGGCTGTGTCTGTGTCCAGCACAACCTCGAACGGGATATGCGCCTGGTGCAGCCAGCGCGCGGTGGCGCGATAGGCGGCGAAGTGTATGGAGTCTTCAGGGTCATAAGGGCTGCCGGATGCGCTGTCGAGCAGGTCGCGTGTGCGCGGGCTGAAAAGCACGGCCACATCCGCCAGCGCCGCTCCGCCGAACAGGCCGGCTTGCTGACGCGACATCCAGGCAAACAGCCGGGTGCGCGCGTCTGCGCCAACGCTGCCGTCCATGGCCGGGCCTTGAGTCTCGTAGAAGTTGGCGCCTTCGGCCAGCGCCAGGCCGGCCAGTTGGGCGCTATCGCGCGGCTGGTAGCCATAGGTGAGGATCCAGCTCGGTTTGGGCCGGTCGGCTGCGCGGGCAAACGCCAGCATGGCGCGGAAGGACAGCCATTCGTCGAGTGTGGCTTGTTGCATGCCGGTCTGGCCTTCGTCAATGCGGTCGCCAATCGTTTCGAGTTCGTGGCCGGCGCTCATATCGGGCAGGTCTCGCAGTGCGGCAGGGTCGTTGGCATTTTGGGTTGCCCAGGCGGTGTCGGCGCTGGCGTTTTCAACCATGAACACGAGGTCGGGGTTTACAGCGCGCGCTGCGGCGGCTACGGCGAGCAGGAACTCGACGATCTGGGCGTGACGCCACACAATCCACTGCCGCCAGGCCGGGTCATCCCAGTTTTCAGCGGCGGGGACGGCCAGGCCGGTCGCAGTGAGAAAAGCGCGCGCGCTGCATGGGTCATGGCTGGGCCATAGGCCGGCGTGATTGCCGACATCAGCCGGCAGGTAGACCTGGTCAATCCACAAGCCGTCGACGCCGGTCGCAAGCATGGCCTGCACGCGCGATAGCGCCAGCGCGCGAAAAGACGTTGGCCCTGCATCGCACGGCGAGACCCACAGATTCCATTCGCCCTGTTGCATCCAATGCGCTTGTGACGAGTCGATATCATTGAACACCAGGGGTCGGCCGTCCAGCGAGCGTTGCAGCCAGTCCGGGTGTTCGGCGAATGGGTTGCGGCCAGCGGGAGAGACGAGTTCGAGTCCGGTCTGATACAGCACAACCTTGAGGCCGCGCGCATGTGCTTTTTGCGCGACGCGGGCAACGACCGCGCGCGCGGCTTCGAAGGCGCTGTCGTCCACCCATGCGGCATAGGACTGGCCCCAGGGGCTGTCGGTGAGCACAACGCTCACATGCTGCGCGGCCAGCGCGTCGAGGCGGGCGTCGATATGCGCATCGCTGTCGGCGGGATCGAAGTACGCGCCGGCGATGCGCGCAGTGCGCGCCCAATCGGGCCAGACAAATGCGCGGGCAGCGCCAGGCGCTGTGGCGTTTGACGGCCCGGCTTGCTGGCGCTCGGGCGGCGCTATCAGATCTGTCGCCGCTTTGGCCTGGGCTGGCGTGTCTGCGGGAGCTGGCTGAATGGCCGGCGACGCTGCGCAGGCGCACAGGCACAGGCTGGTGAGCATGTGGGCGCAGCGCCGGGCGGCGCGGCTACTGGCCGCGCCGCCAACAGCCGCGCGACAAACATCCAGGCGCTGCGCAGGGAGACTCACAGTTTCACGATGCGCGCTGCCGACGGCGGATATCCTTTTGTCGCATTGCGGGTATCGACAATCAGCCGGCTGTGTTCGGTGACCATGCGCCAGTCAAAGGCGCGATGCGATGTGGCGATCACGACGCAGTCTGCCCATTCGAGCGCGGCGCGGCCAAACGCCACCGACGCCATGATCTGATCGCCAATGCGCACACTCGGCACGTGAGGGTCGCAGTACTCCACATGGGCGCCTTTCTCTATCAGCAGGCGGATCAGCTCCAGGGCTGGCGATTCACGCACATCGTCGATGTCCGCCTTATAGGCGACGCCCAGCACCAGCACGCGCGAGCCTTTGAGCGCCCGTCCGTCGTCGTTCAGCGCGTTGACCACACGATCGCGCACAATGAACGGCATGTGGCTATTGACCTCGTCCGCAGTCTCGATGAAGCGCGCGCGATAGTTCAAGGCTTGCAGCTTCCAGGACAGGTAGAGCGGATCGACCGGGATGCAGTGACCGCCGATGCCGGGGCCTGGATAGAACGGCGTGAAGCCGTAGGGCTTGGTGGCCGCCGCCTGAATGACTTCCCACACGTCAATGCCCATGCGTTCGCAGATGATGGCCATCTCGTTGGCCAGGCCGATGTTGACGGCCCGGAAGGTGTTCTCGTAGAGCTTGACCATTTCGGCGGTCCTGGGGTTGGCCACCGGCACCAGGTTTTGAATGGCGCAGCCGTATAGCGCGCGCGCAATCTCCAGGCAGGAGGGTGTCATGCCGCTAATCACTTTGGGCGTGTTGAGCACGGTCCAATCGACGCGGCCCGGGTCGATGCGCTCGGGCGAGAATCCCAGGAAGAAGTCGCGGCCCAGTTTCAAGCCGGTTGCTTCCAGGCGGGGCAACACCACTTCCTCGGTTGTGCCGGGATAGGTGGTGCTTTCCAGCACGATCAGCATCCCCCGATGCAAGCGTTTGGCGATTTGATCGGTTGCCGCAATGATGTAGGAGAGATCAGGATCCTTGAACTGGTTGACCGGCGTTGGCACACAAATGATGGCTGCATCCACTTCGCACAGCGCATCGAAGTCGGTTGTCGCGCGGAAGGCGCCGTCGTGAGCCGGGTGGACGAGCGCCGTGTCGGCCATGATGCTTGCATCGGCATGATGGCCGTTGCCATTGCCACGGCCATAGCCATCGGCCGGGGCGTTGACGCTCTGAGCAAGAAGATCGCTCGCGGCAAATGTCGGCGCCGGCAGGGCCTGTGCTGCGCCGGCGCCTGTCAGCACGGCGCGCAACCGCTCATCGCTGACATCGCCGATGTAGCTGCGCCCTGCGCAGAGACTGGCCACTTTTTTCGTGTCGACATCGATGCCAACCGCTCGCAAACCCGACTCAGCGAACGCCAGCGCCAACGGCAGCCCCACATAGCCGAGGCCGATTACAGCAACGGTCGCATGGCGCGCGGCGATTTTGTCGAGCAGCGTCTGGCTGGCGTCATCATTCGACGCCGATTCCGACACGGCTGGCATCACCAATACTTCTGTCAGTTTGTCCAACACAATGGTCTCCATGAGAGTCCCTCCCTATAAACATCAGCCGGACGCAAAAAAGTGATAGTCCGACGCGTTGAGCGCGCGAATGACAGATCGCGTCGACAGCGCGGCGTATACGGATGCGCCGGATAAAAACGCAACGATGGCTTGCCCATAGCCGAGTGTGAGGCAGAGCGGAATCCCGATGACGGCCATGGTCAGCAGGCCGATCAAGCCCGCCGGCAGAATGGCGACGGGACAATTGAGCGTGACACACAATGCGCCATTCAAGTAGGCCCAGGCCAGCAAGCCGTAGCTGCCCAGGGTGAGCGCCGCCAGCAACGCGATCAAGTTCAGGTTGAAGCCGGCCAACCAGACGGGCGCAAGGTCGGCCACGATTGCCCATCTGAATCCGATAAGCAACAGCAGGCTGCTGCCCAAGACCGTCGCCAGCAAGACGCCCAACTGCCGCCAGTAAAGCGCCCGGATGCCGGCGTGAAATGCCTCAGGCTGATTGCCGTTGGTTGCTTCGAGCTGTTCTTTCGACCAGCGCCACACGACGCGCAAGGTGCGCTCGATCACGCCGTTGGCCAGCGCCAGGGGCGGAAGAGACAAGGTCAGCGCGATTTGAACATGGGCGAAGCCGGCCAGCGCGTTTTCGGCGAGTTGTTGAGCGCCCAACCATCCCAGCGCGTGCGGCGTCAGAATGAACAGCAGGATGATGGCGCCGTGAGCAAGGTAGGGCGCCGCCTCCCAGGCCAGGTATGCCGAGGCCGGCAGGGTTGGAATGGAATCGGGAGAGGCTGGAAAGACAGCGCCTAGCCGGCGGATCAGCGCGCGCATTTCGACGCTGATCGCCACGCCAAAGCCCGCCAGCGCGGCGGGACCGATGTGGTGTGGCGTGAGCAGCGCCAGCAGTCGGTCGATGGCGATGAAGGTGATGAGGCCGCACACCAGGCCGAGCATCAGCCAGCGATACTGTCGCAAGAGCGACAGCCAGCCGCCCAACAGCCAAACGAAACCAAGCCCCAGGCTGCCAAGCGCGAAGATGGCGCGCGTCTTAGGCGTCAGCAATCCCAGTTGTCCTGTGGCGGCGTACACAAACGCGCTGGCGACGACGCCGCCGGCGAACAGAAGCGCGATGGTCAGCCAGGCATAATGGCGCAGCGACACAGGGTCGTCTGTCGCAACGTAGATCGAGGCGCGCCGGCCAATGCTCGGCAGGAAGACCGAGGCGGTGAGCATGCCGGTGGTGAGTCCAATGCCAAGCGCCATGGTCTGATCGATGCTCCAGCCGCCGAAGGTGGTAGTCAGGTGGATGGCGAGCAACAACAGCAGGCCGGGAACCAGGGTCACCGGGCCAAGCGCGTAGTCCATCAGCGCCGAACGCGTTTCCGGCGTCAGCATCTCCTTGCCGATGGCGCGCAGCGCCGCCCCATGCCGTCTGACGTTGATGGTGGGTTGGGAGAGCGCCAGTCTGTCGATTGCTTGTCTGAGCATCTTGTCAGCTATTCGATATTCGAGTGTGATGGGCCTCAGCCGGTGACGGTGTAGGCCCTGACCGGATGAGCCACCAGCCCGTGTTTGTTCATGTTGAGCGGATAGGCGACTGCAAGTGTGTTTCTCAGATGCCAATACACGGTTTCACCCAACGCGAAAGCGTCAGGATGGTCATATTTCGCCGCAGCGACGCGGTCGGTGATGCCGATCGATTCCAGCACAGCGGTTACCTCGTGGGCGTCAATCGGCAGGGGGATGCGTTCGGCGATGTCGCGGGCCAGATCAGTAATGCGCCGGCTATGCGCCGCGCCCCCCGCCGGATCGCCGCGCTCTGCCTCAGCCGGCTGTGGCTGCGCAGATGTTATCGAGACAGCCGCCGTGCGCTGGTCGCGTTGCGCAACAAGGGTCTGGTAGGCTGCATAGTGCGCCGCCGAGGATTGGCGAATACTGAACTCCTTGAGCGCGCGCGCGCGGGCGTTCTGCCCCAGGCGCTGGCGCAAGTCCGCGTCGTTCATGATGGTCAGAATGGCATCCGCCATCGCGCGGGGATCGCGCGGTTCCACCGCGATCCCGGCTCCGGCGATCTCTTCAGGCACGCCGCCTACGGCGGTCGCTACGACAGGGCGAGCGCACAGCATGGCTTCCAACAGGCTGAAGGGAAAAGCTTCTGAGATGCTGGATAGCGCAACCAGGTCGCCCTGGTTGAAGGCCGCCTGTGGTTTGGATGTGTATCCGCAGAATTCAACGACGCCCTCCAGCCTCAACTCTGCATGCAGCTCGCGGATCTGTCGTTCGTAGTCGCGGTCTTCTTGCGCGGCGCTGCCGAACAGCAGGAATTTGATGTCGGGGCGCTGCTCATGCACAAGCGCCGCCGATCGCAGAAGGGTGTGCAAGTCTTTCAGCGGATTAATGCGCCCCAGCCAGACCACGGTTGGAGGCGCCCCTGCCGGCTTATCGGCCGGTGAAAAGACCACGGTGTTGACGCCGTAATAGATCGTTTTCAGGCGACCGGGATCCACGCCGTGGCGCAGTTCCCAGCGTTGGTTGTAGTCGCAGCACGGCGCGATGAGGTCCGCCTGCTGATAGCTCAGGCGCGTCATCAGGCCGGCGAACTGGAGCTTGAGGACTTTCAGGAAAAGCGTGCCGATCGAAGTGGCTTCGGCCAGGTACGACTCGCGCAGGTAGATGCCATGCTCAGTCAACATGTAGGCGGCGCCGTGCTCGCGTTGCGCCGCAATGGCAACCAGCGTGCACTCGCCAACCATTGCTGCGTGGACAATATCTGTCTTGGGCAGCGGCTGCGCCAGTGGAAATAACCAGTGGTAGAGCCACTGCATCCCGGTGATGACATCCTTCAAGCTGTAGCGGGCGCCGTGGTAGCCATGATGGTCGATCAGGGCGCTGTAACGGCCGGCTACCAGTTTCCGGAAGCAATCCCATGTGGCTCGCGAGCGCATCGCGGCGTCGAAGTCGTGGTCCAGGAAGAAGCGGTGCATCTGATGGATGCATTGCGCAACCTGCTCCACGTTGCGGCGGCCAGTTGCAGGACTTTCCAGGATGGCGCTCACGAATGGCGCAAAGAATGGCAGGAAGTCGCGTTTGACAACCGCTTCACTGGTGCGCAGCTTGCGGCGTATCAGGCTGACCAGCGGCAGCCCATGCCGGGTCTCGAGCGCCTCGCGCACGCGCCAGATTGGCACGACGATGAAATCTCGCACATTGGGCGGCAGCTCGAAGCGCGGTTTTGCGCCGGGATCGCCGATGATGCTGACCAGCGAGAAATCGACTTCTGCCATGTCGCTGAGCAGCAGGTGACACCATGTGCTCACTCCTCCCCAGTGAAAGGGATAGGTGCCTTCGGTAATCATCAGGACACGCAGGGTCTGGTCTTCCATGTCACAAGCTACAGTGGAGTCGATTGCATTACGGACAACTGAGCGGCACGGTGATGCTGGCGCTGGGGTCGACGGGCAGATAGGAAATGGCCTGTCCGCCATAGGTCTCGGTGTTGCTGCCGAAGGCGATGCCGGTGACGGGCACGGTGGCCGAGGCGTTGGCGACGCTGAGGGTCAGGCTGGCGCAGGGCACGAGCACAGCGCGCGGGGCGGCGGCGTTGTAGGCCATGCGGCTGGCCATGCGCTCGCCGATGACGTGCTGGGGGTCGCTGCGGATGGGCAGGTTGACCATGCGGTTGTACTTGGCGAGGGTGGCGTCGATGAGGTCACCGAGGAGGCTGCGGACGCCGTCGTAGGCGCGCAGGTTGGCCTGATGGAACATGAGGGGGTCGATATCCCACTTGAGGAGATACTGCAACATCATGTCGGACTCTTTGTCGAGGATCTCGGGGTAAGTGAGGTTGCGATCCCAGTAACGGAAAGCGCCGCCGGCGCAGGGGCCGGTGGGGCCGTAGTAGCAGTTGTACTCAGAGACCCACTCGTTGGGGGTGGAGAGGTTGTAGAAGAGGTTGGTGGGCCGGCGCGGGATGATGAGGATGGAGGGTTCGAAGGGGCTGTAGAAGCCGGCGTTGGGGGAGGGGTTGTTCCAGCCAACGCGGGAGGTGTCGGCGATGATGAAGCGGATGCCGAAGTCTTTGGCGGCGCGGAAGAACTCCGGGTTGTACAGGCCGGAGATGTCGGGCTGGACGAGTGACATCGAGTAGTAGTTGGAGAGTCGCAACTGATTGACGGCGACGTTGTGATTGAGGACGAGTTCCTGGAGGATCTCGTTGTAGGTGGCCGGGGCGTCGAGGCTGAGATGGGAATAGGTGTGGCTGAGCCAGTTGAAGGGGGCGCTGTTGGCGATGACGGCTGGCGTGAGGGTGTCGGGGGTGTAGAGGCCCGAAGCGCCCTCGCCGTTGAACGGCATGTCCAGGGTGAAGGAAGCTGTGTTGCTGGCTGACGACTGCGGCGCGGACTGGTAGCAGATTGTGAGGTAGGGCCGGAGCGCTGGGCGATTGTCGTCACTCGTATAGAATCGTTTCTCGTTGTTGCCAGGGGCGGGGGGCGATCGCAGGATCATTCCGTGGTTGGGATAGACGCCATCCACCCAGTCCCGGATCAGTCCGGTAATGTCCATTGATTTCCAACCAGTGCCGGCGGCAACGAAAGAGCCGGCGATTGTTGGGTCAAAGTCGCCACCGGGTGTCGTCCAGGCATTGACCCCGTCATAGCGATTCCACGTCGCGCCGCTGTTTGTTGTGCCGTTGCCCTCGGTCCAGTCGCGCGTCGCGCGATGCGCTTGAACCATGTCTGTCTGCGAGCCGGTGTTGCGGAACAGATTGAGATTCAAGGTGGCGGACAGAATCGATGCGCCGGCTGGCACGGCAGTCAGCGGGAACTTGATGGCGCTATGCATGAGGCGTCCGGGCGTGTTTTCGGAATCCGTCATCATGAAGGCCTGATTCCCATAGTTGGTGTTGGGTTGGTCGGCGCGCAGCATGGTGTCGATTCCATCGGCCGGCCCCGGACTCACGATGACACAGCTTGGCGTGGTGGGCGTGATGCCCCGCACCCGATCCTGCCACGCAATCAGGGCGCTGTAGTCTGCGTCAGTGATGCGGTACTTCAGGCCGGTGGTGTCGGTCATGGCGTTCATGTCCCACATGTCGCTGTCGATCAGGATGTCGTCGGGCTGCGCGGTCAGATAGGAATGTCGCTCACCGAGGAACAGGCCCTTCGTCACCCAGTTGATGGCGCCATACGACAACAGCAGCGAGTGCACCAGATACGGGTTGTTGGCCGTGGTGATGGTCAGGTTCTCGCGGCCATCGGCATAGCGGTGGATCGAGGCGATGGCATAGCCGTCGGCGGTGACGAGCAGCGGGGTGGTGTCGGCCAGCGAGACGACGGTGGCCAGATAGACCCAGGCGCCGGTGAGGGTGATGGGGGTCGTGGGCTGGAGGTAGGGGTACACCTGTTGGCCGGCGGGGGTGAGAGTGGCGGTGAGGGGCGTGGCGAGGGTGTCCTGATAGGTGACGAGGTTGAGGCCGTAGTTGTCGGGATAGCCGTAGGGGAAGGTGTAGGAAGTGACCTGGCGCACGCCGAAGAGGGCCTCGTACTCCCAGAGGGCGAGCCACTCGCTGTCGTCGAAGGCGCTGGGCCAGAGGCCGGTGAGGGGGTCGTAGTAGGCGAGGTTGCCGGTGGTGAGGATGATGGCGTAGTAGTAGCCGTGGCCGACGCCGTCCCAGAGGAGCGAGGAGGTGAGGGTCATCTGAGTGGCGACGAAGACATCGTAGGGGATGCCGATCTGATCGAGGGTGGCGAGGATGTAGGGGTAGTCGGTCTCGTTGCCGTCGGCGGAGATGACGAGCACCTTCATGTCGCGGGGGGAGTTGGCGTGGATGCCGGCGGCGGCCTGGACAGTGGCCCTGGACGGATTGCGTCGCGGGGCGCTGGCTTTGTCGTGGGTGAAGGCCGGCTGCTGGGGCTGCGTGGGCATCTTCGGCGGCTCTACCGGTAATGGCGTGATCTGGTATCCGCCACTGCCGGGCGCAGCATCATCAGCGCGGACTGTGGCGATACTGGTTGCCAGCAGGATGGGGAGCAGGCAAAGGCGCGCCAGGACGCGCAGCACAAGACGGCTGTTCTTGAAATAGCGGGCGTTCATCACAGACCTCCGTTTAAGGAGCGTTCGGTCTGTGTCACCACATCTGTTTTTGAGAGTTGTGGTTTCGTGGACAACGGACGCTCAATACAACAGAATGCACTTCGATAGCCGGAGCGACCTGCGCATTTCCGTGTCATTCCCCACGCTGCAACTGCGCTAAGCGCCCCTTCAACCTTCGATCTCTGATCCGAAGCGCAATGACGCAGGCATGAGCGATTCCCCATTCGGACCCGAGAGCCAGACAAACCCAATAACTGATTGAATATAGAGCGGCCTGCCGCCCGAAACAACTGGGACTCAGTACAGTTTTGGCTTTTTCTTGGCTGTTTCAGGTGACAGGGGGCGCCAGGACAGGTGTGCAGGAATTCTGCTGACGCCATCTCGGTAGTCGTGAAGACAGGTCTGAAAAGTGGTATCCTGCAACTCACTGTTCGCTGGCGTTGTGGGGCGCGGCGAGATTCACGAGGAGACCGCTATGAAAGGCAACGAAAAACTGATTCAAACCTTGAACATGCTGCTCGCCGAGGAGTTGACGGCGATCAACCAATACATCGTTCACTCCGAAATGTGCGCCAACTGGGGCTATGACAAGCTGCATGAGGCGATCGAGAAACGCGCGATTGTCGAGATGAAGCACGCCGAGAAGCTGATTGCCCGCATCCTGTTTCTGGAGGGCCAGCCGATCGTCAGCAATCTGAACAAGATTCACATCGGCCCGGATGTCGAGACCCAGCACCGCGCCGATCTCAACGCAGAGCACGAGGCGGTGAAGGTGTACAACGACGCGATCCGGCAGGCTGTTGAGGCGGGCGACAACGGCACCCGCGAACTGCTTGACGGCATCCTGCGCGACGAGGAAGACCATGTCGACTGGCTGGAGGCGCAACTCGACCAGATCCAGCAGATGGGCATTCAAAATTATCTGGTCGAGCAGGTGGACTGACCCGCTGGCGAGAAGATACGAACAGGCCGAAGGGAACGCCCCTTCGGCCTGTTGTTTTGCGCTCCTGGCGAAATCCGATGTCGGACTTCTTCGAGAAGTCCGACATCTATCGGGACAGGCTCTTATCCGGCGCCGGCCTGCAATTGGGGGGCTGGCGTTGCGCCGTTTGGCGCCAACCTGGCGCCGTTGCCTGAGCTGGCCGGCGCAGCGTGCTCCTGGAACTGGCTCATGTAGAGGCTGTAGTAGAACCCGCCGGCTGCCAGAAGTTCATCGTGTTTGCCGCGTTCGATGATCTCGCCGTCTTTCAGCACCAGCACCTGATCGGCGTTGCGAATGGTGCTCAGCCGGTGCGCGATGACGAACGACGTGCGGCCGCGCAGCAGGTCTTCCAGCGCCTTCTGAATCAGTCGCTCGGTGCGCGTGTCCACCGATGAGGTGGCCTCGTCGAGAATCAGGATGCGCGGGTTGACCAAAGCCGCGCGCGCGATCGCCAGCAGTTGCCGCTGCCCCTGGCTCAGGCCGCTCCCACGCTCGCCCAGCACCGTGTTGTACTTATCCGGCAGGCGCTCGATGAAGGTGTCGGCGCGCGCCAGTTTGGCCGCTGCCATTACTTCCTCGTCGGTGGCATCGGGCCGGCCATAGCGGATGTTTTCCATCACGGTCGCGCTGAATAGAAAGGTGTCTTGCAGCACGATGCCGATCTGCGAGCGCAGGCTTTCGAGCGTCACGTCGCGCACGTCGATGCCGTCGATCCTGACCGCCCCGCCGGTCACATCATAGAAACGCGGGATCAAATTGATGATGGTGGTTTTGCCGGCGCCGGTCGGCCCGACGATGGCGATGATCTGCCCCGGCTCTGCCCGGAAGCTGATGCCCTTCAGCACCGGCTCATCTTTTTTATACGCCGCGCGCACATTCTCGAACGACACCGCTCCCTGGATCTGGGGCATGGCGCGCGCGCCTGGCTTGTCCACGATGTCGGGTTTCACGTCGAGCAGATTGAAGATGCGTTCGCCGCCGGCGATCGCGTTCTGCAAGTTCGACCACAGCACCGAGATTTGCTGGATGGGCTGGTTGAACCGTTGCACGTAGCTCAGGAACGTGATCACCAGGCCCAGCGACACAGCAGTGCCGAACAATGTCTCGCCGCGCAGGAGTGTCAGACCGCCCGTGACCGTCACGAGCGCCAGCGCCAGGTAGCCCAGCGCCTCCAGGGTGGGGTTCAGCGCCGCTGTGTACGACACGGCTTTGATGTTCGCGTCCCGGTTGGCCGCGTTGGCAACCTTGAAGTTCTCGATGTTCTCCTCGGCGCGATTAAACGCCTGCACCTCGCGCACGGCGGCGATCGATTCCTGCAACTCGGCGTTGACGTTGCCGATCTCCTGGCGCGCTTTGCGAAAGGCTTTGCGCGCCTGCGACGAGAACCACCAGGTGGCGGCGACCATGGCCGGCACTGCCACCAGACTGATTAGCGCGAAGGGCACGCTGCGGGTGAGCATGTTGTAGCTGATCCACACTAGCAGCAGCGCCCCGCTGATGACGCTGATCAGAGCAAAGTTGACTGCCTGTCCGATGGTTTCGGTGTCGTTGGTGATCCGGCTCATCAGATCGCCGGCCTCGTGTTGCGCATAGTAGCCCATGGACAGCCGGTGAAAGTGCCTGAACAGGTCGGTGCGCATGGCGCGCAGCACGCGCTGGCCGGCCCACGTCATGGCGTAGAACATGAACCCGTTGAGCAATGCGCCGGCGACATAGAGCGCGATGAGGATGAGCACCAGCCCGGCCAGACCAGTCAGCCGCTCCGTGTCGCTCAAAGGCTGCGCGCCCGGCAGAGGCATGTTCAACGCTGATACGACGCTTCCGAACAAGCGGTGCGTCAGGTCGCTTGTTTCAGTCGCGGCGGCCAGCCAGCAATTGCTCTGCGCCGCCGAAACGGCCTGTTTCACGCCGGGAAAGCTGGCGAAGGCGCCGGTTGCCGATGGCGTGAGGTAGCAGTCCACCACCTGGCCGGTCAAGTCTGGCGTGGTTACCTGCGTCCAGGTAGATACAATGACGACAAGGGTCACCAGGAGCAGCATTGGCCAGTACGGCCGGAAGTACCGCGCAAAGCGGGCGAGCGTGTTTTTGAGGTCGCGCGTTTGCAGCCGGTCCCGGCCCATCATGTCGCGCATGCCGCCATGTCCACCAAGCATTACTGTTGTTCCTCCTCGGCTGAAGTCGTGCGTGTTGCGTATTTCGTATCGCATACTACGCTGCTGCGCTCAGGCTCTCGACTACTGACTACTGACTACTGACTACTGACTACTGACTACTGACTACTGACGGACAACTCCGGCAGAAACTCTTGCGTGACATTGCCGTCGCTGGTGAGTTGCGAGGTGTAGATTTCGGCGTAGATGGCGCTGTCCTCCATCAGTTCCGCATGCGTGCCGCGCGCCACCACCTCGCCCCTGTCCAGCACCAGAATCTGATCGGCCTTCATGACGGTGCTGATGCGTTGGGCGATGACGAAGCTGGTGCGACCGGCCATGAGCCGGTCGAGCGCCTTTTGAATCTGCGCCTCGGTCGCCATATCGACACTGCTGGTGGAGTCGTCCAGGATGAGGATGCGCGGGTCGAGCAGCAGCGCGCGCGCAATGGCGATGCGCTGTTTCTGCCCGCCGCTCAGCGTTGTGCCGCGCTCGCCCACCGGCGTGTCGTAGCCCTGCGGAAACGACATGATGAAGTCGTGCGCGGCGGCTGCTTTGGCCGCCGCGATGATGTCGTCCAGGTTCGCATCCGGTTTGCCAAAGGCGATGTTCTCGCGGATTGTGCCGCTGAACAGCGTTGACTCCTGCAGCACGATGCCGATCTGCGCCCGGAGCGAGTCCAACGTCACGTCGCGCACATCGTAACCGTCGATCAGCACCCGGCCCTCGCTGGCATCGTAGAAGCGCGGGATCAGATTGATGATCGTCGTCTTGCCGGAGCCAGTGGCGCCGAGCAGGGCGACGGTCTGGCCGGCCTGAGCCTCAAAGCTGACGTTGCGCAGCACCGGCTCGCCGCCGCTGTAGTAGCGGAACGTGACGTTCTCGAATGTGACCCGCCCCGTCACCGGCGGCAGGGCGATGGCGTCGGGCTTGTCTGTCACATCGTTTTTGGCGTCGAGGATTTCGAAGATGCGGGTGGCAGATGCGGCGGCCTGACCCAACTGGGTGATGATGAAGCCGAACTGGGCCATCGGAAAGAACAGGTAGACCAGGTAAAGGGTGAACTCCTGCCACTCGCCGATCGTCAGGGCGCCCCCAATGATTTGCCGGCCGCCGAAGTACAGCACCGCAGACTGGCCCAGGTTGGCGACCATGAAAGTCAACGGGAACAGAAACGTGAAAAGCCGCGCCACCGCAAGCTGTTGCTTGAGCAGGTCGGTGGCTGCGGTGTTGAATTTCGCCTGCTCGTTCTGCTCTCGCACGAAGGCCTGCACGACTTTGATGCCGGCGAGATTCTCCTGCAGGAGCGTGTTCAGCGCCGAGAGTTTTTGCTGCACTTTGATGAACAGCGGCTGGCTGACGATGCCGAAGATCATGAACAGCACAAAGGCGACCGGCAGCACCGGCAACACCACCACGGCGAGCTGCGCGTTGGTGGCGAAGGCAATGGCCAGCGCGCCCACGATCAGCACGATCGCGCCGGCCAGTTGCAGCAGGCCCTGCCCGATGAACAAGCGCACCTTCTCCACATCGTCAGTGGCGCGGATCATGAGTTGGCCGGTCTGGTTGCGGTCGTGATAGGAGAAGGACAATCTCTGGATTTTGGCGAACAGATCGTTGCGCAGATCATAGGCCAGGCTTTGCGAGTTGCGCTCAGCCCAATAGGCTTGCAAGAAGGAAAACAGGCCGCGAAAAACGGCAAAGAGCACGATGGCGATGGCTGCCGTGACGAGGGTGGTCGGCGCTTCGGCCTTGTCCGCGTTCAGCCGGGCGATCAACTGATTTTGATCCCAGTCGGCCGGCAGCTTCAGGAACTCCAGGATGCGCGGCAGGGCCTGGGCCATAAACGCGGCAGGGATTTGCTCCAGCCCCTTCAACACAGCATCCGCAACGGCGCCCTGTGTCACAGCGTCGATCATCCGGCGCAACAGGCCGGGCACGGCAAGCATGGACGCCGTGGCTACAAACAGGAAGAGGTAGGGCAGGGCGGCCTGCCTGCGGTAGCGCGTCAGATATTGCACCGCCCGGCCAAGCGCCGCGCGATCAAGGGGTGGTCTGCCTTCTCTCGCTGGCCGCCCTCCTGGCACTGACATTCGATTCTGCATTCGATGTTGCTCCTTATTAGCTTTCTGCGCCTTGCCCTGTGCTGCGAAGCCGGCGACGGTTCGCCTTGCCTGCTCGCGGCTGGCGCCCGGCAGGGCGCGCATCCCTGTTTGTGTCCCGGCAGGGAGACCTGGACAGTATGTGCTCGGCGGCGCGATCATCCCCCGCCATTCGGCTGATGAACTCGCGCAACAATCGGCTGAGTTGCCGGCTCTTTGTGGCGCCCATCGCCTGCAAGGCCCGGCAGTCCCGGTCGTTCGGGTCGATCTCCGGCGCGCGGGCCAGAAGTTGGCGCGCGTCTTCGGTGAGCGCCAGCGGTCTGCGCCTGCGGTCGTCAGGGTCCTGGCCGCGCACCACCAGCCCTTCGCCTTCCAGGCGGTCGATGATCGGCACCAGCGAAGAGGGGGTGAGCATCATGTGGTCGGCCAGTCCTCTGAGCGTCAACGGGTGACGGGCCAGCACGGTCAGAACGATGAATTGGGGGACGCTCAGACCGGGGCGCAACGCGGCCAGCCGCGCCTCGACGTCGCGCGAGGACAGCTTGACGCTGAACAAAGTCAGCCAGCGCACCTCGAATGCCAGGCCGGTGAAGTCCATCTCTTTCATGGCGCGTTCAAAATCATTCGGGATCGAATGATTGATGCGCGAATCATACTGGCTTGGAAGATGCGCGTCAAGGGGCGAGGGCGGGAAAAGGAAAACGACCGCGCGCCTCAAGGCGCGCGGTCGAGCGGTTTAAGAGTGCGCGGGGCTGCGCCGGCGTCAGCCGCCCATCGCCGCGATGTCTCGCTTGACCGGCTCGGCTTCGCGTTCCAACTCGCCGGTCACATCGGTCCAGACCGTTGTCACATCTTCCTTGTTGATGACGATGCGCTCCAGACCCTTGCCGATGATCTGGTCGCCGCCGGGGATGAACACGCGCGCGGCGTCCTGCGGCTTGGTCTTGGGCAGTTGCTCCACAGCCGTCTTTGCTTGCGGACGCTCTTCAAAGAATTTGGCGTAGGACTCGCTGGCCGCTGTGCTCTTGCGCACCGGCATGTAGCCGGTGTTCTGCGGCCAGAAAGCGCCGCCTTCGTTGCCGGTGGCCCAGTCGATGTACTGTATGGCGGCAGCGGCCTTGTCCGGCGCCGTGCCGGCCAGGATGGCCAGACCTGATCCGCCTGTGCAGCAGCCGAATTGCTTCTCCTCCGGCAGGAACGCGGTGCCGACCTTGAATGTGGCGTCGCGCAACACGCCGGCCAGGCTGCCGGTGGACATCATGGCGGTCGCCGCCAGGCCGGTCACAAAGTCCTTTTGCACATCTTGCGAGGCGATGGCCCAGCCCATGCTGTTGACAGTGTCCTGGTAGAACTGGCCGGCGCGCACGGTGTCCGGCTCCAGCAGTTTGATGTTGAAGTCGGCGTCGCTGTAGCTGCCGCCGAATTGCCAGGCCACGCACTGGAAGAGCCAGGCGATGTAGGATGCGGCGCCGGGGTGGGCGAAGGCCGCTACTTTGAGCGTGTCGCCTTCCTTTTGAACCAGTTTGGGCGCCCATTCCATGAACTCGGCCCATGTCTTCGGCCCGCGCGGCTCCAGGCCGGCCTGCTCCAACAGGTCGGCGTTGTAGTAGAACAGCGGGGTGCTGCGCGCAAAGGGAATCCAGTGCTGCACGCCTTTGCGCACGCCCTCTATCCACAACGACTCGACAAAGTCGCTTGTGTCGATCTTCTGGGCGGCGATCAGCTCGTTGAGCGGCAGCAGCGACCCGGAGCGGTAGAACTTGAACCACCACACGTCGGACAGCAAAACGATCTCCGGCAGGGCGCTCTTGGCGGCGAGTTGCGCCGTGAGTTTTTGAGCGGTTTCTTCGTAGTTGCCCTGCACCTCGCGCCTGACCGTGACGCCGGTGTCCTTGTCGTTGTACATCTTCACCAGTTCATCTTCGGTGTTGCCGAGACCGCCGCTGAAGCCCCAGTACACAATCTCAACCGGCCCGCCGGACGCCGCCGGCGCGCTGGTCGGCTGGGTGTCTGCTCCGGGCTTCGGCGCCTCGGTGGCTGCCGGGGCTGGCGCCTGGCCGGCGGGCGCGCAGGCGGCCAGGGTTGCCGCGCCGGCGCCCAGGGCTAGTCCCTTCAACAAATTGCGTCGCGAAATAGTCTTGCTCGTTTTCATTACCTTTTCTCCAGCTTGTGTTGGGCGAATGACCCAGGAGGAACGGCAAACCGGCTTGCCTTGCCTGCTTGTCGCTCCTCCCTGACCATCCGACATTCGCAACGGGTTACGCTCGCCCAGGTTCAGCGCGTTTCTGGATCGCAATCTGCGGGAGGGTGGCCGAGCAGTTGCCGGAATTCATCCTTTCACCGCTCCGGCGGCGATGCCGCTGACCAGAAAGCGTTGGGCGTACAGAAACACTGCGATGACCGGCGCGACCACGAACAATGTGGCAGCCATCACGACGCCCCATTCGGTGTTGCCTTCCTGATCGAGCAGCCAGCGCAGTCCGATCGGCAGCGTGCGGAACTCCTGAGTGGTTGTGACGATCAGCGGCCACAGGTATTCGTTCCACTTGGCAACGAAGGAAAGCATGGCAGTGGTGGCGACGGCTGGCGCGGCGATCGGCACGACGATGGACAACATGGCGCGCGCGTGGCCGGCGCCATCGACCCGCGCCGCGTCGGTCAGATCCACCGGGATGGTGCGAAAGTATTGGCGCAGCAGGAATGTGCCGAAGGCGATCGATGCGCCGGGGAGCACAATGCCGGCGTAGGTGTTCACCAGTCCCCACTGCGCAATGGTCAGATAGTTGGGCACGATCACAACCTCTTCCGGCACCATCAGCGCAACCAGCAACAGCGCAAAGACCCAGTCGCGTTTGGGAAAGCGCACATACACCAGCGCATACGCCGTCGTGATGGCCATGACGACCTCGGCCAGGCCGCCCGCGAGTGTGGTGACGACGCTGTTGATGTAGTAGCGATCGAAAGGAGCGGCGTTCCATGCGCGACTGAAGTTGTCCAGGGTGGGGTTGGCCGGCAGCCATTGCACCACAGGGCTGAAGATTTCACGGTTCGTTTTCAGCGCGCCGGTGAGCAGCCACAACACCGGCAGGCCTATGATGACGACGATGCCGGCCATGGCCACATAGCCCAATGCGCGGTGAACGAGATGCTCAGCGCGGGCCGACCTCACCGGCGCAGGCGTCGCGCTTGTGGCGCTTTGGTCGCTCAGCCCTCTGTGCAGGTCAATAGGGGCGCTTTCCATGCATGGTCCTTGTTTCAACGCGTCTCGCTCAGGCGTAGGTCACCCGGCGTTCCAGGTAGCGCAATTGCAACAGAGTCACGATGAACATCAGCGCGAACAGCGCCAGCGCGATGACGGCGGCGCGGCCTACCGACAGGTTGATGAACGCCATCTCGTAGAGGTGATAGATCAGCGTATTGGTGGCGTTCACCGGGCCGCCTCGGGTCATCACATTGATGAGGTCAAACGCCTGAAATGAACTGAGGATGCTGGTGACGACGAGGAAGAAGACCACCGGCGCAAGGCCGGGCAGGGTGATGTGTCTCATGCGCGCCCAGAGGCCGGCGCCATCCACCCTGGCGGCTTCGTACAGATCGGCGGGTATGGCTTGCAGGCCGGCGATGTAGATCACAGTCGCATAGCCCAGGTTGCGCCAGATGTACACGATGATGATCGCCGGCAAGGCCCAGTTGGGATCGCCAAGCCAGTTCGGGGACGATAATCCAACCCACTTGAGAATGGTGTACAGCAGTCCAAATCGCGGATCGAAGATGTAGATCCACACAATCGCGATGGCGGCGCCGGAGATGATGAAAGGTGAGAAGAGAATGCTGCGCGCCGCGTTCCGGCCGCGCAGTGGTTGATTGAGGAGCAGTCCGCCGAACAACCCCAGCGACAGCACGCCGCCGACAGACGCGATGGTGAAGATGAAGGTGTTGAGCAGAATCCGGCCGGTTTGCGAACTGCTGAAGACAGTCTCGAAGTTGCGCAGGCCAACCCACACCCCGCTGGAGCGGATCAGATCGTACTCCTGAAAAGAAAGCAGCACGTTGCCAAGCATCGGCGCGTAGGTGAAAATGACGAACAGACCGAGGTTTGGGCCGGCCAGAGCGATGAACGTCAGCCACTCGCGCCAGTCGCGCCGTATGCGTTTCATGAGGTTTTGGTCTTGTGATGACGATTGCACTTCGACAAAGGTATCTGGGGGAGTTTAAGACCGTCTTAAACAGTGATTAAGTGGATTTAATGTGATGGGGTATATTGTGTATGTAATAAATGATCTATGGGCCAGAGTTCGGGCGATGCGCGAGCCTGCCTGGCGCGGCCGGCGCAGGTCGTGCACCGTGATCGATCGTAAGGGTGCGATGGACATTCTCGAATACGTCACCGAACAGGGACAGGGGCAATTTGAGCGCGCCTTGCGGAAGCGGGAGGACAGCTTTCGTGCGCTGGCCGACAATGTGCCTGACCCAATTGTCCGGTTCAACCGCAAGTTTCAATATGTGTACGCCAACCCCGCTGCCGAACGCATGGCCGGACTGCCGGCTGGCGACATGCTGGGCCGCACTTCTGAAGAGATCGGTGTGGCGCGCGAACTGGCGCTCAGATGGCATCGTCTGATCGAGCGCGTCTTTGAAACCGGCGCGCACGAAGAGCTGGAATTCGAACTGGACACCGGGGATGGGTTGCGCTGCTTTCAGTCCCGGCTTGTCCCCGAGCGCGCCTCAGACGGCCATGTCGATACTGTGCTTGTGGTGACGCGCGACGTGACGCGAATCAGGCAAAGTGAGTCGGCGCTGCGGGTCCATACACGCCGACTCGAGATCATGCATCGCATCTACCAATCGATTTTCACGGCGCAATCTCCAGAAGAAGTCGGCGTTGCGGCCTTGCGCCACATCTATGATCTGGCGCCTTGTCGCTGGGCAAGCGTGGCAATTCTGGATTGCGACGCCCAGGTGTTCAGGGTGGTTGCCTCGTGGCACAGCGAAGGCGTGTCGTGCGCGCCGATCCAGCCCGGTCGTGAATACTGGATCGGACCCGCAGCCAGCGCCCTTAAGGCAGCCGGCGCCGTAGAGCAGATCGACGCGTTGTGCGGCGCGTCCGAGTTCATGACGCAGTTGCGGGAGCTTGGCATGACCAGGATGCTGCCGCTGATTGCGCGCGGCGAACTGATCGGTCTGCTGACACTGGCGCTGATTTCGCCAGAGGGCTTCACTGAAGATGCCGGCCTGGTCCTCAGCGAGGTGGCCGCGCAGTTGGCGCTGGCGCTCGAGGATATGTTGCTGGTCAAGTCTGTGAGAGAACAGCGTGAGCAGCTTCACCGGCTTGCGGCCCGCATGTCCGAAGCTCAGGAAACAGAGCGGCGCCGGCTGGCCATCGAATTACATGATCGTGTCGGGCAAAACCTCACCGCTTTGGGGATTAATCTCAATATCGTGCGCAGTCTGCTGCCGCAGGATCAGATGCCTCGCCTGGGGCCGAAGCTCGACACAGCCATGAGCCTGTTGGAGGAAACGATTGAGCGCATCCGGGATGTGAACTCGGATCTGCGCCCGCCGGTGCTGGATGACTATGGCTTGCTGGCTGCTTTGCGCTGGTTTTGCCAGCGCTTCACAGAGCGCACCGGCCTTGAAACAGTCGTTCAGGGCCGGGAGCCGCATCCACGCCTGGAACAGATGGCTGAAATCGGCTTGTTCCGCATCGCCCAGGAGGCGCTGACAAACGCGGCCAAACATGCGCGCGCCACGTCGGTTGTGGTGCAATATGAGGAAGACAGGGGCGTGGTTCGACTCGCAATCTCAGATGACGGCG
>Ga0272446_1003013_pt1 | contig 21977 bp, 16 predicted proteins | sample YNPCB0061_FD_194587 | JGI IMG/M metagenome (GOLD analysis project Ga0272446, IMG submission 194587) | Hot spring microbial mat communities from Yellowstone National Park, WY, United States - YNP-CB-006-1 | ecosystem: Environmental > Aquatic > Thermal springs > Hot (42-90C) > Sediment | place... | reverse complement strand
TCCATATTTCAGATCTGGGCCCCCAACGGCCAGGGTTATCACCTGGTGGAGGAGCGCCCGGCCCCGCTCCCCGGCGGCGGGACGGAGCGTTGGGAGGCCCTGGCCAGAACCCTCAGTGATTGCCGGGCCGTCCTGGTCAGCGCCCTGGGCGCCAAGCCCCAGGAGGTCCTGGAACGCCATGGCATCATGCCGGTGGCCATGGAGGGGTTTATTGAACAGGGGCTGGAGATCCTCTATAATGGCGGCGACCTGAATGCCCTGAAAAAACGCCGCCGGGGCCTGGGCTGCTGCGGCGGCGGCTCCCTGGGACCGGGAGGCGGCTGTCTGTAACACCCCCAAAATCTCTGTTAGTGGGGCGGGCGTCCATGCCCGTTCAAGTCAGCCTCGGGTATGAATAGACAAGAAGAATTTTGCCGCATGGACTCAGGCCAGACCGCGTTGACCAACACCACGAATGGACATCCTGGCCAGTGGCATGAGTATCGGGCTCGCTGATGCCTCCTGAAAATTACCTCTGGCCAGAGCTGGCGAGTGTGCGCGGGAGCGGCTCCCGCTTCGGGAAATTTCCCGCGACCGACAACAATTCATAATTCTTATAATTTCTCGAAACTCGAAACTCGAAACTCGAAACTTTATTTTCTGAATAATTGCCATTACTTCCAAAAGTCGCCCGCGAACCATGAAAATAAGATTCACTGTATCCGAGCCCCGAGCGTCAGCGAGGGGTTGTCACTATGAACCACTCCCGGAGAGTCATGGCTGGGAAGCGGTCAATCGCGCCCGGAAGGCGGGATGCGCTCCGCTTTCCCGCCCTGAGGGAAGGCTTCCTGAACTGGACTCACTTTTCCCTTTATTTTCTGGCTAATTTCAAGACTTAACCAGGGAGGTGGCTTTTTCCCCTTTCCGGTGGTGATGAAAAGGTTGCGACAGAGGATGTTGGGCAGCCCTCACGGCGCCTCGTAATCGGGGTCGGGCTCACTGATCGTTTCGCTGCTCATGGCCAGGCGCGGCCCTTCGGTCAGGGCGGCGCTGTCCCAAAAATCCCTCTTATAGCGGTAATACTGGTGCAGGCGCAGCAGGCTGTGGCCCAGGCGTTCCAGGTGTTCCGGCGGCAGGACGCTGATGACGTGTTGCAGGAGCACCAGAAAACTGGCCGGCAGATAGAATTTCTCCTTGCCCAGCATACTGTGAAAATCCAGGCGGTGGCCACCCTGGCGATTGCTGTATAAGGCCGCCTGATAGGTCCGCTGACACGGCTGGCCGACCTCCTGCCCCAGCCGCAGTTTCCCCAGAGGAATGGTCATCCTGTCGGCCTCACCCGGCAGGCTGAGCAGCCGCTGCGCCACCCGGTTGACGAACTCCAGCAGTTCCCGGGCCACCCGGGTTTCGTTGAGTTCGGCCAACTCAAACATGATGTGCGCATAATAAAACAGGGCGCAGCGGATCCAATCCTCGGCTTTGGGTTGGCCGAGCTGCCACTCCACCTGAGGGACCACCAGATCGTCCGCCAGAAAATATATCCGCACCTGACATTGCAGGGTTTCCCGTTCCCGCCGGAAAAAGCCAAAAAATCTTTTCATAGAGTGTCTGGATGGCCGCCGTCCCGCCCGGCCGCAGCCTCGCCCGGCGGGACGGGAAAGCCATTATATTTCGACAAAAATGCGATTTTCTGTAAGATGCGCGGTTCAGAGGCGAGATCGACCCCCATGGTTTGGCCCCCTCGCCCTCTGCCCTTCTGCCGATTCACGTTAACGCAATCGACGGGAAAAGTCAACGCATCGGGCGGCAAGGCGCCAAAGTTAAACGGGCCAGCGCCAGAGTCAAAAAATTTTTTTACTGCCCACTGCCCACTGCCTTCTGCCCTCTGCCTTCTAGTTGGACAGCAGCCAGACTGCCGCGGCCGCCAGGGCGATCCCCAGCAGATGGCGCAGCGTCAGGGTTTCCGCCAGGAGGGTGACGCCCACCAGGACGGTGATCAGGGGGTAGAGGGAAGTGAGCGGCACCACCACCGAGGCCGGGCCGCCGGCCAGGGCCCTGAGGAAGAAGAACAGGCCGCCACCGCCGCACAGACCGGCGGCCACCGCGGCAGCCAGTCCCGGGGCGCTCCAGGGCAGGGTAAAGCGCTGCAGTCCCCAGACGATGCTGCCCACCACCACATAGACCAGGGCCTCGGTAATGAAGATCACCCAACTGGGCAGATACATATTGGCTATTTTACTGAACACCCCCCACAATCCCCAGAACAGCAGGGCAATAAGGGCAGAAGCGAACCAGTCACTCATAAGTATCCTTTGTCTTGACAAGCAGCCGCTTTTTAAGGGATGATGGTCTAGAAGGAATAGGAAGGAGTATAACATTTCGCCAGGGTCCGGGCCAGGGAGCCGACTGTTGGCCAGAGAAGCCGGCCGCACCCAAAACCCGGCGCTGTCAGGGAGTCTTGCTGATGCCTTACCAGGCCTTTATGCTGCTTTGGTTCTTACTGCTCTGCACCCCTTCCTTAGGAGGCGCCATGGAGATCTCATCGAGCGCATTTGTGGATAAGGGAAAGATTCCCCTCAGCCATGTCATGCCAGGCGCTGGTGGGAAAAACCTTTCCCTGCCCCTGCAGTGGTCCGAAGTGCCGCCGGGCACCAAATCCCTGGCCCTGGCCATCGTGGACCCCCATCCGGTAGCCAACAACTGGGTCCATTGGCTGGTCATCAACCTCCCGCCAGATGTGCAAGAATTGCCGGCCGGTGCCTCCCGCCGGGCCATGCCGGCCGGCGCCGTGGAACTGAAAAATTCCTTCGGCGACATCGGTTACGGCGGCCCCCAGCCGCCCAAAGGGACGGGCGACCACCCCTATGTGGTGACCCTCTACGCCCTGAACGTGGCCTCCCTCGATCTGCCGGTGAACACCTCTTTGGCCGCGTTTCACAAGGCCCTGGAAGGGAAGGTGTTGGCCACCGCAACGATAACCGGTATGTTTGGCCGTTAGGCTGCTGTTGCCGCCAGACCGGCAAATACCAGCCAGTCGGCCAGAGAAGAGTTATGCCAGAGGACGAGCCGCTCCAGAAATATCGGCAAAAACGTGATTTCGGGCAGACTGCCGAGCCGCGCGGCGGGGAACGGCCGGCCTCGCCCGACCCCATCTTTGTCATCCAAAAGCATGCGGCCCGGCGCCTGCATTATGACTTCCGCCTGGAAATCGGCGGCACGTTGAAATCCTGGGCCATTCCCAAAGGACCTTCCACCAACCCCAAAGAAAAACGCCTGGCCGTGCCCACGGAGGACCACCCCCTGGAGTATGCCGATTTTGAGGGGGTCATTCCGCCGGGCCAATACGGCGCCGGCACCGTCCTGGTCTGGGACATCGGCACCTTCCGCAATCTCACCGAGAAAAAAAAGCAGCCCATCCCCCTGGAGCAGGCCTTGGCCCACGGCCATCTCACCATCTGGCTGGAGGGCCGGAAACTCCGGGGGGCCTATTCCTTAACCCGTTTTAAGACCGGCAAGGAGGAAAGCTGGCTGTTGGTGAAAAAAGACGACGAGGCGACCGACGCCAGCCAGGATATCCTGGCCACCCGCCCCGAATCGGCCCTGACCGGCCGCACGCTGGAGGAGGTGGCAGCCAGCGGGCCGGTGTTGGGGGAGGAATTCTGTTTCCACTGAGACCCGCCCGGGCCGGAGGGTGACTGGGTGGTGATCCTGAGGGGAGAGCCGGGGGGCCGGTGGCCCCCTGCCCTCCCCTCAGACTCTCCTCCCAATCCCCCGCCTTTGGGGGGATCGAGGCCAATGGCCTCGATTTACAGCGCCGCGGCTTCACCGTTCCAGGATAACCACGGCGACGCCGTAGTCCCCTTCATCGCTGAGGGAGACAAACATACCGGTGACGCCGTGCTGCTCACAGAGGCGGGCGGCCCGGCCGCTGACCCGCAGATCCGGCCGGCCGGAAGGGGCCGGCACGACCGCTACCTCCCGCCAGAAGATGCCGCCCTGACGTAGACCCACTCCCAGGGCCTTGGAAAAGGCCTCTTTGGCAGCAAAACGCAGGGCGTAGTTATATTCGGGTCTGACATGGGAGTCGCAGTAGGCAATCTCCTCCGAGGTAAACAGCCGCCCTTTAAAACGATCCCCGAAGCGCGCCAGGGCGGCGGCGATGCGGGGAATTTTTACTAAGTCAACGCCGATGCCGACGATCATGGTCCCGGCCTCTTAAGCGGCCGCGGCCTTCTGGAGCGGCGGCGCCTCGGTCTGCCCGAAGGCGATCTCCAGCACTTCGTCCATGCGTTCCACAAAGTGAAACTGCAGTTCTTCCTTGACGTTGGCCGGAATATCCTCCAGGTCCTTGGCATTCTGGGCCGGCAGGATGACCTCTTTGATCCCGGCTCGATGTGCGGCCAGGACTTTGTCTTTGATGCCGCCCACCGGCAGGACCCTGCCCCGCAGGGTGATTTCGCCGGTCATGGCCAGGCCTTTTTTCACCGGCCGGTCCGAAAACAGGGAGACTAGGGCGGTGAGCATGGCGACACCGGCCGAGGGCCCGTCTTTGGGAATGGCCCCGGAGGGGACATGCACATGAATGTCGGTATCCTTAAAGAAATCCTCCTCCACGCCGATGTAAGGGGCCCGGGCCCGGATATAGCTCAGGGCCGCATCCACCGACTCCCGCATGACCTCGCCGATCTGGCCGGTGAGTTTCAGTTTGCTGCTCCCCGGCATTTTCAGGGCTTCGATAAAGAGGATTTCGCCCCCCACCGGCGTCCAGGCCAGGCCGGTGGCCACCCCCGGTTCCGGATGATCCAGGGCCGTCTCCCGGAAAAACTTGGCCGGTCCTAAATAGGTGGGGACATCGGCCGCGGTGATGGTCTTGGAGGTCAGGAGTCCCTCGGCCACTTCCCGGGCCACACCCCGACAGAGGGCCGCCACCTCCCGCTCCAGGTTGCGCAGACCCGCTTCCCGGGTATAATCGGCCACCACCAGGCGCATGGCCTCAGGGGTGATGGTCAACTGGTCCGGCTTAAGACCATGGGCCTCCAACTGGCGGGGCAGCAGATAAGCAAAGGCGATCTGGATCTTCTCCTCTTCGGTATAGCCCGGTAGCTGCAGGACTTCCATCCGGTCCCGGAGGGCCGGCGGGATGGTGTCCAACATGTTGGCGGTGGTAATGAACATCACCTTGGAGAGGTCAAAGCCCACCTCCAGGTAGTGGTCGGAGAACGAGGAATTCTGTTCCGGATCCAGGACCTCCAGGAGGGCCGAGGCGGGATCGCCCCGGAAATCGGCGCCGATCTTGTCCACTTCGTCTAGGATAAAGACCGGGTTATTGCTGCCGGCCCGGCGGATGCTCTGGATGATGCGGCCGGGCATCGCCCCGACGTAGGTCCGGCGATGCCCCCGGATCTCGGCCTCATCCCGGACGCCGCCCAGGGAGAGTCGGACAAACTTGCGGCCCAAAGCCCGGGCAATGGATTTGCCCAACGAGGTTTTGCCGGTACCTGGCGGCCCCACGAAACAGAGGATGGAGCCCTTCATGTCGGGTTTGAGTTTGCGCACCGCCAGAAATTCCAGGATGCGTTTTTTCACCTTTTCCAGGTTATAGTGGTCTTCATCGAGGATCCGGCGGGCTTCGGCCAGATCCAGCCGGTCTTCGGTGCTCACCGACCAGGGCAGTTCGATCATCCACTCCAGGTAGTTGCGGATGACCTGATGATCCGGCGAGGTGGGCGGGATGCGGCTCAGGCGGTTCAGCTCCCGTTCGGCCTCTTTAAAGGCTGCCTCGGGCAGTTCCGCCTCCAGGAGGCGGTTCTGCAGATCGGCGATCTCCTGGGAGCGCTCATCAGTTTCGCCCAACTCCTTCTGCAGGGCCTTGATCTGTTCCCGGATGTAATAGTCTTTCTGGGCCTTGTCCATCTCCGTCTTGACATTGGCCTGAATCTGCTTGCCCAATTCCAGGATCTCGATCTCCCGGTTGATCAGACGCAGCACCTTGCGCAGGCGTTCTTTGACGTCAATGGTCTCCAGCAGGTCCTGTTTTTCCGCCTTGGCGATATTCAGACTGCCGCCGGCCACGTCGGCCAGGACCCGGGGATCGTCCAGTTCCTGGACCATGGCCCCCAATTCGGTGGGCAGATAGGGGGAGAGCTCCGACATCTTCTGAAACAGGCCTTTGAGGCCGACCACCATGCCGTCGATCTCCAGATCAGCCTCGTAACTCTCGGAGATGGGGGTCACCCGGGCCTGCAGATAGGGTTCGGTGTCGACGATCTCTTCCACCCGGAAGCGGTAGAGGCCCTGAACCAGCAGCCGGACCGCACCTTCCTGGGTCTTGCCCATTTTGAGGATCACCGCCGCCGTCCCGATCGGATAGAGATTATCAATGGTATAGGCTTCGGTGGCCGCCTGTCGGCTGGTCAAGATGCCGATGATTTTATCTTTCAGCAGGGTGTCATCAACCAGCCGTTGGGCCGATTCTTCCCAGAGGGCCAGGGGAATGATCAGCCGGGGGAACAGGACCAACTCGCTCATGGGTAATATGGGCAACAGTCGCGAGTCGCCCGTTTCGGGCTCCGGCGCACTGGAAGGCGCATCGTGGTTTTGCAGGGTGTCTTTGTCGTCCATAGACATATCCATCTATCCTCATAAGAGAATTACCCGGCTCCAGGGGTCATTCTTCTTCTCGTATGGCAATATGGCGGGGCGGACTGGCCTGACGCCAGTAGAGCCTGATAATCAGGATGCCGTTCTGATATTCCGCCTCCACCTGTGAGTCGTCAATAGTTTTGGGCAATTGAAAACGTCTGGCAAAGCTGCCGTAGTCAATCTCCAGGCGGTGAAAACGCCGCACCGGATCGTTGGCCGGGAAGCGCCGCCGCCCCTCCACCACTAATTCCTGGCGGTGCAGGGTCAGGGAGATATCCGCCGTGTTCAACCCGGCCAATTCCATGCGGATGACCAAAGCCTGGGGCGTCTCATAGATATCGGCGGCCGGTTGGAACTTGGGAGTCGCAGCGGTGGCCGGTCCACTCCAGGGACCGAACATATTCTCCATCAGGCGCCGCATCCTCTCTTCCATCATTTCAAAATCTTTGGCAAATTTTATTTTTATGGGAGCCATTGAGGCCATCCTTCCCAATGGATTACTGATTGGCAAAGGTTAGACTGCATCCCTCGTTGGAGATGAGCCGATGCCTGATATCATGTTATATGCTAAGATCAGTACCCAGGCTTGTAAAGATCGCCTGGATATTTTTCAATAATTGCCATTTGTTATACAAGTCACCCGGGAACCATGAAAATAAAGGTTGGCTATTGCTGGCAAGGCTGGGCGGGTGCGGAAGCCCGCCCCAGTGAATAAAAAGTTCTTTCCAGAAACCGGAAACCAAAAACTGGAAACCAGAAACCGGAAACTTTATTTCTATCGCCATAGGAAAGGCTTCGCCTGGCGTAACCCGGAGTTCGGGTTTCGGTCCGCCTGCTAATACAGGCGGCTGATTAATCTGCCGGTGCGGTACAGGGAGATGGGTCCATCTGTGGAGATGCAGATGCCCAGGACGTCGGGATAATAGGCGGTGATCTCGCGGGTTGCCTGGTGACGGGTGCCGCTCCCCAGCTCGTCGCCGGCCAGAGGCGGCAACTGCAGACCGGTGGCCTTCAGGCGGGCGCCGAAATGGGTCACCGCCAGCTTGTCATTCATAATGACGGCACCGTCGGGTTTGGCCAGCCCCAGGAGGATGGCGCTCCAGCGTTTGTCTAAAGGAGTGGGTTGGGCCAGCCGGACTTCGTTTTCAATGGGAACAAAGGGTTCCTGGAGATTGGCCGCGCTCAGGCCCACCAACACAATCCCACCCCTGGCATTCACCTGCAGCCCTCGGAAAAGAGTGCGCAGCTGCTGCACCGCCTCGGCATGATTGCCTTCCGGGCAGATGCTGCGCAATTGCCGCTCCAACTCCTGCCAAAAGACGTCCTGAAACAGCGGGATCTGCAGGCGGCCGTGGCGGTATTCCAGCAGCGACAACGGAATGCGTTTGTTGTGACGGCCTTTCAGGGCCAGCCAGAAGTTAAAGCGGCCCCGCCGGGAGATGGTCGCCAGGGGCAGGACCTCCCGCCAGGAGCGGACGGTGATCAACTGCCGCTGGGTTCCCTCGGGGAGATGGAGAATCCCCACGATGCGATCATGATAGGCCGCCAGGAAGGTGGTGCGGCCATCGGCATTGAGGAGCAGCTGTTTGATAGCTTCCAGCCCTTCGGTCAACAACGGCCGCTGGGTTTCATGATAGAGGCAGAGGTTGGGCCAGCGGTTTTGCTGGGCCGCCAACGGCTTGTCGGGGGGCAGGAAGGCAAAGCCGGTGAAGAGGCGTTCCCCTTCAATGGTGTAATACAACATCTGTTTGAAGAGTCTGACGCCGCGGATCAAGGCCTCCTCGGCGCTGCTGCCGGGGATCTCGCAGCGCTTCAGATCCGCCGGCGTGTACAGGCGGGTACCGATATATGGCGTATCCTGGGCATCCAGCTTCACCGTAGCGCAGGGAATCCAGACGAGACTCTGGAGATAGCGGGCGATTACCTGCTCTTCCAGGGAGTAGGGCGCAAAGGCCAAAAAATCCTGTTGGACCACGCCGGCATGAATGGCCAGCACATAGAACCAGGCCAGCCCGAAAAGGATGCTGATAAAGCGGCAATGAAATGGGGACAATAAAAATGAGGACTGGGAGGTGCTGAGTTTGAAATAATCGATTTCCTGCCCCAATTGTAATCTGATCAGGTGAAAGAGCGACCCGCTGGCCGCATCTTCCTGGTTGGGGAAGAGGGTCCCCTGAATCGCCAGGCGATGCCGACGGGTATGAATCGCCAGAAACGGGAACAATTCAACCCCGGCCTTGGGATGGGGCAGTTCCCAGGCATGAGAAGCCTCCAATTCCCGACTCAGGGTGCAGGTGGTGATGTCCTCCAAGAGGCGGTTAACCTCAGTGGAGGCAATCAGGTCCAGGTAACTCTGACGCAATTGCACCAGATCGATGGCTTTGGCGGCAAAGCGGGGAGAGATCATGAGCCTCTCTTATCCAGGTGTTGGATTAACAAATCCCCTCGGGCCATTGGTAAAAGCCTTCCTCCCCCAAGAAGGCGGGATACGGATGCCTGCAGGCAGGGCAACGGCTGCGGCGGCCTGAACCGGCTACCGCCCGTCTTGCTTTTCTTGCCATTGTCTGTCGTTCGGGCTTATGGGTTTGGCAGAATGTTGGTATAATGAAATAAGAAAGAAATAGCCAAGGAAACTGTTATTGGCTATTATATCCGAGAATCAAAAAAAAGTTAAGTCCGACGAACCCGAATGGAGTGAACAAGCCGGCCGCGGGTTTCACCGTGGGTTATTTTCCCGGGCCTGAGGTTGCCGGCTGCGACCAAAGCCATGCCCTACGCTGATCTCAAAACCTTTTTCCTCGGCTGGCGCCAGCCGGTGCGGCCCCCTGCCGGCGGGCCGAATCAGGTGCGGCGCTTCAGCTTCCTGCTCTCCAAATATGCCCTGCTGTTGATGACCTTGATCACCCTCCTGCTGTTGGCGGTCAGTGTCTATCTGGGCTACATCTCGGCGGATCAGATGCGCCGGATCATTAAGGAGGACTTTAACCAGCAGCAGTTGATGTTGGCCCGGCATACCGCCAATATCCTGGAGCAGGATATCGATTTCCTGAAGCGGGAGCTGACCACCCTGAATTTCTCCGCTGCGGTGGAGTACTTGGAGCCACTCACCTGGGCCAACCGGCTGCGGGTGACCCTCGCCAGTGTCCGGGAAGACGGCGTCATCGAGATCCGGCGGATCAACCGGGAAGGCAACCGGGCCTATCTGGTGGATGAGCGGGGGGTGGAACATATTATTGGCGGCGCTTTTCAGGATGAGCCCTTTTTTGTCTGGGCCGCGGATCCCAGCCATAAAGGACAGATCTATATCCAGCCGGTGAGCATGAATGTCCCAAATTTTCCTGGACGCCTGATCATGATTATGGCTACCCCCTCCTATGAATTATCTGCAGATGAGAGCCATCCCCAGCCCTCCGGCGAATTTTCCGGGGTCCTGGCCTTTTATATCGACGCTCAGCGGTTAGCCAAAAAGTTTACTCAGAACATTACCAGCGGCAAATCCGGCTATGCCTGGATCATGGACAGCCAAGGTACCTTTTTAAATCATCCGGAGCGTTCCTTTATCGGCCAGAATGCCTTCACAGTCCGGAAGGAGCGCATGCCGGCCATTTCCTTTGATGCCATCAACGAGATTCAGCGCCAGAAGATGCTTGCCGGCCAGGAGGGTTGGGGGGAGTATATTTCGGGGTGGCATAAGGGGCAAGAAGGGGTTTTGAAAAAGTTGATTGCCTATGCCCCGGTCCGCCTCCTCAGCCCTGAGGTTATCAGCAGCGATAAAAACCCCTATTTCTGGTCGGTGGCTGTGGTGGCTCCGGCCAGCGAAGTAGAAGGGGTGATCCATTCCGTCTATTTCCGCCAATTCTTCCTCCAGATCATCATCGGTTTTTTTGTCCTGTTGGGCGCCATCTTCATGCTGCACTATCGCTATGAACGCCAATTCACCGTATCCCTGGAGGAAGAAGTCGACCGTCAGAAAAAGGAGCTTCAGAAAAAAGAGGAACAATATAAGGCCCTGGTGGAAAATGCCGCTGATCTGATTTATACGGTGGATTTAAACGGACGGATCTTATCCATGAACCGCTATGCGGCCAAACTCTTTGCCCGGCGGCGTCCGGTGACCGCGCAGGCGGCCGGGGAATTGGAGAGCGATCCGGAGGCCAACCCGGATATCTTTGTCGGCAAGACCCTCTTTGAGCTGATGTCCCCGCGTTCTGCCGAATTTCATCTGGAATGGATGGAGGAGATCAAGAAAACCGGTAAAATTATCAGTAAGCGCCATACCATCAGTATCGGCGAGCGGGAGTTCTGGTTCTCCACCAGCATTGTCGGCCTGAAGGATGAACAGGGCAATATCTATGCCTTTGAGATTATTTCCCGGGATATTACCGGCCGGAAAGCCCTGGAGGATCGACTGATCAATATGGAAAAGCTGGCCTCCGTCGGTACCCTGGCCGCCGGCGTGGCCCATGAGATCAACAACCCCATCGCCGTTATCCTGGGGTTCAACGAAATCTTGTTGGAGCAGACGGCTGACATGCCGGAGATCCATGAAACTTTGCAGATCATCGAAGAAGAGGGCCTGAAATGCAAAAAAATCGTGGAAAACCTCTTGACCTTTGCCCGGTCGCCGGAGCGCACCGAGACCACCACCGATCTGAATGAAACGCTGGCGAAACTGATCACCGTGGTCAAGAACACCCTGCTGACCAAAAAAATCCGGCTGGAAAGTGACATCACGCCCAATCTCCCTCGGGTGCAGGGTGATCCCCAGGAACTCCAGCAGGTCTTCATCAATCTTATCAATAATGCCATGGCGGCCATGAAGGGCGGCGGTATCCTCAGGATCAGTACGCGCTTAGCCGGCAATGGCCAAAAAGTTGATGTCAGCATCGAGGACACCGGCAGCGGTATCTCCAAAAAGGATCAGCCGCGCATCTTTGATCCCTTCTTTACCACCAAGAAAGTGGGCGAAGGCACCGGTCTGGGTCTGTCCGTATCCTATGGCATTATTAAGAAATTCGGGGGAGATATTGATTTTATCAGCTATCCGGCTCAGGAGTATCCCGAAAAGCACGGTACCATTTTCACCGTCCACCTTCCGGTAGTGCAGACCCCGGAGAGTAGTTCAGACCAAGCAGCAAGAGATGATCAGGCAGTGGGGCCATCCGAGCGGGTGGCGCCGGCGGCAGAGCAACCCGGCGACGCCGGAGCCCCTGCTGGAGAGAGAACGTGAAGGAGATAACAATATGCCGGCAAGAATTCTGGCGGTTGATGATGAACCGAACATGCTGCGGCTGCTGAAGACTATTCTGACCAGCAAGACCGAGCATGAGGTGGTGACAACCAACAACCCCATGGAAGCAGCCAAGCTTCTGAAAGAAGAACACTTTGATCTGCTCATCACTGACCTGAAGATGCCGGTCCTGGATGGCATGGACCTCATCGAAACGGTAAAACAGATCGACCCGGACCTGCCCATTATTATGATTACGGCCTATGGCACCATCGAAACCGCTGAAGAGGCCATCCAAAAAGGGGCGTATGACTATATCACCAAACCGTTCCGGCAGGAGGCCATCCTCATTACCCTGAAGCGGGCCCTGGAATGGCGGCAGATGCAGTTGGAGCTCAAGAGCCTGAAAAAATAATGTCAGGCGACTCCGCCAGCAGCATCCAGAGGCACCAGCCGAGGCGGTGGCCCTCGCAGACGATGGCAGCAGGCAGCAATGTTTAAATTTCTCCGCCGTTTTTTAAAAGAGGAACCGGACGAACAGACACTGTTGCGGGAAAAGTTTGTCCATTTCCGCCGCCTGCTGGACAATAATAATCTGGCCCTGGCCACCATGGCAGATATGGAGGAAAAGGCCTCGGGAGACTTCCTGTTCGACACCGGCTACCTGGATTCGCAGATACAGACCCTGAGCCGCGCCGTCAGCGGCATGATCGGGGCCCTGCACCGCCTGACCCAGGATCGCTACCGGCAACTGGACCTGGTCTACAACGAGATCCTGGCCAACACCCTGCAAACCCTCAAAGCTGGCCCGGCCCTGCCGGCCACCCCACCGATCCTTTGGCTTGAGCAACTGAGCCAGGAGATGGCCGCCAGCTGCGGCGCCAAAATGGCCAATTTGGGGGAAATCCGCAACCGTCTGCAACTGCCCACCCCCCGGGGATTTGTCATTACGGCCAGCGCCTATCAACACTTCCTGTCCCAAACCGGTCTGGCCACCCAGATCGAGTCGATCCTGCAGGAGGCCGATGTCAAGGACTTGCGGTCCCTGGAGACGATCAGCCAACAGATCAGGGCCATGATAGCAGCAGCGTCATTGCCGCCGGATCTGGCCGCGGCCCTGAAGGCCGCGGCCGCCACCTTTCAGGAGCGCTCCGTGGCCGTCCGCTCCAGTGCCGTGGGAGAAGATACCGAATCCTCTTTTGCCGGGCAATTTGCCACCCTGCTCAATGTCCCGCCGGCAGCCATCGTGGATCATTATAAAGCGGTCGTGGCCAGCAAGTTCACTCCCCAGGCCATCTTCTATTGGAAATACCGAGGGTTCTCTCTCCACGAACTGCCCATGGCGGTGGGCTGCCTGGAGATGGTGGCAGCCCGGGCCAGCGGCGTCATGTTCTCTCTGAATCCCCAGGCCCCGGCCGAACAGACCATCGTGATTACGGCGGTCTGGGGCCTGGGTAAGTTTGCCGTGGACGGCTCGGTATCGCCGGATATCTTTGAGTTGAAAAAAGAGGCTGGCTTCCCGCTGGTGGCGCAACGCCTGGGCCAGAAATTGAAGGCCCTCCATCCCCTCCCCGGCGGCGGCCTGCAGGAGGTGGCCCTCAGCCCGGACGAGGCGGCGCAACCCTGCCTGAACCGGGAGCAGCTGCAGACCCTGGCTGACCTGGCCTGCCGCCTGGAAGAACATTTCCAGGGACCCCAGGATATCGAATGGGCTTTGTCGGCAGCGGGGGAGATTGTTCTGCTGCAATCCCGGCCCCTGCGGCTGAGCGCCCCGGCTTTCCAGGGCCAGCGTCCTGAGAAACCCCAGGTTACCGTACCGCCGTTATTGAGCCAGGGGGTTCGGGCCGTGGGCGGCGTCGCCGCCGGTCCGGTCTTTATCCTGCGGCGTGATGAAGAGATTCCCACTATTCCGCCCGGCTCCGTGGTTGTGCTGCGGCAACCCTCCTCACGCCTCGTCCAGGTCATGGACCGGCTGGCCGCCATCCTCACCGAAGTGGGCAGCCCCACCGACCACATGACCATATTGGCCCGGGAATTCCAGGTGCCGACCCTGGTAGACGTCAAGGGCGTCCGTCAGACCCTGCAGCCCGGTCAGGTGGTGACCGTGGACGCTGACCTGGCCGTCATTTATCCCGGCAGCCGCACCGAGTTGCTCAGCAAGTCGGTGGCCCCCCCCGAACCCTGGCGGCAGGATCCGGTCTTCAGCAGATTGAAGAGTGTCTTGGCGCACATCAGCCCCCTCCATCTCCTGGATCCGGCCAGCCCGGATTTTACCCCCGGGGCCTGTCGGACCTTTCATGATCTAACCCGCTTCTGCCATGAAAAAGCCATGGACGCCATGTTTCAGCTCGATGTGGAGGCCTCCTCCCAGGCCAAGGGCGTCAGCCGCTTCCGGTCCGATCTGCCCATCAACCTCTTTGTCCTGGATCTTGGGGGCGGCCTGCGGGAACCGGGCAAGCCCCTCATCAGCGAAGCAGACGTCACTTCGCCGCCCTTTCTCGCCCTCATGCAGGGTTTCTGCCATCCCGACGTCCGCTGGGCCGGACAGGTGGCCGTTGATTTCAAAGGGTTTATTTCCGTCTTTGCCAATACCCTCTATGATCAGAACAAGGCCGATACCACTCTGGGGGGCAAGAGCTTTGCCATCATTACCGATAGCTACGTCAATCTAAACTCCCGTCTGGGTTACCACTTCGGGCTGGTGGACGCCTATGTCTGCGAGGAACGCAATGACAATTACATTACCTTCCAGTTTAAAGGCGGGGCCGCCAGTCTGGAGCGCCGGGAGCGGCGGGCCCAACTGCTGGCCCTGCTCCTCGAGGATATGGGCTTCAAAGCCCAGGCCATCAGTGATCTGGTACGGGGCCGGCTGGTGAAATACTCCCAGGAAGAGACGATCAAGATCCTTGTCCAAGTGGGCACTCTGCTGGCCTTCTCCCGGCAATTAGATCTGGCCCTGGCCAGCGACGCCGTCATGCACAAGGTCTTGGCGGCCTTCCAGGCCGGCGACTACGGCCTGCAATCGCTGCACGAAGGTTAAGACCCTTTCCTTTCCCATTCCTTGTCCTGCCCTGCTGCTGCTTCAGCCCGGCACCCGCCCGGAAATTTATGATAATTGGCAAAAAATTTTTTAGATTTTCCATGGCCCAAGGGAGGTTTCGAGTTTAAGTATCTAAATTTTCCTTGATAATCTCGTTAATGCGTATTATTATTTAGGTAATAGAGCGATATTGTGAATCTGCAAAAAAGCCATTAGTATAATAAACATTGTCCAGAACCATTCTCTAAACAGTTTCCAGCCATGAGCGACCAGATCAACGCTGACAACCTGCAAACCGCCTCTCCTGCTTGCCAGGCGCAAGGGGATGGGATTGCCGCCAACTGCGCCCCCCCTGAGCTTTACCAGCTCTTATTTAATGCGGTCAATGATGCCATTGTCTTAGTGGATGCTGAGACCGGGACCTTCGTCACCGTCAACGATACCTTCTGCCGAATGACCGGTTTCAGCCGCCAGGAGATCCAGGGTCTGCCCATTGAGGTGCTTTTTACCGGCACCCCTCCTTTTTCCAGGGAAGAGGCCAGGGAGTGTATCCGCCGGACGGTGACGATTGGCCCGCAGCTTTTTGAATGGCTGGTCCAGGATCGGCATGGCCAGCGGCATTGGGTCGAATTGAATCTGAAAGCCATGGGCCTCGACCGCAAGACGTATGTCCTCGGGACTGTCCGCGATATTCAGGCCCGCAAAGAAATGGCGGCCAAGGCCCAGCAGAGTGAGGGTGCCATGCTGGCCCTGCTGCATGCCCTGCAGGATGTGGCTCTGCTGTTGGCTCCGGACGGCGTCATTCTTGCCGCCAACCAGACTGCGCGCAACTGTTTGCAGTCTGCGGCAGGTGATTGCGTGGGCCGGAATGTTTTCGACCTTCTGCCGCCGCACGTGGCAGCATATCGGCAGGCTCAGGTTGAGGAGGTCTGTCGGACCGGCAAGGTGGCCTACTTTGAAGATGAGAACGGCGGTCGGCATTTTCTTAATATGCTCTACCCGATTTTTGACGCCCAGGGAAAAGTTAGCCAGTTGGGCATCTATGCCATGGACGTCACCGAGGCCAGGAAAATGCAGCGGGAGTTGGCCCGCACCAAGGGCCGCCTGCAATGCCTGCTGGATCACGTGCCGGCGGCGCTGTATGGCTGCCACCCTCAGGATGTGGGCCGCCTGACCTATCTCAGCAAGAGCATCTTTGGGCTGACCGGCTTCACCGCCGCAGAGATTCTGGCCGATCCCTTTTTCTGGAACCAGCGCATCCACCCCGAGGACCGACAGATCCTGCAACAACGCCGTCAGGATAGCCCAGAACCTGGACCGCAATTTTTGGAATATCGCTTCCGCCACAAGAACGGCACCTATATTTGGCTCCACGATGAATTTACTCTGGTCCGCAATCCCGACGGCCAGCCGCTGGAATATATCGGCTCCCTGGTTGATGTCACCGCCGTCAGGGAGGCCCAGGATAAGCTGGCCCGGAGTGAAGCCCGCTATCGGGCCATTGTTGAGTGCCAGAACGATCTGATCTGTCGGTTCACTCCCGAGACCACCCTGGTGTATGTCAATGAGGCCGTCTGCCGTTTTCTGCAGCGTCCCCGGGAAGCCCTCCTGGGAACCACGTTTGCGCCCCTCCTCATTGACGGCGATCCCCAGAACCTCCAAGGATGGCTGGCCACCTTTACTCCTGATCGGCCGGTGGCCGACCGGGAATATCAGGTCGTGCTGCCTGACGGCAGCCGACGGTGGCTGTCCTGGATGGTTTATGCCTTCTTTGATAACCAGGAGCGGGTGCAGGAATTCCAGGCCGTCGGCCGGGACATCACTGCCAGAGTCGCGGCCGAGGAAGCCCTGCGACAGAGCGAACAGCGCTTCCGCTCCTATACGGAAAGCTCCCTGGTGGGAGTGCTGGTCCTCCAGGATCAGCGTCTGCGCTATGTCAACCCGGCCCTGGCCCGGATGTTCGGCTATGAACCGGCGGAATTGATCGATACCATTAATGTCATGGAGTTGGTCCACCCTGACTATCGGGATATGGTGCGCAAGAAGATCAGGGCCAGGTTGGCCGGTGCGCCGCCAGAGCGGTATACCATTCAAGGGCTCCGTCGGGATGGCAGGGTGATCTATTGCGAATTGACCGGCAGCCTCATCGACTACCAGAACCGACCGGCGATCCTGGCGACGGTCATCGATATGACCCAGCGTTGGGAGGCTGAGGCGGCGCTTCGGGCCAGTGAAGAGAAATTCCGCTACCTCGTGGAAAAGATGAACGATGGTCTGGGGATCTGTGATACCCAGCAGCGCATCGCTTATGTCAACCCCCGGTTCTGTGAGCTTATCGGCTATTCTGAGGAAGAATTGCTAGGCCGACAGGTCACTGAGTTTTTGGACGAAACGAATCGACAGATCTTTGCGGAAAAGTTTGGCAGGCGGCGGGAGGGAGAAGAAGCGCCCTACCAACTGACCTGGACCCGCAAGGATGGCACCCAGTTACCGACCCTGATTTCGCCGCGGCCGCTGTTTGACAAGAACGGCCGTTTCCAGGGCAGTTTCGCCATTCTGACGGATATTACTCTTTACCATCAGGCGGAAGCTGCCCTGCAGCGCCGGGAACAGTATTTCCGTCAGCTTACCGAGAATGTCTCAGACGTCATCGGCCTGCTCACGGCCGACGGGCTGATCAAATACCTCAATCCGACGGTCTTCCGGCTGCTGGGTTTTGCCCCCCAGGAGCTGGTGGGAACCTCTTTCTTCGCTCTGGTGCATCCTTCTGAAGTCGAGACCCTGCGCCAGCTTTTCCAACGGCTGCTGCTGCAGCAGACCGCAGAGGATTTCAGCACTGTTGTCCAAGTCCGGCATCAGAGCGGCACCTGGCATCTCTGGCAGATAAAAGGGAAAAATCTCCTGGCTGAGCCGGTGGTGGCCGGCATCGTGATCAATGCCCAGGATATTACCGAACAGAAAAACCTGGAAGAAGCGCTGCAACAGTCCGCCAAGAAGCTCCGGACGCTGACGGCCCAGATCTTCGCCGCCCAGGAGACTGAACGCCGGCGCCTGTCTCTGGAGCTCCATGACGAATTGGGCCAATCGCTTACGGCCCTGAAACTGCAGTTGCGCGCTATTGCCAACAAGTTGCGCAAAGATCAGACGAAATTAAAAGAAGAATGCTCCCAGATGTTGACGTATATCAACGGCGTGGTGGAAAATGTCCGGCGTCTCTCCCATGACCTCTGTCCATCGTTGTTGGAAAACGTCGGTCTGGGCGCCGCCCTGCGGCACTTATTGGAAAATTTCCGGCGGTTCTACCAGATCAGCGACAATCTCCAGGAACTGGACAATATTGAAGCAATCCTGCCGGCCGCCGCCAAGATCCACCTCTATCGCATTTTCCAGGAACTCTTGACCAACATTGACAAGCATGCCCAGGCCAATGCCATCCATTTGGAGGTGCAGCGGCTCAACCATCGCCTGGCGGTTACCGTGGCTGATAACGGTGTGGGTTTCCCGCCCGGGGAGGTGGACCCCAAAACGGGGCAGACCGGCCTCGGCCTGTCGGCCATCAGCGAACGGATCCTCATGCTGGGCGGCACCCTGGATATCCAGAATCAACCACAGGGGGGCACCCGGATTCATTTTACGGTGCCTCTGCAGAAAAAATCTTTACCAAAAAAGAAAGGATAAATCGATATGCGTCCTTACAACGTAGTGATTGCCGATGATCACGTCATGTTTCGGCAGGGGTTGAAGAAGATTATCGACGCCAATCCGGCCTTCAGCATCGTTGGTGAGGCCAGCACCGGGGTGGAACTCCTGGAACTTCTCAAAAAAACCACCCCTGATCTCGTCTTACTGGACATCTCCATGCCCCAGTTGCAGGGTCTGGACGCGGCCAAGGAGATCAAGAAGCGCTATCCCAAGGTCAAGATCCTTATCCTGACCATGCACAAGAGCAACGAATATCTCAATTATGCCCTGAGCATCGGCGCGGACGGCTATCTCCTCAAAGAGGACGCCGATTCAGAATTGTTTTCGGCCATCGACACGGTCCGCCATCAGGGCGTCTACATCTCGCCGCTTCTTTCCCCACAGCTGAAGGACCTGCTGCTCCGCAAGTATCGGGAAGAACGCAGCCAGGTACCCGAGGACCCTTTGACCAAACGGGAGAAAGAGATCCTGCGCTACATTGCCGAAGGCAAATCCAGCCGGGAGATCGGCGCCATGCTGGACATCAGCTCCCGCACCGTGGAACATCATCGGGCCAACATGATGCGCAAATTAGGCTGCCGCAAAATCGCCGAATTAGTGCGCTATGCGATCCAAAAAGGCTACACGGCCGACCAGGTTTTTCCCATTATGCCATGATCCGGCATTGCGGTTGCAGCCGGAAACCGCGCCGGGAGATGATCAGCGCCGACGCAATAAGAATCGGCGGTTTGGCCGACGGGGCGCAACGACCGGAACGCACGGCGGGAACGTCAAAGAGACGAGAAAAAAAGAGAAAATTTTACAGATTTAAGTCTATATACCTATAAATTAGGAAGATGTGACGATTGCCAGGAGGCAGCTTCATGGTTATCATTATTATTAGGTGAAAAAAGATCCTAAGGAAGGATCGTTCGGCTCTTAGAACGGTGGTGATTGAGGTGTGGTCATCATTGCCGGCGGGGGCGACGGAAAATAAAGGCAACGAGGTTTACTATGGCCCATCTTCATAAAAAAATCAAGAAAGATCACACCTATTATTATATTCGAGAGTCCCAGCGCATTAAAGGTCGGCCCACCATTGTCAATCAGGTGTATCTGGGCACGGCCGATAAGGTGCAGTCTCTCCTGGATTTTCCCGAAGGAAGTCTGCCCGAGGGTTTTTCTCCGAAGGAATATGGCTCTGTCTTTCTCATCAACGAACTGGACCAGGACATTGACTTGGCGGCCCTGATCGATGAACTGCTGCCGCCGGGCAAAAAGATCCGGGGGCCGTCATTGGGTGAGATCATCTTTTACGCTGCCATGAACCGCGCCATTGCTCCCACCAGCAAGCGCAAGTTGGCGGCTTGGTACGAACAGACGGACATCCAACGCATCCGGCCGGTACGGCTGGTCTCCCTGAGCTCTCAGAATTTCTGGAATCATTGGGACCGGGTCCGCACCCCGGAACTGGAGAAGATCAAAAACCGGTTTTTCAAGAAGATATTTTCTTTAACCGACCCGGCAGACAATGAACACCTCTTACTTGAAGCCAGTCTGCTCTTTCCGGCCGCGGCAAACGGTACCGGCGGGCGCAGCTCAGGCAGTTCGACCCGTTCGGCCAAACCGCCGCGGCGGGGCGTCAAAGTGGCCCTGTTGACCAACCAAAAGGGTATCCCCGTTTATTATCAGGCCTACGAAGACGACGAACCGGTGAGTAAATATTTTGACCAGATTCTCTCCACGCTGTTGGGCAAGGTGGTGACTCTGGGCGGCACGTATCGGGACCTGACCATCCTCATGGGGCTCGGCTTGAACAGCACAGCACTCCGGGAGAAGATTGTCGGCCACGAGCAGGTCCATTATCTGGCGGCGGTGCCCCCGGATGCCTCCCCCGAATTGATGGCCCTGCCCCTGTCCCGTTATCAAGTCCTGACCTGCCGTCACAATCAGCGGCTGCAGGCCAGGGGTGAGTCCCATTACAGCATCCGCGTTGCCGGCCCCCGGCAGACAGCCGACGGCCAGGAGGTCATCCTTTTCGATCCGGCCTTGTTCAAGCGGGCCCGGCGGGAGCTGCGGGATAAGGTGCAAAAGTTGCGGCAGGATCTGCTTGTCTGGCAGCGGGAACTGCGGCAACAGCCAGAGGACCAGTTTGCCGCGGAAATTCGGAGCCGTTTCGCCAACCGCTGCCGGGATCTGGGCTTGGCCCCGGAAGTGATGGACTTGACCTGTACTCGGGAGAACGGCAAGAACTCCGTTCAGCCCCGTTTGAATCGGCGCGCCTGTACCGATCTGCTCAAAAGGATGGGCAAGATTGTCATCCAAACGGACCGCCGGGACTGGTCTCCCGAGGCCTACTGTGACCTGGCGGTGGAGCGGGGTCTGTTGGGTGACAGCCCCAACCGGCCGCCGACCATCTTTCAGTCGGCCCTGACGCCCCAATACCATTGGACCGACACCAAGATTCCCATCCACGTCTTCGTCTGCATGGCGGCCCTGACGTATCTCTGTTTCCTGAACAGCCGCCTGGTTGACGCCGGACTGCTCATCAGCGCCAAGGAAGCCATGGAAGAGATGCGGGCTCTGAAAACGGCCATCTTCCTGCTTTCCGAGGATACCAAACCGCTGCGCCTCTTTGAGGAACCCAGCGACCTGCAGATGCAGATCATCGACGCCCTGGGGTATGAAATGGAGGAGGGCAGGCTGGTGCCGCAGCAGAGCGAGAGTGAGGCCCAATAAGTCAAACCGCAGAGAAATATGTCCGGGGCGAGTCCAGTGGGCCCGCCCCGTAACCGTTGTTTACCCCGCCATTATCCCTTCTGCTGGCGCCGCAAGCTTCCTGCTTAGCCGTATTTCCCCGAGATATAATCCTCGGTCCGTTCATCCTGGGGCCGGGTAAAGATGGTGGAGGTGGGGCCGAATTCCACCAGCTCGCCCAGGAGCATGAAACCGGTGTCGCTGGAGACCCGGGCCGCCTGCTGCATGTTATGGGTAACGATGATGATGGTGTAGGTCTTGGCCAATTCCTGCATGAGGTCCTCCAACTGCAGGGTGGCCAGGGGATCAAGGGCGGAACAGGGTTCATCCATCAGCAGGATTTCCGGCTCCACGGCCAAGAGGCGGGCGATGCAGAGGCGCTGCTGCTGTTCTTCCGTCAGACTCAGGGCTGACTGAGACAGCCGGTCCTTGAGTTCGTCCCAGAGGTGGACCGCCTGCAGGGAGCGTTCCAGGATCTCCGCCAATTGCCTTTTCCCCGGTCGGCCGTGCAGCGTGGGACCGTAGACGATATTATCATAGATGGATAGTGGGAATGGGTTGGGCCGCTGAAAGACCATCCCCACCTTTTTCCGGAGCTGCATAAGGTTGGTCTGCCGATGGTAGATATTGTCGCCGTCGATGAGCACC
>Ga0272446_1003012_pt1 | contig 21979 bp, 18 predicted proteins | sample YNPCB0061_FD_194587 | JGI IMG/M metagenome (GOLD analysis project Ga0272446, IMG submission 194587) | Hot spring microbial mat communities from Yellowstone National Park, WY, United States - YNP-CB-006-1 | ecosystem: Environmental > Aquatic > Thermal springs > Hot (42-90C) > Sediment | place... | reverse complement strand
GAGCGCAATGCTCACAACTTCCCCTTGGATTTAGCTTCTGTCGAAGCTCCTTCCATCAATGGCTAATTCCTGCTGACTCTTTTTCTTAGTTTCCTTGCACCCCTCCTCTGGGGTGCTTTTGTTTTTGCGGTTCTCCGCATAGATTTGGCATAGACTTGTGGGTAGTAATGGTGAAGCTAACTGATGACATCTTGCTAAATTACAAACGCTGTCGGCGGCGTTCTTATCTTGATGTCTATGGTGATCCTAGCCAGCGCGACGGGGAGCATGGGTTTTTGCAAAAGCTTCGATCGCACAGCCGCAACCATCAATTATCAGTTTTAAGCAATTTAGTAACTGGCCAGCCCTATCACCTGAGTGGCAACAGCGGAGATCGCTTGGTCAAGACCCTAGACTTAATGATCCAGGGGGCTGATTGTATTGTTGACGGAGTTTTGAGCCATGGAGACCTATTGACTAGCCCTGACGTACTACTGAAGCAGCCGGGGCAGTCTGTTTGGGGAGATTGGCTGTATTTACCTGTATCAATTAAACTAGGCAAGCGTCCTAAGTCTGAGTACCAGATAATTTTGGCTTATCAGGCCTATGTCTTATCTCTGGTTCAGGGGGCATTGCCAACAGAACCATGGTTGATTTTACGGGGGCGATCGCCCCATCGAGTAGACTTAGCTAAATGGTTGCCATTAATGCAGACGACCCTAACAGAATGCTTACAGACCCTCAGTCAGACAGAGGTGCCGGAGCTATTCATCTCAAGGCAAAAGTGTGGACTTTGCCACTGGCACAGTAGTTGTTATGGGTTAGCAAAACAAAAGCAGCATCTTTCGCTTTTGGCGGGGGTTACCCCCAGTCGTTATCAGCAGTTACTCAACCTGGGCTTGACCACCAAAGAACAGATCGCTCAAGTTCCCCTCGAAAAGCTATCTGTGCACTTAGGCCATGGGGTAGCCCAGACATTAATCAAGCAAGCCCAGGCCGTGGTGGAAAACCGGGCAATTAACAAAAAATTCATTCCCTTGCCCGACCATGAGGTGGAGCTGTACTTTGACATTGAGGCTGAACCGGAATTAAATCTAGATTATCTGTTGGGGGTTTTAGTAGTAGACCACGCCCGGCAGACTCGCCAGTTTCATCCATTTTTAGCTGAAAGCCCGGAGGCGGAATCTGTGATTTGGCAACAGTTCTTGGGATTGGTGCGGAGTTACCCCCAGGCGTATATATATCACTTTTCTGAGTATGAGGCAGAAACCGTGTGCCGGTTGGCTCATCTTTATGGCTTGGGTAGTTCCGAGCTGCAATGGATTCGATCGCACATGGTGGATTTACACACCCACGTGGTCAATTCGGTGATCTTGCCGATTGAGGGGTATTCCCTAAAGCAAATTGCCAAATGGCTGGGCTTCCAGTGGCGTAATCCAGATATTACTGGGGCTGACTGTGTATGCTTGTACGACCGCTGGCTAGAAACGGGCGATCGCCAATGTTTACAAAAAATCATTGCCTATAACGAAGACGACTGCCAGGCTACCTATCACCTCAAGACCTGGTTGAGCAGTTTCCGGGGCTAAGCAGTATTGTTTCAACCAACTTTATTCAATCTTGATCAAAGGGTTGACAACTTCTGGGGAGTTGAGTACTATTACCCTTGTGTGAGGAGCGAACCAGTAAGAGAACCGAGACGAAACACGGCAAGTCGTCGGTTCTCTTTCTGATTTCTGGGGACTTTTAGAACCCCAGTTTCTAGAAGCTCTAGAACAAATTAAGGGTTTCTTTCCAGTCTTTAGTTGTGTCTATGGTTGTTACCCAGTGTGCCTCGGTAGCTGTAAATGGCTCTAAATTAGCTAGCTGGGCGGTAACTAGATCCGCTGTGGCATCAGCGATGTCATTGTTGCGGTTAGTCAACCGCTCGCGCAGGATCGGGGCTGGGGCTGTGCAGTGATAGATATGTAGGGGGATATTGGCAGCTTCGGCTGCGGCGATCGCCTGTTGTCGAGTAGCAAGCCGGTCATATTTCGCATCAAGGATGACCGTGAACCCCTGCTGAGCCAAAAGTAAGCCCAATTCTAGGAGGCGATCGTAGGTTTTCTTAGACATTTCCGGAGCATAAATTTCTGCCGTACCCCGCTGATCGACTGGGATGCCAGCCAAGTGCTTGCGTACCGCATCAGAACGGATATGGATGGCTTTAGTTTGTTTGGCAATATAGCGGCTGACGGTGCTTTTACCAGAGCCGGATAAACCAGTAACCATGATTAGCTTGCCGACTGGGGGAGTTTGGGTATATTGCCAGGCCAGATAGTAATAGTTGGCGGCCACTCTACTGGCTTGACGCTTGCCCTCTTCATCAATATTGGGGTCATCTAAAAGAAATGATGTAACCTTGGCCCGCACGTAGGCTTGGCGGCTCAGGTAGAGGGGCAGCAGTTGTAATCCTTCCCAGTCGCCAGTTTGTTCAACGTACGTATTCAGAAACACATTGCCCAAGTCGCTGTGCGATCGCGCATCCAAGTCCATCACCGCAAAGGCAATATCATACATCACATCCACAAACCGGAATGGCTCATTAAACTCAATACAATCAAACAAAATAATCTGCCGCTTCAAGAAAGCAATATTACGCAGGTGCAAATCTCCATGACACTCCTTAATAAGTTTCCTCTGGATACGTTCCTTGAACAGAGCCGCCCTATTTGTAAAGAAATCATCTGTATAGGCTTTAGTATCCTGAAACTGCCTATCAGTTTGCACTTTGCCAATGTAGGCTTCAGTTTGTTGGTAATTTTCATCAAAAGCCTGCCGCACCTGGGCCACCTCCCCAAAGGAAAGGATGTAGTCATTAGTCGGGGAGCTTTGATGGAACTCTGCTACAAACTTGCCTAAGCGAATCATCAACTCTTCAGTGAGTTTACCCTGTTCAAAAAGGCTGATAAATAAATCTTCCTCTCGAAACTGGTGCATTTTTAATGCATATTCCACAGGGGCACTGGCATCGTTGAGGCTAAACTGATTGTGGCTTTGGCTAATGGGCTGAACTTCGATGTAGATTGGGCCAGCGCCCCGTTGGTTGAGGCGAATTTCTTCATGACAAAAGTGCTGACGTTTTTCCAGGGTAGAGAAATCGAGAAAGCCAAAGTTGACTGCCTTTTTGATTTTGTAGGCATACTGCCCTGTTAACAATACGTAGGAAACGTGGGTTTGAATTAGCTCGATCGGCTCATCTACCGGATGGGGGTAAAACTCTGGGCACAGCATGGCTTGGATCAGGGGCGGCAGGTTGGCTTCGGTCATGTTGGATTAATCTTGATTTAATTTTTACTCCTAAGAGATTGTACCCCCTGACTACATATTGGTGAGTTGCTCTAGTTTCCTGGATGGGAAGGCTATAGTCAATCTTGGCTGAGGTTGTTTACTCCCCAAGAAGCTGCTGTCCTTGCCTGGGCTACTTGGGCGGTAGCGGAGAGTAAACCCCAAAGGCTTTGGTCTCTATCTGAAATGAGTATAATTTGAACCGGGATTTTGCTGAAATCCGTAAAATCTCTGGCAGCGGGAGAGTTGGCTTCGATGATTTGTGGGAGTAGGTTGCTCAGATTCAGTGAATTATTGGTAAATTAACAGGCTCTAGTGATCATTTCGCGGACGGCGATCGCTGTAGCCGGGGCCAGGAGAATGCCATTACGGTAGTGCCCAGTAGCGAGGATTAGGCGATCGTATCCCGGCACAGAGCGGATCACTGGCGCAGTCTGATTGACTGGACGGGGACGTAGCCCCCACCACTGCCGGAGGATTTTTGCAGAGGATAACTCCGAGCAGAAATTGATTGCTCCTTGGTAGAGGCTAGTTAATAACTCTGGTTGGGCGGCAATCTGCCCATGGGGAAATTCCACCGTTGCCCCCAGCCAATACTGCCGATCATTTGAGGTTGGTACTAGATGAATATCATGACCAGTGATTACTGGCTGAAAATCCGGACTGCCTAGGGCTTTAGGAAGCTGGCAATGGATGGCTTGACCCAATACTGGCTGGAGGACGACGGCTGGCTCTGGGAGTCGGCTCAGCAATTCATTGGTGCCCAGACCCGCGGCAATTACTAGCCAGCCTTTTGTGGCTGCTGGGATTTCCAGCTCTGGTATCGGATAGTTGAATTGAAAATTTACGCGATCGGCTGCGGCCGCCACGAGGGCATTGGTCAAAACCACGGGGTTGACCTGCCGATCGCCCGGTGAATAGACGGCCCCCAGGCAATTGGGGCTAATTTGGGGGCAGTGCTCCTGTAGTTGTTGGGGCGACCACATTTCTAAGGTGTAGCCCTGTTGCTGACGAATCCGCTGCAATTCATACCATTTGTCCCAGGAGTCGAAGCAGAGCATGACAATGCCATGGCGATTGTAGGCGATCGCCCGCCCCGAAGCCTCCTCAAGTAGAGGAATTAGGCGATCGTAGTAGGCCAAGCTGGTCTGACGCATCTGCCAAGCTCGGCCCCGAATTTTTTGGCTAATTATCCCCATCATTACCCCTAGGGCTGCCCCAGTCGCCCCTTGGGCCGGCTGAGCCTGGTCATAGACGGTAACTTCCAGCCCAGGGTCGAGGGATAGTTCGTAGGCAATCATTGCCCCAATTACTCCACAACCGACAATGGTCACGGAGGTGCGTGTAATAGACGTGTGAGCCATGGTAGAAGATGTCAATTCATGATTATAGTTTTTTAATTTGATCTCCTAATTTTTAACTGCCCTTCACAGAAATGCTGTCTTTGGTTGCAGCCCCGGCCCCAGAGCCGGGAGTTCCAGAAGGTATCTCCACCAATATCTAGTTTTGGGGCGGATAGAGAACCTCTGTGATACTTTGACGCATTACTTCAACTGGGGCGGGTTGGCTTAGCCAAATGGAGAGGGAGGCAGCTCCCTGCTGCACAAGCATTTCCATTCCATTAATAATCTGCACACCTTGATTGCGGGCCTGCTGGAGAAATTTGGTGGTGTGGGGAGCGTAGATCAAGTCATAGGCGATCGCTCCCTGCTTGAGTCGGTCTTCTGCGGTGAGGGGCGACTGGTCTGCATCGGCTCCCATGCCCAAGGGAGTAGTGTTGATAATTAGATCGGCATGGGGGAGGAGTCGGGGTAGCTCTGACCAGAGGTAAGTTTGCAGGCAATCGCCGATCGCAGTTCCCTGCCAGCTCTTTTGAAATTCCACTAATTTTTCTGCCCGGCGGCCGACCACATGAATACGTTGGCAATTTAGCTGATGGCAGCCGACTACGACAGCCCTAGCGGCACCGCCATAGCCCAGGATCACTGCCTCAGAGCACGTATCAAACGTTTGTAAAGGGGCCACAAAGCCTTCAACGTCGGTGTTAGTGCCACTCCAGCCGTAGCCATTCCACCAAACTGTATTGACTGCCCCGACTAGGCCTGCAATCGGGGTTACTTCCATCAATAGTGGCAAAATTGCTTGCTTGTAGGGAATGGTTATGTTGAACCCGGCTATACCTAGGGCTGCTAGCCCGCGCACGGCTATCTCTAGCTCTCGTACTAGGAAGGGAACATACAAGTAATCTACTCCCAAGTGGGCGATCGCGGCATTCTGCATCACTGGCGACAGAGAATGGGAGATTGGATCACCAATTACTCCAAGTAGCTTAGTCTTGCCTGTAATCTGCATGGTTAGTTGCAATATGTTACGTTATCCTAAACGACGTTAAGCATAACCAGACTTTGCAAATTTCCGGCCCATCTATAGATTTTCTCAAACAACTATAGATTTTCTTAAACAACTATCCTCTGACCCATAGATTTAACAGGTGGTGAGTCCGTTTAAATTACTTAAATATTTTTCTAAACTGGCTTTTCCATTTATCAGGATTTGAGGTGTATTTCTAGCCATTCATCTAATCTTTTATCTCTAAGGGTGACCGCAAAGTTTTTATAACTTTGCCGCCCAGTAATGGTCAACTACACTAGGGGGTTGATTTGGATAGTCTTTACCCCAGGGGGAAATCCTTGGTAGAGTTGTGGGGATTAAGGTAAATTATGCGATCGCCCACGACGACTACAACTATGCGTCTTCTTCGACAAATTCTCAGCGCGTCTGCTTTGCTTGGCCTGTTGGCCATGGTTGCTGGCTGCGAAACCAGACCCAGTGAGGCCCAACTGACCCTGTGGCAACAGGAGGCAATTGCAGCCAACCAAGTGATCGCCGATAAGCAAGGTAAACGAATTGATCCCTCAGAGCAGTGGCAATTTTCAATACAGGGGCAAATCAATCAAAATCAACCCATCAGGTTTAGCCTCAACGAACTTAAGGTTATTTCCCCTAGCCAAGTTAGAACTAAAGACCCCCATTATCTGGGTAATCGCAATCAGGTCAACACTTTTTGGGGAATTACTGTCAATCAGCTGCTAGAGATGTTTCCCCCAGATGCGCGGGTAAGAGACATTACCTTTGTTTCCTTTGACGGCTATCGCTCCACGGTTGATATTGATGATCTACGGCGCTTCCCAATTATGTTGGCTTGGGAGCGTAATGGTGTTTCTATCCCCCGCAACCAAGGCGGACCAATCTATCTGGTGTTTCCCCATACAGAGTTCCCTGAGCTAGAGACTAAATATCCCGCTTCCTCTTGGTCATTTTATGTCACTGATATGGTGGTCGGTACGGAGGTTCCTAGCCTAAAAGTAGGCGATCGTACCCTCGATGAAACTACCTTGGCCGGACTCCCCCCAATTACGATCGAAGAACAGGCGGGCTACACTTTCGGCTGGCCCGTAGGCAAAATCCGGTTGACGGGCTTTCGAGTCCGCGACCTGCTGACTGCGGCTGGTGTATTTACACCGGAGCGGTCTCGCCTAGTAATCCGCGGCAAGGCATCCAGCGACCAAAGCCGTGACCAGCCGATCACCATTCCCATTGAAGATATCAAAACCTGCGACATTATCTTAGTCAACCGCTGGGGAATGAATAACGAACCAATCCCAGCCCGCATGGGGGGGCCGTTGACCCTAGCTTTTCCTTCCAATTGTCGAGTCGGCGGCAATCTACGGAGCTACCCCAGCCGCCATTGGGTTTCTTTTGTCGAAAGAATTGAAATTGAACCGGAAAATTAACTCCCAATCTTGCTTCTTTTGGAAGCATATACTTACTTGAGTTTCGTGTTTATTTTATATTGACACTGAAATAATCAATTCTCCGGACGTAGTAGAGTAAGATAGATTCAAATTCGAGATAAGCCAGAAGCCACATTATCCCCTTGTAGATTTAGAATTTAGTAAATTACCTTCAACCCATATCCCTATTCAAGTGGTAGACCCCTTATCAATAATCCATTTTTGAATGATGGGATTGACTAGTTCTGGGCTTTCATCTTGGGGACAGTGGCCTACGCCCGGCAGGGAGATAAATTCTTCAATGGCTGGGAAGTTGGCTAGTTCTCGCCCCAAGGCTAGGGGTTCCCAAGGGTCTGCTTCGCCCCACAGGATCAATCCTGGACAAGTAAGTTGGGGCAATAGGTCTGCTGGCAGGGGCCCCTGGGAGTACCTGATAAAAGCGAGGAATACATCGGCTGCACCCTCGGAGTAGGCGGGTTTGAGGATTAGTTCTACCAATTCATCGGTAACTGCTGTTGGGTCAGCGTAAGCTTGCAGGAGAATTTTTTTGACCACCCGGTGGTTGGCTAGCCGTCGAAAGAAAAAGTAGCCTAGGGGTTGCCAACTGAGTAGATTTTGAATTAAGCCGGTGGAGTAGCGACGATACCAGGGGAGTTTGGCCCGCAGTCGATCGTGCAGTAAGCGCAGGGAGCAGTTGAGCAGTACTACCCCTTTTACCCAGTCGGGGGCTGTGACAGCGGCTTGCATCGCTGCTACGCAGCCGATGGAGTTGCCTACTAAAAATACTGGCTCTTGGATGACTTGCTGGGCAAAGTCAATGATTTGGGCTGCCCAGGTTTCAAAGGTATAGTCTAGGCCTTGGGTGGGCTTATCTGATAGGCCAAAGCCAACTAGGTCGATCGCATAAACCCGTAGACTTTTGCCCCAATCGGGCAGGTTTTTACGCCAGTGGTCACTGGAGGCACCGAACCCGTGGATACAGATGACTGCGGGGCCATGGGTACCAGATTGCTGGTATCGAATCTTGAGGTTGCGCCATTGCCAAAACATCATCGGGAGATATCCTGAATTCTGAATTTCTTAATATTGAGGTTGTGCCCAGCGCCAATAACCACGCGGCTGTACTGCTCGATCGTTTCTTCCCAGGGGAAGGTGCCGACGCGCGATCGCCACGGGCTACCGGCAAGAGACTTTAGGTCTAAAATCTCCCGCACTACCATCCGGACAACCACCTCAGCCTTAGCGTTGGGATCTGCTGATTTACCCTGGAGGTCCATATCCCAGGTACCTACCCGGCTAATCACATTGCGACTTTGCAGCTTAACAATCCATTGGACACTAATCCGGTGGGTGCGGTTGAGCTTATCCTTCCAGTCCACTGGGTTAAGAAGAACCGCATAGGGATCATCGGCGGGTAGGGCTTTTTGTTGCTTGGTTCTCTGCTTAGCCATTTCAATCCGCATCCCTGCCAGGTTATCGAGGGTGATCAGCAGTTGGGCCGGGCTTTCCTGGTGACGGATATACCAAGTGTGGACAGCACCGGGGGTATTGCGATCGTATCGCTTCGCCTCAACCAAGCCATCCCCAGAACTCATCTGCTCCACCACCGCAGCCGCCTGTTTCCGGCGCACCGAAGGAACCAATAAAGTCTTAATCCACTCTACGAGAGTTTTTAACCACTGGGATAGATTCATAAATTGTCCATTAATCCTCTGGAACTTCCCTGATAAATTAGATTAATAAAATTTACTAATAACTCCGAAATTATTGACTCTTTCCCGTTAATTGCTAGGTAGTTAGACAAAATGCCTTTCGCCCTATTGAGATAGTTATCATGTATTTAAAGTTTCTACCCCCAGCCAAGCGGCCAAATTTTTTCTTTGGCTAGCTGTGGGCTGATCTACGGCTGAAATTTGATACCGGTTAGATTGAGCTGGAGCTAAGGTCAATAGAGCAGTTTTGAGCAAGTCTTGACTAAAAAAGCTCACTTTGATTATATCCCCCGCTTGATAGTCCTTAAGACGGTGATTGAGTTTCTCGGCGGGCACATCCCCCAGGATGCGAATGCCGTCAATGGCTAATAGTTCATCCCCTGGATTGATCCCAGCTTTTTGGGCTGGGGAATCGATCGCCACAAAAGCTACTAGGTCTCGGCCCGCTTCGGTCTTGAGGGTCAGACCCATGCTGGGGATTCCCTGGTTGGCCTCGGGGACTAACTGCAAGCCAAAGGGGGTTAGGTAATCGTTGAAGGGCAATTCTCTGGTGCCGTGGATGTAGTCGGCAAAGAACTGGCTGAGATCGGTCTGGGCAATTTCGCTGAGGGTTGCCTGCAATTGTGCAGGGGTAAAATCCACCTCCGGTTGCCCAAATTTTTGCCAGAGTACTTGCATTACTTGGTCGAGGCTGCTTTGGTTGTGGGTGCGATCGCGAATTAACAGATCAAGCAATAAAGAAACCAACTTTCCCTTCAGGTAGTAGGAGATTTGGCTATTATCACTGTTAGCATCCCGGCGATACAGTTTAATCCAAGCATCAAAGCTAGCGGCACTGAGTGACTCTACTAACCGCCCAGGAATAGACTGTAGGCGGCTGATATCTTTGCTGAGCTGCTCTAAAAATACCTCTGGGCCATAGATGCCAGCCCGTAGTGGGATCAAAAGGTCGTAGTAGCTGGTAGTGCCTTCAGAAAACCACAATGAAGGCGTGTAATTTTCCCGGTCATAATCAAAATTGGCCAGGGGCTGGGGGCGGATACGCTTAACGTTCCAGAGATGGAAAAATTCGTGGGCTACCAGTTGAATAAATTCGTAGTAGTGGTCTTTTTCCCGAAAGCGAAAACGTGGATAAATCAAGGAGCAGGCATCTTTGTGCTCTAGGCCCCCATAGCTATTGGCGGTGAGGTGGAGGATGAAGGTGTAGCGATCGTAGGGCAGGCCCCCAAAAATAGCACTTTCGGTGGTGATAATCTTCTGGATATCAGCGATCACCTGTTCTGGGGCAATGTTACCTGCTCCCCAGATTGCCAGTTCATGGGGTTTACCCCCGGCTGTAAATTCGTACAGGGAGTGGCGACCAATTTCAAAGGGGCTATCCACCAGAGTGTCGTAATCCATGGCCATAAATGTAGACTGGCCGGCAGTTGCCAGGGGAGTTGTGATCAGCCAATCTGGTTCTGGAGGCACGATCGTCACCCGAATTGGCTGCCGGGTATAGCCGGGAACGTAGAAAAACAGAGCCGCCCCGTTGAAGTAAGCATGGCTAGAGTCTAAGTGATTAGTCCGCACCGTCAGTTCATTGGCAAATACCCGGTAGGTAACAGTCACCCTACTTTGACCCTTAGTATCTAGCTGCCAGTGGTTTTTACTGCATTTATGCCACGGTAGATTAGTGGCAAAATCCTGGACATGGCGGGCATATTCCCGGATTAGGTAGGAACCGGGAGTCCACACTGGCATTTTCAGGTCTAGGGTATCCCCGGACCAGTTTTCAATGCTGAGGGTAACTACAAACAGATGATTTTCTGGCTGGGGCATAGCCACCGTGTAGGCCAGGGAGGGGGCAGCGGGCATGATTTATTCGGCTTTGGCTAATAGTTGACTTAATTGTTGTAGGTTGGGGATGCACAGGGTCTGGCCGTGGGGTTGTAGCCAGCCACGGTCTTGGAGCTTGCCAAGGATACTGGCGGTATCATCAATGCTGATATCACTGATGTCAGCAAGATCTTGGTAGGGAATGTTATAAATTTCTGTGCCTTGGTCGGTCTGGTGCCCGTAGGTCTGAGCAATGTTGATCAGGTTATTGAGGAGTTTGACGGGGGGTTTTTGCTGGCGGCGTTGCAATCGCAAGTTGGTCTGCCGGAGGCGCTTGACCATGAGTTGGAGCATCCGGTGATGGAGTTGTGGGTCCTTGAAGAGGGTCTGGATGAATTGCTGGGCCGAGATGCTGAGCAGTTTGACGTTTGACATGGCTGTAACGTCGGTCGATCGCGGCGATTCATCTAGGATAGCCATCTCGCCGAAGAAGTCTCCCTGGCCAATGATTGCTAGGGTGGTGGGGGCAGCTTTGTAGAGGCGGCGCACTTTTACCCAGCCAGATTCAATAAAGTAAACGGCATTACCCCAGGCATCCTCCATCAAAACTGTGCGATCGGCCGGGTATTCGTGCTCCACAGCGATCTTGGCCAGTAGTTCCAAAGTCTGGGGCGTAGCCGTATTAAATAGGGGAAATATCTCACCAAAAGCCTTGGCATCCATGGTATCTTACGGTTGGGGGTTTCCTAATTCTAATTAGACCACAAGTTTTGTCCAGCACCTTGGCAAAAATTTTATATTGCCTGTTTGGGGATAGTTAATCTGGCTAGCCTAAGCAATACTTTAATCGCGGCGATCACAACTAAGCGCGGCTGCTGGAATAACCACAGGGGTTGATAGATCAGGCTTTGGAGCCAATATTTTGCCAAAAGACTGGGTTTGATTCTATGGCTTTGCAGTCCCCGAAATAGGAGGTAGCGGTGTAGGTTGGCTAGGCTTTGGTTGAGGTACGATCGCACCTGGGGCGTGCAGTGCCGCCGGATCACCTCTAGGCATTCCCGGCGTTGCCGCTCCAGTTGAGTTGAACTGGCTGTCTGGCCAAGCCGGTACCAGACCTGCACTTGAGGAACACAGGCAAACTGATATTCCCTGGCCAGGCGCAGGGCCAAATCCCATTCCTCAGCCCCAACCAAAGATTCATCAAATCCACCCACGGTTTCAAAGGCACTTCTGCGGATCAAAGCGTTGGAGCCGTTTTCTAGGAAATTGCCCAAAAAAAGCTGCTGGTAAACTGAGCCAGAGAACTGGGGATGGCGGCCCGCAAATAACCAATCACCCGCCTCATTGATGTAGTCTGTCCAACTGTAGGCCAGGGCCACAGCCGGGTTACTAAGGCAGTCGAGTTGGGCTGCTAGCTTATCGCAACTCCATAGGTCATCGGCATCTAAAAAAGCGAGAAACTCCCCTTGGGCAAGCCTAGCACCTTGGTTACGGCTAGCGCAGACTCCCCGCTGGGCCCAGCTAAACAACTGGAGTCGCGGCTCTCCCAGGTTGGTGATTATGGCGGTGGTGGTATCAGTGGAGCCGTCATCAACTACAATCAGTTCCCAATCTGGGTAGGTTTGCTGTTGGACTGTGGCGATCGTCTCGGCGATCGTCTTGGCCCCATTGTGCACTGGAATAATCACTGAAACTGTAACCACAAAGATGCCTAGTAAACTCTGGTGCGCTTACGGATAATCCAGATAATTAGCCAAATCACCAAAATTGCCGCAACAATCTTGGAGACTGGAGCTAAGTACTCATCTACTAGCTCGTAGTTGTTACCCAAAAAGTAACCAGCGAAGGTCAGTAAAGACACCCAAGCGATCGTGCCGATCGTCGAATAAATCAAAAATGGCAGCATAGCCATATTATTAATTCCAGCGGGGAGTGAAATTAAAGTCCTCACACCCGGCACCATCCGGCATAGCAACACAGCCGTCGTGCCGTAGCGTGTAAACCAGTTATTGGCCTTGTCAATGTCTGCCCCAGAGATGCTAATCCACTTGCCGTAGCAGTCAGCCCAGCCCCGGATACGCTCTTCACTGACAACTTTACCCAGGTAATACCAGGGAAATGCTCCTAATATGGTGCCAAATACCCCCGCAACTATGGCCGGAAACATCTGCATCTTACCCTGGGCAACTGTAAATCCCGCCAGAGGCATAATCAACTCAGACGGGATCGGCGGAAATAGGTTTTCTAAGAACATCAACAGAGCAATTCCCCAGTAACTTAGGGAAGTCATGATATTAAGAATCCACTCTTTCACCAAAAACTCCTTTTGACGTACTCACTGCCTTAAAGGCGGTGATTCTTATTACTGCCATATCACTTATTAATTCAGGCTTGCCGTCAGAGACGGTTATCTTCCTGTTTACTCGACCGGTTCCGCAATGCCCCTACGTATGCGAGTCCACTTTATTATATAGAACCCTAGACAAAGCCCAGTATAAGGCTGCCCCGGGGCTTTGTATCTTAAGTTTTTGGTAGCAACTAGCAACACCAAGATTCTAGCCCAGATGTTAAGGGGAAGCTCGTGACCGGTAAATTTTTGAGATCATGATGGTAATCGTCTGTGAATCTTGGTCAAGCAAAATATGTCAAGGGGTAACCTTGGGGGATGTCTGAAAAGTCTGATGTCAATTTATTTTGATGACTAAAGGCATGACTACGAGCTGAAAAATCCTCGTGTACACCCCTTCTGAGTTTGTAGTGACGGTTTTAACCGTCTTTACCTTTTCAAACATCCTCTCAAAGCTGGCTTTCCGGTTTTTGGAAAATAGGGGTGCACTCTAGCAGACGTTTGACTAGATATTCACGAACAGAGGCATCTTCCGTCAGCCTGATCGCTTTTTGGTAGGCGGCTTTTGCTCTGGGAAGATCATGCCCTTTGTGCAGTAGATGGGCTTGCAGTGACCAGTAGGGCTGGTAATTTTTCACCGCATCCCCGGGGATTTTATTAAGTGCTTCTAACCCTGCAGCAAAACCTCTGGGTGATCGCAGCAGCTTGGTTGACCAAGGCACCAAAAGTAGGAGCTGCCTGTAACAGACCTTCATACAACAGGATTAAAGCTTCCCACCTGAGTTCGATGAGCTAAATTGGCTGGTGATAGAGGGTGTAATCAATGGAGACAGAAGGTTTCTGAGGTTGGTAGGTATAAGCAGTCAAACCAGCTACTAGATTGACCATAAAGTTAGCCGCCTTGCGATGACGAGTGTGCTGAATGAGATACAGGTTCTTCAATTGGTCATTGACAGTTTCAATTAAGCGACGTTCCTTGAGCCATAACTTATCCTCCATGGTCATCAACTGGTTTTTCATATTCTTGCGTGTCGTGGTAATCAACTGTGTACCTTCATCTAACAGTTGATTAAACAACTTATTAGAGATATATCCTTTGTCTCCAAATACTTTGCCAACAATCGAACTCAGGCTGTACCTATAACGATTGAGGTTGGGCTATTCCGACAAGTTTGGCTATTTTTCTGCGGTTTTGCTAAAATGCCCGGCCGTTAAAGCGATCGCCCCGGAATCCTCACCACTGACCAAAACGACCTAGCATGATTCTTCAAAAAAATCCCTCCCCCAGCTTGGGAGAGGAATTTAGACTAGAGTTTGACGGGCGATCGAGCCAACTCAAGCAGGCTCAGAAGTACCTACGATAACTTAATCAGCCATGCATCATCTCCTCCTTGGTTAGCATGCCCATTTAAGCTTCCAGAGGTAGAACCAGTAATGTAAACACCGTTACCATTCACTGCAATCCCATTAGAGACATCCTCACCAGTTGTTCCCAGTTGTTGCTTCCATTGCAGAGCACCATTAGAGTTGTATTTGGCAACCCATATGTCCTCGCCGCCCATATGATTTCCTCCGAGTTTGCCCCTAGTACTTCCTGTGATGTAAACATTTCCCAGATTGTCGGTGGCAACCCCCGAAGCATATTCATATTGAGGAGTGCCCAACTGGCGCTTCCAAACTAAATTGCCGTTAGAGTTGTATTGGGCAACCCAAGCATCCGCGCTACCGTAGTAAGTTCCACCCAAGCCAGATTTATCACCATGGATAGCAGCCCAAGTTACATTGCTGTAACCCAATTCATAGGGGTCTCCCTTGAAAGGCTCACCAAGTTTGTCACCAGTGTAACCAGTTAGATAAATATGCTTGCCATCTTTAGTTAGAGCAATTCCCTGGGAGCTATCTTCTGCTTGGGTTCCCAGTTGCCGTTTCCATTGCAGAGCACCACTAGAGTTGTACTTAGCAACCCAAGCATCTAATTCTCCTTGGTTGGTAACACCATCTCCTAAGGCTCCTCTTGTTTGTCCACTGACATAGACATTACCTTCAGGATCAACAACTACTCCCTTGGCTTCATCCCAATCAGATGTTCCCAATTGCCTGACCCATTGCTGAGTACCATCTATAGGAGAATACTTAGCAACCCAGGCATCTGCTTTTCCTTTGTTAGCACCGGCACCTTCTAAATCACCATAGGTTAAACCCGCCAGGTAGATACTTCCATCACTACCCAGACTAACCGCCCCATTGGCAATGTCATACCCCAGCAACTTATCATTTGATGCACTAGTAAACTGCTTACGCCAGATCTCGTTACCAGCACTGTCATACTTAGCCAACCAAGTATCCCGATTTGTGGTTTTCCCATCTGTCCATCCGGTAACATAGATGTTTCCAGCACTGTCAACGGTAATTCCATTAGCGGCATCATAGCCATTGGTGCCGAGTTGTCTAATCCAGCGCTGATTACCATTAGAACCGTAACTAGCCAGCCAAGCATCATAAATGCCTAGATTATTGGTACTACCGAGTTTGCCAGAGGTACGGCCGGCAATATAAACATTTCCATCTTTATCTAAAGCAACTGCTTGGGAGTTATCACTACCGGGGGTGCCCAACTGTCTTTCCCACTCAACTTTGGGATTATCGTTGTCAATGATGTCCACAGTAGCACCCTCATCAGAACCGATCGCATAACTTGGGTCTCTCCTCAAGAAAAGCCGGACTCGTTCATTTGCATCTGCTGCATCCGTCAGGTCATCATCAATAGGCTTAATATCGATGGTCACAGAGGAAGCACCAGCGGGAATAATTATTGTTCCATTCAAAGAATTACCCTCAAACTCAGTTCCCGGAATATGCTCATAATCTATACCAGGTTTAGCCCTTAGCCACCATTCCCGCTCCCAAATTTTAACGGCCAGAGGTTGGCTAGTATCACCAGTGCGGGTAATTGTGAATTGGCCAATATCTCCAGATTCAGAAGCAATAGGCTTAGAAGCAATAATATTAACCGTGGGTTTACTATCATTGTCATCAATAATAGTTAGCACACTATCCCACTTTTTACCTTTGGAGTCTGTGAAAACAGTGTAGTTCGAGCTTGGATCGATCGTTAAGATAGCAGTCTCCTCTGCCTCTGACTCTTGATCATCTATAGCGACAGGGTTAAGCGTTATCAAGTCCCACTGCCCAGGCGCAAAGGTTACTTTACCCGGTAGAGATACATAATCAACGCCATTGATTGCAGTTCCAGTCATTGAATAATAAACATCTAGAGAATTCCTGATATCTCCAAATCTCCTAAAATGCAGATTGCCTCTATTGCCAGATTCAGAAATATAGTTAGTCCTATGTGCATCATCTATGTTAACAGGCTCATTTGGAAAATTTTCAGCCATAACCTGAATAGCAGGAATAGAATTATCCCAGATCTTGACAGTATCTGTGCTTGTGCTACTCACTTTATAGTCTTTACTACCAACTAGTTTAAGGGTGACAGTTTCTGTCCACTCATACTCTTGATCAGGAATAGAAATAACAGGAATCTTTGCCGCTGATTGCCCCGCAGGAATCGTAATTTTTCCTGGCAAGACTTGGTAGTCTTTTCCAGGTGTTGCCGCTGGTTGAGACCAATGAATTTCACTACCCAACTCATAGTTAATAGTTAGGTCATATCTAGTATTTCCTGTCCGGGTCACAGTAAACTCTCCTGGGTTACCGTCTTCATCAGCATCAACAACAGTGGCCTTGATACTAACAGTAGGTTTAGATCCATACAAATTTAGCTTCCAATAATTCCAGGTACCAGTTTCACCAGTTTCCTTGTCTGTCACTTCAAGTCTCCAATCTCCTTTAGCATATTCACCCCAATGACGAGTAGAGGTAAATAACCAGTTGTTGTAGTCATCTTCTTTATCAGGATGTAGCTCTGCCAATATCGATTCAGTTCCAGATGGGGAGATTAGCTTAACCTCTAGATCACCGCGCCTAGAATGTTTGGCATCAAATATTACTTCTACTGTTTCAACGGTAATATCTTCAGGGATACTAACTACAGATTTTTGAGTGCTGTTATCATCAGGAATAGCAGATTTGATATATTTCAAACCTGAGCTAAGCAATACCTCAGCTCCTAAAGATGACCAGCTCTTTGCCAGCTCAACTGCCGCAGCCGCATCAACAACCCCAAAACCATACTTGTGGTTAATGTCGTACCCTGCACCATTGACCTTCCAGTCCTCATCACTTGGATCATTTTTTCTAGCGGTTCTAATCAAGATTTCTTGAACATCGCGCCAAGTCAAAGTTGGATTAGCCTCTAGCATCAAAGCAACAACTCCAGAAACTATAGCAGCAGAAGCCGAAGTACCACCAAAGTTCCCATTTGAACTTGTTACAATTCCATCTCTTCCTCCAGAATTACTTGAGTAGGCAGAGATCAACAGAGATGCTCCAAGCTCACTATAATAGGGATGCTCACCATTATGATCAACAGCACCAACAGCTATGGTATATCGCGAATTAGCATAACCGTCATAATTTGAGTTATCTTTTTTGGCTCCATGACTACCTCCAGCCCAAACATAAATACTACCTAACCCGTTTCGGCCCTGGGTTGCTCCCAGGTGTAATGCCATTGCAGTAAGAGGACCGGGAGATTTCTTGGTTTGCTCAGGCCCCCAACTGTTGTTATAGATATCAATATCATTGCTTAAGTAAGACAAAGCATCAGCTTCTATGAGATCATTACTTTCTTTTACATTAATCTTGAGTCCAGCTAGAGAAGCCTTCGGGGCAATACCTGTGCCCCCTGTTCCATTATTTGCTGCCGCGGCTATGATTTCTCCTATAATAGTTCCATGATTTTTTCCAGGGTCAGGTGAAGGATCATGCCCATAGGTATCCCCGGGTCTTGCAGTAAAACTTCGGCTCAAATCAGCGCGGTAGTTATTTATTAAATCAGGATTATCAGGTTGTAATCCTATGTCAACAGTTCCTACAACAACACGATTTCCTTTTATGCCCGATTCCCAAACTTTAGTAACATTAATGTCTTCCCCATCTTTGTTTTTTAAGTGCCATTGCTTGGCAAATAAAGGATCGGTGACACTAAATCTAGTTTCATGCTGATGGGTAACAAGTGGATAGGCAAAGTCAACATATTCTAGGCTTGTAATTTGTTTTTGCAGGGTTTTAGGAGATTTGCCTTTGGGGAATCTTAAAACATAGGTATTGGGAATATATCCAGTTTCTCTGAGGGGCTTAGCCTTAAAAAGAGTTGTTAGCTCTTGGAGGTTTTGGTTAGATCTCACTTTAATTACCCAGTGGTCAGTTTCTGCCAATTGTTTTGAGCTATAGTTGCTCAAATTTTCGGCTCGCAGGAGGGCATAATAAACACTATCAGGTAATCCTAAGATGAGCTTCCTTTGGTGACTTAGGTCGCTGGGGTCGGTTGGGAAGGGCTGACCTATAGTTATTTTTGCTAAGCTTAATGCTGCTGCTATGTTCAGCACTCCAGCTCCAGTTTCCACATCCCAGCCTGGGGTGTTGATATCTTCAGCAGTGACTTTAAGGATGTCAATTACTTGGTGGTAGGTCAAGTCAGGGTTAGCTGCCCAGATTTGCGAGATAGCAGCGGTGACCCGTGAAGCAGCTACTTGAGTAGAGCCTATAGTTTCAATCTGACCATTGCTTAACTCAGACAATGAGCCATCAGCTATCAAATCGAGGGGGTCGCCAATGCTAGAATATTCAGCGCGATTGGCTCCTAAGTTTAGCTCCGCGGCACCTACAATAACTACGTTGTCAAACTGGGAGGCGATCGCAGGTAAACCCTCAATCACTCCACCGCCATTGCCTGCGGGCAACACCACAATAATTCCACTATCTCGAGCAACACTCAAGGCTTCATATTCAGCTTCTGTCAGCTCTAAACGAGGTAAAACCTGACCATCACCAGTTACTTGAGTTAATTGGATATTTATGAAAGCAACTGCATTAGGCTGAGCACTGGCAATAGCAGATTTCACAAACTCTTGTAGGGATTCTGCAAAGGAGCCAGAGCTACCAGCATCTCCTACCCAAAGTGGAGCAACTGGGTTGGCTCCAGGGGTATCGTTTCCAGCAATTACTTTTAGCTGCTCTACTACTTCTGGATCAACTGCTGCAATCTCAGAGATACTGCTATGGTCTGTACCTACCTGTATGCGATCGGCATCAATACCAGTGATACCGCTAGGCACGATATCTTTAACGATCGCACCAACCAGAGGCTGGTGTTCCTTGGGAGGTTTGCCTTCCCCGGCAACTGGGCCTATTAATGGATTTGGGTCTATTACTGGATCATCAACTTCTGATTCTAGAATTTCTTTACCCAATTCAGTTTCCATCCAATCCGGAGCCTTAGAGATTACCCCGTCTTCGATCAAGTCATCTAACTCAGGTGCATTTATCTCTGCCCCCTTGATAACAATGATGATGTCATTAAAATCCCAGTCGGACTGTTTGTCTGCTTGGATATCTTCTATGGCCAAGATACTCCCCTGGCCATTTAGATCGCTTAACTGAACAAAATGGTTCATTTCCTCAGGGTTGCCCATGTCTATGGAAAAAAGTGGTCGCATACTAGGCATCTTCCCCGCCTCTAAATTAGCCAAGGCATTGGCAAAACTACCGTTGGGCATCAGGGCTAAAAAGAATCTTTCTCCATTGTTTAGGTGTACAGTTTTAGTCCCAGCAAATTTCCCATGGTTAGAGTTTTCACCATTCATCCAACCCGTAATTTCAGCCCTTTCCGTGATGTCATCCACCACAATATTTTCTGTGGCGCGACGCACAACCTCTACCATAAAATCTAAAGACTTAACGTCATAATCTTCTAATCCCCGGACTGAAACTATACTTAATTGCCCCTCAAAGGCTCCTCCATCAAATTTCCAAGTGACTGTTACTTTACCAGAGGGGTCAATTACTGAACTAATTCCATTGGTAACGTCTTTTAATAAAACAGGTTTTAGATCAGGTTCTATAAGCTCTCTCTCATCTTCGACATCATCATTAGGTGTAGTTTCTTCAGTAAGAGATTGAGTTTCTTCTACTTCAGGTTGCTTATCTTCATCAAAATTGCCAACTTCGATACTACCCTGGTCGTCTTCTTGAGAAGCATCAGCTCCCTTATCACCATCCTCACCTACTACATTTACAGGCTCAGCTACTTCATCCAAGATTGCTTTATCTTCCAGAGACAACGACCAATCTTCGCTGGCATTGCCGCCAACCTCAAGGGGTTTAGTTACAAAATTATCCTCAACATCTAGCGTCTCTTCAAAGTCTAAGTTATCGGAGTCACCAAGGGCATCTTCAAAGTCGAAGTTTTCAGACGCGCAGTTGGGAGGATATTCTGTCAGAGATGGGGATAAGTCACCAAGGGCATCTTCAAAGTCGAAGTTTTCAGACGCTATGGCTATGGCACTGGGGGTACGAATTTTACCAACTCCGAAAATCAGTGTGATAATCATGGTATTGGCTCCTGACTTGGATGATACAGCTGTAATGGCAGTTTTAGCCTATGGCTAGTTCATCTCGATCCCTAAAACTAGCTCACGTTAACTATCTAGGGGATTTTGCAAGAATTATGCGTTTGTGGATATTTTTACAGACTTTTTCACCCACCTACTGCAAGCATGGCATGGGAACAGTTGCCCTCCGCCTACTAAAGCAATCTCCATCCCAGGTAAAGAGCGATCGCATCCCCACCCCAAAAAGCGTTAACGAAGTGTCTCTGCGAGAGAATCTCCCAAACTTCACCCGGAAAAAGTAAGTGATCACTAAAGTTAGGATTATTGTCCTCGCCCTGGTTTACAGTCTGCAAAACCTAGGGCTTCAGAATCAAGAAAACTAGCGATCGCCATTTCGACAATGGTTTCGATTGGGTAATTAATTTGCATTGCACGAGAAATTAGAGCAAGCTGAATCATTTCGGGGAGGCGATCAAGAATGACTTGGGCATCAGCAGGAGATAGTTTTTCTATGCTAGTATTTTGCATTGGTTCTACCTTTCTGGGGGGATTTGGACATTGTAAGGTGGTTAGGATATTAGACCGCTTTCAGCGACTTGGCAACATATGTTGCTACTTAGATAACCTTGCTTGCCGCCGATATACCTCATTAAAACGGGTTCACGGTTTTTATGCAGGTGGTAGCCGCTAATCTATTTTTGTAGGAGCTATTTTCACTTGGCTGTGACACAGAGAGGTACGAGCAGTTTTCTCGCCAATTAGATTCTGATCGTCGCATCCTTCAGTAATTTGAGACTACAGGGGGCCAAATCCAACTGAGAGAAAGCGATCGCCTACTTCGTATTTAGGATAAACTGAGGTAGAGGATAATTTGAGGGAATTCTATTATCCCCTAGAGGTAAGTGCTAGATATAAACTATCAGTGAGTATTTTCCCCGAGCTAAATAACATGAATCTTAAAGAACTACTGATTAAAGAGGTTAACAATACTTCGGATTCTATATTGGCGGAAGTTTGGGATTTTCTTCAGTTCCTCAAAAAAAAATATGATCGAGATAAGTTAGAAACAACCCTCCTGAGTGAATCCTCTTTGCAAAAAGACTGGTTGAGATCAGAGGAGGATGAAGCATGGCGGGATTTATAAAAGGTGATGTGGTAGTTGTTCCTTTCCCATTTTCAGACTTGACACAAGCTAAGCGCAGACCAGCTCTCGTTGTAACAACTTTAACCGGAGACGATTTAATTCTCTGCCAAATTACTAGCCAGACAATTGCCGATCTCTATGCTATTTCCCTTCGATCGAGTGATTTTAGTGAAGGCGGACTAAATCAAGCCAGCAATATTAGACCTAGCCGCCTATTTACCGCTGATCGAGCAATCATACTCTATAAAGTTGGTCAACTTAAAGCTGGAAAATTGAATGAAGTGATTACCAAGATAGTTGAAATTGTTCAGCAGTAATTGTTTCTAGCTCGCAGGACAGGT
>Ga0272446_1003011_pt1 | contig 21982 bp, 25 predicted proteins | sample YNPCB0061_FD_194587 | JGI IMG/M metagenome (GOLD analysis project Ga0272446, IMG submission 194587) | Hot spring microbial mat communities from Yellowstone National Park, WY, United States - YNP-CB-006-1 | ecosystem: Environmental > Aquatic > Thermal springs > Hot (42-90C) > Sediment | place... | reverse complement strand
GCGCTGCCAGCCGGCGTCGCTGAGAACCTTGGCGGTCGCCTCCGCCGTCTCCGCGACGGGATCAGGCGTTGTGAAGATGGTCGAAGACGGACTGGCGTAAATGTCCGTGGTGCCGGCGACGCGGGGAAGTTTGCTTGTGTCGAGGGCCTCATCGGCGGAGGCAGGCGCGCCGAAGCTCGCGGTCAACAGAAGGGTGCAGACGACAACTGCTAAGTGGCCTATGCGGCGCATGACGTTCATTTCCATTTCTTGCGTTGAGAAGGTCAGGAGAGGGTAGGCAGGTGGCCGAGGAAGGGACGAGAGCCGATGTCCGAGTCCCCGATTGCCGCAGAAGCTTTCGGTTGGTGCGCCCGTCGCGCGCTGTTCCCTGGGGAACAGACGAAAGGGGACAATGGACAGCGGGAATCAGGTGAGGCCGGGGCGCGTCGGGCGAAAAAGAAGCCGCGTTGCGAACGACGACGCGGCTTCTCCATGGTTTATTGTGCCTCGCTCGAGCGGCTAGCCGTTGCTGTTATCGATAATCGGAAGCTGCTTTGCTTCTTCGGATGTCAACGAGAGCTTCACGCCGTCGCCGACCTCGGTGATTTTGCTACCGGCAACGGCGAATACCTTTGCGTTCAGTCCGGCCTGGCCGCCGGCTGTGACGTAAATCTGCTCGACCTTGCCGGCATTATTTGATGTGACGCGGTTGATCTCGCCGATCTTGGCGCCGTCGGCGCCGTAAACGGCCGTGCCGATTTTCAGCTGGCTGGCATCGATGACGGAGGCTTCGCCGCTCTCGGCCGCTGCAGCGGGCGGTTGCGGCTCGACCGGAGCGACCTCGGCTGCGCCTCCAGATTCGGGTGTGGCCGGCGCAGCTTCCGTGTTGTCTGCCGGCGTGGCGGGTGGCGCCTCGGCCGGAGCGGGCGTTTCAGCGTTCGGAGCCGGGGTCTCGGCGGCTGTTCCGGCGGTGTCATCAGTGGCGGCGGGGGCGTCGGCCGCTGCAGGTTCTTCAGCACTTGCCGGGGGCAGCTGGTCCTCGGCCGCAAATCCCGAAGTGGCTCCAATGGCGAGAGCTGCGGCGACAGCGACGGCAGCACCAACCACTGGGCGAATTCTCCACGACATCATGTTAGCCTCCCATACGACTCCGCTACCTGATGATTAGGTCGAGGCCGGGTCAAATTTGTGGGCATATAATACCTTGACGGGCCAAAGTGCACGCCGTGGGTGCGGCGCATTGTCAGTCAGCGCCGTGACTTTGCGAGCAAACCTCCGTACATGCAAGGGCATGCCCGCAACACGCCGGTTGAGACCGGCGTTGCGATCCAAGCCCGATCAATGTGACGGCCGGCGCGGTGGCGCTCCCCCTAATCAGCCGGTCGAGCGGGGGCTGAGATTATCCTAGCGGCTCAAAGCCAGGACCAGCGCCCGCGGATTATTCCCGTTCTCGTTGATGTAGTTCTGAAAGAGGTCGTCGAGAAACGATGTCATCCAGAAGCCGACGACCTGGGCATCCCGCACCTTGTAACCCGAGCCCGATCTCACGACGAGCCAGCGCACGTCGTAGGTTTCGCCTGAGCGCAGCGTGATGCGGCTGTCGACGTTGGTGCCGCCCGCGTCGCCCGGCCCCTGGCCGATCACGACGGCGCTTGCCACCGGATATTGGGGCGCCATCTTGGCGGCGTACTTGGCGATGAAATTGATCATGCCGTTGTAGTAGGTGGGCCGGTCGGCTTTTGGAAGCGTGCGGGCATGGGGGCCGAGGGCCGTCAGTCCGACGCCTGGAACATCCATGTGCTGGCGCAGCACGTTTCCAAACGCCGCAACACCGCCATCACGTTGCGCAGCGAGCAATTCATTCTGAACACGCTGCATGTAGACCGCGGGCGATTCAGCCCTGGCGCCAGCCGCCGGAAGCAGCCCCGCAAGGCAGGCGATGATGGCGAACAGCCAAACGGCGGGCCGCGCCCGCGTGGCATATGTCAAACGCTCGTTGTACCCTCGCATACGTCGTCGCCCCTCATCGAAATGGATCGGAATTCTTTGGTCAGCCATTAGATGACTGTGCAACCCTTGGTCTTTCAACACAAGTCTCCAGGCACGGTAGAAAAGCAAGAATCTCGGCAAAACGATGCTCGGCTACGCCAGCGACGGCAGCGGAGCTTCGGCTGTGGTCCGGCCATCACTTTTTCTGCCGCTGGCATTGTAGAACCTGTCCGGCGTGATCACCGGGAGGGCGAGGGCACGGGCCAGCTCGCGGATTTCTTTGTCCCCTATGTGCTCTGCGACCCTCAAAGTGATGCTGCGGTCCGGGTTCGGATGCACCAGGACGGCGACCTCGCGGGCTCCGGTGAGTGATGAACGGTTCATCCGTGCGATACCCTCATAGGTTGTGAGCGGCAGTCGCCATGTTTTCGTGGCGAAGGGGGTCGCCTCGAGGACGCAAACCTCGCCGTTGCGAATGTCGACGATGCGGCGGCAAATCAACGCCTTCAGGATATTCAACAGGGGCCAGCAGATGACGATCACCCAGAACGCGAATGCGAGGGCGAGTTCGAGCGCCATGAGCGGGTGGGCCAGCAAAGCATCGCGAACTTCAGGTGCGGCGAGCGCCAAAGTTGCAAGCGCGAACTGCGGGGTCACGATCAGGACCGGGAAAGCCGCCATCAACAGCAGGGCGATCAGCCTCGCGGGGTTGCGGCCAGTTTGCATTAGTGTGATGGGCGGGGGCAGGGTTTCGTTCGAAACGTCTATGAATTCATAGCTCTGCTGCTTCATGTGCGTCGATCGTCCCGTTGCTCGTGACGAACACTAGGGCCGGGGTCGCTAAAGGCCGGTTAAACTCCGCCTTGTTTCGCAACGAATGGACATGGGGCCATGGCATGGCGCTTGACATATAAACATATCTTTATATCTTGTGGCCATGGCAATTTCGGAGCTCAGAACCTCAGACCTGGTCGCGGCCCTTAAGGCAGCGGCCGAGCCGACGCGTCTGCGCATCCTCCTGCTGCTCGCCGGCGGCGAGCTCAATGTCAAAGACCTGACGCTCATTCTGGGCCAGAGCCAGCCGCGCATCAGCCGGCACCTGAAGCTGCTCTGTGAAGCTGGTCTCATTGAACGCTTTCGCGAAGGGAGCTGGGTCTACTTCCACATCTCTGAGCGCCGGCCGGGTGGCCGGTTGGCGTTGCGTCTCGTTGCCGATGTCGATCCCGGCGAGATGTCGGTCAGGCGCGACCGCGAACGTGCCGAGGCTTTGAAGAAGGAACGGGAGACGGCGGCACAGGCGTTCTTCGAAAAACATGCGGCCGATTGGGATCGCATCCGGGCACTGCATGTCGCAGAAGGTGATGTCGAGGCGGCCATGCGGGAGATCTTGGGGGAGGGGCCATTCCGCTTCTTCGTCGATCTCGGGACCGGCACGGGGCGTGCGCTCGAACTCTTTGCCGATCGCTTCGAGCGGGGTCTTGGGCTCGACGTCAATCAGGCGATGCTCGCCTACGCCCGCGCCAAGCTCGCGACGCGGGGGTGTGCGCATGCCCAGGTGCGCCATGGCGATATTTACGCCTTGTCGCTGGCGGACCGGCAGGCGGACGCGATCGTCATGCACCAAGTGCTGCATTTTCTTTCCGACCCGGCGCTGGCGATCCGCGAAGCTGCGCGCGTGCTTGCGCCGGGGGGCAAGTTGCTGATCGTTGACTTTGCTCCGCACGAGCTTGATTTCTTGCGTTCGTGCGAGGCGCACGAGCGGCTAGGTTTTTCTCATGATCAGATCGGGAACTGGCTCAAAGAGGCGGGGCTGGTTCTAAGGTCGGTGCGCGACCTCACTCGCAAGCCGGGAGAGCACGAGCAGATCCTCACGGTGACGATCTGGCTCGCCGAGTGCCCCATTGAGCCTCCGCTGATGACAATGAAGGGTGCCGCGGCGGCGGGAACCCTTGAGGAGGCCCGCTGATGGTGCAAATGCTGGAACGAAAAAGCAAACTGCTCGGATCTGGCGACATCGTTGTCAGTTTCGAGTTCTTCCCGCCGAAAACGGAGAAAATGGAGGAGACGCTCTGGGCGTCGATCTCGCGCCTAGCTCCACTCAGGCCGGAATTCGTGTCGGTTACCTACGGGGCGGGCGGGACAACGCGCGAGCGCACGCACGCGACGGTCGCCCGGTTGCTGTGCGAAACGCAGCTCAAACCGGCCGCCCATCTGACCTGCGTCGATGCGACGAAAGAAGAAGTCAACGCGGTTGCAAAGGCGTACTGGGAGGCAGGTGTTCGCCACATCGTCGCCTTGCGTGGCGATCCCGTGCAGGGGGCCGGCGCGAAATACGTGCCGCATCCCGGAGGCTACGTGAATGCGGCTGATCTCGTCGGCGGCTTGAAGCGGATCGCTGAATTCGAGATTTCCGTTGCCGGCTACCCGGAGAAGCATCCCGAAAGCGCGAGCGTCGAAGCCGACATCGAGAATCTGAAGGCCAAGGTCGATGCGGGTGCCGACCGGATCATCACCCAGTTCGGCTTCGATAATGTGCATTTTCTGCGCTATGTCGAGCGTGCACGTGCTGCCGGAATCTGGGTGCCGATCACGCCCGGCATTGTTCCGATCCACAATTTCAAGCAGGTGGCAAACTTTGCCAAACGTGCCGGAGCGAGCCTTCCGTCATGGCTCGCGCATCGTTTTGAAGGGCTTGATGACGATCCAACGACCACGCATCTCGTAGCCGCGGCGGTTGCGACCGAGCAGGTCATGGACCTCGTCGATGAGGGTGTGAAGAAGTTTCACTTCTATACGCTCAACCGCGCCGATCTCGTCTACGCGATCTGCCATCTGTTGGGACTTCGCCCGCTGCGTTCGGCAAAAGCTGATGCGGCCTGATCGAATATTCATAGGACGTGAGACGTAACATGAGACGCAAGGCAAGTTGGGCGGCTCTCGAAAAGGCTGCTAACGAGCGTATCTTGATCATCGACGGCGCGATGGGCACGATGATCCAGCAGTACAAGCTCGGAGAGAGCCATTACCGCGGCGAGCGGTTTCAGGATCATTCCAAGGACGTCAAGGGCAACAACGATCTCCTCGTCCTGACACAGCCGCAAATCATCGAGGAGATTCACGGCAAGTATCTCAGGGCGAACGCAGACATCATCGAGACCAACACGTTCAATGCGCAACGCATCTCGATGGCCGACTACCACATGGAAGAACTCGCCTATGAGATCAATGTCGAAGCCGCCAAGCTCGCCCGGCGCGCCGCTGACCGTTTCACGGCCGAGACGCCGGAGAAGCCGCGGTTCGTCGCGGGCGCGGTCGGTCCGACGAACCGCACGGCTTCGATCTCTCCCGACGTCAACAATCCCGGATACCGCAACGTCAGTTTCGATGACCTCAGAGCCGCCTACAAGGAGCAGGTCGCCGGCCTCGTCGACGGCGGCGTTGACATCATTCTGATCGAGACGATCTTCGATACGCTCAATGCCAAGGCCGCCGGTTTTGCGACCCTCGAAGTCTTCGATGAGAAAGACCTCGAATTGCCGATCATGATTTCAGGCACGATCACGGATCGCTCGGGGCGGACTCTTTCGGGGCAGACGGCTGAGGCTTTCTGGTATTCGATGCGGCACCTCAAACCGTTCTCGATCGGTCTCAACTGCGCGCTCGGCGCTGAGCTGATGCGGCCTTACATCGCCGAGATGGCGCATGTCGCGGATGTCCGCATTTCGGCTTATCCCAATGCCGGACTCCCGAACGCGATGGGGGAATACGATGAAAGCCCGCACGACATGGCCTGCAAGATCGAGCCATGGCTCGCGGACGGGCTGATCAATATCATCGGTGGGTGCTGCGGCTCAACGCCGGACCACATCGCGCACATCGCAAGCCACGCGAAAAAGTATAAGCCGCGTGTCCTGCCGAAGTTTGAGCCGAAACTTCGGCTCTCGGGCCTCGAACCGTTCGTGCATGGGTGAAACAACGCAATGACCACAGCCAACGCCGCACAGGCCTTCATCAACATCGGTGAGCGCACGAACGTCACGGGCTCGGCGAAGTTCCGCAAGCTGATCGAACAGGGCGACTATGCCGGGGCGCTTGCGATCGCGCGCCAGCAGGTCGAAGCCGGCGCGCAGATCATCGACGTCAATATGGATGAGGGTCTCCTCGATTCCGAAAAGGCGATGACGACATTCCTGAACCTCATCGCTTCGGAGCCCGATATCAGCCGGGTGCCGATCATGATCGACTCGTCCAAATGGAGCGTCATCGAGGCCGGCCTCAAATGCGTGCAGGGCAAGCCGATCGTCAACTCGATCAGCCTCAAGGAAGGCGAGGGGCCGTTCCTTGAACACGCGCGCAAGGTGCTGCGTTACGGTGCCGCCGTCGTCGTCATGGCGTTTGACGAGGAGGGCCAGGCGGATACGGTCGAGCGCAAGGTCGCAATCTGCGAGCGTGCGTATAAGCTTTTGACCGAGAAGATCGGGTTTCCGCCGGAAGACATCATCTTCGATCCCAACATCTTCGCCGTCGCGACGGGCATCGAAGAGCATAACGGCTACGGCATCGCCTTCATCGAGGCGGCACGGCGGATCAAGGAAAAAATGCCGCTCGTGCATATCTCGGGAGGCGTGTCCAACCTTTCGTTTGCCTTTCGTGGCAACGAGCCGGTGCGCCAGGCGATGCACTCTGTATTTCTCTATCACGCCATTCAGGCCGGCATGGATATGGGCATTGTCAATGCGGGACAGCTCACTGTCTACGATGACATCCCGGCCGAATTGCGCGAACTGTGCGAAGACGTCGTTCTCAACCGGCGGCCCGATGCGACGGACCGACTGCTCGAAGCGGCGCCGCGGTTCAAAGGCGAGGGTGGCGCGAAGGCGAAAGAGAAGGATCTCTCCTGGCGCGAGGCCGGTGTCGAAGAGCGGCTGGCGTTTGCGCTCGTGCACGGCATTACGGACTTCATCGAGGCCGACACCGAGGAAGCGCGGCAGAAGCTCGGAAAGCCACTCGCCGTCATTGAAGGCCCTTTGATGGCGGGCATGAATGTCGTCGGCGACCTCTTCGGAGCGGGAAAGATGTTCCTGCCGCAGGTCGTGAAATCGGCGCGGGTGATGAAGCAGGCCGTCGCCTATCTCCAACCCTTTCTTGAGGCCGAGAAGAAAGCTACCGGTCTCGATCAGAGGCCGTCCGCGGGCAAGATCCTGATGGCGACGGTCAAAGGCGATGTGCATGATATCGGCAAAAACATCGTCGGCGTCGTCCTTCAATGCAACAACTACGAGGTGATCGATCTCGGCGTGATGGTGCCGGCGGCCAAGATTCTCGAGACGGCAAAGAAGGAGAAGGTCGACATCATCGGGCTCTCGGGTCTCATTACGCCGTCGCTTGATGAGATGTGCTTCGTTGCCGCCGAGATGGAGCGCGAAGGCTTCGCATGCCCGCTCCTGATCGGGGGTGCGACGACGAGCAAGGTCCACACCGCCGTCAAGATCAATCCGAACTACAGCCGCGGCCAGGCGGTCTACGTTCTCGATGCCAGCCGTGCCGTCGGGGTGGTCTCCAATCTCTTGTCGGAGACGGAGAAGGGGCCTTTCATCCAGGCCATCAGAAGCGATTATCAGAAGGTCCGCGCGGCCCACATCGCCAATGAAGCGCGCAAGCAGCGCATCACCTTGAAGATGGCGCGGGATAATAAGTTCAAGATTGATTGGGCTTCATTCAAGCCGACAAAACCGAGCTTCTTCGGACCGAAAGCGTTTCCCGATTTCGATCTCGCGAGCCTCGTGGCGTACATCGACTGGACGCCCTTCTTCCAGACCTGGGAGCTTTCCGGGCGCTATCCGCAAATTCTCAGTGACAACAAGATCGGTGCGGAGGCGAAGAAGCTCTTCGACGATGCTCAGTCGTTGCTCAAGCGTATTGTGGCCGAGAAATGGGTCACGGCGTCGGGCGTCGTCGGTTTCTGGCCCGCCAACAGCGTCGGGGACGATATCGAGGTTTATACCGGAGAACCGCGGCACACGAAGCTTGCGACCCTCCATACCCTGCGCCAGCAGATTGCCCGTGATCCGTCGCGCGACCGGGCCCACACTGCGCTTGCTGATTTCATCGCCCCCAAGGAGACGGGGATTGCCGACTACATCGGCGGTTTTGCGGTCACGGCAGGGCTCGGCGAAGAGGCGGCGATCGAACGGCATGTAAAGAAGACCGACGACTATACGCGGATCATGACGAAAGCGCTCTGTGACCGGCTTGCGGAAGCCTTCGCCGAGGCCATGCACGAGAAAGTGCGAAAGGAGCTCTGGGGCTACGCGAAGGGTGAGAAACTCTCGAACGAGGAGCTGATCCTCGAAAAATATCAGGGCATCCGGCCGGCGCCCGGGTATCCGGCTCAACCCGATCACACCGAGAAGGCGACGCTCTGGACGCTGATGGACGTCAGAGCGAAGGCGGGGATTGAGCTGACGGAGAGCTTTGCGATGTGGCCCGGTGCTTCAGTCGCCGGGCTCTATTTCGCCCATCCCGAGAGCCACTATTTCGGCGTCGGCAAGGTCGAGCGCGACCAGGTCGAGGATTACGCGGCACGCAAAGGCTGGACGATCAGCGAGGCCGAGCGTTGGCTCGCGCCCATCCTGAATTACGATCCTGCAAGCGCAGACACCACCGCAGCGGCATGAGGCACGACAAAAAAATCGGCGCGGCCCTCGATCAGGTTCCGCGCCGCATGGTCGTTTGGCTCGCGCCAGACAGCCTAGAAGTAGTCCCCGTCTCGTTGGCTCCTTGGAGCATCTCTCGCGGGATTACTCTTTCAGGCGTTCCTCCCGGACGGCCGCTCTCAAATCATCCCGAGCACGACCGCAATCACGAACCCAAACGACAGTATTGCAGCAAGAGCGTTAAGTCTCACTTGCAGTGCCATGTCACCAACCTCGTGGAACGAGTGGGTTTGGATTTCGTTTCGCTTCTCTTTCACGAAGCGCGCAGAAGCTATGCAAGGGTGGCGCTCGCTGACAAGCGAAAAGCATTTTGCAATGCAGAGAGGTCCGGGGCATTGACGCGCCCTTTTCCATCTCGCATCAGCGACGTCGCTAACGCGGGCGTGGGGCGATGGTTCCTTGAATGATTTGGGAATATTCCCGAACTCACGTAAAATCAGCATCCCTCGGGATGCGTATGCGGGAGCTGCAACCCAATTGAGAGGGCCCAGCACGACGTTGCAGCGCGCGCTGCGGTTGGGATGCAGCGCACAATCGATTCCGGCGTATTCTGCAAAGTTTCGCTCGCGTTGATGCAAATTCTTAAGAAATGAGTAAGGGCCACGACGGTTCCAGATGCGCGGAGGTGGCCGGAGCTCTCACGGGCGCAGCGATGCACTTTGGCTGCACGTCAAATCGGTGACAGGCGCTTGCGCAACAGAATCTCGGAGCCGCCTTCGACCACAAGATCCTCCAGCGTCGCGACACGGTGGAAGCCTCGGTGCTCATAGAATGCCAAGGCCCGGGTGTTGAAGTCAGAGGCGGCGACCCAAAGATTTTGAGCCCGGACGGCGCGCGCTTCACCTTCAAACCACGCAAGGGCCACGCTTCCAACTCCCTGGTGCTGGAAACAGGGGAGAATTCCGAGGAACTGCAGATAGGGACCTCTGAGCCAATTGCGACGCACGCCGATCGCGCCGGCGAGCGTGCCGTTGACGTGGATTGCAAAGCGCGGTGCGTCCGCCTCCTGGCCTGCGAGATAGGCTGTCAGTGCGGAGGGAGCATAGGCATAACGCGCCCACGGATCGATTTCGGCCAGGGCCGTTCCGAGCCGTTCGGCAGCGGCACGGGACATCGCTTCGAAACGCACATCGCGCGCCTGCAATTTCTCAGAGCGTGCGCCGGTCATGTCAGTGCTCAATGCCTCCCGGCGATTGAAATTTGGGGTGCGATGCCGCTTCCGAGGCCGGTCTGGTCTTTGCCGACGCGGAGCCCGATAATGATGATGCCGGCGCTGTGGTGTGCGCCGTCGGAGTTGGTGGTCGCAGCGGATGCTCGAGTACAGTCAAGAAGTCATAGCGATTGGTGTCGCCCGGCCTGCGGTCGAAGCACTCGGGCGTGATGACTGGCTTGCCCATGGCGAGGAGCTCGCTCACGGTGACGAAGGTGTAGCCCTTGGCCTTGAGCTTCGGGATGGCGATCGGCAGCGCCTCGGCGGTGTGCCAGCCGCGGCCGTTGGCGTGGTTGACGATGATCGATCCGGGCCTCGCCTCGCGGACCATCGCATTGGCAAGAGCCGTCGCCGAGACGTTCGGATTCGGGTCGCCGGTTGCCACGTCCCATTGGATGGCGAGCATTCCGGCATCGTTGACCGCTTTCATCGTCGCATCGTTGCAGGCGCCATATGGAAAACGGAAGAGCCGCAGTTGCGGGGCGATCGCGCTTTCCCATCCCGCCTGCGTGCTTACGCATTGGTTTGCGGTGAGATGCGTCCGTGTTTCCTCATATATCTTTTGAGGTGCCAGGATCTGCTGGCGCGCTGCGGCCGAAGTCAAGAGCCTTAGATTGGCGTGCGTTTCGGTATGATTGCCGAGTTCAAACAGCGGATCGAGCATCAGCTGCTCAGTGCGGGCGCGGTGGGAGGCCATCCATTTGCCGCCGGCAAAGAAGGTGGCCTTGATACCCTCCCGCCGCAGGTAGTCGACGATGCGTCCCTCATAGCCGGCAATTTCGCCACGCTGCTCGCAGAGATCGAAGGTGAGCGCGATCGCCTTTTGTCCTGCTGGCAGATCAACGCGCCGGATCGATCCGCGAAGTGCGTCGGGGACCGGCGGCGCGAGCGCGGTGCCGTCGAGCCTTGTGGGGGAATCGTAGCGATGGCTGCCTTTGACTACGGTTTCCTCGCCGGCGATCGCAGCAAGGGCAGGGGGAGGAAAACAGGCGTGCAAAAGCGTGGCATCGGAAGCCGAGGCGCTCAGCGCCGTCAGCAGCGCATGAGCGCTTCCAACGAGCGCCGCAGAAATCGTTTTCCGAAACGGAGTCATCGTCCCTTGAATTCCGGCTTTCGTTTTTCGAGGAATGCGCGACGGCCTTCCACGTAATCCTCACTCTCGAAACAGGTCGCCACCGCGGCATCGAGCGCTTTCATGTCCGGGTGCTCGGGATGGCGCGAAATCTCATCAATCACACGCTTGGCAGCGGCAACCGACAGTGGCGCGTTCCCCGCGATCTCGAGCGCCAGAGCTTTGGCTGCCGCCTCAAGCTCTGCCTTTGGTAAAAGTTGTGAGACAAGGCCCATGGCGTGGGCCTCGGCTGCGTGAAAGCGGCGGCCGGTGAATAATAGCTCCTTGGCCCTTGCTGGCGGCACCGCGGCGAGGATCGGGCGCACCCATCGCGCATTGTAGCCGATGCCAAGCTTTGCCGCGGGTATTGCATACTGGCTGGTCTCATCGGCGATCCTGATATCGCAGCAGAGGGCAAGTCCCAGTCCTCCGCCGAGACAAAACCCATGGATCATGGCGATTGTGGGCTTCGGGCAATTGATCAGCGCGTTGAATGCCGCATCATTCAGCGCGTCGTATGCCTTGGCCGCATCGCCCGTTCTTGCGCTTTCGAACTCGGAGATATCGGCGCCCGCCGAGAACGCCTTGTCGCCTGCGCCGCGCAGGATCACGACGCGAACGTCCGGGTCGGAAACGGCGGCGGCTACGGCGGTCGGCAGGGCCTCCCACATGGCGCCGGTCAAAGCGTTCATGCGCGCGGGGTTGTCCGCCGAGATCCAGGCCAGTGCCCCGTCTTTCGCATACCGCAGACCGGAGTTGCTGTTTCGACCGTCCGCCATCGACCACAGTCCCCCTATTTGCTTGCCGCCATTTACGTATCTCCTGGGGCCACAGCAATCCGTCCGGAAGGCGGCAGATGCACGCGGCAACCGAAACGTGTATAAACTTTGGGTGGTAACCGATTGACCCAGATGCTCGGCGCCGCTATCGCCTTTCTGTATTTGTCATCGGCGGCAGGGCGAGCCGGTCCTCAGGCGGATACCGATCCGCAGGCAAGAGGTTTTCACGTGTCGAATACCAAGACCGCGACTCCGAAGTTTCAGGTGCTGGACCCGATTTGGGCGCAGATCCGCTCCGAGGCGGAGGCGGCCATGAAGGGCGAGCCGGCGCTCGGCAGCTTCATTTTTGCGACCGTTCTCAGCCACGAGAAACTGGAAGAGTCGATCTGCCACCGCCTCGCCCAGCGCCTCAACCATACCGATGTCGATGCCGGTCTCATCTCGCAGACTTTCCAGGGCGTGCTTCAAAACGATCCTGACATCGGCACGATCTTCCGTGCCGATCTGGCGGCCGTCTATGACCGGGATCCCGCATGCACGCGTTTCCTCGAACCGCTTCTCTACTTCAAGGGGTTCCACGCGCTCGTCACCTATCGTTTTGCGCACGCTCTCTGGAAACGCGGACGGCGGGACTTCGCGCTCTACTTGCAAAGCCAGTCGTCACGCATGTTCGGGGTCGACATTCATCCGGCAGCCCGCATGGGCAAGGGCATCATGCTCGACCATGCAACGGGGTTCGTTGTCGGCGAGACGGCTGTCGTCGGGGATAACTGCTCGTTCCTCCATGCGGTGACACTCGGCGGCAGCGGCAAGGAAACCGGTGACCGGCACCCGAAGATCGGCGACAATGTGCTGATCGGCGCCGGCGCCAAGATTCTTGGCAACATAAAAGTCGGGGCGTGCTCGCGTGTTGCTGCGGGTTCCGTCGTGCTGACGGACGTGCCCGCCAACGTGACGGTTGCGGGCGTGCCGGCAAAGATCGTTGGCGGCGCGGGTTGCGCGGAGCCTGCACGCTCGATGGAACAAGGCTGGGTTGACGATTTCGGCGGCCTTTGAGCCTCAGTCAGGAGAAATGAAGTTGAAGAAAGACGAGCTCTTGCGGCTGCAGAATTACCTGCGCAAAACGTTCGGAACACCAACGCTTGAGGTGCGCGCGCAGCCGAAAAAAGAGGATATGGCGGAGGTTTTCATTGGTGGCGAGTTCATCGCCACGCTCTATCGCGAAGTCGAAGAGGGCGAGACCTCCTACCAGTTCCAGATGGCCATTCTTGATATGGACCTTGAAGGCGTTTGAGGCGCGGGGAGTGTCCGAGAATGGCTCTCTACAACCTTGATGGCGTCGACGTCACGACGCCTGCGAGTGGTGCGTTCTGGGTCGCGCCCACGGCCGTGCTGATCGGAAAGGTGAAGCTTGAGGAGGATGCGAGCGTCTGGTTCGGCGCCGTACTCCGCGGCGACAACGAGCTCATCACGGTCGGCGCGCGCTCGAACGTCCAGGACGGGTCGGTGCTCCATACCGATCCCGGCTTTCCGCTTTCGATCGGTGAAGACTGCACGATTGGTCACATGGTCATGCTGCACGGCTGCACGATCGGCCGCGGCAGCCTGATCGGCATCGGCTCCATCATCTTGAATGGTGCGGACATCGGCCCGGAATGCGTAATCGGTGCCAATACCTTGATCCCCGAAGGCAAGAGCATTCCCGCGCGCTCTCTGGTGATGGGGTCGCCGGGCAAGATCATCCGCCAGTTGAGCGATGAAGATGTTCAACGGTACGGCGGCGCGGCCCGGCGCTATGTTGCGAATTGGAAGCGTTATGCAGCAGGGCTTGCGCCGCAAACCTGACGCCGGTTCCCGTGTCCGGCTCATCATGCCGCAATAATAAAGTGCGGGCCAGGCCCCGGGGGAGGGTGCCCAGCCCGTGAAGCAGATCCGGAGCGTCGAGTGACGGCAGGAGACGTCCAGATCTGCCGAGGACGTGTGCAACGGTTTCAAATCTGCGCGGTCATGGAAGGAGGTCCATACCTTCGATCCCGACCGTCGGGTCGGTTGATTGCACACCCGCGATTGCGGCCGGCGTCGAGGCATCGTTTGGATCAAGCGAGACCCAGACTTTCGGGTCCATGTAGGACTGGCGCATCACGTAGTGATACGGCGTCTGGTTCCACAGGCGGACGATGTCGATCTTGTTGTCCAGGATAAAGTCGCCTTGCGAGGTCCGGGCAGTAAGAACCGCATGCCCGTCATTCTTTTCATCGCGCACGACCGTCATCAAAAGCGCGCCCGATGGCCAGCCGCGTTCGATGAGGCGATGGCGTTTCAAGAGCGCGTAGTCTTCGCAGTCTCCCCGTGTCTTCGGCAGCGTCCAGTATTCGGGCACGCCGTAGACTTCCATGTCGGTCGCCGGCTCGATCTCGTGATTGACGGCGCGATTGACTTCGTCAAGCTCGCTCAATCGCTCGGGCGTTGCCTCGAAGCGCACGTCGCTCACCGACTTGATCACGCACTCTTGAGGGTTGGCCTCGCAGAAACGGACGAACCCGTACGGCGGTTGAGCGCTGCCGTAGACGCGCATGAATTCTGGGGCCCGTGTTGCCGGGTTGATGATCGCGACCTGCTGCGCCGCCGCCGGCAACGACACAGCAAGGAACCACATAGCCACAACGGTGGCGACGCTACCGTACTTCATGATACGCCCTCGAACACGGTACGATACACTACGCGAAACACGTCCAATTAGCATGAATGCCCACCGCAGCATTCGCGCCAAAGTTACATAAAAATTTAACTTTGCGATTTTGGCAACTCGGCGGGCGATTTGCGGCATCACACAACCAACGCTCAGTCATTCACGGAAAACTTGTGCGCAACGCATCGGGGGAGAGCAGCGTCAGGAACTGAACGCCGATGCCCCGTTCATGGTGACGGCGGACGATGGCCCGGGTTTTGCCGACGACGATGAAACTTCCGATCGGCGGGCGGGCGGGCGTGCCAATCGAGGCGCCAGATGCCGAAAGATCGAGCAGTTCAACATCGATGACGACGCCATCTTCGACCTTCAACGTCGTTCGGCGCCCGCGCATGCCGATACGCTCGTGTATGCGGCCTGCTTCTCCTGGAAAATCCTCGCGGTTGACGAGCCACATTATCTGAGCGGCGAGTTTTTCCCGCTTGTGCTCGGTCACTTTAAAAACGAACGCGAAGCCATCCGCGGTCTGGCGCGAGACGACTCCCTCGAGGCCGCCCAAGTGTTCGAAGTAGGCGACGACGCGTTCGCCGACATCCGGAATATGGGCCGTGGTGACGGCTGCACCGCCAACCGAAATATTCTTGAGCTCACAGGTGTACTCGCTGCGGTCGGCGCGCATGAAGCGGCCAGTGAGTCTTAGAGGCAACCGGCGGTGCTTTCGCATCTCATTCGTCTTCAGTGCATCGGTCAGATGCAACGCTTCACGAATGAGGGCCGAATGCACGGACATTGCCGATCCTTGAGACCTGCGCGAGAAAGTTGTCGGGGTCCGATGTCCGCGAGCTATTGGCAGCGGAATGGCCCAGATCAACTATGCCGTTCCGCTCCTTAATGAAGCTCTAATCCGCGGGTCATAATCAGCGACCCGCGGTAATGTGATTTTGCTCCTGCATGTTCAAAGGTAAACAGAGTCCGAACGATCAACGCTCGTCGCCGAGACGGCTCAGGCCGCCCTCGTAGACACGGAATTGACGGCGGTGCGCTTTTACAATTTTCGCTTCGCGCACTGTCGGCAGAAGAGGGATTTGACGATGCATTGCGTCGATCACGGCCTGAGGGCGGCCGTCGGGCCAGATGAGGTAATGGCTCTCAAGCTTGCGGTGCTCGAGGGGCACCGAGCCGAGCCAGTTCGGCTTGTCAATTGGAGCTATCGAGCCGAGGAAGCGATCAATACGGTCCCGCATGTGGGTCAGAGGCATCAGCAGGACCTCAAACGCCGCTGAGAGACCCTTGCCGTTGCCGGCAGAAATCTCAAAGACACCGACCGCGCCGTTGGATGTCACGAGTGAAACCTGCCGTTCGAGCGCCGGCCGGTCCGCCTCATCGAAAAGCTCAAAAAGATTCATGCCGCGAAGCTCGGCGCCAAAGGCTTCGCAGATGCGCGTGCCGGCAAGACGAAATCGCAATGTGTTCCGGTCGATGTGTTCGAGAATGAATGTATCGGGGAGGAAACCGGCGATGCAGGACGGCTCGATCTCAAACCGTTTTGGTGCGAGGCGCGTGCCCCTCAGACCGTTCCAATAGGAGTAAAGCGCCTGACTTATCGTCTCTTTCATCTGCATCTGACCCCGATTTCCAGCATGGAGGCCCGGGTTAACCCGCCGGGGCGGCTACCAACCCGTGCCATTCCGGTACATGCCGCAGCGGATGGACCGGATAAGGAGCTTCAGGAGCATCGTTCGTGCCACCGGCGGCGCCGTCGCGATCGAGGCGGGTTGCCGATGATGAGGAGGACCGTTAACACCTCGGGGTCCGGTCAGGCGGCCGGTCGCATCAAAGCGGGGCGCTGTGGCTGACCGAGAACCTATCTTCAACGTCCCGGGCACGGTGCTTGCCGTGCTCGGAGTCCTGATCGCGATCCATGTCATCCTGTCGTTGATGACAGCGGACGATTTCACCTGGTGGGTTCTGGCTCTGGCCTTCATTCCCGCGCGCTACTCCGGATTTGCCAGTGAACTTCCGGGCGGCGAGGTTGCCTCGATCACCTCATTTGTCACGCATATGGCCGTGCACGTCGATCTTGTGCACCTCGGACTCAATGCAGCGTGGATGCTGGCTTTCGGATCAGTCTTGTGCGCACGGATCGGGGGAGTGCGGTTTCTCGCTTTTTCGATCACGGGCGGCATTGCCGGCGCGCTTTTGTTTCTCGCGTTCAATCGCGGCCTCGCGGTACCGGTCATCGGGGCTTCGGGTGCCATCTCGGCCATGATGGGCGGAGTGATGCGCTTCCTGTTCAGCGCGATCGACCGACGCGAGGGCTATCTGTTGCGCGAGAACCCGGCCGTGATCCCGCGCGTCTCGCTCCGCGAGGCGATGAACGATCGCCGTATCTTGCTTGCGTCACTCGTGTTTATCGGTCTCAATCTCTTGGCCATCGTTGGCTTCGGGAGGTTCGGCGCGGCTGCCGCGATTGCGTGGGAAGCCCACGTCGGAGGATATCTCTTTGGGCTTCTCGCATTCGCTGCGTTTGATGGTGCGTCGCAAAAAGGTTCACCACGATCGCTTGAACCGGATTGAAGGCTTGCAATCCTGGCCAATTTGCATCAGCCTTCTTGTAATCCGCCGACAAAACAAGAGCGGATGAAAATTCGTGGCGAGAAAACGCAGTTCAGGCCGGCGGAGGACCGGGAAGGCTTGCAAGGCTTCTTGAGAGGTGAGGCTGGCGCGCCAATCGGCTCCGGTTCGGCATGAGTTCCAAGGAACGGAGGCTCAATCGGTGATCATCGGACAAATTCTGAAATCAAAGCCACGTGGCGTGATGACCGCGCGGCCAGAAGATTCTGTTCAGGACATCGCTTCGAAGCTCGCAAGCCGCAAGATCGGCGCCATCATCATCGTCGGTGACAACGGCAAGGTTGCCGGCATCATCTCCGAACGCGATATCATTCGCCTGATTGCGGAGCATGGCGCAAAGGCGCTGTCGATGCCGGCGAGTGACGGCATGACGCGTAACGTCGTCTGCTGCACCCGCACGAATACGCTCGATGAAATCATGGAGATGATGACGAACGGCCGCTTCCGGCACCTGCCGGTCATCGAAGACGGAGCGCTTGTCGGGATCATTTCGATCGGCGACGTCGTCAAGCATCACACCGCCGAGGTCGAGCTGGAAGTATCGGCGATGCGAGGCTATTTGGCGACTGGCTGAAGGGTGCCGACCGGGGGACCCGCCTCGGTCCGCGTGCGGTCGACTCGGCCCGGGGCCCGCTTCCTGTCGCGGGTTTCGATCTCGCGGGTCATATCCTCGAGCTGGCGCTCGACGGCATAGACGCCGCGCTCAATTGCCTCTTCGGCACGGTGGAAGTCGAAGAGGCCGATGTCTTGCAGCCGAGGTGAGATCATTGCATCGGGCGGATCGCCGGCGAGCCGCGAGCGGGCGATACGATCCTGGACGATGTTGAAGGCATCGACCATCACCGTCGATATGCCGGGCGCATCATCACCGCGGCCAAAGAACTGGCGATGCAGCAGTGCGCGAACGCCCGTCTTCTCCTGCTTTACCTCTTCCATCGCCTGGGCGAGATTGTCGTCGTCCTCGGAATAGAAGGCATCCGGCATCGAGATGACGCTGCCGCGTCCCAGGATGTCGAAATTCAGATTGACGGCAATAACGTAGCGGGCGCCAAGAGCACGGCAGACCGAGACGGGGATCGGATTGACGAGGGCGCCATCAAAGAGCCAGCGGCCATTGACCTTGACCGGTTTGAAGACGCCGGGGAGCGCATAGGAGGCGCGCACGGCATCGACGAGGCGGCCGCGCGATAGCCAATGTTCATGTCCGGTGCCGATTTCGGTGGCGACGGCGGCGAAACGCGTCGGCAGATCCTCGATCTTGCGGTCGCCGAGATGCAGCTCGAGGCGACCGCACAGCCGCTGGCCGCTGATCAGTCCGTTGCCGGCAAGATTGAAATCCAGATATCCGAAGACGCGTTTCGGCGTCAGCTCGAGTGCCCAGCGCTCGAGATTGTCGAGATGGTTCGCTGCATAGCAGCCGCCGACGACGGCACCAATCGACGTTCCGGCAATGATGTCGGGCTTGATGCCAGCCTTCTCGAGAGCCCTCAGGACGCCGATATGAGCCCACCCGCGGGCCGCGCCGCCGCCTAGAGCCAGTCCGATCTTGACGCCTGCCATGGATGGCACTCCTTGACCTGCTCTCCTGGCAGAGTCCCGTGGTCAGACGGTGCCGTGCCTGATGAGGTCACTTACGAAATCTAACGCGTCCGCATTAAAGGGCTGCTACTAATAGGTAAGCAAGATATGAACAGGAACAATGGCAAACGTCCGTGATAGCCTCATGCTGAGACATTAGCCGGACCTTGACCGCTGTGGCGGCGCAACATTTTCAAGACTCGCGCTGGCAGACGCCCCAGGGGCGATCGTGATGCGTCGGTAGAAGCACGAGCGGGCGCCCGTGTGGCAGGCCACCCCCTCTCCTTCAATGTCGACGGTCAGCCAGATGACATCCTGGTCGCAGTCCGTCCGGATCTCGCGCACCCTGAGGCGGTTGCCGCTCTCTTCGCCTTTCATCCAAAGCTTGCCACGCGAACGGCTCCAGAAATGGGCAACGCTGGTGTCAAGGGTCTTGCGCAGTGCCTCTTCATTCATGTGCGCGAACATCAGAACCTCGCCCGAGGTCGCGTCGGTCACGATCGCGGGAATGAGACCGTCGGCACCGAACCGTGGAAGAAAGGCGCGCGTCGTCTCGATCGTTTCGCCTGCGCCGAGCACCGGCGGAGTGTTATTCTCGTCCGTCATCAGAATATCTCGCTTGGCCGGTGCCCTAAGTCTCGTCGCGCACCGCGGCCATGAAGCGCTCGCGGATGGCCGCGTCGCTTGCAAACTCGCCAAGAAAGCGGAACGTCACGGTTGCGACGCCAGGCTGGTGGGCGCCACGGGCGGCCATGCAATGATGGCGTGCGCTCATCATCACTGCGACACCCTTGGCCTTAAGGCTCGCTTCAATCGCGGCGGCGATCTCGCAGGTTAGACCTTCCTGGGTCTGCAGGCGGCGGGCGAAGATATCGACGACACGTGCGATCTTGGACAGGCCGATGATGCGCTCCGACGGCAGATAGGCGACATGCGCTAGCCCGAAGAATGGCGCAATGTGGTGCTCGCAGTGACTCTCGAAGGCGATCCCCTTGAGGAGCACCATATCATCATAGCCGGAGGAATCCTCAAAGGTTGCGGCGAGCTCGGCCAAGGGGTCGGCCCGATACCCCGAAAAGTATTCGGTGAAGGCATCGACCACGCGCTCAGGGGTGTTCTCGAGCCCTGGGCGGGCCGGATTGTCGCCGGCCCAAGCAATCAGCGTACGAACTGCGTCTTCGGCTTCGGCGCGCGAGGGGTGACGGGGCGACAGGGCTGCGACATGCGAGGGGAGGGGGAGTTTTTTCATTGGCGTTACGGGCCTTTGCCGGGATACCGGCGGTTCTCGCATTCGAGTGCTAAGCGCCTTATATACGATGGCCAGGGCGTTTCGACGAGAGTCGGCGCCGGCTCAGCAACGCACTTTCATAGCCATGCCCGAACTCGACGAAATCTACAATACGCGCATCCTTGAGCTGGCTGGCGCCATTTCGCACACCGAGCGGCTCGCCCACCCGGACGCCACTGCGACGGCACATTCAAAGCTGTGCGGGTCGACGGTGACGGTGGATCTTTGCCTCAAAGACGGGAAAGTGAGCGATTATGGCCAGTCGGTCAAAGCCTGTCTGCTCGGGCAGGCATCGGCTTCCGTCATGGCCCGCGAAGTGATCGGCTCGACACCTGAGGAACTCAGGCAGGTTGCACGCAGGATGAGGGCCATGCTGAAGGAGGGCGGGCCGCCGCCGGATGGCCGGTGGAGCGATCTCGCCGCGCTGGAGCCGGTCAGAAACTACAAGGCGCGGCAGGCGTCGACGCTGTTGGTGTTCGACGCGGTCGAAAGAGCCCTGGACGACATCGCCGCCGGTAGAGCCGCCAAGGCGGCGTCCGCCTGATAACCTTTACAGCCGGTTTTTCCGACGGCACCGGGGCTCCTGGTCTTGTCTTTGCGAGTTCCCTCGGCGCGACATTCCGGATCGCCGGAAGGTGGAATTGCCCTTCCCCTTCGGGTTGGAAGAAAGAGAGAGTGGAAGTCTTGAGCGGCTCCTAGTATTCCAGGAAGCAGGCGGCGTGGGCGATCATCGCCTCTGGATTCGACGCCGACCGGCAGCCCTGGAGACTAGTCCGAACGAAGTGGGAGAATCGTGATGTCAGCGCAGCAGAACGAGGCCAACAGGCAAGGCGATCGTCTCGCGTCATCGACGGGCTGGCTGAAATGGGTTGTCATTGCGGCCCTAGCGCTGTTGTCGATCTACGGCCTTCAGGGCAAGACAACCGCAGAAAGAGAGCTTGCGGCGCTTCGCGGCGAAGCGGCCTCGCTCAAGAAGGCCGTCGATGATGCAGCGGAGGCCCGTAAGGCGTCCCAGGATGAGATTGACCGGCTGAAGGCAGCCGAAGCGGATGCGCGGCGGCTGGTCGATGAGGGCAAGGCCGACATCGCGACGGCCATGGCCAAAGTATCCGAGCTCGACAGCAAGGTGGCAGCACTGACGAAGGAGATCGAGGATCTCAAGGGAAAGCTTTCGGTCGCAGACAATGACGTGTCACAGCTTAGGGCTTCGCTAGAAGCAGCGAACCAAGCCAAGGCCGATGCGGAAGCGGCGGCCAATGGTCTGAGGAGCGAGGTCGACGACCTCAAGGCCAAGCTCGAAGAGGCCGAGAAAGAGCTTGAGGCCGCGAAGGCGCGGGCCGAAACTCAGCCCGAACAACAGCCGCAGCAGCAATCGGAGCCACAATCGGAGGCGACGGCGCCTGAGTCTCCTCCTGCCGCGCCAGCCGAGACGGCGCCCGCGCCGCCAACGGCGGAACCGGCACCGGCGGAAACGCCGTAGCCATTGGGCTTTGTTGCGGGATCGCGTGGGGCCCGACGTGCGCGCACGGTCGAAAAGTTGCGCGCCTTCAATACCGGCATTGTGAGCCCGCTTTGACACTATGAAAACGGATGCGGAGATGAGTCTCGCCAAGGTGCTCTTAAAGGCACCGATCTATGTCTATCGCTACACATTCAAGCCGCTGGTCGGCTGGCAGTGCCGACATTGGCCGACATGCTCGGACTATGCGCTCGAGGCCATTGAGCTCAATGGGGCGTGGCGCGGATTCTGGCTGGCGCTGTCGCGGTTCGTGCGCTGCGGCCCCGGGGGTACCCATGGGGTCGATCCGGTACCTGACATTCGCAGTATGCATCACCCCCTTCAGCCCTGGCGCTACGGCCGCTGGAGATGAACCCGGTGTCTGACGTTGCGGCGCGCCGGGCGGGACTTTCGCCGTCTCAGGTCGCTGCAAGCGCAGCCTTCTGAATGTGGTTCAAGATGCCCGCTTGACTCAGAGCCCGTGAGCGACGCATTAGGCGCCTTCAAACCG
>Ga0272446_1003010_pt1 | contig 21982 bp, 17 predicted proteins | sample YNPCB0061_FD_194587 | JGI IMG/M metagenome (GOLD analysis project Ga0272446, IMG submission 194587) | Hot spring microbial mat communities from Yellowstone National Park, WY, United States - YNP-CB-006-1 | ecosystem: Environmental > Aquatic > Thermal springs > Hot (42-90C) > Sediment | place... | reverse complement strand
CCGGGGGAGACTCCGGTCGCCCTACGGACTCCCTGTGTCTTCCCCGGCGGCCAGGTACTCTAAAACCTCCCGGGCACGGAACAAAGGGTAGCTCCTCCGGGAGACATAATCCTCCGGGACGGAACACTTAGCAGATAGGGATGTCTTGGTCGCCCCGGGTAACCATCAGGACGGAGACGCGCTTGCGTCTCCGTTCGCCGTTATCCCTTGGTATGTTGCGGGATTTTATATTGCCCTGCGTTTCCTGGCCGTGCGGCAAAGGCGATTCGAGCATCGCTCTCGCGCTCGCGGCCATCTCCACGCCTAAGCCATCTCCACGCACCTGGCGTCGGGTCCTCGCCTCTGTCAAAGCCTTCTGGATCGTCTACCCGTGCGCCTCAATCCCCGTCTGGCGTTTCAGTTGCCCTTGGATCTCAGCCAGTGTCGTCGTAGGGTTGCCGACGACAATGGCCACCAGCGCACGACGCTGCTCGCCAGAGACACTGCACGGTCGTCCCCGCTTAGCCATCGACCATGCTCCTGGTCGTGAAGGCTGGCGGAACCACATCCTGCGTTACGAAGATATGGAAGGCACTTTCGGGAAACGTGGGCGCCGCGAGGTTCTTGCAGCAGAAGCGGCTAACCGGGTCGCGGCGGTCAGGAGGGGTATCGGGATTGAAGGACGGCGTCAAGTTCAAAGTGCCCGAATCTTCTCCCGTTGCCCCCGCAGCTTCTCGATGGCGGCGCGGCTCTCGGCCAGGCGCTCGCGTTCCTTCTCCACCACGGCGGCGGGCGCCTTGTCCACGAAGCTCGGGTTGGCGAGCTTGGCCTCGGTGCGGCTCACGTCAGCCTCCAGGCGGGCGAGCTCCTTGTCCAGGCGCTTGAGCTCGGCGTCCTTGTCGATCAGGCCGGCCATGGGGATCAGCACCTGCATCTCGCCCACCAGGGCCAATGCGGACTCTGGGGGGTCCTCCCCTGGGCCCAAGACCCGGACCGATTCGATGCGGGCCAGGAAGTCCAGGTAGGGCCGGCTCGCCGCGAGCCAGGCCAGGTCCTGCTCGCTGGCATGGCCGAGGAGGACCGGCAGGGGCTTGCCGGGGGGGATGTTCATCTCGCCCTTGATGCGCCGCACGCCCAGGATGAACTGCATGACCCAGTCCATCTCCTTGACGGCGGCGGGATCATCCCACACAGGGTCGGAGACGGGGTAGGGGGCCAGCATGATGGTGTCGCTCGCTTCCCCCGCGCTAGGTATCCCTGCCAGTGGCCGCAGCTTTTGCCAGATCTCCTCGGTGATGAAGGGCATGAAGGGATGCGCCAGACGCAGGGTGGTCTCCAGGGTGTGGACCAGGGTGTGGCGGGTGCCTCGCTTCTCGGCCTCGCTCGCGCTGGGGCTGGTGAGCACGGGCTTCGACAGCTCTAGGTACCAGTCGCAGAAGTCATTCCAGACGAAACCGTAGATGGCCTGGGCGGCGTGGTCGAAGCGGTAGCCGTCCAGGGCGTCGGTCACCGTGGCGATGGTGGCGTTCAGCCGCGAGCGGATCCAGCGGTCGGCGGCGGAGAGGTGCAGATTCTGTGCGACGCCTTCGGCGCCGGGGCGCGGCGAGGGCGCCGCTCCCACACCACAGTCGCGGTTCTCGGTATTCATCAGGACGTAGCGGGCGGCATTCCACAGCTTGTTGCAGAAGTTGCGGTAGCCCTCGATGCGGCCGAGGTCGAACTTGACGTCCCGGCCCGTGGTGGCGAGCGCCGCGAAGGTGAAGCGCAAGGCATCGGTGCCGAAGGCGGGGATGCCGTTGGGGAAATCCTTGCGGGTCTGCTTGGCGATCTTCTCGGCGAGATGGGGCTGCATCATGCCCTGGGTGCGCTTGGCGACCAGGTCCTCCAGGGCGATGCCGTCGATCAGATCGATGGGGTCAAGGACATTGCCCTTGGACTTGGACATCTTGTCGCCGCTGGCATCGCGCACCAGCCCATGGATGTAGACGTCCCGAAAGGGCACGTCTCCCATGAACTTGAGGCCCATCATGATCATCCGGGCGACCCAGAAGAAGATGATGTCGAAGCCGGTGACCAGCACGGAGGTGGGGTAGAAGGCCCGCAGACGCTCGGTGTCCTCGGGCCAGCCCAGGGTGCTGAAGGGCCAGAGTGCGGAGCTGAACCAGGTGTCGAGCACGTCCGGGTCCTGCTCCAGGGGATGGTCCGGGCCAAGGCGATGGCGCTCGCGGACCTCGGCCTCGGAGCGCCCGACGTAGACATTGCCCTCGGCGTCGTACCAGGCCGGGATACGGTGGCCCCACCAGATCTGGCGCGAGATGCACCAGTCCTGGATGTTGCGCATCCAGTCGAAGTAGGTGTTCTTCCAATTGTCCGGGATGAAGCGGATGCGCCCCTCCTCGACGGCGGCGATGGCAGGCTCCGCGAGCGGGGCGACGCGCACGTACCACTGATCGGTGAGGTAGGGCTCGATGAGGGCGCCGGAGCGGTCGCCGCGGGGCTGCTGCAGGCGGTGCTCCTTGACCGAGGCCAGCAGGCCCTGGGCCTCGAGGTCCGCGACGATGCGTTTGCGGGCCTCGAAGCGGTCGAGGCCCACATAGGCCGGCGGGATCAGCACTCCGTCGTCCGAGGCGTTGGCGCGGATGGCCGCATCCGGGGTGAAGATGTTGATCAGCCCGCCGTGGGGCTGGTCGGCGATGGCCAGCTCGTCGCGGTGACGCAGCCAGACCTCGTGGTCGTTGAAGTCATGGGCCGGGGTGATCTTGACGCAGCCGGTGCCGAACTCCGGGTCTGCGTGCTCATCGGCGATGATGGGAATGCGCCGCCCGGTCAGCGGCAGCTCTACGAACTGGCCGATCAGGTGGCGGTAGCGCGGGTCCTCCGGGTGCACCGCCACGGCGCAGTCGCCGAGCATCGTCTCGGGACGGGTGGTGGCCACGACCAGGAATCCGGTCCCATTGGTCCCCGGCTGGGCGACCAGGGGGTAGCGCAGCTCCCACATGAAGCCGGACTCTTCCTCGGAGAGCACCTCCAGGTCGGAGACCGCGGTGTGCAGCACCGGGTCCCAGTTGACCAGCCGCTTGCCGCGGTAGATGAGCCCTTCCTCGTACAGGCGCACGAACACCTCGCGCACCGCAGCCGACAGCCCCTCATCCATGGTGAAGCGCTCGTGAGCCCAGTCGAGCGATGAGCCCAGGCGGCGTAGCTGCCGGGTGATGGCCCCGCCGGACTCGGCCTTCCAGGCCCAGACCCTTTCGATAAACCCATCCCGTCCCAGGTCGTGGCGGGTCTTGCCCTGGGCCTCGAGCTGACGCTCCACGACCATCTGGGTGGCGATCCCGGCGTGATCAGTGCCGGGCTGCCAGAGGGTCCGGTCCCCTTTCATCCTGTGATAGCGGATCAGGGCGTCCATCACGGTGTTGTTGAAGCCGTGGCCCATGTGCAGGCTGCCGGTCACGTTCGGCGGCGGGATCATGATGCAATAGGGACGGGCCCCGTTGGTCTCTGCGCCGGGCACCCAAGCGGGGGCGAAGTAGCCGCGCGACTCCCAGGTTCGGTACCAGGTCTGCTCCAGGGTCTGGGGCTCGTAGTTCTTGTCCAGCATGGCGGTGTCGGGCTCGCAGGAGCGGCGGGGATCGGGAAGGCCGTGAGTATACCGGATCGCATGCGCCGAACCTGAGCTGGGGCAACGTCCACGCCTTGTATCGCGCCGCGTCCCGTGCAAAGCTGCGCGCTCGATTCGAAACGGGTTGGAGGAGGGGCGTCGCGCTGCTCGATCCGGCCCTAGGGAAGCGCTAATTGATTGCGCTTCCCGTGCGGGCCAGGGATGGCCCGCCCGTTTCGAGGGCCTCGAGCCCTTGAAACGGGAGCGTCCCGCGACTCGCGCGTCGCGGGATGCGAGCGGATCAAATGCCGGGAGGGCATTTGATCAGCATCTCCCTGGGGCGATCGAAATCAGACAGACGAGCGAGGTGTTCAAAGGGTTTTATGGGAACGGCAAACAGTGTTCGTAAGTATGTGTTTTCGTTTGAGGAAGGCGACGGAAAAAACAAGAAGCTACTGGGCGGCAAGGGGGCCAACCTGTGCGAGATGACCCAGTTGGGGCTGAATGTCCCGCCGGGGTTCGTGATCTCCACCGAGGCATGTCTCGCCTACCTGGACAAGAACGCCCTACCAGATGGGGTCATGGATCAGGTCCGCGACCACATGAAGGCCCTTGAGGCCAAGACCGGCAAGGGCTTCGGCAACCCTGAGAACCCCCTGCTGGTGTCGGTGCGCTCCGGCTCGGCCATGTCCATGCCGGGCATGATGGACACCATCCTCAACCTCGGCCTCAACAGCGAGACCCTGCAGGGTGAGATCCGCCACACCGGCGACCCGCGCTTCGGCTACGACGCCTACCGCCGCTTCATCCAGCTCTTCGGCAAGGTGGCCTTGGGGGTCCCGGACAAGCTGTTCGACGAGCAGTTCGAGCTGGTCAAGGACAAGGCCCACGTCACCGAGGACGTCGGGCTGTCGGCCAGCGACCTCAAGGACATCAGCGAGCGCTTCCTCAAGGTCGTGGAGGACTTCACCGGTCGGCCCTTCCCCATGGACCCCTACGAGCAGCTTGAGATCGCCATCCGGGCAGTCTTCAACTCGTGGATGGGCAAGCGCGCGGTGGACTACCGCCGTCAGTTCAAGATCACCCCGGACATGGCCAACGGTACCGCCGTGAATGTGGTCACCATGGTCTTCGGCAACCGGGGCAACGACTCGGCCACAGGCGTCGCCTTTACCCGCAACCCGGCCACGGGCGAAAACAAGCTCTACGGCGAGTACCTGGTCAACGCCCAGGGCGAGGACGTGGTCGCCGGTATCCGCACCCCCAAGCCCATCGACAAGCTCGGCGAGGAGATGCCGGAGATGGGCCGCCAGCTCGAAGAGCTACGCCAGAAACTGGAGTCCCACTACCACGAGGTCCAGGACTTCGAGTTCACCATCGAGCGTGGCCAGCTCTTCGCCCTGCAGACGCGCAACGGCAAGATGAACGCCCACGCCATCGTGCGGACCTCCGTGGAGATGGTCGGGGAGGGGCTGCTCACCAAGGAGCAGGCCCTGCTGCGCATCAAACCCGACCTCCTGGAGCAGATGCTCTTCCCGCACCTTGACCCCAAGGTCAAGGCGGCACCCGTCGCCACGGGTCTGCCCGCCTCCCCGGGTGCCGCCTCCGGCATCGCCGTGTTCGACGCCGACCGCGCCGAGCAGATGGGGCGCGACCTGGGGCTCAATGTCATCCTGGTGCGTGAGGAGACCAAGCCCGAGGACATCCACGGCTTCTTCGCCTCCAAGGGTATCCTCACCTCCCGGGGCGGCAAGACCTCCCATGCGGCCGTCGTTGCGCGCGGCATGGGCAAGCCCTGCGTGGCCGGTGCCGAGGGCATCAGCGTCGATGTGAACCGGCGTGTCGCCTTCGTCGGCGAGACCACTTTCCACGAGGGCGAGGTCATCACCATCGACGGCACCACCGGCAAGGTTTACCTGGGTCAGATCCCCACCGTCGAGCCAGAGTTTTCCCCGGAGATGGGGACCCTGCTGAGCTGGGCCGACGAGGTCGCCCGGCTCAAGGTCATGGCCAATGCCGACACCCCCTCGGACGCCCTGCGCGCCCTCAAGTACGGGGCCGTTGGCATCGGACTCGCGCGCACCGAGCGGATGTTCAATGACGTGGACCGTCTGCCCATCGTCATCGAGATGATCGTCGCCGAGACACCGGAGGAGCGCGAGGCGGCCCTCAACCGCCTGCTGCCCCTGCAGCGTGCCGACTTCCAGGGTCTGTTCGAGGTCATGGCCCCCAACCCGGTGACGATCCGCCTGCTCGACCCGCCCATCCACGAGTTCCTACCCGCCGAGGAGCAGTTGGAGCGGGAGATCGATGACCTGCGCCGCCTGGCGGAAGTGACCCGCGGCATGACCGTCCTGGCCGGGGCCATGTCCCTGATCCATGCCTCTGAGACGGCGCGCGCCGACATCGATGGGCTGCGCCGGCAGGTCGACCCGTCGCTGGTCGAGGAGGCCATTGCCAAGAAGGAGGCCATGCTGCGCAAGGTGCGGGCGCTCTACGAGACCAACCCCATGCTCGGCCATCGCGGGGTGCGCCTGGGGATCACCTTCCCGGAGATCTACCGGATGCAGATCCGCGCCATCCTCGAGGCCGCGGCGGAGAGCACCAAGAAGGGCATCGCCGTCTTCCCGCAGATCAAGGTCCCGCAGGTCTGTACCGCGGAGGAGCTGCGTCGCGTCAAGCGCATGGTGGACGAGATCCACGCCGAGGTCGCGGCCAAGTACGGCCGGCCGGTGGCCTTCAAGTTTGGCACCATGATCGAGGTGGTCCGGGCCTGCATGCGGGCCGAGTCCCTGGCCGAGGAGGCGGAGTTCTTCTCCTTCGGGACCAACGACCTCACTCAAGCGGTGTTCTCCTTCTCCCGCGAGGACGCGGAGAACAAGTTCCTGCCGCTCTACAACCAGACGGGAATCCTGGCCGACAACCCCTTCGACGTGCTCGACGTCAAGGGTGTAGGCAAGCTCATGAAGCTCGCCGTGGACTGGGGCCGGTCGGTCAAGCCGGGGCTGCATGTGGGCATTTGCGGAGAGCACGGCGGCCACCCGGAGTCCATCGCCTTCTGCCAGGAGGCCGGGCTCGACTACGTCTCCTGCTCAGCGCCGCGCGTTCCGGTGGCCAGGCTCGCCGCCGCCCATGCGGCACTGGCGCCCAAGGGCTGACGAGGCTCATACCAAAAGGGGCAGGGAGGCCCCATCGCGACCTGGCTGCCAAAGGTCACCGTGGGGGCCATTCAAGGGGCCGGGGCATCACGCCTCGGCCCCTTTTCGTTGGTGCGCGAGTCCGCTCTGCCGGGGCGCCAACAATTGGCCCCCTGCTCCCCGCCTGAGTCGTAGGAGCGCCGCCCCGGCGCGATGAGCCCCTATCTCCGCGCCGATCGCGGCGAGGTGCCGCCCCAACCGGCGCGGCGCCTGACCTTCAATCCAAATTCGTCTGGCGGCCGCCAATGAACACACATTTTCGCAGATGACTCAGTCACTTCCGTCGTTCCTCCGGGGAACCTGCCAGGGGCATCGGGACTGATCGTAAGCGCCGGATGATTTGCGCTCATTCGCGGCCGAGCTGGCTTTTCCAGGCGCAAGCAGGCCGCTGGGCGGCCGCCCGTTCGGCCCGGATATATCGTTCGATAGCGCAAGACATACCACGGGGTAAGTGGCGTTGCTCGCCCCTGGGCACCAGACTTTCTGCATGTACAGGGGAGCGCAAGCTGTTCAGATGTCCGTCGAGCGACGAGCGGCAACGCGCTACCCGGTGACATGGCCTGTGGAGCTCGACGGCGGCACGGGCGTCACCCGCAATCTCAGCGCGAACGGCGTAGCAATCGAGACCGATCGTGTGCTGAGTGAGGGGGACAGCGTCCGCTTCACGGTCAGGATGCCCGAGGCGACGGAAGGATTGAGCCGCCTGCTTTGCGAAGGGCCGGTGGTCCGGGTCGAGCCTCAAGGGAGGCAGTGGGCAGTGGCGGTGCGGTTCGCGGCGGTGCGTTTCGAGCAGTGATCCTGGACGGCCGCGGGTGCGCGGAAATAGGTCAGGGAAATAGGTCAGGTGAGCGATTGCGGTGGTGTTAGCGACGGGTCGGGGCGTTGGTGGTCTCGGGCACCGATGACCCATGGTCGAAACTGACCTGCTTCTGTGTTGGAAGCAGGTCCTGTTCAAGCAACTGTGAAAAAGGGGAATGAAATCATGTTAGCGGGCAATATCTTCCAACGGACCGTCTGCGCCCTGGGCGTCGTCGGTCTTGCCTTTGCGGCGCCGGCGTTTGCGGCGAAGGATGTCATCTACCCGTCGGCGGCGAGCGCCACGGTAAACGCATCCTCGGTCGCGGTGACCAATAACTTCGTGGCCGGCGCTAACGGTCACACCACACTGGACAACGCCGTGTACGCAGGGGATGCGGTTATGGTGACGGCGACCTGGAGTATCAAAAATAACAATGGTCCGGGCACCAATACGTCCTATCCAACGGGCGGGCGGACTGTCAATTTCACCGCGTCGTCCGTGTCCACGAACCCTGAACCGGTGTCTGCGACGGTAGCGCCAGCCTCGTGCACGGGGATAACGTCGGCCTCGATCACTTGCTCGACCGCGATCAGTCTCACCGCGCCAGCCTCTCTCGGCGGCTATCAAGTCCAAATCACCGCTGCTGATTCGGTGACGGGGCCGGGGTCCAACACCAACATCAACGGAACCGTCTATGCGATCAACTTCACCGTCGATGCGATGGTGACGCAAAAAGAAACCAAGCTGACGGTTGACCCCAAGTGCGCCGTCCTCAACGGAGACGTCGACCTGACCGCCACCTTGGAAGAGCTGGTTGGTGGGGCGAAGATTCCGGGCGCCGACATCGACTTCTCCATCGATGACAGCGCCGTCGGATCGGCGACGACCGATACTAGCGGCGTTGCAACTCGGCCGGGGTATAGCGTCACCGGCCTTGGCGTTGGCGATCACAACCTTTACGCCGAGTTTGCGGGGGACGCCAGCTACTTCGGCTCGAACGACAGCGACACCCTCGGCATCACTTACATGTTTGTGGGTTTCCAGCAGCCGATCAACCCGGAGGGCAACAGCATCTTCGGCGGCCGCGTGATCCCCATCAAGATCAAGCTTGTGGATGCCAACCTCGCACCGGTGACCGATGCCAGCCCGACCGTGTGGTTGACGTCCTATAGCGCTAGCACGGGCCTCGGCACGGTCCTCGAGCAGGTCTCCTCGGTCTCCGCCGCGGACACCGATAACATCATGCGGTACGTGCCCGCAGACCAGCAGTACATCTACAACTGGGACGCCACAGACCTGCCGAACGGCACCTATGCCGTGGTCGTCGACTTGGGCGACAGCGGCACCTGCAGGCCCCAAAATCCGTACGCGATCATCACAGTCGCCAAGAAGGGTAAGAAGTAGATCCATGAGGGCAGGCTGGGATGAGGCTGTGCCGAATCCCAGCCACCGACTCCCGAGGGGCGGATTCTTCCGCCCCTTTTTTGTGTGCGTTGCAAGGCTGACCGCCGAGGACCGGGCGCCGATGCGGCCAAGGGGCCACCCCCTGGATTCGGCCGGTCACCCGTGCCCGCTCACACCAACCCCTTCTCCTGCGCGTACAGCGTAAGCGCCACCCGGCTCTTGACCTTGGCCTTCTCGTAGATCCGGTGGAGGTGCACCTTGACGGTGCCCACGGTGATGTGGAGGCGCTCCGCGATCGCGCCGTTGCTCAGGCCCGCGGCGGTCAGCTTGACCAGCTCGATCTCGCGCGGCGTGAGCAGGGCGGCCACCTGCTGCAGGCCCGCCTCGCGGTGCAGGACCTTCTCCAGGGCGCGGCTGACGGTCTGCCGCTCCAGCCATTGACCGCCGGCGTGCACCCGGCGGATGCACTGCACCAGCAGTTGGGGCGCCATCTCCTTGAGCACGACACCCCGCACCCCGAGGCGGACGGCCTCCAGCACCTCGTCCTCGTTGAGGGCGGCAGTGAGTAGCACGACCGGGATGCCAGGGTGCTGCCCCGCCAGCTCGCGGATCACCGCGAGGCCGTCCTTGCGCGGCATGCGCAGATCGAGCACCAGGATGTCGGGGCGGTACCGGATCGCCGCGGCGACGGCCTGCTCGCCGTCCGTGCAGCGGGCGGCCACCTCGAACTCGGGATCTGCGGCAAAGAGCAGGGTCAGCCCGTCGAGGACGAGTGGGTGGTCGTCGGCGAGCACGAGGCGGATGGGCATCAGGAGGTCTCCGCTCCGGGGGCGCGTTGGGGTGCCCCCCGCGCGTTGCTCGGCGAGGGCAGGTGGATCTCGATCCGGGTGCCGGTCTGTGCCGACTCCAGCGTGAGGCGCCCGCCGAGCGCGGCGACCCGCTCGCGCAGCGAGCGCGGCCCCAGGCCCTTGTCGCGCAGCTCCGCAAGGCCGTAACGCCCGCGGAACGGGCAACCCCGGCCGTCGTCGGTGATCGTGACATCGACCCCATCGGTCTGGATGTTCACCTGGATGTCGACGGATCTGGCCTCCCCGTGGCGGCGGGCGTTGGCGACGGCCTCTCCCAGCATCCTGGCGGTCTCCTGAGCGAGCGCGGCGTCGAGCGTGGCATCGGCAGGCGCGATCCGGCAGGTGACGGGGATGCCCCACTGCCGCTGCAGGTGCTCGACCAGCGGCCGGCAGGTCTGCGCCAGGTCTGGCGGGGGGCAGGGCGCCACGGTCCCCGCGTCCCTCAGCATGGTGACCAGGGTGCGCAGTTGCCGCTGCTCGGTGGCCAGGGTGCGCTGGAGGTTGGCGATGCCCTCCGCGGCGCCCTCGGCGTCGGTGGCAATCAGCGCCGCGATGGATTGCAGGTAGATGCCGGTTCCCGCAAGGAACTGGAGGACGCCGTCGTGCAGATCGCGGGCGATGCGCAAGCGCTCCTCGTTGGCTGCGGCGCGGCTCAGCCGCCGGAGCAGGCGGTGCTGGTCGAACAGGGAGCCGATGCGGGCCGCGGCGATCTCCCCGAGCTGTACGTCATCGGCATTGTAGGCGACCTGGTCCAGGAGGAAGAGGCGGGCGTCCAGCCCTCCCGCCCAGACCGGCACGGACACCACGCGGCTAATGGCGAACTCCCTGCACAACGCCGCGTGAATCGGCAGCCCATGCCAGCGCCGGAAGCGGCTGCCGTCGGCGTGGACCGAGACCGAGTCCTTGTCGGCGGTATCCAGGCTGAAGAAGCTCGACGCTGCGAGGGCTGGCGCGACCAAGGGGTCATAGCGGGTGGGGGTCTCGGAGTGCTGCAGCAGCTCGCCGTCGTTCCAGTAGGCGATTTGCTGCCAGGGTTCATCATCCTCGGACCAGGCAAGCAGGATGCGTTTGGCGCTGAGCACCTCGGCCGCGAACTCCAGGGCCTCGCGGATGGGCCAGCCTGAGTCGCCGTGCAGGAGGGGAATCTGGGTGGAGAGCCTGGCCATCACGGATCGAATCTGTTCCTCGTGCGCGGCCAGGTAGGCCAGCACCAGGGCGGCCACGGAGAGGTACACGGCGCGGATGATGAAGCGGTTGAGCTGAAACTGCGGGTCGTGAATGACGGCGCCTGCGAACCAGCCCAAGCAGCCCAGCACCACGAGGCCGGCGGCGGCCGTCCAGAGCACGCCCAGCCAGCCCCAGCGCAGCGTGGCCCCGAGCAGGGAGAAGGTGAAGAAGACGAAAAAGGGGCTGGTTGCACCTTCGGTCAGGTACATCACCGCCGAGAAGGCGGTCAGATCGGCGAGGTGCGTGAAGATGGCGACGCTCTCGCTGATCAGCGGCCGAACCAGGGCCAGGACCAGGGTGAGAGAGGCGAAGGCGGCGTACCCGGCCATGAGGGCGTAGGTGAGATCGACGAAGCGAGCGGGCTGGGAAGGGTCCAGCCAGACCGCGGACAACCCGAAGACCGCGAGCAGCACCCGTCCCACGGCGATGACGCGGTCGATACGGGTGCCGAAGCCCCTTTTCAGCAACCGTGCTGCCGGTGGACGCTTGGCGGCTGGGTGGCGCATTTTGGCTTTAGAACAAAGGTGTCAGAAACATTGCCGGACAAAGAGGCCACCATACCGCCGACCTCGATCGATGACACGACAAAGTTTCGCACTCCCGGCGGCGGTTTCAATCCCACCATCCAATCCCGCCCGTCACCCGCGACGCTCCAACTCCAGTCTGTAGGTCGTAGACCAGCGGTCAGCTCAGCGTGGGAGCCCCGAAACCCAACGCCCCGCAGGCCCCGGCCTGTTTCGCGCGACCGAGATACGGCACGATCCGTTCCGCCCGGCAGCCACGGCAGACCTCCAGTCGGCGCCTCTCGTCCGGACCCATCGCCCCAGGGGCGACGAGCCGCTATGCTTGGGCCCGGCACGAGCCTGTTGCATTGCGTACCCCTGTGAGGCTTGGGTCAGCCCATTCCGGAGGCAATCTGGCCTCGATCGAGACCCATCAGGGCCACTGTCCCAACCTGGAGATAGGCGACGCATCGCTGTGGACGGCGCTACCTCATCACAACCAACAGCCTCAAACAGTCCTTCAACCGCCAGATTATCGAGAGGCACCTGGGGGCAGAGCAGCCGCTGTCCCTGGTCTTTGCCGTGCCGGACCACCCGTGGGTGGATTCGGCAGATGGGGCGGCCGTGCGCATTGCCATGACCGCCGGGATGGCAGGCACCGCGGCGGGCACCCTGTCGCGCGTCGTGGCGGAGGACTCGCAAGGGAACCTGTAGGGCGTGAACGTAGCCTTCCAGCGGGACCAGGGTCGGATCAACGCTGATCTCACCCGCGGTGCCGACCTGTCGGCCACCGCCACATTGCGCGCCAACTCGGGGCTCGCATTTACCGGGATGTACCCGCTAGGGCAGGGGTTTGTCATCCAGCCGGAAGACTTGGGCCAGGCCATCGACGGACACCGACACCGATCAGGTCCTCAAACCCTTCGTGATTGCCCGGGACCTGACCCAGGTGGACCGCCGGGCGCGGGTCATCGGCTTCTACCCGCGCATCATGGAGCAAGCCCGAGCGGAGTTTCCGTGCCTGTTTCAGTAGGTGCTGGAGCGGGCCAAACCGGAACGGGACCAGAACCCGCGGCCCGTGCGGCGTGGCAATTGGTGGCGATTCGCCGAGCCGAATCCGAGCCTGCGCGCGGCAGTTGTAGGCCTGGACCGCATGATCGGCGTGCCCCGAACAGCCAAGTGGTTCAGCTTCCAGTTCATCTCGACCGCGACCATACCGGACACTGCGGTTGTCGCCATCGCGGTGGCAGACCCGTTCGTCCTCGGGGTCCTGTCCAGCCGGGTGCACGCCCTCTGGGCCACTGCGGCGGGCAACAGGCCGAAGCCGTTCTGGAGACACCCGCCGTGCCCGTGCCTGCGGGTGTCAAGCCGACCTGGCCCAAGACCCTGCCGGAGCAGTTCCAGGCCCTGCGCGCGGCCCTCGCCGAGCAGGCCGCTCGCGGCGGGCCTGTCGAGCCCGAATGGCTCGCCCAAGGCTTCGCCCGTGCCCCGCGCGCGAAGGTCGCCGAGCTCCTGGATACCCTGGCCGCCCTCGGCCACGCCCGCCGGCTGGAGGATGGCCGCTTCTTGCCGGGGTAAGTGCTCGGGCTCCTGGCGCCCGCTTGGGTAGGAGCGCCGCCCCGGCGCGACGGGGCTCGGGACCGATCCATCCTTTCTGCTCGCCGCTGCCCACTTGGGGCGAGGGCGCCGACCCACCATCGCGGCGAGGGCGCCGCTCCTACGGGGATCCAGCGCGCCGGGGCGCCGCTCCTACGGGGTGCGGCCCCTTCGGTCAGTCCGCCGCGGGGCCTGGCCTGCGGTCGGCCAGCCCGGTCAGCTCCCAGAGGGCCTCGACCTCGGCCTGGAGGGTGGCGACCTGCGCCTCGAGGGCGCTGATCCGCGCCTCCCACGCGTCCTGGGTCCGGCCCGCAGGGGCCGGCTCGGTGCCACGGGAGGGGGACGGCAGGTCCTGGCGCGGCGCCCCGCACAGCAGATGGGCGAAGCGATCCTCGCGTTTGCCGGGCAGGTGGGCGAGCTGGGTGACGAGGGGGGGCTCGCGCTCGGCGAGCCGCTGGACCACGTCGGCGACGGCCGGCAGACCGGAAAACTCGGCCATGCGCCCGGTGTTGATGCGCAGCTCCCCCAGGGTCTGGGGGCCGCGCAGCATCAGGGTGCAGAGCACCGCTTGCTCCTGGCGGTCGAGGCGAAAGCTAGAGGCCATCTTGTGGTCGTAGCGCTCCGTGCGTCCGGCGAAGCTCGCATAGATCAGGCCCCGGTCGCGCAGGGTGTTGACGACATGCCCGACCTCGCCAAGCTCCAGACTCATCACGGGGTCGCGGCTGGTCTTCTGATTGCAGGCCAGGACCAGGGCGTTGAGGGTCAGGGGGTACTGGTCTGGCGTGGTGCGCTGCTTCTCCATGAGGCAGCCGAGGATGCGCGCCTCCACGGCGGTCAGTTGAGGCTGGGTGCCCTCGGTGGCGGTGTCTGTCGTCATGGCGTTAGGTTCCTGGGGATGGAGGCCGGCCAGGGCCTGGCCGGGTCGAGTCGGGCGGGGTTCGGTCGGCGAGCGCAAGCCGCGCGGCAATCCTAGCAGGAAGTCCCCCTGCCGCGCGCCGCAGGCGGCGGCCCTCGGATGGCGTCGGGGTGACCTGGCTGCGAGGCATGGTCTATCCTCTCTCGCCCCTGCCGGACCACCTCCGCGGGCGGGTGGTCCTCTCCGATGGCGTGCTCAGGTCAATCCCCGACACCCAGCCCAAGGAGCGGGCCCTTGTTGCAATCCAGACCCACGAGACCCTGCATGGCAAAGACGCCGAAAAAAGGAAGACCGTCCAAGGCCCCACTGCCCGAGCCGGCACAGCTCAAGGCCGTTGAGCGGCTGATCCAGGCCAACGACGCTCCCAAGGCCATCGAAAGGGCGCGATCCCTCTTGGCGCGCTTCCCGGACGACGGCGGTGCCTGGCGTCTGCTGGTGGAGGCCCTGGCCCTGGGGAAAGGGAACGCCGCGGCGGCGCTCGCGGCCTACCAATGGGCGGAGCGCCGGCCCGAGAGCGCCCTGGCCCTGGAGACACTCTTGCGTCTCGCCCTCGACAGGGGACACCTGCTCCTGGCCGACCGTACGGCGGCTCGGGTCCGAGACCTGGGCACTGCCACCCCGGGCTTTCCGCTCACCCCGGATGCCCTGGCCGAGCTGACCCTGCAGCCCGACGGGTCGCGGGCCACCGCACAGGAGCTGGAGCGGTTCGACATCGGCAAGCTGCATCTGGAGGCCCATGACTTTGCCGGGGCGGTCCGCGCGCTGGAGGGCGTCCCCATCACCCCGGCCCGCAACAACAGGGCGCTGGCGCTCTTCCACTTGGAGCGCATCGAGGAGTCCCTCAACGGATTCATGGAGGCCTGGCAGGCGGACCCAGGCAACCTCTTCGGATTGAGTTGGGCCCTGCGGCTGCGCCTCTATCGCGGGGATGAGACCGGGGCTCGAGGTCTCACGGTGCCCCTGGCCAGGGCCGAGGCGCGACGACTGGAAGATGCCCAGGCGCAGATGCTGGGGCTCCTCTTCATGCGGGAGGATCAGGCGGCATGGGATGCCTATGAACGATCCGAACGCGCCGATTGGGCGGGCCGCGATGTCGGCGGACCACTCGCGGCCGCCTGGCGTCACCTGGCCGCGTGCGCGGCGAGCCGCCTTGGGCGTGGGGATCGGGCCAGGACCTTGTGGCGGCAGGCCAAGGCCCTGCATGCGGGGCTCGATGCTGCCGATGCCAACCTGGCTGCCATGGCGAGTGGTGCAGCCCCGTCGGCCTATCCCGAGCTGTTGGACCGCGGCCAGGCCCTGCCCCTGGGGTGGATCGAAGCGCTACGCGAGGGCGGCACGCAAGGTCTGGACGCCCGGGTCGACCGGTTCGGTGCCTCAGATGCCTACCTGGAGGCGATCTACCTGGCGGGCGATCAGCCGGTGCGTGCGTTGGCCTCGCTGCTCCTCAAGCGCCGGCTGAAGACGCAGGCCGAGGTTGGGCGCCCAGCGGGGCAGCGGGGTGCGGCGGACATCCTCCGCGACCTGGCCGGTCTCCCCATCGGCACCCCCCAGGAGCGGCTGGGCTTCCTCAGCGCCCTGCGCGAGCACGGTTTCATCGCGGCCGAGGAGGTCGTCCGCTACTGGAAGGACGGGGCGCTGCGCGAGGTGCAGATGGTGAGCACCGAGATCCACCGGGAGCCCGAGCCGAGCGACCTTCCGGAGGATCTCCAGAGGCGGATGGAGGAGTTCCTCCTGCTGTACCGGGAGGGGCGCATCGAGGAGGCCGAGGCCGCCCTGAACGCCGTTCTGGCGCGGGTACCGGACCATCGAATCGCGTTGGGGAACCTGGCGGGGATCCGCGCGCGTCAAGGCCGGCCCGAGGAGACCCGCGACATCCTGCGGCGGGTGATCGCGCTCTACCCGGACTACCTCATGGCGCGTTGCAACCTGGCTGGCCTCCTGATCGAAGATGGGGCCCTGGACGAGGCGCAGAGCTTGCTCGCCGGCCTTGCCCAAAGGCCGCGGATGCACATCCAGGACGTCTTCGCCCTTTACGGCGTCCTGGCGATGTTGAACCGCGCCAGAGGTGACGACGAGGCTGCCGATGGGCTGCTGGCCAGGCTGGAGGGCATGGTGGAGGACGAGCACGACCGGCAGTTGCTCGCCACGGCCAAGGCCCGGGTGGCGCGCGCGACCCCGGTGGGGCGTTTCGAAGCGATCCTGCGCAGGATGGTCCAGAGCCCGCCGCGGCCTGATAGACCGAAGCACCGGTAAGCAGGGGCGACGAGCGCAGGGGCCCGATCCGTGGTGGTGTGTCCTGCGGTGATGGTTGCGGGGCCCCTCGGGCGGCCCCGCGTCTGCTGCGCTCAGTCCGACGGCGACTGACTGCAGGCGCGGTGCTGGGGGTCCAGCTCGACGATCTCCATGCGGTGATTGCCGCAGGGATTCTCGCCGGACGGCCCCTGGGCGAGGAGGGCCAGGCCCTCGGTGATGCCCTGCTCGGCGAGCCAGCGGCGCACGCACTCGCCCCAGTCGGCCCGGTCCTCGTTGACCTTGATCGCATGGACCCCGTAGGAGAACTGCAGGGTCTGACAGGTCGCCTCGCTCGGGCTCATGGCCACCAGCCAGACCGGGAGGCGGAAGCGGGCGACGTTGCGCGCCGTCGCCCCGCTGCGGGTCGGGATCATGACGGCCCAGGGCTGGATGCGCCGGGCGGTGTGGTCGATGCTCTCGGCGATCAGGTCCACCGCCCGGGGCGGTGCGTCCTCGGCGGTGCCGACGATCTGGCTGGCCTGGGCCCTGGGCCGCGACGGCTCCACGGCCGCGGCGATGCCGGCGAGCATGGCCACCGACTCGACGGGATAGGCGCCCATGGCGGACTCGGCGGAGAGCATGACGCAGTCGCTGCCGTCGAGGATGGCGTTGGCGACGTCGGTGGCCTCGGCACGGGTGGGGCGGCGGACCTTGACCATGGATTCGAGCATCTGGGTGGCGGTGATCACCGGCTTTCCGGCGCGGTTGGCCTGGGCGACGATGCGCTTCTGGACCAGGGCGATCTCCTCGATGGGGATCTCCACCCCCAGGTCGCCGCGGGCCACCATGATGCCGTCGCTGGCCGCCAGGATGGCGTCCAGGTGCGCCAGGGCGTCGAGCCGCTCGATCTTGGCGATGACGAAGGGATGGTAGTCCATGGTCCGGGCCGCGGCGCGCACCGCCTCGACATCCGCCGCGCAGGCGACGAAGGACTGGCTCAGGGCGTCCACCCCGTGCTCGGCGGCAAACCGGACCCATTGATGGTCCTGCTCGGTGAAGGCGCTGATGCCCAGGTCGATGCCCGGCAGGTTGAGCCCCTTGCGTGAGCGCAGCTCACCGCCGACCCGCACGCTGCACACCACGTCCTGACCCCGGACCTCCTGCACCTTGAGCAGGATGAAGCCATCGTTGATGAACAGCCGGTCGCCGGGGCGCACCGCCGCCGGCAGCCGGGGGAAGCTGACGCTGACGCATTGGGCGCTGCCGCGCACCTCCCGGGTGGTCAGGGTGATGGTGTCGTCGCGCAGGAGTTGCACCGGCTCCTCGGCCAGGTCGCCGATGCGCATCTTGGGGCCGGGCAGGTCGCCCATGATGGCCACGCGGCGGCCCGTCGCGGCGGCGGCGGCGCGGATGGTGCGGATCAGCCCGGCGTGCTCGGTCTCGGAGCCGTGGGAGAAGTTGAGCCGCGCCACGTTGAGCCCGGCACGGATCATCTCGGCCAGGGTGGCCGGGTCCTGGGAGGCTGGGCCAATGGTGGCGACGATGCGGGTCTTGTGATCTGGGAACTGCATGGGCCTCTACTCCGGGTCTGTCCGCTTTGGGGTGATCTGATCTTGATCTGATGGTGGAGCTGATGGTGGAGCTGATGGTGGAGCTGATGCTGGGCTTGCCTCTGGGGCGGGCCGGTTAGGATGGCCGGTGACGTAGCGCAGCACCTCGTCGAGTCGGTACAGGCGCCCGCCAGAGGCCCAGTGGCCGTCAGGGATCTCATGAAAGATCACCCAGACCCGGGCGGCATTGAGCAGATTCATGGCCCCGCCCTCGGCACCGATCACGGCGGCGGTCATGAGCTCGGCGAGCTCGCGGCGGTGGGGCTCCGACAGGGCCCCGGCCATGAGGGTGACCTCGATGCGGTAGTGCGGCGGGCCCGCCTCGGCCTGGCTGTGCCCGCCGATGAGGATGTCCTCCGGGGCCAGGGGGTGGATGTAGACCCAGTTCATGCCCTCGGCCCGTTCCCTGGCACCCCGGCTCGCGCGGGCCACATCGCACTGGAGCAGGGCCCCGGACAGCTCCCGCGCCAGGGTCTCCAGCGCCGGGCGGGGCAGGGCGTCCCTCGGCAGGAAGAGGTCGACGATGGGCATGGGGCGTGGCGTCGCCTCAGCCGAGCTCCGCGGTGTGGACGCCCCGCCACTCCAGGATGGCGGCCGCGTCCACCTGGCCATCGCGGGCATACAGGGCATCGAGCTTGGCGCGCACCTCGGGCGGGGCGTCGGCGAACAGGCGGCGCACCGTCAGCGGGGCCGCCCCTGCCTCTGCCTTGGGGTCTCTGCCCCCATCGGTGACCGCGGCCAGGTGGACGGTACGGTCGCCGCTGTCGAGTAAGGCCTCGCAGCGGCAATCGAGCCAGGCGAGGGACTGGGCGATGAGCGGCTGGCCGCTTGGGGTCTCGCCCGCGGCCAGCCCGTCGAACTTGTCGACGTCGTGCCCACTGCTGAGTCCGAAGCGCCAGACGAGATCGAGCTGGTGGGTGTGCAGCAGGTGCAGGGCGAAGCCCTGTGACCCCTGGATCAGACCCCAGGTGTGATGGTGCTTGGCAACGCCCAGGATCACCCGCGGGAGCGAGGCAACAATGGAGGCGCGCACCGCGAAGGTGGCGATAAAGCCGCCGCGCCGCCCCGCGTAACGGCTGGTGACCAGCCAGAGGGGCGGGTCGTAGAGGTCGAAGACCTGACCGATGGCTTGGGCTCGGGGGGCGTCGAGAGGGCTGTAGGGATGCACCGGCATGGTCTGTGGGTCTGCTCGGCTAGACGATGGAGCTGGGCGGTGGGCAAGGATGTCACGGGACGACGCCGGAGGAAACCCCGCTGCTTGAATCTAGCCCTTTCGGTCAGGGCCGCCTTTTGGCCGTGGCCGATAGCAGGGGCCGGTCGTAGACCTTGCGCCGCGCGTCTTTCGCATGCGCTGGCGCCAAGAGCTTGTGGCCGATAGCAGGGGCCGGTCGTAGACCTTGCGCCCCTTCCTCCACGGCTAATCGACTGGGGCCGGCTCCTGGTCGCCCTCCGGGTCCTGCGCATCGTCGCCAGGGTGGCCGGTTGCGCGGGCACCTGGGTCGGCGTCGTCGAGGTTCTGCATGGCCTCGCTCAAGCAGTCCGCCATGTAGTCGTCCATCTCCCTGGGCGTGACGCCGTCGACTGCGGCGGCCTTACGGCAGGCGTCCTCCATGGCCGAGGTGTCGGCCCCTCCCGCATCCGCCGCGGTGACTGCGGACGACAGGAGCAGGCAGCAGGCCAGGGCGGTCAATCGGATACAAGGGGCGGTTCTCATGCCAGATATCCTCGTGGTCGGTCTTGGGGTCGGGCGGCGGCGCGCCAGGCAGCGATGGCGGGCATGTCCGGTGCCGGCCCTTGGCGGGCTCGGCGAGGGCGGCTATATACCTGGTGTCGGGGCTGCGCGCCAGCACTTTCTCGTGGCCTGCCGGGTGCCGTGACCAGGGGCCCGGGAGGCCGTCAGGGCGCCTTTGGGGCTTGGGTTGGAGGGGCTATGGGGCGATCGGACGAGCGGGGCGGGGCGGCGGTTGGGCTGCCGGAGACCGGCGCCGGACTGTTCGGCTGGCGGGAGTGGGTCGGTCTGCCGGCCCTCGGCCTCCCGCTCATCAAGGCCAAGGTGGACACTGGGGCTCGCACCTCCACCTTGCACGCCTTCTATGTCGAGGTCTTCCGCCGCGGCGGGCAGGACCTGGTGCGCTTCGGCGTCCATCCCTTGCGCGGCCGGACCGGCGTGGAGGTCCATTGCGTGGCGCCGCTCCTGGACCGGCGGGTGGTCAGCGACTCCGGCGGCCACAGGGAGCCGCGCTATGTGATCCGCACCCCATTGGAAGTCGCCGGACGGGTCTGGCCCATCGAGGTCACCCTGACCAACCGAGAGGACATGCTCTTTCGCATGCTGCTCGGACGCACCGCGATCGCCGGGCGCGGCATCGTCGATCCGGCGCTGTCCTTCGTGGCTGGGCGCCGGCGCAATCCGGCCTCGGCCTACCGGGGACCGAGGCCGCGTGCCCCAGGCTAGGCGCAGGCCGACCGCGGCGCTCCATCCGGGGCCGGGGTCTCCCAGGCAAACCGCGGCAGACCCTCGAAGGCCCGGCAGATGCCCTGGTTCCAGGCCCTCGACATGGCCTTGAGCTCCTCGGAATCCGCATCGAGCTTGATGTGCTGACTGAGCGCGAGGCTGTCCTTGGGGTAGATGGCCACCTCGAAGGGCGGCCCCACCGTCGCATTGGAGCGCGAGGTCGCATCCAGGGAGACCAGGCACAGTCTGGCCCCATCGGCGAGCCCCAACTGCGGGCGCGCGATCCGATCGACGGCAGGCTTGCCGTACTTGTTCTCCCCAATCTGCAGGTAAGGGGTCTCCGGGGAGGCCGCGAAATAGTTGCCCTGGGGGTAGATCAGCATGAGGCCATGCGGCTGGCCGGCGATCTGGCCGCCCAGGATGAAGGTAGTCTCGGCGCTGACCCCGGACTGGTTCAGGGCCGGACCGTGCTCGCGCTGGACCGCGAGGCTGATGCGCCCCACGTACTCGGCGGCCTCGAACAGGTAGCGGGGGCTGAGCAGATTGCCCTGCGGGGACGACTGGTCGAGGTCGCGCCGGATACGGTTCAGGACCTCTTGGGTGGTCGCCAGGTTTCCCGCGGAGAGCAGGATGAAGATACGGTCCGGCGCCGGGGTGAAGACGTGCAGCTTGCTGAAGGTGGTCACATAGTCCACCCCGGCATTGGTCCGCGAGTCCGCGGCCATGACCAGGCCGTCGTTGAGGACCAATCCAAGGCAATAGGTCATGGTGTCGCCTCCCGGGGCCCGCCGATGGTGAACCATTGTATACCCCGCGATCTGCCCCGCGGGCCCTTGCCCGGTTGCAAACCCTCGCCGCCGGGGCTGGATTGCCTTAAACCCCGCGAGCCGCGTGTCCTTTTCGCCCCGGATGCAAGGACCCTCGATGCCCATCGACTGGAGTGACGACTCCTGCGGCGGTCTCTACGACGAGCTGCTCGCCGCGCCGGGTGGCCGCGGGCCTCGAGCAATGGATGCAGGGGCTCAACCTGTTCATCGATGACATCGACCTGGGCCGGACCATCCTCGGCTGTCAGACCATCGCTGGCCTGGTCTCGGGGACCATGCTGCGCGACCAGGGATACGGCTTGCTCCGCCTGGGACGGTATCTGGGGCGGGCGGACATGACCACAGGCACCATGGCTGCGTGCTCCGCTGGGCTGCTGCCGGCGGACCCGGCGGAGCTCCACCCCTATGTCACCATCGAGTGGGTCAGCGTGCTCAAGTCCATGACTGGAGACCAGATGTACCGCCGCAGCGAGCAGGTGCGCGTGGAGCGCGGCCCCGTGCTTCGCTTCCTGGTCTAGGGAGATGCTGATCAAATGCCCTCCCGGCATTTGATCCGCTCGCGTCCCGCGACGCGCGAGTCGCGGGACGCTTCCGTTTCAAGGGCTTAAGGCCCTCGAAACGGGCGGGCCATCCTTGGCCCGCACGGGAAGCGCAATACATCAGCGCTTCCCTAGAGCACGGCCTTTTCGCGCCCGGTCGCTTTCTGTTGCGAACGGATGCGTGCTAGCCTGGAGCGGCTGCCGCACGGCGCGCCGGCCCTGCGGGTGGCGGGCAGGCTGACGCGCAAG
>Ga0272446_1003009_pt1 | contig 21985 bp, 14 predicted proteins | sample YNPCB0061_FD_194587 | JGI IMG/M metagenome (GOLD analysis project Ga0272446, IMG submission 194587) | Hot spring microbial mat communities from Yellowstone National Park, WY, United States - YNP-CB-006-1 | ecosystem: Environmental > Aquatic > Thermal springs > Hot (42-90C) > Sediment | place... | reverse complement strand
GTACTATTTCGCACTGTCAAATTGAAGTTATAAGTCCCTGCGGCTTTGGTAGCGGGCAAGGTTAGCGTAATAGGCGAAGCGGGCAAAGGCTGATTGCTGACTGCCACAAAGCCCGCTAAGGCGTTTGTGCCTGTGGTGATAGAATACTGATTAGGCGAACCAGAGGTAGCCGTATAGGGTATCCCCACCGAAGTAGCCGTAGTAGTAACACTTGGGATAGTCCCTAAAGTAATGGTAGGCAAGGCATTCACCGTTCCAGTAACCGCTACATTGCGGGGGGTAGCTGTACCGCTTGTATGCGTAATATTACCCGAAGGCGAGCCAGAAGCATTAGCCGCCAAGCGTACTGTTATGGTGGTATTTGCCACTGCTCCATTGGTCGCATTTAAGGTCAGAGTATTGCTAAAACTTGTTCCATTGGAGGAAATCTCAAAACCTGCGGGAGCAGTAATATTGATATTAGCAGACAAATTTGAGCCAGAAACGGTATAGGTCTGAGTGGCAGAGGGCGTTCCCGCACAGCTGGAAAAGGCGGAGAGTGTGCCAGTGGTGGTGATAGTGGGAGTAGAAGCTATATTGAGGCGAGTAAGAAAGTTTACAATAGTACCATTGTATTTTATAAAGTTGCCACCGGCTATAATTTTATTATCTGGCTGTAAAGCAATGCTAAATACCTCCCCATCAAAACCTGTATCACCAATAGTGAATGTGTTATCCCTTGTCCCATCTCTATTTAGGCGGATTAGATAATTGGCAGTAGCATTATTAAAACTTGTAAAATTTCCTGCTACTATTATTTTTCCATCAGGCTGAATAAGAATATCATTTACATAGTTATTAAAGCCAGTACCAATATTAAAACTGGCATCTCGCGAACCATCTGTGTTAAGGCGCAGGATATAATTAGCAGCAGCACCGTTAAAAGATGTAAAACTACCCCCAACAAGGATTTTTCCATCACTCTGCAAAGCGATTGTATAAAGTTGGTTGGTATCGCTAAATCCCATTCCCACATTGAAACTTGCATCTGCCGAGCCATTAGCATTTAGTCGAATAATTTTTCTTGCCGCCACTCCATTGTAGGTAGTGAAATCTCCTCCTGCGATTATCTTGCCATCAGATTGCAGGGCAAGAGCAAAAACAGCAAACTGCACTCCCGCTCCAGATAGAACCCCCGTATTAAAGCCAGAACCCCCATTATTAAAGGTCAAATCCTGCGTACCATCTGCATTAAGGCGTACTATTCTTCTTGCATTAGGATTTACATTGCTCTGATTATAGGTATCAAAACCACCACCTACTACTACTTTTCCGTCAGGCTGAAGTAGGAGCGCGTAGACAGGATTGTTAAAACTTCGAAACGCACTTCCCGCAGGACGATTATTAAAGTTTATATCTCTTGAGCCATCACTATTTGCCCTCGCTATATGCCCCAAACCTGTCAAATTATCATAACTGTCTAAATTTCCGCCAATAATTATTTTTCCATCAGGCTGTAGCACCATTGCATTTACGACATTGTTACCTGTACTAAAGCCCTGACCTGTATTGAATGAAGCATCACGAGAACCATTGGCATTAAGTCTTACAATCCTATGCGCCTCAAGGGAAGTATTGGGCGCACCTACAAAATTTCTAAATATGCCTCCTGCTATTATTTTACCGTCTGGTTGGATGATAACTTTCGTAACAGCTCGCTCAAGTCCTACATTTCCACCAGAAGATGCACTAAATACATTAAAAGTAGGGTCTATACTTACAGTCTGCGCCTTGCTTTGGGCTATACAACCGCTCACTACGAGCAAAGCAAGCACAAAGGTTTTGAGTCCTTGCCAAAAATCCTTTTGGCAAGGGGAATAAAAAGTACGTTTTTTCATGATTTTTATTTAAAGATTTAAGAGTTTTTTTTTAGACTGTATGATGAATTGGTGTTATTTATCAGAAAAATTTAATTCCATAATACCTTTGAACTCACTCCGCGAACCTAAGCTAATGATGTATATGCCTTTTAAGCCTTGTTTGGTTATGGTTGCCGTCATAGTGCAAGGGTAAGGGGTATTGTTCAACTCACCCCTATTGTCGAAGAAGGAAATAAATTGACCTTCAAACAAAACTTCGGTTTCTCCATTGGCATTGGTAATCCACTTGGGTTTGCCTTTGAGTTCCCACTTCCCTGCTAAGTTGAGTTTGTTGTTATTGATAAAATAACGATTACTTCGTTTGTCATCTTGAAAGAAAGCAGCAACCTTTTTCCCACTTCCAGAACTCCCACTTAGCTCAAAATCCGCCTGCCCGAGGTTCTTTACTTCTACTTTTGTGCTAACTGAACCATACTTTTTGTCAATGTCAAAAATGTCCCCTTTCATTTTTCCTGTCCTTACATTTACTTTGCTTAAATTAGCCATAAGGTATTCACTTCGCAGTTTTTTAAGGTCATCAGCTATTTTGTATTGGTTTGATTTTTTCTCCAATTCTTCATAGCTTAGGATAGCTTCTTCAACGTTGCGTGGCGTTCCTTTCCCTTGAGCATACATACTTGCTACATTGTAAAGCGCATCGGTATTGCCTTGCCTTGCAGAGAATTTAAACCATTTGAAAGCTTCTTCATTATTTTGGGCAATGCCCTCGCCTTTCAGATACATTTGTGCCAATAGAAGCTGCGCGTCAGGATTTCCATTTTCTGCGGCTTTTTTGTACCAAGAAACTATTTCAGCTTGCATACTTTTTTCGTCTATTCCCACCGAAGCAGCAGCAGAACCTTTGTAAATTGTTACGGTTACATCAAAATAGCCCTTGTTGTTGGTATAGTCTGCATCATTGATAGCTATTTGCAGTTTACCGCTTTGTTCTACTTTCATTTCGCCTCCCTCCCCAATGAAAAACCATTTATTTTCTCCTATTCGCCCAATTATGGCTGCATGAGGCAAGGCAGGGATAGCACTATACCCACTCATGGCTCCACCACCTAAGCCATTCGGACCTGCTCCGCCTGCAAACATTCCTAAAACCACATAACCTTTTGATGAAATCCTGACCTTGCTCCCTACTAAAAGAGGTTCGGGCAAATGGACAAAGGTTGTAATGGTTGCGGCATACGTTTTTGCTGTCTTCGTATTGGCGACTTCCTCGATACCATTAATCATCTCTTGTTGGTTTTGCCTGCTTTTTATCCAGCCTGTAAAAAGTCCAGACATTAGTCCATCAAATATATCTGCATTTTCTCTTACTACGTATTCATCTCCTCCATAGGTAGTAACTCGGTAGTAGCGAGGGCTAAAATCGGCATTTTTCATAATGGTAACAAAAGGACTCTCTGCTGTAGCCTTTTGGGTGCTTACATTTAATCCATTTTCTTCTGCCAGATTTGTCCAGTAGCGAGAGAGAGTCGTATTTTTCTTTACTATTTTTCCCTCACCGTAAATAGCCCCTAAGATAGCCATAGCGTTGGGCTGCCCTGCCTCTGCGGCTTTGCGAAATAGAGCAAAAGCTTTTTGTTCATTTTTCTTGATAAAACTTGTTCCTTCCAAGTTCCACAAACCAAGTTCCAGCGCAGCATCCCCATCTCCTGTCTCCGCTGCCTTAGTGTACATACTGATAGCCGTTTGAATCTGTTCGGCGTTTTTTGAATCTGTGTAAATTTTACCAAGAAATTTCAAGCCTGCACTGTATCCTTTGTCATAAGCGAGCTTTGCCCATTTTTTGGCTTCGCTAACATTTTTTGCCAAATTCTTTCCCTCATAATAAAGTTGAGCTAATTTTAACATAGCACTTGGGTCACCAAAGTCTGCCCCTTTGCGAGTCCACTGCAAAGCCTCTTTTTCATTATAAATGTCTGTGCTTTCATTGAAGTACATACTGCCCAAAAGTGTTGCGGCTTTTTTATTCCCCTTTGCCGATAGGTTTTTTAAATCATCAACGGCTTCTTGGTATTTATACTCTGCAAATTTTTTTAATGCCATAGAAATAACAGCAGGCTCAAAACCTTTTGCGGCAGAAGCCTCCATCAAGGTTTTTATTTGATTGTCGTCATTGGTATTAATGGCATAAGCAAAAGAAAATAAGTAGGTTGCCTCTGGGTCGCCTGCCCAAGTTTTTGCTTGAGTGAGTTTGTAAGCAGTACGTATAGCTTCACCTCCTTTCTGTTGGTCATACTGATAATTAAACATTCCCAATGACATTCCTACTCCCCTCCACATCAAAGACATCACATCACCTTTGGAGATAGCCTCCTCAAACAAATTTTTGGCAGCCACTTCATCTATTTTGCTTTCCCCCATTCCAAAACATAGGCTAATCGCCTTTTGGCGCATTTGCTCTGGCGAGACAGAACTTTGGTTCGTCGCGCTTTTGCTATTATTAACGTTGCCTTTAGCCTGTCCAAAGCAGGTATGATTTAGCAACACGAACAGAAGCAAGAAAATATAGTTTGATTTAGTTTTCATAGAATAATAATTTTAAATGGTTTATTGCTTACTAAGTACTTCTCACTATCACGGAAAAAGATGTGTGTTTCACAAAGTCTTTACATTGGGTATTGTTATTAGTAAATACTATTTCTTTCACTTTTACTGCCCCACCATCACAAATGCGCCCCAGAATTGTGGAGAACTATACTCTTTGGTGGCTTTGAGCGCCAGCTGTGCTTTTTGGAAGGCATCTCTGCGATTGCCTGATTTAAGCCAGTTTTCGTAGAACTTGGTCATCAAGATTTTGGTAGCTTGGTCATCTACTTTCCAAAGGCTCATGAGTATGGTTTTAGCCCCTGCGCTTTGGAAAGCACGCTGCATACCATAGACCCCTTCCCCATTTTTGACCTCGCCCAGTCCTGTTTCACAAGCCGATAATGCTACTAACTCCGTATTGTTCAGGTTGAGATTCATGGCTTCATAAGCTGTAAAAATGCCATCTTCTCTATTATCGGAGTAGCCTAAATCATACTTAGCGCCTGCTAAGAGCAGACCTGTAAGCGAAAGTGCGTTCTCTTTTAATATCTTTTCAGGGAGTACATTTGTGCCTGAGTTGTCCTCATCGCCATCTATGGTTTTTATAAAAAATCCATGTGTAGCGATGTGCAAGATATGAGGGTTTACTTTTAATCGCTTTATGGTATCTTCCGTTGCCTGTTCGCTCATGAGTTTCAAGCATCTTGCATTTTTTTGAGCGATGATTTTCTCTATTTCTTCTACTTCTGCTTTTGTACCTTCTAAGTCCCCGTAAGCCATAGCAAATACTCTTTCTTTGGGCTTTTTAATGTGCTTAGGAGCATGGTCGTATTTAGGAAAACCAAGCATTACCGTTGTCCAAGAAGCAAAATTATCTTTTTGTCCTTCTGTATAGGCTTTTTCTTCTATCAAGTCACGCGTACTTGCGATAAACTGTAAATCAAAGTCTTCTACTACATATCTATTAGTCTGAGGATTTTTCAAAGCATTGATACTTAGCTGATTGTAAACACCATCAAGCGAAAGATATACTTTGGTTTTGCCTCCTGTAGGCGAAATCAGTTTGCTTCCCAGCGGTTGCCAAAAATCAACATAAGGGTTAGTCTTGACATTTGAACCTTTTTGGATTTGATTGTTTGCAGCTTTGAGTAGGTTACTTTCCATACCTAAGCCATTAGGGAAAATGACTAATTCAGGATAGTCCTTGGTAGTTGGCTTTACTATCAAAGCCACGTAGGTAGGATTCTCATTTGTTCCTATCCTGACTATCTCTACAGCCGCAGTATTCCCTCTAAGTTTTGCTTGGACTTGTTTCCAAGAATACTTTTTTTCTTGCAAACTCTCTGCATAAATCGGAAACTTAGCAGTAAGCTGCGTTTCTAAGTCCTTAATCTCTACGTCTATCTTATTGACATCTATATTTTCTGCCCTCAACTCCTCAGCAGTTTTGAGTTGTGCTTTCATCAAAAAGTCTCTTTTTTCCCTTACTCGCTTGTATTTGTTAATGGCAGAGGTGTCATTGCTACTTAGAATCGCATTGCGAATTTTACTATTAGTATTGAAAAGTAAGGCTTTGGTTGCCAATACCTCATCGTAAAGCAAGGCAGTGAGATAGTTTTTATTTTTTGTTCTACCTTGGTTCTGTAATTGTTTCAGGATAAACTCTTGGTAAATCCCTAAGCGCGTATTCATTTTAGAAATAAATTTCTCACGACTTGACTCGTCTAAAGAAGGAAAAACATTGCCTACGCGGTGCAAAATGCGATCTACCTCTACCTTGTAGTTGGCTTCGGCACTGTCCAGTCTGTTCCACTCTGCATAAAGGTCAGCCGTAGAGCCAATAATATCGATGATGCTTGGGTGGTAAATATCAAACTTTTTTGACAAATAAATTTTTTGAGATTGATTGAAAGAAACTAATGCTTGACTGTACTGTTTACGCCTTTTTTGATGCAAACCAAACTTGTAAAGTGCCTCTGCGTAAGCTCTGCTATTTTCTCCTGAAAAGTTTTTAACTGTGGCTAAGTAGCTTTCATAATACTTGCTTGCCTCTTCTATGCTGTTGGCATTCGCCATCGCCTCGCCCAGCAAATACAATCCCTCTGCATAAGAAAGACTGTTTTCTCCTTTTTGATTTTTGATATTCGCAAGTGCTTTGAGTAGTATTTCCTTATCTCCTTCGCTTTTGATAGGGGTTTCGCGCAATACGTCAAAAGAATAATTGATGTTATCTTCTCCTAATATGGCTTTCAATATTTCTCGCCTGCGTGTACGCACTTCATCTGCCCTTTTATCTCCCAAACCCTCATACGCCTTGATGATTTGGGAAAGTGCTAAGGCGTAAGGAATGCTTTTGTCTAACGAGTTGTTTTCATAGTATTTTAAGACCTCATTCAGGTTATTCTCTGCCTTTTTGTAATGAGCACGCGTAATGTACAAGTCAGCCATTTGGCTTAATAAACTGATTCTCAAAGCTAACTTTGCAGAGAGGTGAATAATCTCCTCGCTAATTCTCTGCTTCATCTTTTCTTTTCTATTCACAATATCATCAGCTATTTGATATTTAGAATTAATTTGTCCAGCCATTTTTGCCACAAAACCCCCTACTTTTTCTAAACTACTTCTTTGAATGTTATCCAACTCTACCAAAGAATCTAACTTAGCCTTGAGTTCTGTTTCACTACTTATCAAAGCGTTGCTTACTTCAAGATAAACACGCTCTGCCTCTATTTCTCTTTCTTGGAGTTGGTAAAGCTGTCCTAACTTCATCACTGCTTTTAAGTAAGCCACGTGATTCATTCCTAAACTTTCCTCATATACTTTCAAGGCTATATTGAGCCACTCCTGAGCCTTACTGTATTGCTCTCTTTTCAGATAGCTTTCGTAGCCTGCCAGCATTGTAATGTCATCTTCCTGAATAAGCCTTGTATTTGCCTTTGCTGTAAACATAGCCTCGCGTAAAAGGGAGTCTGCTTTCACAAAATTCCCTTGTCGTATGTAAACATCTGCGGCACTTGACAATACAGAACTTAGTTCACGCCAATAAAGGTCTCCATACTGTTCATACTCTCTTTTTATTCTATCTTCTGAGGCTTTGGTTACTTCAAAATTACTTACCCCAAGCAAAGCCTCTTGTGTATTCTCCCAGTTCTTTGGACGAGTAATACGATTTCTTTTGCTTAACTCTTGGAAGGCTGTTAGTATTTTGCCCTCGGCACCTTTCAAATCATTAATCTGCAATTTAGTAAAACTGCTCGATTGGAGGTTAAATACGTATCGAGCCGTTGCATCTTGGCGAGCCTCGATAGATTGCATATAGCTATTTGCAGGGAAACGCGTAGTTAATTGGTTAATCATTCCCATAATTTGTTTAGTAGCTGGCAAAGCCGAAATATAAAACTGATAATCTGCCCTACTGAGATTTTTTGCTAATGTTGCATTCAAGTAATCTTTCAGATAATTAAACATAACTCGCCTTACTTGTGCCTTTTTTACAATAGGCTCTGCTTTTAGTAGTAAAGCATCTGCTTTTTGGGCATTGCCTTGCTTTCTATAAAGATTTGCTAAGTCAGCCAAAGCATCTGCATAATCACTATCATTCTCTCCTTCTTGCTTTCTAATGACTTCTGTATGCCAAGAAAGCAAGCTATCTGCCATAGCGTAGCTCTCGTTGTTCAGGTGGATAAATCCTTTTCTGCGGACTATGTCCAAATAGTCATCAGGGTATTTCCATTCTTTCTTTTTTTTCTGTGCTTTTTCTATTTCTTCTTTCTCATCAAGTTTAATGAAATAAATAGCACTATCGTAGTAGTTCAAAGCACCGATTTCATTGCCTACAGCACTGAATGCATCTGCTTTTGATTTGTAGAACTTCCTATTGGTCTTAATCCTTTTCTCTTCCTCTTTCTTTGCCTTTTCTTGCTCTTTGGTCAGCTTTTGCGCCCAAAGCGGCTGCGCCAAAGAAAGGAACAGTATTGTTTGCAATCCAATTAAAATCAGTGTTTTCATAGTTTATTAAAGTTTTAAAAGTGAACTTATTGCCTAATTATCCTTCATCAGTTCCTCTGCTTCCTTGTAGGCGACCATGGCATCTACTATCAATTCTTTACTTTCAAAATACTTTGCCTTCTCCAGCAAGGACAAAATCGTATGAGAAGAATAATGGGCAAGGTCTTTAGCATAGACTTTTTTTTCATTTTCGCTTAGAAGAACTATGTTAAAAGCATCTATTTTAGTCTTATCTATCTGTTTTCCTTTTTTATCTAAGGCAGTAATTCTATACATCAAATTTTTCTCTCCATTATTTCTTACTTGGGAAAGAGAGATGACTATTTCCATATTTCCCGCCCCTTGTACGATTTGCTCAAAATATACTTCATCTTCTGTGCTAAGTATTTCTACTTTATAACTATCCACAAAAGGAATCAGAGGTGCATCTTTCGGGTCTTGGCTTAAATGCCACTGAATAAATAATTTATCTCCATATACTTTGATGTTATCATTGGCATTTGCTTTTTTATCTTCTAAACTACTCCTTGCTACTCCGCCTCTCTTCACTGCCCCTGTCTTATTCATGTGTTGGAAGCGGTTTTTAGCGGTGATGCCACTATTATCTTGCTTAGTAAGTTCGTTCACAACAAAAGCCACATATTTCTCTTCTAAGTCTTGTTTCGCTGGCACTTTGGCAAGGATTTCTTTGACGGTGTGCTTTCCTTTGTTCTTGGAGGTAAGTTCTATGACCTTGTGAGTGTCCAGCGTCGCTAAGCATAAATAGGCATCATCGCCTATCTCTATAGTTTCCTCAGGGGAGAGCAACATGCCTACTTTTAGCTTCTGATTGCCGAGCATTACTGACCCCTTACTCCCAATGACTTTGAAAACAGCCTTCGCAGACACAAGGTGCGTGAAGGCTAAAAATGATACAAAGAGGATAAACGTTACAATTTTCATAGATTTTAATGTTAATAAAGTGATGTAATATTTTACAGTGAAGTCCTATTGCTTTGTTTGTTTTGACTTATTTAAGTAGCTAATCCTTATCTCTAACGCTAACCATACAAAAATATAACGAAATAGTCTATATTGACGATTTGTAGGGCAAAAGGAAGGCACAAACGAATAGGTCTGTGCCGACACAGTTAGCTCATAGTTGTTGAGTTCTTAGGTACAAAGTACGAATAATTGAAAGTTTAAAAGTGAGCTTTTGCTTATATTTTAGTTTACTCTACCCATTGAAGCCAACATCCATCCTTAGGGGGAGCAGTTGGGATAGTGAATGTAAAAATACGCGACGAGATACCGTTAGAAAGAATGAAACGATAAGTATGTTCCACCCCAATTTCTACATTAGCTATTTTTATGACGCTATTACTTGTAGAAGCATTGCAATTTGGCTGGGTATTTAATGTTCTCGTAATTCTACCTACAATAGTTCCATTGAACTCTAAGTCTGCTCCATTACCAATATTAATATTGGGAGAATCTTTTATAAAAAATAACACTGTAGTAGTAGGTTTTACCTCTTCTTTTTTACTGCAAGATAATAGTCCAGCAAGCGATAAGACGCTTACGATAACAGCAAAACGGATTTTTTTCATGATTTTTAGAAAGTTTAAAATGTTAATAAAAAGTTTAAAAGTGACAAGACAATAGGGCGTTGTTGTTTGTTATTTAAGCCCTTTTTTTTCTATTAGCTGATTGAAAAACATCTATTTATTTACTTATAATAGATTTTAGATTTTTTATAACTATTTTTTCATTTAAAATACATTAAAGTACTAGTAACAAATCTATGTAATATATTAAAGTTAAAAATCGTCAATACTGACTAATTTGCTTTGTGTTTACCTATATTTCATATTCCGCTCCATTCTCCACTTGCTTCTCCGTTTCTACCTTTAATGGCATATAGTCCGTTTTTCAGTGCATAAGAAAGCAGTTCGTACCTACTTTTCAAATTTAGCTTGCTCAGAATACTTCTTACGTGAGCGGCAATCGTATGTGGAGAGCGAATTAAATCTGCCCCTATCTCTTCGTTTGTCTTTGTAGGATTTTCTACCAAAATTTTAAAAATGTGTATCTCTTCGCGAGTTAGTTCAAGATGTTTCATAGTTGTTACGTTTGTTCTACTTTTAATAAATTTATATAGCAAAATAAGCAATCATAGTTAAGGATAACTATGGAATTTTGAGGGAATTTCATTTACTTTACCTAAGTTGAAAGTCAATAAGCGATACGCAAGCCTGTAATTTTGAACTTAAAACACCTTATTTCGCAGTGTTTTATACCTCTTGCAAAAGTTGTATATAAGCTGTGTAAGTAAATGATTATTAGATATATAAAACCATAATTCCCCTTAATTCCCTCTAATTCCGTAGTTCAAAGCACTTTTGATAAACTTTTTTGAAAATTTTTAATTTTCTTTCCTTTGTAAGGATTTTATCTAAGTGCTACTGAGATTACAAACGCAAGAAATTAGTTTAAGGAAAAGGAAAAAGTCAGGAATATCATAAGGAGAAAACCTGAAAGAGTAGAAATAATAAGGATAAGAGCTTTGATTATCAGTGTTTTATTTTTGGGGTACATAAAAAATGTACTTTTAAGCAAATAATAACTTTAAAATATAGCTGGCTAAAATATTGATTATCAAAGGTATTTTAGAAATCCCCAAAAATTACTTTTTACTTTTGCTTTTTTTTGTTAAAATCTATAATTTGCATTATAAAGTTGTCATTTACCTATGCTTACAAAGGAACAATGCTGGCAAAAAATGCTGGCTACAGTTAAAAAAATAGAAGAGTTAAATGAGAGAAAGTTGTATCCCGAGCCAAGAGAGTTAAAAGATAGACTTTTTCATGTTTTTAAAACTCATTTTGATAACCAAGAATACGAATTGCTCACGCTAAAAGCTAATGTTCTTTATAGAAAGACAGATAATCATCTTCTTAAAAAAGTTACTACTGAAAAGCAACTAAATGCTATTAAAAAAGAACTTGATGAGTTTGTGGTAGATGGGCATACCCTCAAGTATAATTTCACTAAGGAGAACCACCAACCCAGACGTCGTTTTATGGACTTAATGGCAATAGTCTATGGAAAAGCGTTAGATTTTAACGATTTTTGTAAAAAATGTAATGATGTTCCTGAAGGCATTTTGGGAGAGTGGGTATCCATAGTACGCAGTAATGATAGACAACACTTACTTCTTACCCCTATTTTGATTGTCAGAGAAGAGGGCGAGTATAAAGCAGAAATGCGTAGTACTCAAACCGTCTTTAAAGGAACAGTATTCGAATCCAATGGATGCTTACAACTATTTTTTGGTAATGATAAGAAAAAACTACTGCTTTCTTTCCGAATAGGCGAAATCAAGTTCCCTAAAGTGTTACAAGGAACTTTCAGTGGAATATCAAGCAGTGGGGCACCTATTGCAGGTATTGAATGGCTTGTTAGACCTAATGAGTTGCCTCACGAGATAGAAGTTCCTCTAAAGCTACAAATTGACAATGGTACTACGAACTGGAGAGGTTTGCCTGAGAAATTACAAGAAATATTTAGAGATTTTGATAAGTGTTACTTAAAAACAAATATTGATAAAATAAATACTTGTAATTGGGCGGATTTGGATTGATTAATGATGTCTAAAAACCTACCAAATTTTGAAAATCTGATAGGTTTAGTTACTAAATTTTTGTAGAGTTTCCATTAATTTACCTAATTCCATTGATAAATAATGCTTTTATTATCAGGACTGAGAGCGCAAAGTCCATTTTTTAGTGCATAGGCGAGTAGCTCGTATCGGCTCTCTAAGTGCAATTTGACCAAAATACTGCGAATGTAGGCTGCAATAGTGTGCGGAGAAAGATTCAATAGCGCTCCTATCTCCTCATTAGTTTTTGTCTGATGCTCTACCAAAATCCTAAAAACACTCCGCTCCCTTTCTGTTAATCTTTCATGGCTCATTTTTTTAATGTTTAATGATTCAAAATAATGGTTCAAATAATTTTCATAGCTGGTTGAGCCGTGTTTTTTTGCTTTTCTATTCATTACTTCTTTATTGCGTATTGGAGTAGTTTAATGAAAGAAATATTATTTTGCTGAGAAAGCAGATATACCTTTTGAATGGCACTTATTGCATCTTGGTTTGCTTTGGCATTGTGGTCTTTGCTTAGGATTTCTTCTACCTCATCGGTGATGCCTTCGCCTTTCGCAGGTTTTTCAACAAAAGCAACTCTAATTCTTTTTTCCTCTATATCTCCTTTTTCATTTCTTACCTTGCATGGGAGATTGAGGTATAGAGGTTTCACTTCGGCGTTTTTTTGCCATCTGTTAGATTCATAGCTATTAGGGGCTACGCCTATACCATCTCTATAGATTCTAATTAGTTTTCTCATTGCCTCTATTTTTCCTCTGATAGCGGCTTGGTAATACCATTTTGCCGCTAAGGTAGGCTCTGGGCTTACTTGGGCATTGCCATTTTCATAAGACTCTGCTAAGGCGTACATACCATCGATGCTGTTAGCCCCTGCCGCTATTTTGTACCACTGCAACGCTTCTGGGGCGTTTCTTTGGAGTCCTCCGTAGCTATTGGCATAAAATTCCGCTAAACGCAACTGAGCGGTTTTATTCCCACGTTTTGCCGCACTTTTGTACATATCAGCCGCAAGACTTAGGTCTTTTTCTACCCCGTCGCCTCCTGTTTCGTACAAGATTCCTAAGTTACATAGTGCATAAGCATCATTTTTATTGGCTGCCTGCTCGTACCACTTTTTAGCTTCTTTGAGATTTTTAGTAACCCCGTTGCCATTATGATACATCGTTCCTAAGCTATTTTGAGCATCTACATATCCTTTTTCTGCGGCTTTTCTATACCAATATACGGCTTCATTGTTATCTTGAGGTCTGCCTATGCCGTAGAAGTACATATTGGCAAGCTGGAAATGAGCCACAAGGTTGCCAAGCTCTGCCGCTTTCTTATAGTTGTCAAAAGCTTTGTCAAAATCCTTTTTCTGTCCAAATTGATAAGCTTCTCCTAAGCTCAAATACGCCATATCGTATCCTTTCGCTGCTGCTTTCTCATACCATTTGATAGCCTCTGCTTCATCTTTGGTAACCCCCTCTCCATAAAAATAGTGCATACCTACATTGCGTATGGCAGGCGCGTAACCCTGCTCAGCAGCAGATTCAAACAAGCGTAGTGCTTTGACCGTATCAGACTTTATGCCACCATAGCCATAAAAATAGAAGCGTCCAAGCTGTGTCAATGCCATAAAGTCCCCATCTTTGGCTAACTTTTCCATGCTTGGCATTGCTTTTTGGAAATATTCTTTTGCTTTGAGAGAATCTACTGCTTTGTCTTTCCCTTCTAAGTAATCCCAGCCTATTTCTGCATTAGCCAATTCATAACCCATACCCACTGCTTTCTTGCTGTATTCATAACCCTTAGCAGGATTTTTAAGGGCTTCCTCCGCAGCTCTGTAATGAATAATGCCAATCATTGCCATTGCCTTGGCAGACCCCATCTCTGCGGCTTTCTCATACCAAGCCAAAGCCTCTTTGCTTTTCCAGTCCAAAAAATTTTTTTCTCCACGCTCCAAATAGGTATGAAGCGTATAAGTACGCCACCCCCAATAGCCTCCAATGCCTAAAACTACAGCAATGAATAGGGCTGAGCCAATAATTAATCTTGTTTTCATCTTTATTTTTATTTTTAAAATTCTCTTGGAAAGATTATATATGGTGTTTGTTTCAATCTTTTTCTCTCTCGCTCAAAGAAAAGAGAAAAAGATTATGCTTCTACTGCACATAAGCCACAATAAAGCGATGTGTAGATTCAAAATTAGGCGTCGCAGATGCCTGATTCTTGATAATAATTTGTAAGCGCCTCGTAGTAGAAGGTGTAAACTCTATGACGGCAAGAGCTGAGGTTTCTGTATCTTTTCTCAATAAAGTTGTCCCATCTGACTCATACAAGTACAAATCAACATCTGTTACTGATTCATCATCACTGGAAGCTACAATAACATATTTCAATCCTGCATAAAACGTCCTATATTCATAGCCTGTTTGACCTTGAGATAGGTTTACTTTCATTTGATTGCCTACAGACCAGCCCTTATTTTGAATAATCCTTAGATATTCTTTATAGGCACAGCTTTGCGCATAACTCTCTGATGTGCTGATAGCAATTAAACAAATCAAAAGCACAAATAACATTTTCTTTAACATGACTTTCTTTTATTTAGTGAAGTGAATTGCCTACTCTAATAATGGTTTTCAGCTTCCCCATTTTTACTGTGTCAAACTCTTTTAGGTTAAGTTATTTTCACTTATGAGAGTATTAACGCTTTGGTTTTGAGCAGGTATGCCGAATTTTCTTGGAATATCTTTGACAAACAAAAAATATAGGAGCATCAGCGAAGTGAAAAAATAAAATCAAGTATTTGATTTTCAATATTTTAAAAATAAATAAATATGCTTACTAACTAAGCCATAGTAGTACATCTTAGCTAATTATCAATATTAATAATTATTACCAAACTCAATAAAAATCAATGCTTTATGACTAATATTTCAAAAAAATCTTGAGAAATACTTGAAAAAATAATCTTTACTATTAGATTTGAAGATAATTCTTAAAATTGCCTTTTATGATGCCGTCTAAACGAGTGTTAGCTGTTAGCTCTCAGGAGTGCTGGATTAAACTAATGAAATTAGCCAGAAGAATAGAAGAAAAAGAAGGGAGCATACCCTTTCCAAGCAGGGAAACTCTTAGAGAACGGTTATTCAAGGTATTAGAAAAAGACTATCAATATAAGAAATATGACTCTATACGTAAAAAGATAAATTTACTCCAGACAGATGAGCGCAAAAAAGGCAAATTGGGCAAAGTAGCTGATAACGATTTAATGAAAACGATTATAGAAGATATTGATGATTACTTGCCGTTAGAAAAAGACACGATAGAAGCAAATTTTTCAGGAAGAGGGAAGAACGCTCGCAATAGGTTCAAAAACTTTATTGCTATTGTTTATGGCAATGCAGAAAGTTTTGACGAATATTATCGCAAAAAAAGTCTTCCCCCCAAAGGTTTAGAGGGAGAGTGGATAGCCATAGTGCGCAGCCATAACGGAGAAGAACTCTATCTTTCTGAAATAGAAATCAATAAGATAGCTGACCAAGCAAATGACTATACAGTAGAAATGCGAGGTAGGAATACCTTTGTGGGTACAGCCACCTATAGGGGTACTTCTTTACAAATGATTTTTGATAATGATAAAAAAATCCTTTTACTCTCCTTTTACGTAAGCCTCACAGAAAATCCTATGGTCTTACAAGGTACTTTTTCAGGCATCAGTTCCAAAGGTTTTCCCATTGCAGGTAGAGAACTCTTAGTGCGTCCTGTCCTACTCCCTCACATAGAAGTACCTCAGGCATTTTCTCTCAAAGGAGAAGAAGGTGAAAAAACATGGGAACTTCTACCTACAGCATTAAAAAATGCGTTCTACGATTTTGACAAGTGCTATATGATTATTAATCCCTTGCACATCAATCACTATGACTGGAGGGACTTAGAATAAGCCTATCAAGTAGTCTGCCCTACAAGAATTACATAAGCATTGATAGATTCTTGTAAGAAAAAAACTACATTACTTGTTTGTTTTCATCAAACTCCCTACCTTTGCACTCCAAAATAAATTTTTGAAATTTTCAAATAAAACTTGGACGAGTTCCACAATCAAACCATTTTAGAATTATGGTAAAAATGAGACTTGCCCGCAGAGGGCGAAAAAAACTGGCGATATTTGATATAGTTGTTGCCAACGCAAGTTCACCACGTGACGGTAGATTTATTGAGAAATTGGGGATTTATAACCCAAACACTAACCCTGCTACCATTGAGTTTGACGAAGAGAAGGCATTTGACTGGTTAATGAAAGGTGTACAGCCGACAGATACTGTAAGAAGAATCCTCTCTTACAAAGGTGTCTTACTAAGAAAGCACTTGCAAGTAGGCGTAAACAAAGGAGCTATCTCCCAAGAGCAAGCTGACGCTAAGTTAGCCGCTTGGAAAGCCGAGAAGAATGCCCAAATACAAGCTAAGATAGACCGCTTAGCAAACGAAAAAGTAAACTCTAACAAGGCAAAATTAGAAGCAGAAGCAAAAGTAAAAGAAGCAAGAGCCATTGCTATTCAGAAAAAAACGCAAGTTCCTGCTGAGGAAACAACAGAGGCAGATGCTACTGAAAATAGTGCCTCCGAAGAACAGGCATAAGCAAATATACTCCTCATGAAAAGATGTTAGGAAGAAATTTTCTAACATCTTTTTTTAATTTTTAATTTTGTTCTTAGTAAAAATATTGATTGAAAAATGAATAGAGAAGACTATTACGAGTTAGGCTATATCGCTAAACCAGTGGGACTTAATGGTGAACTTGCGGTAATTTTAGATGTAGATGAGGTAGAAGATTATGCAGATTTAGAAAGCGTCTTCATAGAGATAAATGGAGATTTTGTCCCTTATCTTGTCAAAGAAGTGAAGTTCAAAGGCAATAAGACCTCTTTTATTTTAGAAGACATCAACTCCATAGAAAAAGCAGAAAAATTACGTGGTAAGAAATTATACCTGCCCGTTGAGGAACTACCTGACTTAGATGCGGACAGCTACTATCTTCATGAATTAATTGGTTATCAAGTTGTTGACTACAAAAAAGGATACATCGGAGAGGTTAGACTCATTTATAATCTCCCTACCCAAGACCTCTTAGCAGTAGATGTGCAAGGCACAGAAGTAATGATTCCTACGCATGAGGACATCATGATAGAAGTAAAAAAAGAGGAAAAAAAGATTGATGTCCAACTCCCAGAAGGATTGTTAGAAATATATCTAAATAAATAACCTTTTATTACCCAAACAACTCCTTCCTTAAAATGACTCCTAATACTACTACCGAAAGAACGTAGGTACTTACCCAAGTTATAGGAAGAGATTGCAAGCCAAAGCTACTCGACAGCGCATAAACCATAACGAAAGATAAGCCAATAAAAACGCCTTGCAAGAAGATAAAAAGCCGCGTTCGTCCCTTAGCAATCAGGATATTAGAAAGAAGATAGTTAATCAACTTAAAAAAATCACCTACTATTACCCAAGCTAATAAAGCAGAGGCAGGCAAAAAAGAAGCATCAAAAAGTAAAATAAGCAGTTGGTCTTTGAACAAAAAAGCAAGCAACAATCCTATAAGTATTAGCGGAAGTAGGAATTGAAGCGTTTGCCAAAAGTAACTCCGCAGTAGCTTAGGTTGGGATACTAAACTTGCCACCTTAGGATAAAAAATGACTAAAAAGGTAGTATTAAAAGTAAAAGTGTAACCTTCTGAAATGCGCATCGCTGCCTCCCAAAGTCCTGTTTGTGCTAAGCCAAAAGTTGCCATGTTGTACTCCCGCATCAGATAAAAGCCAAAACGACTAAAGACGACAATGCTTAATCCTATGACAAGAAAATCGGCGAGTTGTTTTATTTTATTTTCTAATAGCTTGATAGAGGGTTCTTTTAAAGAAGGAAAAAAAATGCTCAACTCCTTCCAAGCCAAAGGAACAGTAATGAATAAAGCCATGCCTTGCCCTAAATTATAGGCGAGCAGAGCAAGTGTAATATCTTGCTTATGAGCCACTAAATAAATAAAAAAAACACTTAATACAATATTGAGCGTATTAAGAAAAGAAAATAGCTTGAAGCGATGCTGCGATTGGACGATAACAATACAAAATAAGTTGAACAAATTAGCTAACAAAGGAATCACTATCCAGCCAAACCAAGTAATGAAAAAGAAATTTCCTGTAAAACGTTTCAGATTTTCTTGATTTATTAATATTAACAAGCATGTTGCAAGAAAAATCATAGCAAGCAAGACTATTCCTGCGAAGAGGAAGTAGCCCTTATCTGCTGTGCTTACTTTTTTGTCTGCAAGAAACTTTATTACTCCCTTGTTCAGACCTTCTCCTACCAAAGCAGTAACCATACCTAATAGATTTTGGAAGTGAGCAAGTAGAGTAAGTCCTGACAATCCAAAATGAATAGCAAATAACTTATTGATAATAAAGCTAAAAGAAATTCTTAGGCATACAGACAAGAATGTCCAAATTGAGGATTTCAATACAGTTGCTTATATTTTAATTCAATACATACCTTAATACGGCTCTGATACATCAGCAATTTCATCTACTACCTCTTCTGCTGCCGCTTCATACGGAATAGATGCGGTTACTTTACAACCTAAACCTACATTGGCATCTATAGTCAGCGTGCCATTCAGTAGATTAGCTCGCTGTCTAAGGTTTGCTAAGCCATTGCCTCTCGTGATTTCATTGGCATCAAAGCCTTTGCCATTATCTGCAATTTCTAAATGGATTTGATTATTCTCTTCGTAGAGTTGGACTTTAATCGTGTCTGCTTCGCTGTATTTGAGGGAATTATTAATAACCTCTTGAGCGATGCGAAATACACCGATTTCTACTTGCGGAGAAAATCGCTTGCCGTTGAGGTCTATATCTGTATCTATTTCTATTTGCGTGTTTTGGGACATGACAGAGCATAGGTTTTGCACCGCATCAGCCAAGCCAAAATCATTAAGTACACTTGGCATCAGATTGTACGAAATGCGACGCACTTCTTGTTTGGCACTATCAACTAACTGAGCAGTTTGCTTAAGTTCAACTTCTGGCGCCTGCAAATATTCTTGCATTTTCAAATAATTGACCTGCATTTGTAAGGCAGTAAGGATTTGTCCTACCCCATCATGCAGTTCCATCGCTACTCTGCGTCTTTCGTCCTCTTGTCCTTGGATAATCGCCAGCGAACGTATCTTTTCTTGCTGTAACTGATTCTCCATCAAGAGTTTTTCATTTTCTTTTCTTTCTGTAATATCACGAGCGATATAACAAGCCCCCGTAACTTCATTGTCGTTAATGACAGGATTACATGAAAATTCCAACCACATTTCTCTCCCATGAGGAAGGTCTATTTTTCTCTCAATGACTAACTTTTTCCCCTTCATTACGTACTCGTGAATTTGTCGCCACTGCACCTTATACTCTTCGGGTAAAATCTCCATTGCATTTTTTCCATACTGAATTTTGATGCCAAAAGCACTTTTAATTTTTTCATACATCACCGTATTAAATGCCTTGAAAGTGTGGTCTTTATCTACATACCAGATTAAATCATCGGTATTCTCAATGATAGAAGTAAGGTTGGCTTGTTTTTCTTTGAGTTGTTCTTCTATGGCTCGCTTACTGGTAACATCCTCGGCAGTAACCAATACCCCCATGAGTTCTCCGTTAGTATCTCTGAGCGGAACTTTGGTAGTGTCTAACCAATATGTCTTACCATTTTTGCTGATAAGTGGTTCGGTAATGTGATACAAAGGTTTGTTTTCTTTTAATACCATTAAAGAACTTTGGTAGGACTGCTGGGCAAATTCTGCGGATACAGGCAAGTCATTATAACTTTTACCTATCAACTCCGATTGGTTCTGCTCACCCATGGCATTGACAAAATTCTTATTACAACCCATGATATTAAGGTTTTTATCTTGCAGAATAATCCACCCTGGTATATTGTCAAAAATAAGTTGCAAGGTCAGTTCCCACTTATGAGCTTGCTCTTGTACTTGCAAAAACTCTGTCATATTCTTATTGCAAAGTACAAAGCCAATAATCTCATTGTCAGTATTTAAAATCACTCTATAAAATGCCTGCACGGTAATTTCCTTACCAAAGCGTGTTTTTTGCTTGACTTGCCCTTTCCATTTCCCATTTCTTAGCAAGTCCCTGACCACTGTCTCAGGCGTATAATTGCCTAAGTAATGAGTCGCAAATAGTTTATCTATTTGCTTGCCAATGACTTCACTTTTTTCCCAACCATAAATATCTGCCGCTCCCTCATTCCAGTCCTGCACCTCCCAATTTTTGTCCAAATAAATAATAGCATCAGAAATATTTTGAAGCAAAATCTGTTGGTACTCTACCGTATTTTCTAACTCTTTGTTGATATTTTCTCCTTGTTTTCCTATCAAAAAATGTTCTTTCGCAGTTTTGAGTTCATTTTCCAATTTGATTTTCTCGGTCAAATCTTGAATAGTACCTACAAATCTGAATGATTGATTTTCAATATGATAAGTAGGTTTGGCATTGAACCTCACGTATTTGATTTCCTGCTCAGGCGTGAGAATGCGATAAGTCAGGTCTAAGTCTATTTTTTGGGCTACTGCCTTGTCTATTTCTCTGCGTACTCTCTCGAGGTCTTCTGGGTAAATACGCTCAAAGAAAATCTTAGAATGAGTAATTTTATTGTGCAAGGGGATTTCAAAAATATAAAAAGTCTGTTCCGACCAAGACATTTGATTATTAGAAAAATCAATATCTATGCTTCCAATTTTAGCATCTTCTTGGGTGATTTTCAACAGGTTCTGGCATTGGGTAATGATGTCTGCGGCTTTGATTCTCTCATTCACATTGAGAAAATACTGCACTTGGTAAGCTGTTCCATCATATTCCAACTCATTGGTTTTAAGGTCTGTATAAAGCAAACTTCCATTTTTACGAATAAAAAAAGCATCAAATAAGTGTTTGTATTTGCTGACTTGCTTTTTTAAGGGAAAGTCCGTTTCATTCATTTCTGCCAATTCCTTGCTCAGCATGACATAACACATTGCTCGGTTTTCTCCTAAAAAATCCTCTTGGCTGTAGCCCGTCCAATCACAAAAAGTTTGATTAACATAGCGAACCTTAGAAGGATTGGCTTGCTCTACGATAACTATACCAATAGGGCTTTGATAAAAAACCTTTTCAAAGCGTGCCTCACTTTCTTTGAGAATAAGCTCTAACCACTGACTATCAGAGGGTTGGAGGTCTTTGCTTTTGTCTATGAAATTAATGACTAATTGGAAAGGTGTACCTTTGGGCGAAAGCAATACTTGCGCATCTAACTGTACTAAGAGCCTTTCTTGCTCGGCGTTGAGGCATTTAAGATGTACCTTGCGACCATTTTCTGCATAGATGCTTTCTATAATAGTGTCTATGTCTTCTATGCTCTCCCATCGGATAGCTTCCTTCAAAGTTTTGCCTACATAGTGGGTACGATTGCCTCCAAAAAGTTTTAGGAAAGCATTGTTAGTATAAGTAATGCGTTGATTGCGGTCTATTGTCATCATAGGACAACAAGACATATTGAGCATGAGATTGGTATAGTACAAATTTTGCTCTGCCCTAAGTCGTCTGCTTCTTTCTTCGTCTAACTGCTGCTTGAGTGCAGTAAGTTCCTTACTATTAACCTCTTCCATAGTACATTTATTTTCCAAAATTCAATTTAGCAAGGATTTGTTAGATTTTGAAATTTTAGGTATGCAATTATTAAACTATGTATTTTTAGCTTATGCTACGGCTTTTAGATAATGTTTTGCGAAGGTTAGTATTTGTATTTAAAGAAGAATCGCTTACCTTGTTGTTCAACTAAAAACTTCAAGGAAATGAGAGCAAAATTCACT
>Ga0272446_1003008_pt1 | contig 21990 bp, 17 predicted proteins | sample YNPCB0061_FD_194587 | JGI IMG/M metagenome (GOLD analysis project Ga0272446, IMG submission 194587) | Hot spring microbial mat communities from Yellowstone National Park, WY, United States - YNP-CB-006-1 | ecosystem: Environmental > Aquatic > Thermal springs > Hot (42-90C) > Sediment | place... | reverse complement strand
CCTCGCGCTGTACCACCGCACCATCCCGCCGCAGCCGGCGTGCGAGGAGCTGAACCCGAAGCTCGAGCTCGAGCGCTCGCCCTTCCGCGTGCCGCGCCAGGCCGAGGCGTGGACGGTGAAGCCCGGCCAGAAGCGCCGCGCCGCGGTGTCCAGCTTCGGCTTCGGCGGCACCAACGCGCACGTGCTGGTGGAAGAGGCGCCCGAGGTGCCCGCGCCCGCCGAGCGCGAGGAGCTGTTCCTGTTGTCCGCGCCCACGCCGTCGCTGCTCGCGCAACACGCGAAGGAGCTCGCCGCGCGCGTCGACGCGCAGCAGCTCTCGCCCGCCGCGGTGGCGCGCACGCTGGCCAGCCGCGCCGGCTTCGACGCCCGCGTCGCCTTCGTGGCGAAGGGCCGCGCGCAGCTGGTGGCGAAGCTGAACGAGGTGGCCTCGGGCGCGCTTCAGCCCGCCACGCCGGTGCCCGAGGAGCAGCGCCGCGTGGCGTTCCTCTTCGCGGGGCAGGGCGCGCAGAAGGTGGGACTGTTGAAGGACCTCGTCGACCGCTTCCCGCAGGTGCGCGCGCGCCTCGAGGAGTACGACGCGGCCGCGAAGGCCGAAGCCGGCTGCAGCCTGCTCGATGCGTTGTACCCGCGCGGCAGCTACGACGCGGTGAAGGCGCAGGCGCACCTCACGCAGACGCACGTGTGCCAGCCGGCGATGGCGGCGCTGGGCATCGCGCTGGGCGAATTGCTCCGCGACGTCAACGTGGTGCCCGACGTGGTGCTGGGCCACTCGCTCGGCGAGTTCGCCGCCGCGTCGGTGGCGGGCATGCTGCCGGGCGCGGACGCGGTGAAGCTGGTGGCGCAGCGCGGGCAGTTCATGAACCGCCTGGGCCTCGAGGACCCGGGCGCGATGTTGGCGGTGATGGCCGCGCGGGCGTCCGTCGAGCCGCACCTCGCGAAGCTGGCCGATGTCGTCATCGCCAACGACAACCACCCGACGCAGGTGGTGCTGTCGGGCACGACGAAGGGCATCGAGGCGGCCGACGTCGCGCTCAAGGCCGCGGGCCTCAAGACGACGCGCCTCGACGTCTCGCACGCCTTCCACTCGCCGCTGATGAACGGCGTCAACGAGCAGATGCGCGTCGTCGTCACCGCGCTGCCGCTCCACGAGATGCAGTCCACCGTCGTCTCCTGCATCAGCGCGAAGCCGTACGCCTCGGTGGCCGAGGCGAAGGACGTGTGGACGAAGCACGCCACCTCGCCGGTCCGCTTCGTCGAGGCGCTACAGGCGTGCGCCGAGGCCGACGCGCTGCACTTCGTGCAGGTGGGCGCGGGCAACGCGCTGACCAGCTTCGCGCGCGGCGTGGTGAAGAAGGACGGCGCGACGTTCTCGACGCTGGCGCCGGCGGACGGCGGTGACGGGGGCGCGCAGTTCCTCGCCACGCTGGGCCAGCTGTGGGTGAAGGGCGTTCCGGTGAAGGCCGAGGCGCTGATGGCCGACGCGCCGATGGCCACGCTGCCGCCCACGCCGCTCGAGGTGCAGAAGTACTGGGCCATGGAGCGCACCACGCGCGCTCCGCACGCGCCGCTGGTGAAGGCCGGCGACGTGCCCGTCACGTTCTCGCAGTCGTCGTCGCAGTCGAAGGGACCGGTCGCCATGGACAGCCTCATCTCGCTCTTCCAGCAACAGATGGCGCTCCTGCAGAACCAGGCCGAGATTCTCAAGGCGCAGGCCGCGGCCATCCAGGCGTTGTCGAACGGCGCGGTACCCGCGCAGCTGACGCAGGCGTTGACGCAGGCGCCCGCCGCCGCGCCCGTCGCGCCGCCCGCGCCCGTCGTGGCGAAGCCGCCGAACTTCTCGAACCTCGTCGCCGCGAAGGAGGCGCCGCCCGCGCCTGTCGCCGCCGCTCCCGTGCCCGCCGCCGCCGCGCCCGCGAAGGAAGACGTGGGCCCCGTGGTGCGCCAGAAGGTCCTCGCCTCGGTGGCGCGCATCTCGGCCTTCCCGGCCTCGACGCTGAAGGACGCGCAGACGCTGGTGGGCGAATTGGGCTTCGACTCGCTGATGCTGGTGGAGCTCGACCAGGACGTGGGCAAGGCGTTCCCGCAGCTGGGCGGCCTGCCGCGCGAGCTGTTCAGCCGCACCACGACGGTGGGGCAGGTCATCGACCACGTGGTCAAGGCGCTCGACGCGGGCGTCTTCGAGGCGAAGTCCGAGGCGAAGGCGGTGGTGCCCGTCGACCGCTACGCGCCGAAGGCCGTGCCCGCGCCGCTGTTCGCGCTCTCGGAGTCGGTGCACGCGTTCCACAAGCCGCTGCTCCTCACCAAGGACGCGCTGGGCGTGGCGGACGCGCTGCAGGCGAAGCTGAAGGGCCACGGCATCGCGGCGGTGGTGGGCGGCGTGGACACGGCGGGCGACTTCGCGGGCGTCATTCACCTCGAGACGTTGACGGCGAAGGGCGACTACCGCGCGCCGGCGCGCACGCTGCTGGCGCTGTCGAAGCGGCTCACCGCGGAGAAGGCGGAGGCGTTCGTCACCGTGACGGGCCTCGGCGGCGACTTCGGGCTGTCGGGCGTGTCGCAGGACGTGCTGGGCCAGGTGGGCGCGCTGGGCTTCACCAAGGCGCTCGCGCAGGAGTGGCCCGACGCCATCGTGAAGGCGGTGGACGTCGACGTCGCGCTCGGCGCGCAGGCCATCGCGCAGCACCTGGTGGACGAGCTGCTCTCGTCGGACCGCTGCGCGGAGGTCGGCTTCACCGCCACGGGCCGCGTCGCCGTCTCCCTCTCTCCGTCGGGAGCGGGCCAGGGCGAGGAGAAGCTCACGAAGGACTCCGTCGTGCTCGTCACCGGCGGCGCGAAGGGCCTCGGCCTCACCTTCGCGAAGGCGCTGGCGAAGCAGTACGGCTGCACCATCGCGCTCGCGGGCCGCTCCGCGCCTTCGGAAGACATCGCGAAGGCGTCGGCGCAGGTAAAGTCCGCCGGCGCGAAGGTGTGCACGTACCACGTGCTGGACACGCGCGACGCGGGCAGCGTGAAGGCGGGCGTGGCGGCGGTGAAGGCGGCGCACGGGCGCGTCGACGCCATCATCCACGCGGCGGGCATCCTCCAAGACGCGCTGGTCGGCTCGAAGGACGCGGCGCAGCTGGACGCGGTGCTGGACACCAAGGTGGGCGGCGCGCTGGCGCTGCTGGACGCGGCGGGCGAGTCGCTCTCGCTCTTCGTGGGCGTGGGCAGCTGGGCGGGACGTTTCGGCAACGCGGCGCAGACGGACTACTCGGCGGCGAACGAGATGCTCGCGCGCGTCACCGCGGCGAAGAAGCCCTTCCGCGCGGTCACCATCGACTTCCCACCGTGGGAAGACTCCGAGATGGTGAAGCGCATCCCCGGCTTCAAGAAGGCGGAGCTGAAGGCCTCGGGCGTGACGTTCCTCGCCAACGACGAAGGCGTCGCGGCCTTCCTCGCGTGCGTGGCGAACGGCCGCGGCGAGGTCCTCGTGGGCCGCGCGGTGCCGGAGCGCGTCGTCACGCACACCACGTCCTTCCCCGTCTCCCGCCTCAACCACGTCTACCTGAACGACCACACCATGGCCGGCCAGCGCGTGCTGCCCTTCGCGGCGGCGCTCGACCACGTGGCGGCGGCGGCGCTCGAGTCGGCCGGCGCGGTGACGTCGCCCGGGCAGAAGCAGCCCTTCACGGTGACGGACTTCCGCCTGAAGCGCGCGGTGCTGGTGCCGGACACCACGTGGCTCGAGGTCGCCGTGTCGCAGCGCGTGCGCGACGGGCAGGGCGGGGCGCTCGAGGTGAAGCTGTCGCAAGGGCACGCGCTCTCGTACCAGGGCGTGGTGACGGTGGGCGCCGACGCCTCCAGCGCGCCGGCGGTGAAGTCGTTCCCCGCGACGCCGCTGCCCATGGCGCTCAAGGACTTCTACTCGGGCTTCACGTTCCACGGCCCGCGGCTGCAGGGCATCACGTCCATCGAGGCGGTCGGTGACGACGGCGTGGTGGGCTGGGTGAAGGGCTGCCGGCCCTCCGACTGGGTGAAGGAGCCCCTGCGCGGCGAGTGGACCGTCGACCCGCTCATCATCGACGCCAGCTTCCAGTTGGCCGGCTACTGGGCGTGGGTGAAGCACCAGCGCGCGGGCTTCCCGGTGGCGCTCGGCCGCTTCGTGCAGCTCGCGCCCTTCGGCCAGGGCCCGGTGAAGTGCACCGTCACCTTCGAGGCGTCCTCCGACGACGTCTTCAAGGGCACGCTGGTGTGGCAGGACCAGGCCGGCCGCGTCGTCGCGTACATGACGGGCGCCGAGGCTGAGTTCAAGAAGCGCGACCCGCAGTTCCAGTCGCAGCCCGCGCCGAAGGCCAGCGCGCCCGTCGCCGCGCCGCCGCCGGAGACGAAGCCAATGAGCGCCGCGCCCATCGCCGCGCCCGTGGCCGCCGACGCGGAGGTGCCCGCTGCGACCGTCACCATCGACGAGTCCGCCTGGAACCCGGCCAGGTTCCCCGAGTACGAGGAGCTGCAGGAGCGCATCCAGATGGCAGAGGCCTTCGGGCTGAAGAACCCGTACTTCTCGGTGCACGAGGCCATCTGCGGCGACACCACGGTGGTGAACGGCAAGGAGATGATCAACTTCTCCTCGTACAACTACGTGGGCAACTCGGGCGACCCGGTCGTCTCGAAGGCCGCGCAGGACGCCATCACGAAGTACGGCACGTCGGTGTCGGCGAGCCGCGTGGCCTCGGGCGAGAAGCCGCTCACCCGCGAGCTCGAGAAGGCGCTGGCCGACTTCTTCGGCACGGAGGACTGCATCGTCCTGGTGTCGGGCCACGCGACCAACGTCACCGTCATCGGCCACGTGGTGGGCCCGGGCGACCTCATCGTCCACGACGCGCTGGCGCACGACTCCATCATCGGCGGCGCGAAGCTGTCGGGCGCGAAGCGGCGGCCGTTCCCGCACAACGACTGGGAAGCGCTCGACCGCATGCTGACCAACCTGCGCGGGCACTACCGGCGCGTCCTCATCTGCATCGAGGGCACCTACTCGATGGACGGCGACATCCCGGACCTGCCGAAGTTCATCGAGGTGAAGAAGAAGCACAAGGCGATGCTGCTGGTGGACGAGGCGCACTCCGCGGGCGTGCTGGGTGAGACGGGCCGCGGCGTGGGCGAGTACTTCCACGTGAACCGCGCCGACGTGGATATGTGGATGGGCACGTTGTCCAAGTCCTTCGCGTCGTGCGGCGGTTACATCGCCGGCAGCCACGCGCTGGTGGAGTACCTCAAGTACACCACGCCGGGCTTCGTGTACTCGGTGGGCATCAGCCCGCCGAACGCGGCGGCGGCGCTGGCGGCGACGAAGCAGATCCTCGCGCACCCCGAGCGCGTCGCGCAGTGCAAGGCCAACGCGAAGCGCTTCATCGAGCTCTTGAAGGAGCGCGGCATCAACACCGGCATGTCGAAGGACTCGGCGGTGGTGCCGGCCATCATCGGCAACTCGGTCCTGTGCCTGCAGCTGTCCGACGCGCTCAAGGACCGCGGCGTGAACGTGCAGCCGATTCTCTACCCGGCGGTGGAGGAGGACATGGCGCGCCTGCGCTTCTTCCTCTCGTCGCTGCACAAGGAAGAGCAGCTGCTGAAGACCGCCGACCTGGTGAAGAGCGAGCTCGACCGGCTGACCCGTGAGATGAACGGCGACGCCGTCGCCTGATGTCTTTGTAGAACCCCCGCACCGAAGCGAAAGACGACCGACATGACCTCGACGCGCGAAGAAGTGGAAATCGGCTACGACATCTCGAACGAGTTCTTCCGGCTCTGGCTGGACGAGCGCATGCACTACACGTCGGCGGTCTTCGACGACCAGCACACGACGCTCGAGCAGGCGCAGCGCAACAAGAGCCGGTGGCTGGCCGACTTCGCCGAGGTGAAGCCCGAGTCGCTGGTGATGGACATCGGCTGCGGCTGGGGCGCCAACCTCGAGTACCTGGTGCTGGAGCGCAAGGTGCAGCGGGCGCACGGGCTGACGCTGTCGCGCGCGCAGGCCGCGGAGATCATGGCCCGCAAGCTGCCGGGCGTGCAGATCTGGTGCGAGGACTACAAGGACTTCACGCCGACCGAGAAGTACGACGCGCTCATCTCCATCGAGATGATCGACCACCTCGTGTCGCCGGCGCAGCAGCAGGAGGGCCTCGCGATCCCGATTTACCGCGAGTACTTCAACAAGGTGGCGAAGTGGGTGAAGCCGGGCGCGTGCTTCGGCTTCCAGGCCATCCTCCGCGACCGCGTGCCGCGCAACCGCAAGGACCTCGAGGATCTCAAGTTCACCGCCGACGTCATCTTCCCCGGCGGCCTGAACCCGCGCCTCGAGGAGCTCGTCGCCGCGGCCGGCCAGTCGTGGGAGATCATCCAGCTCAACACGCGCCGCCTCGACTACGGCAAGACGACGGCCGAGTGGCTGCGCCGCATGCGCCTCAACAAGGACAAGATCATGGCGTCCGGCTGGGGCACGAAGGTGATGGCGAACGGCGAGACGGTGTGGACGAATTACGAGCGATACCTGTCCACGTGCGTGAAGGCGTTCGCGAACCACTGGTCGAGCGACGTGCAGATGAAGCTGCGCCTCAAGGACTGAATCCGCACGACCTGCGGAGGGGGCAGGACAGCCAGGGTGGACTCGGCTTCGGCGGAGGCGCATGGTGCGCCGCACGAGGGAGGCACTCCATGTTCGCCGTCACCGCCGCGCAGGGCCGCACCGGCGCCGCCACCGCCGACGCCCTGCTTCGCCTCGGCGAGAAGGTGCGCGTCTTGGTCCGCACCGAGGCGCAGGCCGAGCGCTGGCAGAAGCGCCACGCCGAGACGGTGGTGCTCGACCTCGCCGACACGCCCGCGCTGACGAAGGCCTTCACCGGCGTCGCGGGCGCGTACCTCGTCGTGCCGCCCAACCCCAAGGCCGCCGACGTCGTCGCCGATCGCGTCGCCTTCTTCGAGCGCGTCGTCGCGGCGGTGAGGGCGGCGAAGCTGCAGCGCGCGGTGCTCCTCTCGTGCATCGGCGCGCAGCACCCGTCCGGCACCGGCGCTACCGTGGCGCTGCACCGCGCCGAGGCGCTGCTGAAGGACGCCACGCCCGTCGTCACGCACCTGCGGGCCGCGACCTTCCTCGAGAACTGGGCCAGCCAGCTGCTGCCCGCGCTCGACTCGGGAGAGCTGAAGAGCCACGTGCCTGCGCACACGAAGTTCCTCCAGGTGGGTGCGCACGACGTGGGCGAGGCCGCCGCGCGCGCGCTGCTCGACGTACACAAGGGCGTGAAGGTCGTGGAGCTCGCCGGCAGGGAGCCGTGGAGCGCCGACGACGTGGCGGTCGCCTTCGCCGGCCTGTTAGGGCGCCCCGTGAAGGCCGTCACCGCGCCGCCCGAAGACGCCGCCGCCGCCCTACGCGCCGACGGCGCCTCGGAGTCCGCCGTCGCGCTCGCCGTCGAGTGGTTCCACGCCCACGCGCGTGGGCATATCAGCTTCGCGCACCCGCACGGCTACGTCCGCGGCACGACGGCGCTGTACGACGCGCTCAAGCCGCTCATGGATTGATCCACCGGATGCTTCGGCGCGCGCTTCTCGCGTACACTCGCCTGACGCATGCCGAGCCGTCCGCGAAGTGACAGCGCGCGCAGCCGCCTCCTCGTGCTCCTCGGCGCGTGGGTGCTGTCGTCGTGCGAGTGCAGCCCGCTGCACGTCGACCAGAAGCGCTTCGCCTGCGTCGCCGACGAAGACTGCATCGCCGGCTTCGTCTGCCGCGACGTCGGCGCGGGCCGCGAGTGCGTGTCACTCGACGCGGGCGGCGGGGCAGGCGGCGGCGGTGGCGCAGATGGCGGCGCGGGCGGCGGGGCAGGCGGTGGCGGTGACGCCGATGGTGGCGCGGGTGGCGGGGCAGGCGGTGGCGGTGACGCCGACGGCGGCGCGGGCGGCGGGGCGGGCGGTGGCGGTGACGCCGATGGCGGCGCGGGCGGCGGAGGTGGCTCCGTCGGCGGCGGTGCGGGTGGTGGCGCCGGCGGTGGCTCGGGTGGCGGCGTCGGTGGCGGGGGCACCGTCGTCGGAGGTGGAGCAGGCGGGGGCGGTGGCTTCGGCGGCGGCATCGTCGGTGGAGGCGCGGGAGGCGGCGGAGGACTGTTCGACGGTGGCATCGGAGGCGGCACCGGCGGCGGGCCCACGGCGCTCGGCTTTCTCACGCCCGCCCGGACGGTACAGGACGGCGTGTGCTCGCCGGCCGTCACCGTCGTCCTCCTCGACGCGCTGAGCCAGGTCGTCCCGACGACGACGAGCCGCGCGGTGACGCTCGTCTCCCAGCCGTCGGGGCTCGTCTTCTACTCGAGCGCGGCGTGCACCGGCGGGACCATCTCGTCGGTGACGATTCCCGCGGGCGCCAGCCAGGCGACGCTGTACTTCCGCGGCAGTGCCGAGGGCGCGTACAACCTCATCGTCGCGGCGACCGGCCTCACGCCGGCGACGCAGCTCGAGACCATCTACTCGCTGCCCGACTCGCTCGTCTTCTTCCCCGACCTGCCCGCCACGACGCGCGGCGGAACGTGCCTCGCCGCGACGCTGGAGGCGCGCCGCGGAGGGACCGCGAAGCCGGTGCAAGCCGACACGCCCATCGCGCTCGCCGCCACGCCGGCGACGGGCACGCTCTTCTACACGAGCACCTCCTGCAGCGGCGCGCCGACCAGCTCCGTCACGTTGCGCGCTGGGACCAGCTCCGTGGCCTTCGGCGTGAAGCCCCTCACCGGCGGCACCAACACCATCACCGCCGGGACGTTCTTTGGTTCGGCGATGGGCTCCATCGTCACCTCGCCCATCGTGCAGCGCGGCACGTGCACCTTCGGCGGCACCACCGGCACCTGCCAGGTGCTGCCGCCGCAGCAGAACACCGCCCAGACGCTCCTGTTCACCCAGGCCGCCGCCGGGCCGCAGACGTTCGGCGCCGTCATGGTCCGCTGCCGCCTGAAAGACGTCGGCACCATCGAGTGCCGGCGCAGCAGTTCCCCATCCCAGACGACGCTGCAGTGGCAGACCGTCGAGGTACCCCAGGGCCTCCGCGTGCAGACCGGCTGGGTCAACGCCTGCACCGGCAGCTACCCGCTCCCGACGGCGGTCGATCCCGCCAAGTCCTTCGTCCTCAAGGCCATCGAGCCCAGCACCGCGGGGAACTACGACGACGGCGACACGCTCGCGGCGCGGCTGAGCCCGACGGGCACGCAGGTGGTCGTCTCGGGGCCGGTGAACAACTGCGCCGGCTTCGCGGTGCAGGTCGCCGAGTGGGACGGCGTCTCGGTCAGCCGCGTCCTCCCCGACGCGGGCATCCCCGCCGGGCAGGCGCTCGCCAACGTCAACCTGCCCACCGCGAGCGCCTCCAGCTTCGTGCTGGTCCAGGGGCAGACGTACTTCAACGGCGCAGCTCCCTCGTGCAACTTCGGCGTGCGTGGCGCGCTGCCCAGCACGGCCACGGCCGAGGTGAGCCGCAGCAGCGTCATGGGCTGCACCGACAACTCGATGGAGATTGTCGTGGTGGAGCGCGTCGACCTCGGCGCCCTGGGCCGCGTGCAGGAGCGCACCATCACCATCGCCAACAACACCTTCTCGGCGTCGGCGCCCATCGACGCGGTGGACACCACGCGGACCGTCGTCTTCGCCAGCGGCCAGCAGGTGGGCGGTCAGGGCACCGGCGCCAATGACTCGGCCTCCTCCTTCCCGCAGGACTTCTCGGCGATCGTGCAGCTCCAGTCCCCCACCACTGTCGCCGTGGCGCGCGGCAGCTCGGTCGGCAACCTGACGCTGACCGTCTACGTCGTCGAGTTGACGCCCTGACGGCGCTGGCGTGCGCGCGCCGCGCTTTTGACGTAAGTCGTCTCCCTGAGTCGGCGTTCTCACCGTTCTCTGGAGGCGCACATGCTCTCGCTCACGCTCGCCCTGGCGCTGTCGGCCGCCCCCGCGCAGCTCACCATCGAGGTGAAGCCCGAAGGCTGCGTGGTGAAGGTCGACGGCAAGAAGGCCGGCACCGGCGCCAAGCCCTTCACCGTGAAGCTGAAGGCCGGGAAGCACACCATTCGCGTCGAGTACAAGGGCGACGCCACCACCGAAGAGGTCGCAGTGAAGGCCGGCGAGAAGAAGACGTGGAAGTGGGAGTTCACCGGCCACGGGGGCGAGGCGCCCAGCGGTGAGTCCGCGGCGCCGGCCGAAGGCGACTCTGCCACGCCCTGAACGGCCGGGCCCCGTCGCGAGCCCTGGGGCCCTGCGCTAGCCTTCCAGGGCAGCGATGCCGAAGGACCCGAAGGACGACGACCCGAACAACCCGCCCCTCGCGGTGGCGGACCTGTTCCCCTTCGACGAGCTGTCGACGGGCGAGACGTCGTCGCTGCTCAAGCGCGCGAAGCTGGTGACGGGCTTCCCCGACGAGCCGAAGCCCGAGGTCGACCCGTCTCTCAAGCCCACCACCGGCCGCTTCCTCGCGCTCAAGGCCGCCGCCACCGGCAGCACGCCCGCGCACAAGCCGTCCACCGGCACCCAGCCGGCGTACAAGCCCGGCACCGGCGCGCAGCCGGCGTACAAGCCCGGCACCGGCGCGCAGCCGGCGTATAAGCCCGGCACCGGCGCCCACGCCGCGCTCGACCCCAACCAGCTGCAGAGGGAAATCCGCCAGCGGGCGCTGCACGACCCGTCGGTGGCGCCGCCGCCCGGCTCGAAGCCTGCGCGCCCGGTGAAGCCGCCGCTCGCCGCCGAAGACACCTTCGTCAAGAGGAAGATCCGCCAGGCCGAGAACAACCTGCCGGACTGGGACTTCGACGACGACGACGAAGGCGGGTGAGGCGAGGACGTGGGCGTGCCGACGCGAGGACCGGGGCTCGAGCTGCCGCCGGGCGAGGTGCGCGAGGTGCTGGGCGCCTTCGTGCTCGCCGAGGCCCGCCAGCCGGGCGAGGTGGCGGTGGCGCTGGGGCCCCAGGAGCGCAAGCTGCTCGACGACATGCCCTGGCCCCTGCGGCGCGCCGAGTGGCTCGCCGGCCGCCGCGTCGCCAAGCGGCTGCTGGCCGCCGCGCTGTCCCTGGACGAAGGGCGCGTCGAGGTGCTCCCGCTGGACTCCGGCGCCCCGCGCGTCTGGGTGGACGGCGCTCCGCGCGCCGACGTGGTGCTGAACTTGAGCCACACCCGCGGCTGGGCGGTCGCCGCGGTGGCGCACGCCCCGGTGGGCGTGGACGCCTGCGACGACGCCGACGGCCCGCGCCTCGAGCGCATCGGGCGGCGCGTCTTCTCGCCCGGCGAGGCTGAGGGCTGCGGCGCGCATGACTCCGCGCAGCGCCAGGCCGCGGTGTGGGCGCTCAAGGAAGCGGGCCTCAAGCTGCGCATCGGCGGCATCTTCGACCCCGGCGCCCGCAGCGTGCGCGTCGAGTCGCTCGAGCCCCCCCGCGTCGCCGACCCCTCGATGCGTGTCGCGCTGCTGCGCCTGCCGTCGGCCGCCGTCGCCGTCGCCCGCGAGGCGTAGCTCAATACGCCGCTGTGCCCTCCGTGCGGACGTGGTACCCCGGCCTCGCCGGCCGCATTTTTCAGTGGCGGTCGACGGTGTCGATGTTTAGACAGCGTCTACATCCGTCTCCTGGAGGTAGTGCATGCGTACCGTGTTGACCGCCGCGCTCGTCGTCTCGTCGGTCGCCCTGGCCGCCCCGTCGCTGGAGGAGCAGGCGAAGGCGCTCTTCAAGCCGCTGCCGAAGACGTTCGAGTCGAAGGACAACCCCATCACGAAGGAGAAGGTCGAGCTCGGCCGGCTGCTCTACTTCGACGTTCGCCTGTCGAAGAACCACGACGTCAGCTGCAACAGCTGCCACGACCTCGCGAAGTACGGCGTCGACGGCGAGCCCACGTCCACCGGCCACAAGAAGCAGAAGGGCGGCCGCAACGCGCCCACCGTGTACAACGCCGGCAACCACCTGGCGCAGTTCTGGGACGGCCGCGCCGCCACGCTCGAAGACCAGGCCAAGGGCCCGGTGCTGAACCCCATCGAGATGGCGATGAAGGACGAGGCGTCGGTGGTGGCGGTGCTGGAGTCCATTCCCGGCTACCTGCCCCTCTTCAAGAAGGTCTTCCCCGGGCAGGACAAGCCCATCACCTACGACAACATGGCGAAGGCCATCGGCGCCTTCGAGCGCACGCTGGCCACCCCGTCGAAGCTGGACAAGTTCCTCGAGGGCGACGCGAAGGCGCTGTCCGACGCCGAGAAGGCCGGCCTCGCGAAGTTCATGGAGGTGGGCTGCACCGCCTGCCACATGGGCGAGGGCGTGGGCGGTGGCATGTACCAGAAGCTGGGCCTCGTGAAGGCGGTGCCGGGCCTCAAGGACAACGGCCGCTTCGACGTCACCAGGAAGGACGCGGACAAGTTCTTCTTCAAGGTGCCCAGCCTGCGGAACATCGAGAAGACGGCGCCGTACCTGCACGACGGCAGCCTGAAGACGCTGGAGGAGACCGTGGCTTTCATGGGCACCTACCAGCTGGGCAAGGAGCTCAAGAAGGAGGAGGTCGACTCCATCGTCACCTTCCTCAAGGCGCTCACCGGCCCGCTGCCGAAGGACGTGAAGGCGCCCAAGGCGCTGCCCTCGGGGAAGGCGACGCCCAGGCCGGACCCGTCGTAAACGTCAGCCTCAGGGGGTGACTGCCGCGGCGCGGCGGGGCGAGCCCATCGCTCCGGCCGCGCTTCGTCTGTCAGGGGCACACGGCGGCGCAGCGCAGGTCGCGGCAGGCCAGCGCGGCCACGCTACCGTTGGGGCACAGCACCGTCGCGCGCACCGCCTCCGCGCAGTCCACGTCCACCGCGCAGTGCCCCAGCTTCGTGCACAGGCCCACGCCCGCGTCGGCGCCGCGGCAGTACTGGTTGCCCAGGCAGTCGAAGGCGTTCGCGCGGCAACTCGTCTGCTCGCCGGACAGGCACTCGCCGGCGTACAGCACCTGCGTACCGGCGGCCGTGGCCAGGCAGGCGTTGTCGTACGTGGCGCCGTTGAAGCCGCACACGGGCGAGCGGGTGCTCGGGCACGCGTCGCAGGCGCCACACACCGGCGCGCGCTGGCAGCCCGTGTCGGGGTCGACGCCTCCGGGCAGGCTGCACTGGCCCGCGTCACACACGGCCTGCGGCGGCACCGCGCACGTCTCGCAGCACCCGCGCTCGCACGTCCAGCCCAGGCCGCAGTTGCGCGAGGTGCTGCAGGAGCTCTGGCCCGAGCCGCACACGCGGCACTCGTCGTCGCGCGCGTCCGTCTTGCCGTCGCAGTCCTCGTCGAGGCCGGTGGCGCACACCTCTCGCGCGCCCGGGTGAATCCACGCGCGCGCGTCGTCGCAGTCGCCCTTCTGCTTCCCCGGGCAGGACGCCGCGGCGTCGTCGGTAGGGACGAAGCCGTCGCCGTCGACGTCGCGGCAGGGGTCGAGGTCGCACCACCCGGGCGGACACGGGCACTCGGTGCACAGCACCTTCCCGCTGCACACCATGTTGGCCGGGCACTGCGCGTCGACGCGGCAGCCGGGCACGCACGTCTTGTCGCCCAGCACGCAGCCTTCGCACACCATGCCCGCGGGGCATTGCTCGTCTGCGACGCACGACGTCGGCAGGGAGTCGGTGCCCGCGTCGACGTCGTGCTGCTGCGCGGGCAGCGCCCCGGAGCAGCCGCTCCAGGCCGCCACCGCCAGAAGTCCCAGCGCTCGTCGCATCGCGGCCGGTGGCCTCAGCACGCCCCATGCCGTGCGCGCGCTCGTCGTGTCGCAGGCTTGCGCACCCGGGAGGCTCGATTTTCTGAGACGACGTCAGATGACCGGGGCGTCGGGCTCCCAGCGCGGTGGTTTCCACGCGCCCTGCGGCGCGCCGAACAGCTCGTCCGCGTCCACCAGCAGCTTCTCGAAGGGCGCGCGGTCGAAGCGGATGCGCGACAGCGCCGGCGGCTGCGCCTTGCCGCGATCCTCCACCGCGACGAGGTTGGTGTGCCCGCGCACCGCCAGCTTGCCCGTGGACAGGTTGTCGACGCGGTAGTGGAAGTCGCACGCCACGCGCCCCAGCTTGGTGAGGGCCACGCGAATCGACAGCTGGTCCTCGTAGCCCAGGAAGCTGTCGAAGCGCACGTTGAGCTGCCGCACCGCCAGCAGCCAGCCCTTCTGGTACAGGTCCACTGCGGGCACGCCGAAGCGGCGGAAGAAGGCCTCGCGCGCCTGCTCGAACCACACCACGACGCTGCGGTGGTGCGCGAAGCCCAGCGCGTCCGTCTCCGAGAAGGTGACGCGGTGCTCTACGTGCGCGGTGACGTCGTCCCAGCGAGACATGCGCCTCACGTAGAGGAAAACTCCGCGGAAAGGAAACGCCATGTCCAAGGCCTTCACCGACGAGGAGTCGCAGGACGCCGCCGTGCGGGGCCGCGCCGTCACCGTCGCGCCGCGTGGGCAGAAGCGTCCCATTACGCCGCGCGGCCACCGCGCGCTCGCCGACGAGCTGGAGCGCCTCGCCTCCGTCGAGCGCCCGCGCGTCCTCGCCCTGGCCGGCGAGGTGGCGGGCGAGGCGCAGCGGCAGCAGCTCGAGCACCGCGTGGCGCTCCTCTCGGCGACGCTGCAGAGCGTGTACGTGGTGACGCCCACGCCCGCTGACGGCGAGGTGCGCTTCGGCAGCGTGGTGACGCTCGCGTGGGACGATGGCCGCACCCAGGTGGTGGAGCTCGTGGGCCCCGACGAGGCGGACTCGAAGCTGGGGCGCGTGTCGGTGGAGTCGCCGCTGGCGCGCACGCTGCTGGGCCAGAAGGCGGGGGACGTGGTGGAGGTGGAGCGCCCCCGCGGCCTCGCCAGCGCCAGGTTGGTGGCCGTGGCTTGAGGTGGACGCTAGGCTTGGCGCCCACGATGTCGTCGTCGAAGCGCAGCCGCACCTCCTCGGAGTCGGGCGCCTTGTTGCCCCTCCTCACGCCTCGGTTGCCGCAGGTGGCCGACCGCCGGGGCAGCTCGGGCGAGTCCACCTCGCAGCTGTTCGAGCGCATCCGCCAGGGCGAGAAGGAGCGCCGCAGCTTCCGCGAGCGCCGCGCCACGCCCCGCGTCGCCGTGGGCATCACCCTCGAGACGGAAGACTCCGGCACCCGGGTGATGGCGCAGACCTACGACCTGTCCACCTTCGGCCTGTCGATTCGCGCCGGCCAGACGCCGCCGAAGGGGCGCATCGTCAAGCTGCGCCTGTTCCTGCCCGACGACTTGAAGGCTCCCCTGGAGCTGACCGCCGAGGTGCTGGGCCCCTTCGACGCCGAGGGCGGCGTGCGCATGAAGTTCCTCAAGCCGAACATCGACGCGGTCAAGCGCATCCACCGGCTGGTGTCGTGAGGCCACCGCCGCCGCTGTTTTTCGCTACATTGCTGGGCCATGAGTGACTCGGGCCTCGAGCGCCGGAGGGCGACGCGCGCCAACGTCGTCATCACCGTGGAAGTGCGGGACGAGCGCGGCTTCTCGCTGCACTCCACGCGCGACATCTCCTCGGGTGGCGTCTTCTTCGACCGCGCGATTCCCCACCCGGTGGGCGAGCGCGTCGAGCTGTCCTTCTCGCTGCCGGGCGACGAGAAGCCCATTCGCTGCCGGGGCGAGGTGGTGAACGTGCCCGACAAGAAGGGCTACGGTATGGGCGTGCGCTTCCTGGACCTCTCGGGGCCCGACGCCGTGCGCCTCGACGCCTTCGCGAAGCTGATGACGGAGGGCGAGTGAGCCGCGCCGCGCTGGCTGCGGTGACGTTGCTCCTCGCCGGCTGCGTGGTGGAGGAGCGCGCCTCGCGCGTGCGGGGCGCCGCCGGCTTCCTGGAGAACGTGCCCGAGTACCCCGCGCCCGAGGTGGACCGCTGCGCGAAGTTCAAGAAGGGCGGCGGGCCGGCCAGCGCCTGCGAGGAGGCGCGGTACCTGGGCGAGAACTACGTGCGCCGGCTGTCGACCGGCGACGAGGTGTGCCTGGAAGGCGGCTTCGGCGACACGCCCGGGCGGGCGTGCCTGGCCCGCGGCAGCGTGGTGGACACGGCCACCAACCGCATCTGCATCGAGGTGCGCGAGGCGCGGCCCGACTCGCGGTGGTTCAAGAAGGAGCAGAACCAGTTCTGGTTCCAGGAGGGGGCCCTCGTGGACCTCTACCTCGCGGACCACGGATACTAGGGGCCATGGGCTTCTTCGATCCGCTGCTCGAGCAAGTGAAGGCCGCGCGCCGCCTGTCGCCCCGCAACCTGCGCAAGCTGGCCAACGAGAAGCTCTCGGACCTCGTGGAGAAGGAGGCGGTGCGCGCCCGCGCCCGGGTGGACGAGCTGCAGCAGCGCTACCCGTCGGCGGGCCCGCGCGAGCTGTCGCAGCGCCTCGTCGACCAGAAGAAGCAGCTGGCGTCGATGGTGGGCGGCGTCACCGGCGTCTTCGGCGCCGTCACCGTGCCGCTCGACCTGGTGGGCATGGTGTACCTGCAGCTGTCGCTCCTCACCGAGGTGGCCACCGTCTTCAAGGTGAGCCTCAAGTCCGAGCGCGAGCGGCAGGAGCTGCTGGACCTGTTCGGCTACTCCAACGGCATCGGCCCGGTGCAGCGCTCGAGCCCCAAGGTGGTGGGCAGCCTGGCGGCGCTGCTGCTCGCGCGCGGGGGCCTCAAGACGCTGTCGCGCGCGATGCCGCTGGTGGCCGCGCCCATCAGCGCGTACCTCAACAACCAGCACATCCAGCAGGTGGGCGAAGCGGCCATGCGCCACTACGACGGCTGGGTGCACGCGCACGAGAAGCAGAAGAAGGCCTCGGGCGGCTGACGCGCCCGTCAGCGCGGCCTCGCCGGCGCGGCGCGATGCACCGGGGCCGGCGGTGGCGGCAGCGGCGCGGCCTGCACCAGCCCGGACACCACGGCGGACACGAAGCCCCACAGCGGGTCGAGGCAGGCCTGGGCCTCGACGCTCACGGTCGCGGGGGGCGCCACCGGCGGCGGCGACGGCGCCACCGTCTCCGTGGTGGTGCGGACCGCCACCCGCTGCAGGCAGGACGGCAGCACCCAGCCCTCGACTTCAGACGAGACGGCCGCGCTCGTGGGCCACGGCTCGACCCAGGCCGCGTCGACGGTGGCGTTCGACGCCGCGCAGGCGAGGCCGCCGGGGCACGTCGCGGGGGCCTGCACGCGCGCCTCCGTCTCGCCCGAAGACCACGCGCCGCCCGCCGAGCCGACCGCGACCTCCGCCGCGACCGCGCCGCTGCGCACCTCGACGTCGATGGCCTGGCTCGTCGCGAGGGCACCGCCGACGTCGACCGACGCGCCGGCTCCGCCGAGGTCGAGCGCTGCGTTCGCCGCGAGGCCACAGCCGCCGCCCTGCGCGCGGGAGCTGCCCACGTCGACGGACCGACTCGTCACGACCGCACCGCCGAGGTCGAGCGCCGCGCCCGCCGCGACGGAGCCGCCGATGGTCGACTGGCCGCCGCCGCGCGCCTCGCTGGTCGCGATGACCGCGCGCCACGCGTCCCCAGGCCAGGGCAGCCATGCGGCCCCGGTCGCCAGCGCCGAGACACCTCCACCGGAGCCTCCACCCGCGGCGACGACGGGCCCCGGAAGCGAGGGCGCGACGCAGGACGCGACGGAGGGGCTGGCGACTGGTCCGGGCCACGACGGGCCGCCACAGCTGCCGCCGCACGCGGCGCCCGGCTCGACGCTGCAGCTCGCGCCCTCCGAGATGGTCGCCGCGACGGCGCCGCCGCCCGCGACCCCGGTGACGACGTGGTTGTTCACGGCGCCGCCCGCGCCCTCGCCTTCGTCGTCCACCATCGCCACCGCGTCCACCGAGGCCTCCGCCTTCGCCTCCAGGCGGGCCTCGCGGCGGCGCTCCCACTCGGCGTAGTGCTGCGCGCGGAGCGCCACTGCCACGCGCGTGCGCTCGGCCAGCGTCGCGCGCGCGGCCTCGCGGCGCGCCTCCCAGGCCGCCCAGTGCGCCCGCCGCGCGTCGTCGGCCCGCTGCGCCTCGGCCGCGCGCCGCGCCAGCAACTCCGGGCCGGCGCGGCGCTCGAGCTCCGCCACCCACGCTGCCTCGGAGATGCTGGGCTCGAGCTTGCCTTGCTCGACGGTGAAGGTGACGCCGTCGCAGCGCCCCGTCGCGCTCGAGAGCCCGAGGATGGACAGCTCCAGCGGCGCGCCCGCGGCCAGCGCGCTCGCGACCTCCACGTCTTCGTTGGGCCACGCAGCGTCCACCACCACCGCCTGCTGCGCGCTCGTCACCAGCGGCGTCGGCACGTCGGTCCACGCGGCCCAGCTCAACGCGGGTGCGCCCTCGGGCGTCGGCTGCACCATCGCCCACGCCGCGGTGCTGAAGCGGAGCGCTGCGCCAGGGCGGCGGTCGACGAACAGCCGCGCCTCGCCGCTCACCTCGTCCGGCGCGCTCACCGTCACCTTGAGGTACTCGCCCCAGCGCGCGCCCAGCGCCGCCCGCCGGAAGGCCACGGGGCCGCACGCCGTGTCCGGGCGCAGCACCGCCAACCGGGTCCGCCGCGTCACCAGGTGCGCGTCGGGGAAGGTGGCGCAACCGCCGAGGACCACGAGGAGTGCCAGCGTGTGCAAGCGCATGGCGCGCTCGACGGGCAGGACGGTGGGGAAATTCAAGCGTTTGGGGCTAGGCTTCGAGGCCTATGCCGAAGGAGTCGACGTACGTGGGCGGACCTCCCGGAGATGACGACGTGGAACGGCCCCGCGCGTCGGGCCCCCGCCCCGTCACCACGGCCATCCCCACCCGCCGCGGCACGGGGCAGATGTCGTCGGGCTTCGGCGGTGCGCCCAACCGCACGCCCATGCCGCCGCAGCCGCCCGCGCACCCGGATCCGACGCCGCCCGCGCCGCCGCCCCCTGGCGCCATGGCGCCGCCTCCGCCACCGTCGCGCGCGCCGCAGTCGAGCGGCAAGACCTCGGCCCGCCCGGCGCTGTCACGGCCTGCGCAGCCCCGCTTCTTCCCGCCGCAGCCGCGCTCGCTGGCCGAGACGGGCCTGTCCACGACGATGGGCGAGGAGCTGGTGCTGAAGGCGCTGTTCTTCGCGGGGGAGCTGCGCGGCGCCGACATCTCCCAGCGCATCAAGCTGCCGCAGCTCATCGTCGACGAGCTGATTGAAGGCCTGCGCAAGCAGAAGTTCATCGACCTGAAGGGCGGCGCCGGCCTGGGCGTGGGCAAGTCGACGATGATCTACACGCTCACCACCTACGCCACCGACGTGCTGCGGCAGATCCTCGACCGCAACCGCTACAACGGGCCCGCGCCGGTGCGCATGGAGGACTACTTCGAAGCCGTCGCCGCCCAGACGGTGCGCGGCATGCGCATCACCAAGGCGAAGCTGCAGCAGAACTTCGGCGACCTGGTGGTGAAGGACCACGTCTTCGACAGCCTGGGGCCCGCGATGAACTCGGGCCGCGCGATGTTCTTCTACGGGCCGCCCGGCAACGGCAAGACGGCGCTCTGCCAGTCGCTGGTGCGCTGCTACGACGGCGACATCTGGGTGCCGCACGCGCTGCTGGTCGACGACTTCATCATCCGCGTCTTCGACCACACGCTGCACGAGGTGGTGCCCGACGACCCGAACGCGCCAGCGGCCGACGCCCGCTGGGTGCGCGTGAAGCGGCCGCTGGTGGTGGTGGGCGGCGAGCTGACGCTCCAGACGCTCGACCTCATCTACTCGCCCGACGTGAAGTTCTACGAGGCGCCGTTCCAGCTCAAGGCGATGAACGGCATGCTGCTCATCGACGACTTCGGCCGCCAGAAGGTCGAGCCGAAGGACCTGCTCAACCGGTGGATTGTCCCGCTGGAGAACGACGTCGACTACCTCACGCTGCACACGGGCAAGAAGCTGCAGGTGCCCTTCGACGTCTTCGTGGCCTTCTCCACCAACCTCGACCCGGCCGACCTGGTCGACGACGCCTTCCTGCGCCGCGTCCGCTACAAGCTGGCCGTCGCGCCGCCCGACGAGCCGCAGTTCCACGCCATCTGGGAGGCGGTGTGCCGGAAGATGAACGTCGCGTACGACGCCGAGGCCATCGCCTGGCTCATCGAGGCCCACTACAAGCCGTACAACCGGCAGTTCGCCGCCTGCCAGCCGCGCGACCTGCTGGGGCAGGTCATCGACATAGCGCACTACCGGGGCGAGACGCCGCAGCTGTCGGGCGAGCTGCTGGACGCCGCGGCGAAGAACTACTTCGTGCGCTTCACCAAGAGGTGACGGGCCGCCGCTAAACGCTGCGCCGGGCGGCGATTTCTGAGTAGATCGACCCCTGCATGGCCGGCTCGGCGCTCCCGGAGGCACAGGACCTGCTGAAGCTCCTCCAGCGCGCCGCGGAGGAGCTGAAGGCCTCGCAGGCCCAGACGTCCGCTGCCGAGGCCAGGGCCCGCCAGCTCGAAGCCGACCTGACGCGCGCGCGCGCAGAGCTGGCCACCGAGAAGGAGCGCGTCAGCGAGCTCAAGGCGAAGCTGAACGACTCGGGCACCAGCACCATGCCGCCGTTGCCGGCGAAGGACGGCACGGTGCGCGGGGCCATCCCCACCAAGACGGTGCCGCTGGCGAAGTCGCCGCTGGCGCGCGACGACAAGACCAACGTCTCCAGCGACGCCGAGCAGCTCGAGACGCGGGTGAAGACGCTCGAGGCGGAAATCCAGTCCATCGAGGACGACCGCAAGGCCCTCAAGGACCGGGTGAAGGAGCTCGAGGGCCTGTTGACCGCCGCGCGCGACGAACTGGTGCAGCTGACCGACGAGACGAGCAAGCAGACCGAGCTGGGCAAGCGCCTGTCCGAGACGGAGCACGAGCTGGCCTCCGCGCGCGAGCAGCTGCTGATGGAGCAGGCCCGCGGGGCCGACATGATGACGCGGCTCCACGCGTGGGAAGCGCGCGCCAACGAGCTCGAGGCGGCGCTGGGCGACGGCGTCGCCACCCGCAAGCAGGCCGACGAGCTGATCGCGCAGAACGCCGAGCTCGACGCGCAGCTCACCGCGGCGAACGCGCGGGTGCAGGCGCTCGAGGGGCAGCTGTCGGCGCTGGAGGAAGGCGCCAGCAGCGAGCAGCAGCGGCTGATCGAGGCCACCTCGCGCGTCGCGCAGCTCGAGACGGAGCTGGCGGCGGTGAAGGCGCGGCGCGACGAGCTGAACGTCGAGCTGTCCCACGTGGAGAAGGCCCGCAACGACGCCCGCGCGCAGGTGGAGCGGCTGCAGCACGCCGCCGACGAGGTGCGCGCCGAAGAAGCGAAGCTGCGCGAGGCGCTCGAGAAGACGGCCCGCGAGGCGATGGACGCCGAGATGGCGCGGCGCGCCGAGGTGGAAGGCCAGCTGCAGAAAGAGAAAGAGAAGCACCAGGCCACCGCCCAGCGGCTGCTCGAGGCGCGGCAGCGCACGCGCGAGCTCGAGTCCCAGCTCGAGAAGATGACGGCCCGCGTCGCCACCCTCGACGCGCAGCTCGAGCAGAACCGCCGCGAGCACCTGCAGGCGCTGGACGCGCAGGCCCAGGCCGCCGCCGCTGCGTCCGCCGAGCTGGCCCAGCACGCGCGGCAGCTCGAGCAGCAGCTCGAGCACGCGACCAACGAGTGGCGGCACACCGACAAGCAATACGAGCAGCTGCACAAAGAGATGATCATCATCCTCGAGCAGCGCGACGAGGCGCGGGGCGAGCTCGAGGCGCTCAAGCAGCGCTTCGGCATTCGCAGCTGACCCGACGGAGGCGGGGGCCGATGGCGATCCGCAAGGTGGGAGACTGCCGGCTGCTCGGGCCGCTCGGGAAGGGCGGCATGGCCACCGTGTACCGCGGCCTGCACGAGGGCCTGCAGCGCGAGGTGGCCATCAAGGAACTCAGCCCCGAGGCGGCGAAGAGCCAGGAGGCGATGAGCCGCTTCAAGCGCGAGGCGATGGCGCTCGCCGGCTTCCGCCACCAGCACATCGTCACCCTGTACGACCTCATCGAGAAGAACGACGGCTGGTACATGGTGATGGAGCTGGTCGACGGGCCCACGCTCGCCGAGCTGATCAAGGAA
>Ga0272446_1003007_pt1 | contig 21992 bp, 18 predicted proteins | sample YNPCB0061_FD_194587 | JGI IMG/M metagenome (GOLD analysis project Ga0272446, IMG submission 194587) | Hot spring microbial mat communities from Yellowstone National Park, WY, United States - YNP-CB-006-1 | ecosystem: Environmental > Aquatic > Thermal springs > Hot (42-90C) > Sediment | place... | reverse complement strand
TGGCCGCCGGACCCGACCCGAACTCTGACGGCGCCGCTCCCGGGGCTGTGGCGGGGGAGGGACCAGCGGCGCCGTTCCAGAGCGTCGAGCCCCCGAGGGTGGCCGTGCCGGGCGAGGGCCCGGGCAGCGTGACCCCGACGACGCAGGTCGGGCTTCACGCGGCCCTGCTGCGGGCCCTGCCGGCCCTTCGCTCGCGGCCCTATCGGCGCTTCTTCGTCGGTGCCCTCGTCGGCAACCTCGGGCTCTGGATGCAGTCGACCGCCCAGGGCTGGCTCGTCCTCCAGCTCACGAACTCGCCCGCCCTCCTCGGCCTGACGAGCGCCGCCGCCTCGGCGCCGACCCTCTTCCTCACCCTCGTGGCCGGCGTCCTCGCCGATCGGGTCGACCGGCCGCGGCTGATCGTCGCCTGCCAGCTCGTCGCGGCGGCGTCGGCGGCGGTCCTGGCCGTCCTCGTGACCGTCGACCAGGTGCGCTATTGGCACGTCCTCGTCCTCGCCACCGTCGCCGGGGCCGCCCAGGCCTTCGCGACCCCCGCCCTTCAGGCCATCGTCCCCTCGCTCGTCGAGCGGGCTGCCCTCGGCAACGCCGTCGCCCTGAACTCGGCCCAGTTCAACCTCTCGCGGGTCGTCGGCCCGGCCATCGCCGGCCTCGCCATCGCCGCTGGCGGGCTCGCCCTCGCCTTCTGGGCCAACGCCCTCGCCCTCGTCGCCGTCGCGGTCGCCGTCTGGAGCGTCGGCCGGCTCAGCCCGGCGGCGATCATCCGGGCCGAGTCGAGCCTCTGGCGCAACCTCGTCGACGGCCTTCGGTTCGTGGCCCAGCAGCGCCTCGTCGCTGCCATCCTCGGTCTCGCCGTCGTGCCGTCCCTCCTCGTCCTCAACTACCTCGCCCTTCTCCCGCTCTACGCTCGCGACATCCTTCGGATCGGGGCGGGCGGGCTCGGCCTCCTGACGGCCGCGGTCGGGATCGGGGCGCTCGTGGGTGCCCTCGGCGTGGCGCTCCTCCGACCCGGTGGCGGCGGCGGCCGCCTCATGCTCGCGGCCCTCGGCCTCGGGTCGATGGCGGTTGCGGTCTTCGGTCTGGTCACGGAGCTTTCGGTGGCGCTGGTCGCCCTCGCCGTCGTCGGAGCGGCCCTGACCGCCTATTACTCGACGGCGAACACGCTCATCCAGCTCCTGTCGCCGCCGCGCCTCCGGGGCCGGATCTTGTCGCTCTGGACCCTCGCGGCCCTCGGAGCGGTCCCGATCGGGAACCTCGTCGCGGGGGCGGTGGCCGACCGCTTCGGGGGCCCCGTCGCCCTGGGTGGCGGTGGGCTCTTGAGCACCCTCGTCGTGGCGGTCGTCGCGGTCCTCGTGCCCGAGCTCCGGACGGTGGGGCCTCGGGCCGGCATCGGGGCTGGCCGTTCGGTGCCAGGCGGGGATGCGGCGGCGGGTCCGTCTGCGTGACGACGCCGGCGGCGCGTCTTGGTCGTGCTCGCCCGCGGCCGGTCTTCGACCTGAAACCTTTTCGCGGCCGGAGGTCTCGGTCGTGGTGAGAGCGGGGCGATGCCCCGGCACCACGATAGGAGCATGCCGAGCATGTCGAAGTTCGATCGGACGGCGCGCCTCGCCCGGGGCATCGGTGTCGCCGTCGTCGCCCTCTTTCTCGTCGTCGGGGTGGTCCTCGGGGCCGACGCCCTCTTCGGCGGAGCGTCCCGAGCCACCTCCCCGGCTCTCTCGAGCACCGCCCCGGTCGACGCCACGGCGACACCGGAGGCGACCGAGACGCCAGAGTCGTCGGAGACTCCTGAGGCGACCGGGACCGCCGAGGCGAGCCCGACCGGAACCCCCGAGGCCGACGAGACGCCCGAGCCGTCGGAGACCCCGGAAGCGAGCCCGACGCGGAGCCCGAGGCCGACAGGAACCCCCGAAGCAAGCCCGACGCGGAGCCCGAGCCCGACCGGAACCCCCGAGGCCGACGAGACGCCCGAGCCATCGGAGACGCCCGAAGCGGGCGACGATCACCACGGCGGGCACGACGGCGATGGCGGCTCGGCGAGCACCCCCGAGCCCACCGACGACCACGACGACTAGGATTGGGTCGAGCGTCGCGATGGCGACCACCCGAGCCCGCCGGGCCCGGGTTCGCATCGATGCACGGGGTGACGACGATCCTGGATCCAGAGCGAGAGCGCGGGGCGGAGGCAACGACCGATGATGGGGCCATCGTGGCCCGGGTTCTGGCGGGGGAGCGCGACGCCTTCCGGATCCTCGTCGAGCGGGAGCACCGCTCGATCGTCCGGATCTGCTACCGGATCCTCGGCAACCTCCACGACGCCGAGGATGCCGCCCAGGAGGCCTTCGTGACCGCCTATCGGGCCTTGCCGACGTGGCGCCGGGAGGGGTCCTTCGGAGCCTGGCTCGCCCGGATCGCCGTCCGGATCGCGACCCGGCGCGCCGCCGGCCGGCGGGCCATCGACTGGCTCGACCCGGCCACCGTCGAGGCCGCAGCCGGTGGCGTCTCGCCGGACCCGCTCATCTCGGTCGTTCGCTCAGAGGCCGCGGCTCACCTCCGGTCCGCGGTGGCAAAGCTCGACCAGCCGTACCGGGACGTCGTGGCCCTCCGGTTCTTTGCCGATCTGCCCCTCGGCGAGATCGCCCGCCTGACCGGCCGGCCGTTGCCGACGGTCAAGACGCACCTCCGCCGGGGCCTGCTCCGGCTCCGGGAGGCCGTGGAGGGGACGCCGTGACCCGGCCCGACCCGCACTGGTTCGATCCAACCGAGCTGACGGGAGCCGGTGAGGAGCCCACGCCCGCTGAGCTGGCCTCGATCGAGGCGATAGCCCGCGCGCTCGGGAGCCTCCGGTCGGGCGAGCCGGATCCGGGGCGGGACTTCCCGGATCGGGTCATGGCGGCCATCGCCGCCGAACCCGAGCCGGCGCCCCTCCTCGTCGTCCTCGCCGCCCTGCGCCGGGGTCGGCCCGCGGTCGTCGTCGCGGCCCTCGGGGACGCCTGGCGGGACCTGATCGGAGCGGGGCGACCGGTTCTCGTCCGAGCCCAGGCGATCGCTCTCCTCGCCGCGACGCTCATCCTCGCCGCGGCCATCGGCGGCGGGGCGGCGGTCGGCGCCGCGCGCTTGCTCGACCTTCAGGGACCGCTGTCTCCCTCACCGTCGCCGTCGATGCCGGTCGGCCCGAGTCCGAGCCCCGCCGTCACGCCGTCGCCGAGCTTCGTCTCGCCGACCCCGGAGGCGAGCGAGACCCCGGAGGCGAGCGGGACACCCGAGGCGAGCGAGACCGCCGAGCCAAGCGGGACGCCGGAGGGAGGTGGTGGCGGACAAGCGACGCCGACTCCCGAGCCGAGCCGGACCCCAAGGCCGACGGCGACCCCGGAGCCGACCCGGACCCCGAAGCCGAGCGCGACGCCGACGCCGACCCCGACCGAGACGCCCGAGCCCGACGAGCACCACTGAGCCGGCTCGCGGGCCGGCGGCGCGAGGCGGTACACCGGGGGCTCGCCGGCCGGAGGGCGGGGCGAGCCGGCATCCTGGCCAGTTCGGCGACGCGAGGCCGCCGGGAGGCCGCACCCGGCCAGCTCGCCGGCACGGGGCCGTCCTGGACGGTGGGCCGTCTCGCCTAACGCCGACCGAGGGAGAGCCGGACCGGGGCCGACTGGCGACGGACGCTGTCTCGGGCCGGCCACCGGGCCGCGGCGAGGCCGCCGATGAGCCCGGCGGTGACGCCGACCCCGGTCGCCAGGCCGACGGCAAACTCGAGCATCGCGCCGAGGTTCCAGCCGGCCAGGAGCCAAAGGGCGAGGACGAGGATGGTCCGCATGGCCGGATCATCCGCCGAGCGAGGCCCCGGAACCATAGTCCGTTCGGGTTGCCGACGGCGGCGATCCGTCCTACCGCGCTCCGACCGCGGCTCACTCGACGAGGAGGGCGAAGCCGTCGTCGCTCCCTTCGAAGACCTGGTCGAGCTCCGAGTTGCCGAGGTACTCGAGCGTCCAGGCCCAGATCTCACCGGTTCCGTGGTGGGCGCCGTTCCCGGCGATCACCATGTTGTCGGTGGGTCCGTAGATGATGCCGTGAACGTCGATCCCCGAGCCTGATCCCATCGTGAAGACATGGGATGGCGGTGTGTTGCCGCCTGAATCAGCCGGCGCGGCGCAGCCAAGCCCAGGACTGCAATGGGTCCATTCCCTCGGTGGACCCGTTCTTCTCCTTTACTCCCCGGGGGAGTAGCTCAGCAGATGCGGCGGGGTTTTGTCGGCCGTCGGACGGCGCTCCACGCTCGCGACGACCCGACGGACGCGGGCGACTCGTTCGCCGTACTCGCCCGGTGGGTAAACGAGAAGAACGAATGGATAGCTCACTCCCCGGGGGAGTAATCGAGAAGAGGGTCACCCCGGCCTCGGCGAGGGCGACCGCGACGATGGAGTGGACGGTGTCCCTCACGACCAGACAGCGTGCCGGATGGGGCTCCCGTTTGCTGGGCCGCCTATCACATGTCGGCGACGCAGGAGATAAGGACCAGGATTGTCCTCGACGACACGCACACCCAGTCCGGCATCGCTGTCGTCGGATTAGGGTTCCTCAACGAGTCCGAGATCGAGTCCCTCGAGGGAAGCGCCGGAAGACTGGTACTACCACAATCCCACTTCGTCGGCCTTATTGCTATGCCACCAAGTACAGCAACGACTATCGCTACTACGAGTGCCCCTGAAGATGGTCGAGCGACTTCTCCTGGTCGTTCCCTTCTGGCGGAACGGTTCGTCATCCTCGCATCGGCGCCCCGGCGGGGCGCCCATCGGGGCAGCCGATCGCCCGCGCGTCCAGCCATCGGCCGGTCCGTGGAGCCCCAAAAACCACGATCTCGTGCCGGCCGACACGGGGCGACGGCGGGCGTCGAGCCACCGATAGGCGCCCCGCGCCGACAGGCCGGCGCCGCCGCTTGCCGTCGGTGCCGCGGCGGCGTAGGCTCGTCCCGTGATCGTCGTGGTCGGCCAACCCTTCGCCCGACGCGGCCCGTCCGGCTGGGTCGCCGACGGCGCCGCCGTCCGGGTCGCCGCGGCCGCCCTCGAGGTCGGCGGTCGGGTCGAGCTCCTCGGGCGGATCGGCGACGACCCGGTCGGCGAGGCCCTCGTCCTCGACCTCGCTCGGCGCGGCATCGGCCACGCCGCGGTCATCCGGTCGCCCGGTCGGCCGACCCCGGTCCTCGACGACCGCCCGGGTGGGGGCGAGCCGCTCGGCCTCGACGCCGGCGACGTGGAGCTCGGCCTCCGGTACTTCGTCGACCTCGCCGCCGTCGCCATCGTCGACCCGCTCCCGGAGGCGGCCGTCGGGACCGCGGTCCAGGTCGCCCTCGCCCAGGACGCCGCCCTCGTCGTGGCCGTCGAGCGCGGTGCCCCGCCGCCGGCGACCGCCCTCGAGGGCGTGCCGAACCACGTCGTCCTCGAGGCCCCGGGCCCGGACGGGCGGCCCGCCTTCGATCGCCTCGTCGGCCGCCTCGTCGCCCGCCTCGCCGTAGGGGTGCCGGTCGGCGAGGCCTTCCGCGCGGAGGCCGCGGCGACGGGCTGGCAGCCGGTGGTGCTGGCCCACCCGGCGGTCGGATCGGCCGGCCGACGCTGAGCCTGGCGGTCCGGCTCCCGGGGGTCGTCCGGCTCCGCGGGGTCGTCCGGTCCGGTCGTCCGGCTCCGCGGGGTCGTCCGGTCCGCCCCGGCGCGGCGGTCCGTATGATTTCGGCCGGCCACTGCGGCCGCCAGTCAGCGAAGGAGGAGACGGTGACGGAGCGGACGCTCCAACTCGGCGGGCGGACCTACCCGCTCGTCCTGCCCAGCCTCCGCGACCCGCGGCTCCATGTCGCCGCTGTCATCATCAGCGTCCACGTCCTCGGCCAGGTCGGGCTCCACTTCCAGGTCAGCGTCCCCCAGATCCTCGCCGCCATCCTGACCTGCGCCGGCATCGAGATGGCGATCACCTTTGCCAGGAGCCGGGCCGTCGTCTGGCCGGCGAGCGCGATGCTGACCGGGAGCGGCGTCGCCCTCATCCTCCGGCTCGTCGGGACGCCCGCCGACGAGCCGTGGCACCTCGACGGCTGGCCGGTCTTCGCCGCCGTGGCGGGCTTCTCGCTCCTGACCAAGTACGTCGTCCGGTACCGCGGCGTCCACCTCTTCAACCCCTCGAACGTCGGCCTCGTCGTCGCCTTCCTCGTCCTCGGGAGCGCGACCATCGAGCCCCTCGACTTCTGGTGGGCGCCCCTCGGCGGGCCGCTCCTCGCCGCCTACGCGGTCATCCTCGTCGGGGGAACCCTCATCACCCGGCGCCTCGGCCTCCTCGAGCTGGGGGCGACGTTCTGGCTCGCCTTCGCGGCGGGTCTCGGGATCCTGGCCGCCTCGGGTCACTGCATGACCGCCCGCTGGGCCTTCGCGCCGGTCTGCGGGGCCGACTTCTGGCGGGTGGTCGTGACCTCGCCGGAGGTCCTCATCTTCCTCTTCTTCATGATCACCGACCCGCGGACCGTGCCGGCCGGCCGCGTCGCCAGGATCGTCTTTGGCCTCCTCGTCGCCGCCCTGGCGACGCTCCTCATCGCGCCCCAATCGACCGAGTTCGGGGCGAAGGTCGGGCTCCTCGCCTCCCTCGTCCTCGTCTGTGCCGCGCGGCCGGTCCTCGAAGCCGTCCTCCCGGCGCCTCGGTCGCGTTTCGACGACCCCCGCCGGTTCGCCGCCCACCTGCTCGGCGCCTCGAGCCTGCGCCGAAGCGGTGCCGCCCTCGGGGCCGGGGCCGGCGCCGTCCTCCTCTTCGGGGTCGCCGTCGTGGCGGCCGGGACCCCGGCCCGGGGGCTCGCCCTGCCCGACGTCGCCGAGGTCCTCGCTCGGGCCCCGGTCGCCGTCGATCCATCGACGCTCCCGCCGACCACGGTCCGCCGGGAGGTTGCCGACTGGGACCACGAGCTGGCCGGCCCGGAGCTGGCGGTCGTCGTCCGGACCCTGGCCGAGAACCTCGACCTCGAGAGCCAGGCCCTCCTCCGCCGCGACCCGGCGATCCTCGCCGCCGTCGACCACGGCGATCGACTGGCCGAAATGGAGGCACGGCTCCGCGCGGCCGAGGCGAGCGGTCGGACGACCATCGAGCGCTACCGCTTCGACAGCCTCGACGTCTCGCTCCTCGTCCCCTTCGGCGTCCAGACGGGACTCAGCCTCGGCCTCACCGGCACGGGGACGGTCACCCGGGAGACGTACGATGGCCGTGGCAACCTCGTCGAGCGAGGGACGGAGTCGTTCCATCTGACCTTCGCGATGCGACGGGCGACCGGAGCGCGCTGGCTCATCGTCGGCGTCCTGCCGCCGCGCTAGGCGTCGCGGCCGTCGAGGACGCGCTCAGCGGTCGACTCGGTCGGTGAACGGCGAACCTGGCATGATCGGAAGGAACCTGGCAAGAGCGGAGCGTGAGGAGGTGGACGATGACGCGAGACGAAGCGCGCCGCGCCCGAGCCCGGGAGGCCCCCATCGTCGGTGGGCTGCCGGACCTGCCGGGGATCGTCGCGGTCATGGCCCTGACGCCGGCCCTCGGGCACCACCTTCGGGGCCTCGCCGACGTCCTCCTCGTCGACGACTATCCCGGGGCGACCCTGAGCCGGGCGGAGCGCGAGATGCTGGCGACCGCCGTCTCGGCCGCCAACGAGTGCTTCTTCTGCATGGACTCCCACGCCGCCCACGCCGTCGCCGTTCTCGAGCGAAGCGGGGCGCTCGAGCTCGCACCGGCCGTCGAGGCGATGGCCGCCGGGAGTTTCGAGGGCGTGGGCGAGAAGCTGCGCGCCCTGGCCCGGATCGCCTGCACGGTTGCGGCCGACGCCCGGCGACTCGGAGCCGACGACGTCGCCGCGGCCCGGGCCGCCGGGGCGACCGACGGCGACGTCCAGCTGGCGATCCTCATCGCCGCCGCCTTCTCGATGTACAACCGCCTCGTCGATGGGTTCCGGGCCCGGACCCCGGCCGACACCGCCGTCTACCGGGCCAGAGCGGCCGAGATCGCCGCCCAGGGCTACGCAGCCCCTTCGGCGCTGTCGCGCCGGTAGCCCTCGAGGGCGGTCCCGACGGCCCGTCGGAGCTGGTCGGGGCTGAACGGCTTGGCGACGAAGAGCCGCTTCCCGGCGACGGCGTCGAGGCCTGCCTCGGGCGGTGCGTAGCCCGACATGAAGACGACGGGCAGGCCCGGCCAGCGGGCCTGGAGTCGCTGGGCGAGCTCGGCGCCCGAGCGGCCGGGGAGGACGACGTCGGTGAGCAGGAGGTCGGGGGCGGCGTCGAGGGCCTCGGCCAGCGCCTCTGCGGCGCTGGCGTCGGCAGCGTCGCGGACGACGTGGCCGTCGGCCTCGAGGACCCGCCGGACGAGGGTCCGGACCGACGCCTCGTCTTCGACGACGAGGACGGTGGCCGGTCGCCGGCCGCCGGCCGCTGCGCCGGCCGACGCGGGCTGCTCGGCCGGCGGCTCGATCCGCGGGAGGACGATGGTGAAGGCGGTACCGGCGCCGGGAGCGGTCGCGAGGTCGATCTCGCCGCCGCTCTGGCGGACGATGCCGTAGACCGTCGCCAGCCCGAGGCCCGTCCCGACCCCCGCCGGCTTCGTCGTGAAGAAGGGCTCGAAGGCCAGGGCGGCGACCTCCGGGGTCATCCCCTCGCCGGTGTCGCGGACGGTGAGGACGACGACGTCGTGGTCGCGGGCCTCGGGTCGCGGCGGGACGATGGAGCCGGCCGGGGCGACGCGGACGCCGATGGTCAGGCGCCCACCCTCGGGCATGGCGTCGCGGGCGTTCACGGCGAGGTTGAGGACGACCTGCTCGAGCTGGCCCGGATCGGCCTCGACCCACGCCCCCTCCGGCGGGAGGTCGACGACGAGCTCGATCTGCTCGCCGAGGAGGCGGCGGAGCATCGGTTCGAGGTTCGCCACGACGGCGGCGCAGTCGACGGGCTCCGGCTCGAGGACCTGCCGGCGACTGACGGCGAGGAGCTGGCGGGTCAGGCCGCTCGCCCGGTCTACGGCGGCCCGGATCTCGGTCGCTTCGGCTGCGACGATCGACCCCGGGGCCGCCGCGGCGTCGATGAGGTCGGCGTGGCCGCCGATAACGGTCAGGAGGTTGTTGAAGTCGTGGGCGATCCCGCCGGCGAGCTGGCCGAGGGCCTCCATCCGCTCGACCCGCTGGAGGTGTGCCTCCATCCGCTCGACCCGCTGGAGGTGCGCCTCCAGCCGGCGTTGCTCGGTCAGGTCCACGCCGACGGCCGCCAGCCCGCTCACCCGGCCATCGGCAGCCCGCAGGGCCGCACAGTGCCAGGCGATCCGGCGAGGACCGTCGGCCGCCGCGACGTCCCCCTCGCTCCGACCGGCCGCCGCCGTCCCGGCCATGATCCGCTCGAAGAGCTCCCGCTGCGGCCCGCGTTTCGGTTCGGGAAGGGCGGTCTCGAACCAGTCGCGGCCGACGAGGTCCTCGCGCGACCGGCCGAGAAGCCGGGCGAGGTAGTCGTTGACGAAGACGATCCGGCCGTCGCGGTCGAGGACGACGGCACAGAGGTCGACGGCTTCGAGGAGGGTCCGGAGCCGCCGCTCGGAGGCGGCGAGGGCCCGCTGCGCCCGAAGCTCGCGGGCGAGATCGCTGCGGACGAGGACGAAGAGCAGGAGGCCGGTGGCGGCGACGTAGGCCCAGCCCTTGGTCGTCTGGACGACGCTCCGGGTCGCCGGATCGGCGATGAGGACGTCGACGGCGCGGTCGCTGAGGAGGATCCAGGCGAAACCGAGCACGAGGTAGAGGCCGGCGATCCGGAGCGCGTTGCGCGTGGCCAGGTCGGCGAGCCAGCGGAGGTCGAGGCGCCACCTGGGGCGAGGCTCGACGCGGCCGGATGGGGGCTGGGCGACGGCCATAGGGCCAAGAATAGTAGAGTCAAGGGGATGCAGCTCCAATCCGGGGTGTGGACGAGTTCTTTAGCCGAGTTCGCCCACCCGTCGTTCCATGGCGCCGGTCGCCGTCGTCGCCGATGGTGACCGACAACCCGCTCGCCGACGGGCCGCTCTCCCTCGAGGCCGCCCGCGCGCTCCTCGACCGGGCGGCGGAGCTCCTCGAGGCTGGGGAGTTCGAAGGGGCCGCCCTCGTCTACCGGCGGCTCATCGGTCACGCGGACGTGGCCGTGACCGCGGCCGCCCTCCTCGGCCTCGGCGAGGCCCTCTACCGGCTCGACGACGACGACGGCGCCGTCGCGGCCTGGGAGGACGTCCTCCGCTTGCCCGAGACGCCGGCGACGTACCACGCCTGGCGCCAGGTGGCCGCCGCGCGGGTCCGGAGCGGGGACCTCCGCGGCGCCCTCAACGCCTATCGCGAGGCCGAGCGACGGGCGCCACCGGCCGACCGAGCCGAGATCGCCAACCGCCTCGGCTGGCTGACGAAGGAGATCGGCGACGCCCGAGCGAGTCGGCGCTACTTCGCCCGGGCTCGCGGCGAGGCGCTCGTTCCGGCGACGCTCCTCGTCGTCGCCGTCAGCGTCGTCGTGACGGTCACGGCCTGGGCCTCCCTGGGGACCCGGGTCGACCTCTACCCGATCCTCGAGCTCGACAAGCAGGCCGTCCTGGCAGGCGAGTGGTGGCGCCTCTGGACGGTCACCCTCGTCCACGGGCTGCCGCCCTTCGGCTACCTCCACCTCGCCTTCAACATGTACGCCCTCTACCTCGCCGGGTCCCTCGTCGAGCAGCTCTACGGCGCCCGCCTCTTCGTCCTCCTCTACCTCCTCGGGGCCGCCTCGGGCTCGGTGGCGAGCGTCCTCGCCGGCGGCGACCGGCCCTCGGTGGGGGCGTCGGGGGCGGTCTTCGCCCTCTTCGGGATCCTCCTCGCCGTGGCGCGGATCCACCTCCCGCTCGTCGACCGCCGGGCCCGGGCGCTCCTCGCCCAGCTGGGCCCGATCGTCGCCTTCAACCTCGTCTTCGGCTTCCTTAACGCCGGGGCCATCGACAACGCGGCCCACGTCGGTGGCCTCCTGGGCGGCCTCTGGCTCGGCTTCCTCCTCGTGCCCGGTCGCGTGCCGACCCTCCGGACGGCCTGGCAGCGCCCGGCCGGGGCGACGGGCGACGGCGGGACCGCGACGGTCCTCCGCTGGCTCGGGGTCGTCGCCTTCGTCGGCCTCCTCGTCGCCGGCCTCCTCGTCGCCGGCGCCGCCCGCCTCGGCTGAGGGCAGGGCCGGTCGTGTTCGCGACGCTGGCGGGCGGGCTGCCGATCCCGCCGACCGAGCCCGACCCGCCCGACGCGTCCGAAACGCGCGGCGCTTCCAAGACGCCAGGCGCGTCCGAAACGCGGCTCGTGCGGCTCCGGCGGCTCGTCGACGACCAGCGCGCGACCGGCCTCGAACCGATCGGCGACGGGCTCCTCGACTGGCCGGAGGGGAGCGTCGTCGGGACGGCCCGCGTGCTCGGGGGGCAAAGCCGGCCGGCGAGGGTCGACCCGGCGGAGGCGGCCGGCTCGGCGACCCGAGTCCGCTTCCAGCGGCCGCCGGTCGTCGATGTCGCGGCCGCCGTCGAGCGTTACCGGGAGCTCGCCCGATTGGCGGCGCCCGCCGCGGTGAAGGTCGTCCTCGGGGGTCCGATCAGCATCGCCACCCTCGCCGCCGAGGTCCCGAGCGAGCGGAACCGCCTCGCCCACGCCCTCGCCGAGGCGCTCAACGCCGTCCTCGGCGGCCTCGAGGCCGCCGGCTGCCCCCTCGTCCAGATCGACGAGCCGGCGCTGACGACGTTCCGGGCGCCGAGCGAGGGTCGGTGGTTCGTCGAGGTCCACGGCCGCCTCCTCGCCGGCGTGGCGCGGCTCCACCCGTCGCTCGCCGTCCTCGGTGGCAGCGCCGAGGCGATCGGCGCGGCGACCCTCTTCGAGCCGCCCTACCGGAGCTACCTCTTCGATCTCATCGATGGCCCCGACAACTGGCGGCTCGTCGTCGACGCTCCGGGCGACCGAGGAGTCGTCTGCGGCGTCGTCCCGACCGGCCCGAGCCTGGGTCCGGTCAACCGCGAGGTCCTCGTCTACGCGGCCCACTGCGCCGCCGCGACGCAGGGCCGCGGCCTCGCCCGGGTCGGGCTCGCCACCGCCGGCAGCCTCGCCGGGCTGCCGTACGCCGAGGCCGTCGCCCGGATGCGACTCCTCGCCGCGGGGGCGGCGGCGGCCGAGGCGGCGGCGAGCGGGACGGCCGAGGCGACGCGGGAGCGGCTCGACCCGCGGAGCTGGGACCTCCGGGCCGGCGGCCGACCGGTGCCGGTGCGGCCGGTGCAGCCGGTTCGGGCGGTTCGGCGGGGCCGCGGGCCGGCGCGCGGCTCGGCGGGCTCGTCGTGACGACGGAGCCGAGGGCGCCAGGTTCGGGTGGCGGGCCGGAGCCGGTGGCCCGTGACGCCGTCGCAGGGTCGGCGGCGCCGCTCCGGGCGGGCGGCCTCTGGGCGAGTGTCTTCCGCCTCGCCTACTGGATCGTCCGCCGCCTCGACCGTCCGATCCGGGCCTGGTGGCGGCGCTTCGGGCTCGCCGATACCGTCGAGCTCGTCGTGGCCGGGCGGCGGACCGGTCGACCCCGGGCCGTCCTCGTCGGGCTCCTCGTCGTGGACGGGCGCTGGTACGTCGGCCATCCGAGCGGGGACGCCGGCTGGACGCGCAACCTCCGGGCGGCCGGTCGGGCCGTCGTCGTCGACCGGCGGGGTCGGCGGACGACGGTTCGGGCGAGCCTGCTGGCGCCCGGGCCGGAACGCCGCGCCGTCGTCGAGGCGACCTGGCGTCAGCACCCGCTCCCGGCCCGGCCGCTCTACCGGGCGGCACGGTCGCATATCCTTCGCTGGGGCGTCTACTTCCGCCTCGGTCCCGATCCCCAGCCAGCCACCGAGCTCGAGGGCGAGGGAACCGGGATGGCCGGATCGGCGACCCCGTGATCGAGCACCTCGGTCCTCCCTCCAGGAGCGCCTCGGGCGAGGCCGCCCGTCCCGCTCCGCACCCGAGCAGAACGACGATGATGGAGTCCGCCATGGAACGCACTCCCCAGCTCGCCGAGCTCCTGGCGCTCGACGCCGGTGACCTCGTCCTGAGCGTCTACCTCAACCTCAGCCCCGACCGGCAGATCGGCCGGACCTACCAGGTCGCCTTCGAGGACCTCGTCCGCGAGCTGGCGGCCGATCTCGAACCGGCGGCCCGCGCAGCCCTCGACCGAGAGGCGGCTCGGGTCCGGGTCCTCCTCGACGAGGGTCCGCGGGGCCGTGGCCTGGCGGTCTTCAGCTCGACGCCGCGCGGGCTCTGGCAGGTCTGGTCGCTCCCCGTCGTCGTCGCCGAGGGCGTCTACCTGGGCCGGCGCCCGTACCTGCGACCGCTCCTCGACGTCCTCGACGAGTACGAGCGCTACGCCGTCGCCCTCGTCGACAAGGAGAAGGCGCGGCTCTTCGTCGTCGAGCTCGGCGAGATCGAGGAGCAGGAGCAGGTCTACGACGTCGTGCCCGGCAAGCACGACCAGGGCGGCTGGTCGCAGGCGAACTACCAGCGTCATCACGAGGCGCACGTCTACTGGCACCTCAAGCGGGTCGCCGACGAGCTCGTCCACCTGGAACGCCGCCGACCCTTCGAGCGGCTCGTCCTCGCTGGTCCGGAGGAGGCGACGGCCGAGCTCGAGCGGATCCTGCCCCGGCACCTCCGGGCTAAGCTCGTCCGGCGGATCCCGGCCGAGCTCTTCGCGACCGAGGCCGAGATCCTCGAGCGGACCCTCGCCATCGAGCGGGACGTGGAGCGGGCGGCCGAGGAGCGCCTCGTCGCCGACGTCCTGGAAACGGCGGCGGCGGGTGGCCCGGCGATCCACGGGCTGGGGGCCACCCTCGAGGCCGTCTGGCTGGGCCGGGTCCACGCCCTCGTCATCGCCGATGGGCTGACCGCGCCGGGGAGCGAGTGCGAGGGCTGCGGCCGTCTCGCCGTCGACGTTCCGGCGGCCTGCCCGGCCTGCGGCGGTCGGGTCCGGGGGCTCGAGGACGTCGTCGAGCGGGCGATGGAGCGGACGCTCGAGGAGGGCGGCCGAGTCGAGGTCGTCCACGACGAGCCCGCCGGTCGGCTCCGCGACGCCGGGGAGGGGATCGGTGCCGTCCTCCGATACTGAGTGGCCCAGGGCCGGAGGCGACGGTAACGGGAACGGCGGCGGCGATCCGTCCGGCGGCCGGCCGGCGTTGCTGCGGCGTCACGAGCATCGAGGTGGTGGCAGGTGAGCACACGGTTCTGGCACGGCTTTGCCGACATGCACGTCGTCCGCGACGCCGAGCTCGTCCTCCGGGCCGGCAACGGCGTCTGGGTCGAGGACGTCGAGGGGCGGCGCTACCTCGACGCGACGGCCGCCCTCTGGTACTGCAACGTCGGCTACGGCCGTCGGGAGATCGCCGACGCCGTTCGGGACCAGCTCCTCCGGCTGGCGGCCTACTCGTGCTTCGGTCCCTATGCGACGGAGCCGACCCTCGCCCTCGCCGAGCGCCTGGCGGCCCTCGCGCCGATGGAGGGGGCGGTCGTCTTCTTCGCCTCCGGCGGCTCGGACGCCGTCGACTCGGCGGCCAAGCTCGCCCGGCGCTACTGGGACGTCGTGGGTCGGCCGGAGAAGCGGATCATCGTCTCGCGGGAGCACGGCTACCACGGCATGCACGCCTGGGGGACGGCCCTGGCCGGGATCCCGGCCAACAAGGCCGGCTACGGCGGCGAGATCATCGAGGAGGTCGTCCACGTCGCCGCCGGCGACACCGAGTCGCTCGGCGCCCTCTTCGAGCGACGGGGGGTCGAGATCGCGGCCTTCATCGGCGAGCCGGTCATCGGGGCGGGTGGCGTCATCCCGCCCGAGCCTGGCTACTGGGCCGAGGTGGGTCGGCTCTGCCGCGAGCACGACGTCCTCCTCATCGCCGACGAGGTCATCACCGGCTTCGGCCGGGTCGGGACGTGGTGGGGGAGCCAGCGCTACGGGATCGAGCCGGACATCGTCACCTTCGCCAAGGGCGTGACGTCGGGCTACCTGCCGCTCGGTGGGCTCCTCGTCGGACCGCGGGTCGCGGCGCCCTTCTGGACCGAGCCGGTGGCGGGTGCCATCTGGCGCCACGGCTATACCTACAGTGGCCATGCGGCGGCGTGTGCGGCGGCGATGGCGAACCTCGATCTCCTCGCCCAGGAGGGCCTCATCGAGCGGGTCGTCCATCTGGAGCCGCGCCTGGCGGCCGCAGTCGAGGACCTCGTCGGGGCGCCCCTCGTCGGCGAGGTTCGCTCGGTCGGGCTCATGGCGGCGGTGGAGCTGGCGCGGCCGGTCCTGGCCGCCGATCCGGGTGCCATCGAACGGGTCGTGGTGGCGATGCGGAAGCGGGGCGTCCTGAGCCGCTCCATCGGCGGGCGGGCGATCCAGATCTCGCCGGCCTTCGTCATCGAACCGGGTGAGATCGACCGGATCGTCGAGGTGGTGGCGGCGGCGCTCCAGGAGGTGGCGGCGGGGCTCTGAGGGGCGGTGGCGGGAAGCGGCGGGGCATCGGCCGGGATGCCCTGAGGTGTCCCGGGCCGCGCTGAGGTGTCCCGGGCGCGCCGTGCACCCACCGGTCTGGCCGGGCGCCATCGGGCCCGATCTCGGCCAGATTCTCGCTTGGTGCTACACGGCGAGACGTTCGCGGCGCCGCGGCCCTGGTCGTCGGGCCGCGCCGTGCACGCCGACGACGGTGACGGCCGCCTTACGGGCTCGCTCCTCGGCCACCTGCGTCACCAGACGAGCGGATGGCCACCGAACGTCTTGCTGCCGGGCCAAGCCGGTGTGAGCCGCGCTGCCGGGCGTTCACCTCGCGATGCATTGGCGTCTCCCGCGACCGTAATGCGTCCTGAGGTGTACGGCTGTCCGCTTCGGACGGCTGGACCGCCGGGATCCGGGCCGGAGAACGTGCACCTCGTGAGAATCTGGCAGGCTTCCTCCCGCCGGCGTTCGAGCGCGCCCGGGCCGATGCGGCGGAACGTGCGCCTGGCGAGAATCGGTCACGCCTCCTCGGTAGGACTCCTCGCCGGGTTGGCTGGTCTCGGGCGGGTCGGGCCTGGGTCTCCTCGGAACGGCGTTCGTCCGGTGCAGGCCCGCCGAGCGGCTGCCTCGCTCGTTCCGTGCGCCTGGTGCCCAACTCCGGCGTCGGCGTGAGCGGGGTGCACATCCTGGCCTGGCAGGCCCGCCGTCCGGGGTGGAAGCGTGCGTCCGTCGCACACGTTCGACATCCGGTCGGTCGGTTGCCCGCCGACCTGCCGGTCTCGTGCAGCCCACGCACGGAACCGGCAAGCTGACCCTCCGGAACTCCTGCCCAGCGACCGAGATGTGGACCGGATGCACGCGCGCCCGACGATGCCGGCGCGGTCGGTCGGGCCGGAGCGCAGGTCGCCCTCGGCCTCGTCCCGGGTGGCGGAGCGATCGTCCCGCACCCCGTCGCCCCGCGGCGGCCCTCGCCGCGACTCGCCGTTCCGGTCGGCCAGCGCTAGCGGGCAGCTGGCGCCGGGCGAGCACGAGCAGGCGGCTGGCGGACCTGGGGACGGAGGCCCTGCACGGCCCGTGGCGCGACTCGCCGTTCCGATCGGCCAGCGCTAGCGGGCGGCTGGCGGACCTGTAGGCGAAGGCCTCGCGGCCCCTGGCCCCGAGGCCCGCCGTTCCGGCCGGCGAGACTCGGCGCTTGAATCTCGGGCCCGACCGTGCCACTATGGCGCCACTCGCCGGCGAGGAGGAGGGCCGGCGGCCAGAGCGGCCTCGTCGACCAGCGAGACCGGCCCGAGACCCGTCGCCCGCCCGAGAAATCCAGGACCCGCGGGAGACTGGACCCGAGGGGCACCAGACCCAAGGGACACCGGACCCGAGGGCCACCAGACCCGCAGGATGCCGGACCCGAGGGAGACTGGACCCGAGGGCCACCAGACCCGCGGGAGACTGGACCCGAGGGATGCGGGATGCGGAGGCCGGCCTTCCGGTAGACGAGGCAGCCCAGCGCGAGGGGTGTCGAGGGCTCCACGACCCAAGCGGCACCGGCGGCCGAGGAGGACGCGACCGCCGGACCCTGCGAGGGCCGCGGCCCGAGGCGAGCAGAGGAAGGAGGTCCTGCCCGTGGTTCAGCGCATCGCCCTTACCGTGAACGGCGTCGCCCACGAGGTCGACGTCGAGCCGAGACGCCTCCTCGTCCAGGTCCTCCGCGAGGACCTCGGCCTGACCGGGACCCACGTCGGCTGCGACACGAGCCAGTGCGGCGCCTGCACCGTCCTCGTCGACGGCGCGGCGGTGAAGTCGTGCACGATGCTCGCCGCCTCCGCCGACGGCTCGGCGATCACGACCATCGAGGGGCTGGCCACGGACGGCCAGCTCCATCCGCTTCAGGAGGCCTTCCGCGACAACCACGGCCTCCAGTGCGGTTTCTGCACGCCCGGCATGATCATGACCGCCCTCGACTTCCTCGGTCGGAACCCGAACCCGAGCGAGGCCGAGATCCGACGTGCCATCGAGGGCAACTACTGCCGCTGCACGGGCTACCAGAACATCGTCGCCGCCATCGCCGACGCCGCCGCTCGGATGCGCGCCGCCGGCGGGGCGGCGTAGGGACAGCCGAGGAGGGAGACCCATGGCAACCCAGCTCGTCGGCGCCCGGATCACCCGCCGCGAGGACGCCCGTTTCGTCACCGGGAAGGGGCGCTACCTCGACGACATCAGCCTGCCCGGGATGGCCTACATGGCGATCCTCCGCAGCCCGTACGCCCACGCCAACATCCGCTCCATCGACGTGAGCCGGGCCAAGACCATGCCCGGCGTCCTCGACGTCATCACCGGCGCCGACATCCCCTACAACCCGCTCCCCATGGCCTGGCCGGCCGGCGGCGCCTCCGGCCTCCAGAACAACGTCAACACCCCGCGCGTCCTCGCCACCGACAGCGTGAAGTGGACCGGCGAGGGCGTCGCCGCGGTCGTCGCCGAGACGGCCGCCCAGGCCTACGACGCCCTGGAGGCGATCGAGGTGGATTGGGAGCCGCTGCCGGCCGTCGTCGACGCCGAGAAGGCGACCCAGCCCGGCGCTCCCCAGCTCCACGAGAACGCTCCGAACAACATCGTTTTCGACTGGACCGTCGGCGACAAGGAGGGGACCGACCGCGCCTTCGCCGAAGCCGAGGTCGTCGTCCGCCAGCGGCTCGTCAACCAGCGGCTCATCCCGAACCCGATGGAGCCCCGCGGCGACATCGGCTGGTACAACCCCGGAACCGACGAGTACACGATCTGGTTCACGAGCCAGACCCCCCACATCCAGCGCCTCCTCCTGGCGGCCTTCGTCATGGGCATCCCGGAGCACAAGATCCGCTGCATCAGCCCCGACATCGGCGGCGCCTTCGGCAGCAAGATCTTCCTCTACGCCGACTATCCCCTGATCCTCTTCGCCAGCAAGCGGATCGGCGGTCGGCCGGTGAAGTGGGTCGAGACCCGCCGCGAGAACTACCAGGCCACGATCCATGGCCGCGACCACATCACCTACCTCGAGGTGGCCGCCAAGCGGAGCGGGGAGGTGACGGGTCTGCGGGTCAAGACCTACGCCAACCTCGGCGGCCGCCTCTCGACCATCGGGCCCGGGATCCCGACGACCCTCTACGGTCGGGTCCTCGCCGGCCAGTACAAGATCCCGAACGTCTTCTGCGAGGTCATCGGCGTCTACACGAACACCGTCTTCGTCGACGCCTACCGCGGCGCCGGCCGGCCCGAGGCGACGTACGTCATCGAGCGGGCCATGGACCTCCTCGCCGACGAGCTGGGGATGGATCCGGCCGAGGTCCGGCGGCGGAACTTCCTCCCGCCCGACGCCTTCCCCTACGACAACCCGAGCGGCCTGACGACGGCCGTGAACGGCGAGAAGATCTACATCGACTCCGGCAACTACGAGCCAGCCCTCGACAAGGCCCTCGCCCTCGCCGGCTACGCCGACATCGGCAAGGCGAAGGAAGAGGCGCGGCGGCGGGGCAAGCTCCTCGGCGTCGGCCTCTCCTCCTACATCGAGGTCTGCGGCGTCGCCCCGTCGCGCTGGATCGGCGCCGTCGGCGAAGGCTGGGGGGCGGCGATGTGGGAGTCGGCGAACATCCGGGTCCACCTGACCGGCAAGGTCGTCGTCACCATGGGGACCCAGCCCCAGGGCCAGGGCCACGAGACGACCTTCGCCCAGATCGTGGCCGACGAACTCGGGGTGCCGATCGAGGACGTCGTCGTCCAGCACTCCGACACCCTCGGCACGCCCTTCGGCTACGGCTCGTACGGGAGCCGAACGGCCTCGGTCGGCGGCGGGGCGGCCATCGCCGCGGCCCGGAAGATCAAGGAGAAGGCCCGTCGCTACGCCGCCCACCTCCTCGAGGCGGCCGTCGACGACATCGAGATCGTCGGCAACGAGTACCGGGTCAAGGGCTCGCCCGACAAGAAGAAGACGCTCCAGGAGATCGCCTTCGCCCTCGACCTCGGCTTCGACCGACCGCCGGACATGGAGCCGTACCTCGACGAGACGGCCTACTACGACACCCCGAACTGCACCTGGCCTTTCGGGACCCACGTCGCCATCGTCGAGATCGACGAGGAGACCGGCCAGGTCGATCTCGTCCGCTACATCGCCGTCGACGACGTCGGCAACAAGATCAACCCGATGATCGTCGAGGGCCAGCTCCACGGCGGGATCGCCCAGGGCGTCGGCCAGGCCCTCTGGGAAGGGGCGATCTATGGCGAGGACGGTCAGCTCCTGACCGGCTCGATGCTCGACTACGCCCTGCCGAAGGCGTCCCGGCTCCCGCGCTTCGAACTCGACGAGACGGTCACCCCCTCGCCGGTCAATCCGCTCGGGGTGAAGGGCGTCGGCGAGGCTGGCACCATCGCCAGCACCGCGGCCGTCGCCAACGCCGTCGTCGATGCCCTCAGCCCGCTCGGCATCCGGCACCTCGACATGCCGTTCACGGCGGCCCGCGTCTGGCGGGCGATCCAGGACGCGAAGGCTGCGAAGGGAGGCCAGGCATGATCCCAGCCGCATTCGCTTACGACCGCCCGGCGTCCCTCGCCGAGGCGCTCGAACTCCTCGACCGCCATGCCGGCGCGGCGAAGGTCCTCGCCGGCGGGCAGAGCCTCCTGCCCCTCCTCAAGCTCCGGCTCGCCCGGGTCGAGCGGCTCGTCGACATCCGCCGGCTCGGCGAGCTGAAGGGGATCCGGGAACACGACGGCGGGCTCGCCATCGGCGCCCTGACGACGTACCGCGAGCTCCTGGCCTCGGAGGCGATCCGCTCCCGTTATCCGCTCATCGCCGAGGCGACCGAGGACATCGCCGACCTCCAGGTCCGGAACGTCGGGACGGTCGGTGGGGCACTCGCCCACTGCGACCCGGCCTCCGACCTGCCGGCCGTCCTCCTCGCCCTCGACGCCTCGGTCGTTCTCCGGTCGCGGGCCGGCGAGCGGACCCTCCCCCTCGACGGCTTCTTCCAGGGGCCCTTCCAGACCGCCTGCGGTCCGACCGAGATCCTGACCGAGGTTCGGCTCCCGGCCCCGCCGGCGGGGGCGGGGATGGCCTATCGGCACCTCGAGCAGCCGGCGTCCGGGTACTCCATCGTCGGCGTCGCCGCCGTCGTCGCCCGGGCCGGCGGACCCTTGTTCGGCCACGTCCGGGTCGCCCTGACCGGTCTTTCCGATCGGCCGTTCCGGGCCACGGCCGTCGAGGCCGCCCTGGCTGGCACCGACGGCGGGCCCGCGGCCATCGCTGCCGCGGCCGCCCACGCCACCGACGGCGTCACCGTCAACTCGGACATCCACGCCGACGCCACCTACCGGGCCCACCTCGCCGGCGTCCTCACCCGGCGGGCCCTCGAGGCGGCGACGGCCCGCAGCGCCTGATCCGTCGCGGGTGCGGACCGCACGCGTCCTCCCCGGCGAGCCGGTGCCAGCCGGCCTCGTCGGGGCGGTCCTCACCCGCGACCTCGTCCTCGACGGCGAGCGCTGGTCGAAGGGCCGGCGCCTCTCGGCGGCCGACCTCGAGCGGCTGGCCGGGGCGACCGCCGTCGCCACGCCCGGTCTCGCCCGGCGCGAGGGCCCGATTACCCTCCTCGTCCCGGACCCCGACGACGTCCACGAGGACGAGGCGGCGCTCCGGCTCGCGGCTGCCGTCGCCGGGCCCGGCCTCCGCCTCGTCGGCCCGGTCGAGAGCCGGGTCGACCTCCGAGCCACCGCGGCTGGGGTCGTCCGCGTCCGAACTGGCAGCCTGGAGCGGCTGAACCGGATCGATCCCCTCGAGGTCTTCACCGTCTTCGACGGTCAGATCGTCGAGGCCGACGCCCTCGTCGCCTCGGTGAAGGTCGCCCCCCACCTCGTCCCCGGGGCGGTCGTCGAGGCCGGTCTGGCGATCGCCCGGCACGGGCGACGCCCGATCGTCGCCGTCCGCCCCTTCCGGCGCCGGCGGGTCGCCGCCCTCGTCAAGGAGTCCATCGAGGGCGCGGCCCGCGACCGCTTCGAGGCGACCCTCCAGGCCAAGATCGGTGCCCTCGGCTCCGAGCTCGTCGAGATCGCCTTCGTCGCCGACGAGGTCGCCGCCATCCGCGCGGCCCTCGAGCGCCTCGTCGGCCGTCGGCCCCGGACGCGGCCCGTCCACCTCCTCCTCACCGCCGGCGGCGCTTCGACCGACCCCCTCGACCCGCTCGTTCTCGCCCTCGAGGCCGTCGGCGGCCGCGTCGTCCGCCACGGCGTCCCGGCCCACCCGGGCTCGATGCTCTGGCTCGGTCGGCTCGGCCGGACGACCCTCCTCGGCCTGCCGACCTGCGGCGCCTACTCGAAGGCGACCGCCGCCGACCTCCTCCTCGCCTGGCTCCTCGCCGGCGCGCCGCCGACGGCGGCGACCGTCGCCCGCCTGGGCCACGGCGGGATCCTGACCCGCGACCAGCGCTTCCGCTTCCCGGCCTACGCCCGCGGCCTCGAGGCGCCGGAGGGCTGAACGGCGCGGCCGTGTAGACTCGCCGT
>Ga0272446_1003006_pt1 | contig 21994 bp, 18 predicted proteins | sample YNPCB0061_FD_194587 | JGI IMG/M metagenome (GOLD analysis project Ga0272446, IMG submission 194587) | Hot spring microbial mat communities from Yellowstone National Park, WY, United States - YNP-CB-006-1 | ecosystem: Environmental > Aquatic > Thermal springs > Hot (42-90C) > Sediment | place... | reverse complement strand
CACTACCAAAATGTAAATATACGTTTAATTTTGTGGAACTACTTAGCCTTGTTGCCACCAATCGAAACCTACAATCAGCATAGACTTTTATACTCAAAAATAATTGATTTTTCACTTTTCTGTACATTGAGCGTAGCCGAAATGTACAGAACAGCAGTTTTTCTCAAAACTTTTTACAAAAACCACTTTTGATTGAGTATAGCAAGTTTTACACTTGTGCCTTTGCCAATGCACTTGCAAGGGCTTTTTCTATTTTTTGGCAAAGTTGGTGGAGTTGTTCCTCTGTCCAAGCAACTTTCACCACCAACGAAATCAAACGGCTAATCAGGTTATCGGATTGGGGCAGTTGTAGAGTTTCGTAATTTTGGGGCGTACCGAGCAAATGAGCTACGGTTTTCATCGGTGTTTTTAAGGCTCTGATATGTTCCCAGTTACGAATGTAGTGATATTGATTATCCCACCAGTATTGTATGCCTGTAAAATTGCCTACGCCTTCGTCTTTAAGGGCTTGCAAAACGGCACGCGTAGTGGTTTCGTCGGGCAAGAAGAAATCCATAAATGTAGCCGCATCGCCTGCGGGGTCAGGAATATGGCGGAAACTTACTTGTGGAAATTTCGCTAAACTTGCCTGCAAAGTGGCTTTGTGTTTGCGTTGTTTTTCAAGAATAAAATTGATTTTACGAATTTGAGCCAAACCAATTGCCGCATTGATTTCTCCGATACGATAATTGAAGCCAACGATAGGGTGTTTTTCCATTCCGCGATTGTTGCCGATATGGTCGTGTCCGTGGTCTGAAAATTGCTCGGCAAGATGATACAAACGTTCATCATTAGTAATAATTGCCCCTCCCTCGCCACAAGTGATGATTTTGAAAAAATCAAACGAAAAACAGCCCATTTGTCCGAATGTACCTGCCGCTTTGCCTTTGTAGCTTGCTCCAAGGGCTTGGGCAGTATCTTCTATCAAGAGCAAATTGTGTTCTTTGCAAATCTGTACAATTTCTTCAATACGAGCCATACTGCCGCACATATGCACCAATACAACGGCTTTGGTTTTAGGAGTAATTGCTTTACGGATACCTTCGGGCGAGAGGCAGAGCGTATCATCAATTTCAGCAAATACGGGCAAAGCACCGCCTAATAAAGCTCCTTCTACGGTAGCAATGTACGTGAAAGGGGGTACAATTACCTCATCGCCTGCCCCAATGCCACAAGCCGCCATAGCCGTTGCTACTGCCGTAGAGCCACTCGAAACACAATGAGCATATTTTACTCCATTGAATTTGGCAATTTCAGCTTCAAATTCGCGGGCTTTCCAGTGTCCGTTCCGAAGGTCATCGTGATTGTAACGAAACAAAATCCCTGTTTCTAATACATCGTTGATTTCTTTGCGTTCTTCCGCTCCAAAAAGTTCTGTTCCAGGCATAATTTATGAGTTATGAGTTATGAATTATGAACTATGAATGATGAGTTATGAATGATGAATGATGAATGATGGTCGCTGAGCGAAGCCGAAGCGTGAATTATGAATTATGGATTATCATTCATCACTTATCATTCCTTAACAATTTTCAGCGATAAAAATTCGTTTTGTTGGGTTCTGACTTTTGCAAAGTAAATACCTTTTGGCAAATGAAGCAAAGAAATCTCCGAAACGTTTTGGTATTCACCTAAAATTTGTCCCAAAGCATTGTAAATAAACATTCTCGTAGCAGGCACATTCAAATAAAGCCATTCTTGCGTAGGATTGGGGTACAATGTAAGTTTTGTATTCGGAGTAATTGCATTAGGATTTTCGTTTGTGTTAAATCGCCAGGTGTTTTTTCCTGCAAAACCTGCAAACGAATTATCGTACCTATCCAACACACAACCTGCCTGCATTTCAACGAAATAAGTTTTATTTTTTTCAAAATCCTTATTCTGCAATACAATTTTGTTGCCCGATACCTGCACGGCACTGCTACCGATATTGAATTCTTCAAAAATACTTTCATCAGCTTCGTTTTTGATAAAAATTTTGCCTGCGTTCTTGAAAATATTTTCATTGAAAGTAATTTCTAATTTTGTATCCACGGGTACATTTTCGGCAAGGTGAGCGGGTTTGAGGTCAGTAATGATAGGAGCATCATCATCAATGATAAGTGTATTATCTTTCGTAATGGTGTGTTTTGCAAGCAAAAAGATACGTGGGTCAAAGCTGATACTCACAATCGGTGTGCTGATATTTACGCGATGAAATTGTTTATTCTGATTTTGAGCCAAACGAATTATGGTAGTATTGCCATTTATATCGGTGAGAGCCAATTCAAAAGGCATTTTGAAAAAAGGTGTAACCGAAGGTTTGGAGGTAGTTTGGTTTGAGAGAATATGCAAAACGCCATCTTTCCAGTTCCAAGTGATGTTGTAAGTAGGATAACCTTCACCTCTAAACCATTGTGGTAAAAAATCTTGCGTGAGATTAACGCCCGTAACGCTTTCAAAATGATTTGCAAAGAGGTTATATGTAACGTTTTGGTGCTTGTAGGTGTTGGTAAAGCTATTAAGTGCTTGGTAGAAAAGAGCATCGTTATTAACCAAATAACGCATCATTTGCACCAAACAAGCCCCTTTTTGGTAAATAAGGCGACTATCAAACATTGCAGTTGTATTGAGTGAATCGGCAAGATAGACACTGCCACCGGGCTGGCTCATTACGTTGTTTCGCCAATTTTGATAAGTATTTTGTGCCGACGAAAGACTTACAAAATGCTCACGATACAAGTATTCTGAATACGTAGCAAAACCTTCTGAAAAACCAATTTCACTAAACGACTGCAAAGTAAGAGCATCGCCATACCATTGATGAGCCAATTCGTGAGCAATTACGCTGTTGGGAAAGCCAATCATCGAAGACATTGTTTGGTTTTCTAAGTAAAAATTATGTGGTACTTGGCAATGCCCGTATTTTTCGTTGCTGAAAGGGTATTCGCCAAAAAGTTCTGAAAATTTTTCTAAGGTCAGTTTGGTTTGGTTCAAGTTGGCTTGATTAGCAGTTACTGAGGCGTTATCGTAAAGATAATTGACGATAGGGATAGTCTTTGAGCCTACGTTGGCGTTGATAGTGTAATCTACATACTCGCCAACGGCAAAAGAAATCAAATAATATGCAATAGGATATTTGGACTCCCACTCGTAGCGATTTTTGCCACCGCCTACATTTACTACTTGTTTCAGCACGCCTTGCGAACCAACACGATTGCTTGCCGAAGTTGTGATATAGACTTTTACTGAGTCGGCTTTATCGGCAAGAATTTGCTTGACAGGCATCCAGTCGGCAGTGCCGTAGGGTTGGCTCATCGTGTAGGTATATTTTTTGCCATTTGAGGCTGTTCGTTGGCAGAAGCCTGCATCAGGATTGCTATTATCTACGGGACCATTGCCACTATAATAGATAATTGCCTCAAACATCTCGCCTGCATCAATGGCACTTATCAGATTTACACGAATTTCGTTGTTGGTGCGTGCAATGGCTGTTCCTGTGTGCGTGATATTTTTTACAACTACCGAACTTACTGTATAATTAGGGTGCAGTTCAAAGGCAAAAGTTGTAATGTTATCTACGGCTTGGGCTAAGAATTTTACATTTCCCGAAATAAAAGTAGTGTTAGTTTCTATATCCAAATTCAGATGATACTGCTTGATGTCGTATTGCATCATTTTGTTGTAGAGGTCTTGCGAGAAATTGAGGCGTTCTGTGCCGTAAAAAAGATTATTTTGCCTGCGATGACTGCAAAATTCTTCCTGATGACTTTGGGCAAAAACACTAAAAGACAAAAAGAAAATAAAAAAAAGAGTAAATCGCTGTTTCATAAAAGCACACTTTTTACAAAAGTACGAAAAATTTTTTTCAGTTTTTTGTAACCTTCTCAAAAATTGTTCGTAAAATCAAACAGAGCATTTCAGTAGAGCATAAAATTGAAAAAAATTAAGTCCGACAGGTAGCATACCTATCGGATTTTTTATTTTCAGAAAAACATTTGGTTCTTACAAATATTTATCGTAATATTGCGATATAACAATTGCAAAATTTTCAGAACAAACCCCAAACAATATGAAACTTTCAGAAGTAAAAAATATTTTACCAGAATTGGAAAATGTTAGTTTCCGTTTAGAAAATGGAACTTTCGTACCCGAACACTTCCACGTAACCGAAGTAGGCAAAATTGTGAAACATTTTATTGATTGCGGTGGCGTAGTTCGCACCGAGCAAAAAGTAAGTTTCCAACTCTGGAATGCCAACGATTTTGAGCATAGACTCAAACCCCAAAAATTGCTCAACATCATCAGACTTTCCGAAAATAAATTAGGTCTTGAAGATGCTGAAATTGAAGTAGAATATCAAGGTGAAACCATCGGTAAATTTCACTTAGATTTTGATGGAGAAAATTTTGTATTGCTTGCTACCAAGACTGCTTGCTTGGCACAAGATAGTTGTGGCATTCCACAAGAAAAACAGATTGCTACCCAAAAATCATCTTGCTCATCAGAGAGTGGCTGTTGTTAGCAGAAATCTTTGCAGAGCAGTCAGCAGTGATGCTAAACAAATAAATCAACAAAGCAATGACACAAACAGCCTTAGACAAACCCAAAAAACTCTCGTTCCTCGACCGCTACCTTACCCTATGGATATTCTTGGCAATGGGCTTGGGAGTGAGCATCGGATATTTTGTACCTGATACCCAAAACTTTATCAATCAATTTCAGGTAGGTACAACCAACATTCCCATTGCAATTGGTTTAATCTTGATGATGTTTCCGCCTTTGGCAAAAGTAAAATACGAAGAACTACACATGGTTTTTCGCAATAAGAAAATTTTGGCTCTTTCGCTTGTCCAAAACTGGATTATCGGACCTATTCTGATGTTTGCTTTGGCGGTGATTTTCTTGCAAGACAAACCCGAATATATGACAGGGCTAATTATGATAGGCATTGCTCGTTGTATCGCTATGGTTATTGTTTGGAACGACTTAGCCAAAGGCGATAACGAATATGTAGCGGGGTTGGTAGCATTCAACAGCATTTTTCAGGTGCTTTTTTATAGCATTTATGCCTACATTTTCGTAACGTATCTGCCACCATTATTTGGTTTGAAAGGTGCTTTGGTTGAGGTCAGTATTGGGCAAATTGCTGAAAGCGTATTGATTTATTTGGGTATTCCTTTTGTATCAGGAATGTTAGTGCGTTATCTTTTGATAAAAGCCCGAGGCAAAGAATGGTACAACCAAGTATTTATTCCGAAGATTAGTCCTATTACACTGCTTGCATTGCTTTTTACGATTGTAGTAATGTTTAGCTTGAAAGGCAATTTGATTGTGAGTATCCCTTTTGATGTAGTCAGAATTGCCGTTCCTCTTACTTTGTACTTTGTGATAATGTTTTTTACGGCATTTTTTGTAAGTCAAAAAGCAGGAACAGACTACGCCAAAGCTACTTCCTTAGCCTTTACTGCCGCAGGCAATAATTTTGAGTTGGGCATAGCCGTAGCTATTGCGGTGTTTGGCATCAATTCGGGAGAAGCCTTTGCTTGCGTGGTAGGTCCGCTCATAGAAGTTCCTGTACTGATACTTTTAGTAAATGTAGCTCTGAAACAACAACATAAGTTTAAAATATACTCAAAATAAATTGGTTTTTCTAAACCTCAATCCCTAAATCCCTTTCTCCAAAGGAGAAAGGGACTTTTTAAGGTCATAAACTTGAAATTCTCTTCAAAACCACTTTTGATTGAGTATAAATCAATGAAAATATCCATTTGACCTCACCCTACTAAATCCCTCTCCACGTTTTGGCTTGGTTGCTAAGCTACGGTTGGTGAGCGTAGCCGAGGTTGGTGAGCGTAGCCGAACCACCGAAGCAGAGGGGCTTGTTTTTTTGAAAGAGAAGTTTTATTTTTCTTCAAAAAACGTATGAAATATCTCACTCTACAAACCGAAACAACTTCTTACTCGTTTGATATAAGTCAAGCTCTTGATATTTCTTTGCCTTTGCGTGCAGGCAACGATAATCCGAATTGCTATTTTGCCGAAAAACCAAAATTCGAAACTATCCGTTCTGGCAATTTTGTGGGCAGTGTGGCTTTGGGAGGCTCGTGTAACTACCAAAAAATTACCCTCACCCCACACGGAAACGGGACACATACAGAATGTTATGGGCATATTTCAGCTGATAATACAAGTATAAACGAATTGCTTGTCAATTTTTTTGCTTTCGCTCAACTCGTTAGCGTTGCACCCAAGCAATACGGAGAGGATAAAGTTATTTTTTGGGAAGATATTTTGCCCAAAATAGACTTTCAAAAACCTTTGGAGGCTCTTATTATCCGAACCTTACCTAATGATGATGCCAAAAAAACAAAAAATTACAACCAAACTAATCCCCCCTATCTGCACCACGAAGTAGGCAGAGAGTTAGCCCAAAGAAATGTAAAACATCTACTCGTAGATTTACCCTCGGTTGATAAAGAAGTTGATGGCGGTAAATTGCTCACACATAAGGCTTTTTGGCAATATCCCGAAAATACTCGCAAAGATGCCTTCATCACCGAACTGATTTTTGTAGATGACGCTATTAATGATGGTTTTTATTTGCTAAACCTACAAATCATTAGCCTTGCCAGCGATGCCTCTCCCAGCAAACCTTTGCTTTATAGAGTAGGCAAGTAAGTAATTGGAGTATTTTTGTCAAAAAGAAAATCTCTGTCAATCTAAGCAAAAAAAATAATAGCAAAATTAAGCGGAAAGCCCACACAGCAAGCCCAAAGCACTTCTTGGCAGCTATGGGCTTTTAATGAAAGTCTGGCACTTATTACCAAGCCTACGCAAACAGCCGTAACAGCCAGAGGAATAGCCAACGTTATTTCCTTGTAACGTAAAGCCATTGCCAACATTCCTCCAAAAACTCCACTAATCGCTAAAACGTGAGCACTAATCTTATAGAAAAATGTAATTATCGTAAGCACTACTAACGAAATGCAAATCCCCAAAAAGGTAAGTAAAAATCGTTCATCGATTTGCAAACGATTGCTAAGATAATGATACAGATAGGCAGTCATCAGGTACATAAGGCTGATAGCTACAAAAGGCAGGCGGCGTTGGCGTCTATCGGGCAGGTGCAGGCTATCAATTACTTTTAGCACTTTCATCGTGAGCATAAAAATCAGAGGTAACAAAAACGTAAAACTGAAAGCTATTTGTAACAAAAACAAACGTATTTCTTTGTTATTTACAGTTACCAAATGGGGCGATACATACAATAGCAAAGCCACCACACCCGAAGGCAACAGCAAAGGGTGAAAAATAATAGAAACAATATAAGCTAAACGTGCAGACATAGGTTATCAGTTATCAGTGAGCAGTTATCAGTTATCAGTAAGCATATCAGTGATAACTGACTATTGTTCAGTTTGGCTTCGCTCACTGCAAGCATTGTTCACTGTTCATTGATGATTGTTCATTGACCATTGCTTACCAAGTGAATGAAAATATCGTTCATTGTTGGGATATTTTCTTGGAACGAGTGTATTTGCACTTGCCTGATAAGATTTGCTAAGAGTTCGTTGGCGGTATGTTGCGGTTGCAGAGCGATAATACTTTCTTTCCATTGATGCTCTGCGTCCTTTTCTTCGGCTATTATCTGCATACCATTAGGCAGTTCGGCAATGATACCTTCATAACTTACTTTGTAGGTGTTGTCGGTGTATTGGCGTTTGATGTCTCGGGTTTTACCTTCCAAAATTTTCTTAGAGCGATTGATAAGGGCGATATACTCGCAAAGTTCTTCTACTGATTCCATTCTGTGTGTGGAAAATAGTATAGTAATGCCTTTCTTTTTGAGTTCTAAAATTTCGTTTTTGATGATTTGAGCATTTACGGGGTCAAAGCCTGAGAAAGGTTCGTCCAAAATCAAAAATTCGGGTTCGTGGAGAACCGTAGCAACAAACTGCACTTTTTGTTGCATACCCTTCGAGAGGTCTTCTACGTTTTTTTCTGCCCAACCTTGCATCTCGAGCTTTTCTACCCAATACTTAATTCTTTTTTTAGCTTCACCAGTTTCCAAACCTTTGAGGCGTGCCAAATAGACTAATTGTTCGCCCACTTTCATTTTTTTGTATAAACCTCGTTCTTCGGGCAAGTACCCCATACGATTGACGTGTTCGGGGCGGAGCCGCTCACCTGCAAAATAAATTTCGCCTTCGTCTAAACTGATAATTTGCGTAATGGTACGAATAAGCGTAGTTTTTCCTGCTCCGTTGGGACCAAGCAGACCAAAAATACTATTTTGGGGAATTTCTAAGCTGATATTATCTAATGCTTTATGCTGTGCATATTGCTTGCTTACGTTTCTGATGCTAAGGATTGAGGTCATAAAGTTTTTGAAAAAATTGTTTAAACTTTTTAACCCAAAAGTCCCTCTCCTTTGGTCGTTGAGCGTTCGGCTACGCTCACCAACCGTAGCTCAGCAACCAAGCCGAAACGTAAAGAGGGATTTAGGGTGAGGTCAGCAATACAACGCAAAAAATTTGATTATATTTTTAGCCATCCTTCAACTTCTTCTTTGGTAGGATTTTTTACGTTGTCCAATTTCATTTTTTTTCTCATTCCGCAAATATCGTTAAACAACTTGTTGAGTTCTTGTTTTTTTAGGTCTTCAATAGTCAGGATACCGATTTTTTGCAAGATAGGCACCAGTTCCTCGCGAACACCTACGGCAACATAATCTTCGGTTTTGGCGTATTGAGGTTTTTTCTCGGGCTTCATCTGCGGGAAGAAAAGCACATCTTGGATAGAATTTTGGTTAGTCATGATCATTGTAAGCCTGTCAATGCCGATACCGATACCTGCCGTAGGGGGCATACCATATTCTAAGGCTCTTAGGAAATCTTCGTCCATAGCCATAGCTTCTTCGTCGCCACGTTCGGCGAGGCGTAATTGTTCTTCGAAACGTTCTCTTTGGTCAATCGGGTCGTTTAGTTCCGAATAGGCATTGCAGATTTCTTTGCCATTGCAAATTACCTCAAAACGCTCTACCAAACCTGCTTTACTACGGTGTTTTTTGGTAAGTGGCGACATCTCGACGGGATAATCCAAAATAAAAGTAGGTTGAATGAGGTTAGGCTCAACTTTTTCACCAAAAACTTCATCTATGAGTTTGGCTTTTCCCATTGTGCTATCTACTTCTATTCCCATTTTGCGGGCTTTGTGGGCGAGTTCTTCTTCGCTGAGGGCTTCAATATCTAAACCCGTGAAATTTCGGATAGCTTCTTGCATCGTGAGGCGTTTCCAAGGGCGTTGAAAATCAATAAGATGCTCACCTACTTGCACTTGTGTAGTACCGTGCAGGTCTAAGGCAACTTTTTCTATCATTTCTTCGAGTGTATCAGCCATCCAGAGGTAATCTTTGTAGGCAACGTAAATTTCAACCTGCGTAAATTCAGGATTGTGGAAACGGCTCATACCTTCGTTGCGAAAGTCTTTGGCAAATTCAAACACACCATCAAAACCACCTACAATCAGACGTTTGAGATACAATTCGTTAGCAATACGCAAGTACAAAGGAATATCAAGGGCGTTGTGATGCGTTACGAAAGGACGAGCAGCGGCTCCACCGTGAATAGGTTGTAGAATAGGCGTTTCTACTTCTAAGTAGCCTTTGTTGGTCAGATACTCGCGAATAGAATTGACTAATTTGGTTCTTTTGATGAAGACTTCTTTTACGTGAGGATTAACAATCAAATCTACGTAGCGTTGGCGGTAGCGTTGTTCGGGGTCGGTGAAGGCATCATAAGTTTTTATGTTGCCTGCTTCGTCTTTTACTTCTTTTACAACGGGTAAGGGGTGTAAAGATTTACAAAGCAGTTTCAAAGATTTTACGTGAAGGGTAATTTCGCATGTTTGCGTAGTGAAAACATAACCTTGCACGCCAATAATATCGCCAATGTCTAAAAGTTTTTTAAAAACCGTGTTGTAAAGAGTTTTGTCTTCGGTGGGGCAGATTTCGTCTCTTTGCACGTAGATTTGCATTCTGCCTGTGGCATCTTGTATTTCGGCAAAAGAAGCCGAACCCATTATCCGAAAGCTCATCAATCTGCCTGCTAAGGAAATATTTTTGTAGGCAGTTTTGTCTTTTTCGTAATTTTGCAAAATATCTTTGATAGAAGCATTTACTTCGTAGGTTTCGGCAGGGTAAGGATTGATACCCAATTTCATCAGTTCTTCTCTTTTGTTGCGGCGTAAAATCTCCTGTTCGCTAAGGTGTTGCATTTGGGTTCTTTTTTAGCTGTTTTTCTGAAAAATATTTGCAAAGAAAAGGAAAATTTGGATTTTCGCAAAAAACGATTTTTGAGGCATTTTAGTTTAGGCAATTACTTTCCTTAGCACTTCTACGATTCTTTGAGCTGTTTTGCCGTCCCAGAGGGCAATATCTTTGCCTTTCTTGTAAGTGCCGTGTTGTATAGCTTGTAATTTTTCGTAAAGTAGTTGCCAATCGTTGCCGATAAGTTCGTTTGTACCTTCGGTAATGGTAATAGGGCGTTCGGTATTGTGGCGAAGCGTGAGGCAAGGCACTTTCAGAAAGGTGCTTTCCTCCTGAATACCTCCCGAGTCGGTTAGCACGCAGAAGGCATTTTTTTGCAAATAGATAAAATCAAAATAACTCAAAGGTTCGGTAAGCAACATTTTTGGGGGTAGATTGCTAAGAATTTGGGCGTTTTCTAATTGCTTGCGTGTGCGTGGGTGCAAAGGCAAAACAAAATAATTATCTTTTGCAATTTGTTTGAAAACTGCAAATAGTTCGTGCAAGGCATCAGGGCTATCTACATTTGAGGGGCGATGAACGGTGGAAAGAATAAAATTTTCTTTGCCAACACGTTCCAAAATTTTTTGAGCCTCTGCCGTGCAAGCAGGATTTTGCTCTATAAACGAAAGTGCAAAACACAGGCTATCAATCATAATATTGCCAACGAGATGAATTTTTCGGGCATCAATACCTTCTTTCAAAAGGTTTTCGTTGGCATCGGGCGAGGGCGTAAGCAATACATCGGCAACGCTATCGGTAAGTATGCGGTTGAGTTCTTCGGGCATTGTGCGGTCTCGGCTTCGTAAGCCTGCCTCTACGTGAGCAACTTTTACGCCCATTTTCACTGCTACCAAAGTAGCCGCTAAGGTAGAATTTACATCGCCATACACTACTACGCAATTGGGTTTTTCTTGTTGTAAAATTGGTTCAAAGGCAAGCATAATTTGTGCCGTTTGCGTAGCGTGTGAGGCAGAACCCACGCCTAAGTGATAATCAGGGGCAGGAATTTGGAGTTGTTCAAAAAATACATCAGACATTTGCGAGTCGTAGTGCTGTCCTGTATGCACAATTTTTTGGCTTAATTCGGTTTGGGCAATGGCTCGGTGCAGGGGGGCTAATTTCATAAAATTTGGTCTTGCCCCAACTACGTGTAAAAAATTAAGGCTCATAGCGAAGTGAGTATCGGTTTTGCGTAACGGCATTGAAGCAAGCTACGAAATTCGCCGCTACGGTGTGAATATTGATTTTCGTTCGGATAAGTTCTTCGGCTTTTTTGCCTATTTCTTTGGCAATATCAGGGTTGGCAAAGAAGTAAGCGATTTTTTCGGCTAAATCTTCGGCATTATCCTCTTCAAAATACAAACCTGTTTCGTGAGGCAGTACCAAATCTTTCTCTGTGCCATCGGCAACCGAGCAGATTACAGGCAGTCCGAAGCCCATAGCATCGTTGAGGGAAAGTCCGCCTGCACCCGCCAACACATATACCGTAGAGGCAAGCAAATGTTTTCCCAAAGAAAGGTAATCGTGAATTGCCCCCAAAAAAATAACTTTTTCGGCAATGCCTAAATTTTGTGCTTGTAGTTGCAAGTTTTCTTGTTCAGGTCCCGAGCCGATAATAAGTAGTTCGGCATCAGGGAATTGTCGGTGCAGTTTGGCGAAAGCCTCTATCAAGAGATGAACTTTTTTCCATTTCACAAGCCTACCGATATGTACAGCTCGCAAACGCCCATCAGATTGAAAGTTTTGCTTTTCTAAAAGTATATGTTTTGCCTCAAAAAGTGCATCGGTATCACCTGAATTGTAGCTTATGAAAATTTTTTCACGTTTTACGCCATAACTTTGCAAAATTTCGTAGGCGAGTGTAGTGTAATTGAGGTGGGCATCAACCCAACGAAAGTAGCACTTATTGATTTCGGTAATGAGCTGGTATTTGCATTTCTTGGCGAATGTATCGGCTTTGATGTGGTTCATATTTTCGTCAAAAAATCCTTTTTGGCTGTAAAATTGTTTGGCTTCGTGGTAAAGGGGAATTTGATACGGAATACTTCGGAAGATGGTTTTCACTCTTTTTGCCCGAAGCCACCAACGCAAACGTAAATCAAAAAAATAGCCTAAAATATAAGGCCAACCTACCACTACTATTTGAGGCTGTTCGTGCCTAAGAATTTTGTAAAGATTTCGGAAATAAGGTTTTTGCCCCAAAAACAGATATTCTTCGGTGCGGATAATCTTGAAAAGGGCTTTTTTATCTTCTTCTAGAACGCCTGCTCCGATGGTTTGGCTTTTGGTTTTTGGTAAAATAACAACGACTTCAAGCGAGCGAACGTTTTTTTGCAACAAATTCAACAACACAACAAGATAGTGAGGCATACCACCAAATAAAAAAGCAACTTTCATTGTTCAGCGAAGTGTTTTGAGCCAATTTTCAATCATTTGCAAGCCAAAATCCGTGAGAGCGGCTTCGGGGTGAAATTGCACGCCAAATATAGGTAAATTTTTATGTTGTAGTGCCATAATTTCGTTTTCTTTGCTAAGAGCCGTTGTTTTCAAGCAGTCGGGCAAATCTTGCAGCACAAGCGAGTGATAACGCACTACGTTAAAAGATTTTGGCAAATCTTGGAATAAAGCACTTTCGGCAGTGATTGTAATTTTTGAGATTTTGCCGTGCATAGGTTTTAGGGCTTTGGTGAGCGTAGCTCCAAAAAATTCGCCTATTGCCTGATGCCCCAAACATACGCCCAAGATAGGTAATTTGTGGTGGTAATGCTCTATAATTTTCATCAAATTACCTGCTTCTTTGGGTTTTCCTGGTCCTGGCGAAAATACTATGCCTGTGTAGTTATTTTTTGTAATTGTGTCTAAGTCTACATTATTTCTGAAAACCTCACAGTTTGCTCCCACACGCCCCAGATAGTCTTGTAGATTGTAGGTGAAAGAATCAAAATTATCAAGCAAAAGAATTTTCATTTTTGGTTGATAATCTCCTTTGCTTCTTTGATAACATCTTCGCCAAAAGCAACAATAGAGGAAATATTTTTCACTACATACGGAGCGATTGGCTCAACAACGGGATAAAGCAAGCTACCTTTGGTGAGTTGGTTGTTGGCGGGTGTTATCTGATTGCCAATTTTATGAAAAATCATCAAGAACAAACTCACGAAAAAGGCAAATTTTAGTGTCCCCAAACCTGCTCCCAAAAGATTATCAAAACTGCCCAAAACGGTAGCATCGATGCTCTGTTTGAGATAACGAGCAAAACGATTTGCTAAGAAAAAGCAAACGGCAAAAGTAGCTACAAAAGCTATGTAGGGCATCACGCTCTCCGACATATTGCCTACGAAGGGTTTAAGCAGTTTGAGCATCACCACCCAAAACTTAAAGCCCAAAATGATAGCCACAATAAACGAAAGCAAGGAAAGTGCCGACATCAACAAACCTGACTGATAGCCCTTGTGAGCCCCCCAAAGCAGAGGAATAAGTATGAATAAATCAAGGCTATTCATTGATATTTTTTTAGTTTTGTTTTTTCTGTTCATTTCGGCTTCGCCCTCTGTTCATTGAGCGAAGCCGAAATGAACAGGAAGCCGAAATGAACAGAGGGCGTTTCAAACCTTAAGCTAATAATTTTTTTACAAGTTCCGAAATGAGTTTGTTATCTACTTGTCCTGCGAGGGTTTTGGTAGCTTGTGCCATTACTTTACCCATATCTTTCATAGAACTTGCCCCTACGCTGGCGATAATTTCTTTGATTTTGGCTTCGGCTTCGGCTTCTGAAAGTTGTGCGGGCAAATACTTTTCCATAATAGCAATCACTGCCGCTTGCTCTGTCGCTTGTTCGGTTCGCCCTTGCGAATGGAACATTTCATAAGATTCTTTTCTTTGCTTGATAGCTTTGGTGATGATAGCGATTTCGTCGGCTTCGGTGAGCGTGCCTGTACCGCCTTCTTTGGTTTCTTCCAATAAAATCATTGATTTTAGTTCTCTGAGGGCTGTCAGAGCAGACTGGTTTTTGCTTTTCATTGCCTCTTTTATATCTTCGTTGATTTTGTCTTTGAGTGTCATAGGGTATATTTTTTATTTTGAAAAATATTTCGCAAATTTATTAAAAAATCGTGATACTCAAATTTAATTTTTCTCCAAATGAAGCAAATACGTTTTACGCAGGGTTTGCGGTCTTAAACGTGGGTTCAAAAATTCGGGGCTAAGTGTAGAAACGTGAAAATCCTCAAAAACTTCTTTGGAAAGAATTTTTGCTCTTTGGTTGTTCAAAACATCTTTTTCATAGACCTCTTGGTCGCAGACTATCCAGTAAATGCCTTTGTCCAAAGAGCCAACATCAGGCAGGCGAGGAATGTGCTTTTGGCTGTAAAAATCAATAGAATTTTGCATCAGCCCATCGCCCAATACCACAAATTTTTCTACATCATACTTCTGCGGATTGTTTTTTATCTTTTTAGCCACTATGGACTCCGACTGATATTTATTCATCAGGGTTGGATAAAAATGTGTATTGAGAAAGAAATTCACCGTTAGAATACCAAGAAAAGAGCTAAAAATCCACCTTTTGGCAAGTTCTTTGCTTTTGGCAAATGCCCAAATTGCTCCTGCAAAACCTGCGATAGTGCCTGCCATTACCCACCAATTTTCTAAGGGCAAAATCCAATACCCCAATAAGGCAACAATTACCATAAAAATAAACAACTGAAACACTACCCAGACCTGTAAAAATTTCAGCCATCGCAAAGACCAAGTCAGCATTTTCTCAAACCACTTAGCCGTCAGGATTGCCCCCAAAGGATAAATCGGATAAATGTAATGGTTGAGTTGGTATTTGGATTGCGAAAGAGCTACGAAAGCAAGCGTATAACCACACCACACAAATATTTCTTCATTTTCAGCAATTTTTTTGAAGCCCTGCCTAAAAATGCGTTTGGTTTCGGCAATATAGGCAATAATAAGAAAAAGTGTCCAAGGCAGAAAGCTCCAAAAAGTAGTATGCACCAAAAAGAAGGGGTCGGGATTGTTTGCCCAAACGTTTTCGCCTGTAATTCTGCCAAAACTTTGGGTCCAAAAGAAAAATTTTAACCCCGAAACGCCTTGCTGTCCATTCACTACTTTTTCGGGGTGCATATCAAATTGTTGGTACAGCCCTACGCACATAGGCAATAAAATCAAAGTAGTAATCAACAAACCTACCAAATATTTCCAATCAAATATCTTTTGCCATTTTTTTTTGGCAACAACATCAAGCCCAAAAGTAAGAATTGGAATGACCAGCCCAATAGGTCCTTTGGCAAGCATCGCCAAACCAATACCTATAAAACCCGCCACGAGATTGAGCCATTTGCCATTTTTTAGGTACGCCCCCAAATGCCACAAAGAAAATGCTACGAAAGTAGTAAGCATATTGTCGGTGCGTACGTCGTGGTTCATCAGGAATACGGCTTGGCACGAAGCCATAAAAAGTGCCGCCCAGTAGGCTACTTGCTCGCTATAATACAATTTAGCAAGCCTGTAAGTAGAATATGCCCCCAAAAACGAAAGCAACACAGGAAAAACACGAAAAGCAAAATTAGAAACTCCAAAAATTTTGAATGCCACAGCCGAAACCCAAAAAAGTAAAGGGGGTTTGTCCAAATAATCTGCTCCTCTTTGGTAAGTTTCGAGATAAGTATTTGTATTTGCCATTTCCCAAGCGATAGCGGCGTATTGTGCTGCGTCTATTTCCATAATGTCCATAAATAGCCCACAGAAATAGACAAAATATAAAGCAACGAAAGGTAGAATTTTTTTCCAAGAATATGTTTGTAGTGCCACGAATGTATGAATTTAAGAAAATTCTCTGATGATGTTACCCGATAGATGAATATTTTGTCTTGTATCCTGTATCTTGTGTCTTGTTTCAATCATTCAAAACGTTTCTGATAGCTTTTTTTGGAAGGTATAAAAAATAATACAAACAAGCCTACAACAAAAAACATCATCAATGCCAATACGCTATTACGCATCGTGCCTGTGAGGTGATGAATAGCTCCATATACAAAAATTCCCAGAGCCGTAGAGATTTTGTCTGAAGCATCATAAAAGCTAAAAAATGAGGCTGTGTCGGTAGTTTCGGGCATTAGTTTGGCATAAGTAGCACGCGAAAGCGACTGAATACCCCCCATCACCAAACCAACCACACCCGCCAAAGCATAAAAACTAATCGCTGATTTTACAAAATATGCCCAAATACAAATACCTATCCATACCAAAACAATGACACGTAACGCATAAGTATTGCCTTTTTTATCGGAAATAAACGAAAACCAATACGAACCTGCAATCGCTACAAGCTGAATAAGCAAAACTACAATAATAAGCGATTGTTGTTCCATTTGTAGCTCATCTTTGGCAAAAAAGGTAGCTAAATACATTACGGTTTGCACAGCCATATTGTAGAAAAAGAAAGCCAAAACAAAACGTTTGAGGTATCGGAGCGGTTGCAATTCTTTCCAAACCTTTGCCAATTCTTTAAAACCATTCAGTATCCAATTTCCCGTTGCCTTTTTCTGATACACATTGTTGGGCATATAATAAAAACTATATTGGGCAAAGCCAATCCACCACAAGCCCGTCAGCCCGAAAGAGATACGCGGAGCAAGTGTGGCATCAGTAAAACCCAAGTCTTTGTAGAAAATTATCATTGCAAGCGAAATAACAAGCAAAATAACACTACCGATATAACCACGAGCAAAAGCCTTCGCACTCAGGTAATCGAATTGGTCGTCTGTGGCAATATCGGGCAAATATGAATTATTGAATACAATACTGCCTGCAAAACCTATCAGCCCCAACATATACCCCAACACGCCCCAATGTAGTGTAGCAAGGTCTTTGAAAAGAGTAAGCATCAGGCAAGCAGAGCCACCCAACAGGCAAAAAAATTGCATAAAAGCCTTTTTCTTGCCGCTATAATCGGCAATAGCCGTAAGAATAGGACTAATCAGGGCTATGAGGAAGAAAGCCAAAGAAGCCGCATACTCAAACACGACGGTATTTTTCAGTGTCAATCCCAAAAAATCTATTTCGTTGTTTCTTGCAGGATTTTGTGTGATGCTTTCGCTGTACCCCGGAAACACTGCCGAAGCAATTACGAGCGAAAAAGCCGAGTTTGCCCAGTCGTACATTGTCCAAGCATTCGTGATTCTGGGATTGTTTTTTTCAAACATATTTTTAGAAATTTGGATAGCAGGTGCAAGAAAATAATCAAAATTGAACAAAAATATGAATTTATGCTTTGAATTTACATTTTTTATCGGATAGCCAATTGATTTGTGCTGAAAAATAATTTTTTCGTTATTCCCCCGAAATTATTTAACTTTGAGGAAAAGTAGAAACCTATGCAAAAATTGCATTTATTTTTCGGAATTGTATTTTTGGGCTTTTCCCTTGCTGTTCAAGCCCAAAAAAATAAACCCAAAGGCTCTTTGGTAGATGAGAGTGAAACCTACAATGTAGATGTATTGAAGGTAGTAATGAAATTCAGTTTCGCAGATGCCGATGACCAACAACCCGCAAGCGTAAGCCTGCTTGTCAGGAATGTTTTAGACAAAAAAGATGTTTTCAAAACAGAAAATTCGCAACAATCAGAAGTAGAACTCCGCAGAAAACAAGCCTATAATCTGTATGTTTCTTCCCCAAAATACTTAGATACCGTCGTATTTTTTGACCTTAATAAAGATATACCCGCCGAACAAACCATTTTCCTTCGCCCCAAAAGAAGAGATTTTGAAATCAATATTTCGGATATGGAAACAGGCGATAACCTGCCTTTTGGAGTAACCCTCACCAACAAAAACCGCAACGAAGTAATCAATTTAGACCCCAAAGACGGCAATAACGGCAAGTACAAAGTCCGCCTGCGTGAAGATGACGATTACGAAGTAGAAGTGAAAAATCCGAAAGAATATTTATTTTATTCCAACACGGTTTCAACAAAAAAATCAAAAAATCTTGATGTAAAAATGCACAACCTCTCGGTAGGGGCTAAAATCCAACTCTACAACATTACTTTTGCCACAGGCAGTTGGGAACTAAATGCCAACTCTCGTCGCGAATTAGATAGAATTACCAAACTCCTCAACGACCACCCCACTCTCAAAATCGAGATTGCAGGGCATACCGATAATGTAGGTTCTGCTAAAAAAAATATGGAGCTTTCGCTCAAAAGAGCCAAAACTGTACACGACTATCTTGTTGCCAAAAAAATTCCTGAAAAACGTTTCGTTGCCAAAGGCTATGGACAAGAAAAACCTATCGCCGACAACAGCACCGAAGAAGGCAGAGCCAAAAACCGAAGATTTGAACTAATCGTTCTATCTTTGTAAATTTGCACACATTAAATCATCTGAAATGAGTTTTCTGTATCCAAGTTTTTTGTGGGCATTATTTGCCCTTGCTATCCCACTAATTATTCACTTTTTCAATTTCAGAAGGGTAAAAAAAGTTTATTTTACCAATGTTCGCTTCCTGAAAGAACTTAAAACCGAAACCAATTCCTTCAAAACGCTTCGCGAGCTACTGATTTTGTTGATGCGTTTGGGTTTAGTAACTTCGTTGGTAATGGCTTTTGCTCAACCATTTTTACCTAATCAGAACAAACAATCGGTTTATGATGTAGGCAGTATCGTGAGCATTTATTTGGATAATTCGTATAGTATGCAAAACGAGCTCGCCAAACGCAAATATCTTTCTTGGGCAAAAGAAAGTATCAGCGATTTGGTACGGATATTTCCAAAATCGGCTAATTTTCAGTTGGTTACTAACGATTTCCGCAACCGAGAACAATTTGCCATCAATGGAACTAAATTGGAAGATGTTTTGAGCGAAACGAATTTTTCGAGCCGAAGCCGAGACCTGCAAAGTGTCTATAACCGACAGCAAGCCTTGCTCAAACGTTTTGCCCCAAAAGAAAAAAATCAAGTCTTCTGGATTTCCGATTTTCAGAAAAGTACCTTAGGCAATTTGAATAAAATTGAGTTGGATAGCAATACCCAATACTATCTTGTACCCGTCAAGTCGGAGCAAAGAGCTAATTTGCACATAGACTCGGCTTGGCTCGCCAACCCTTTTGTAAAGGAAAATGAGCAAAATACCTTAAGTTTCAGCATACAAAATCATTCCGATACGCCTCAAGAAGATGTTGTTGTAAAGCTCTTTCTTGATGATTTGCAAGTTTCAACTACTACACTTGACATAGCCGCCGAAGGCAAAGCAAGTGGTTCGTTCAGCTTCACCACACAAGGCAGAGGCACTAAAAAAGGAAAAATCGTAATCGATGACCAGCCCATTACTTTTGATAACGAGTATTATTTTACCATTCAGGTTGCCCCAACCATTCGGATAGCTCATTGGTACTCGGGAGGGGGAAATCCTTATATCCGCAATGTGTATGCCAGCGAAAAAACTTTTAGCATAGTTAGTTATGACCAAAATACCTTCGATGTCAATATTTTGCCTAATATTGACCTGCTTATTATTGACAATTTCAATGCCCTGCCCACTAACTTGACACAAGAGCTAAAAACTTTCACCGAAAATGGTGGTAGCGTGCTGATTTTTCCTTCGGCAAATCCTGAGATAAATAATTATGCTCAGATTTTAGCAGGTTTGGGTGTGAGAGGACTACAAGCCGAAAAAACAGACGCTTTGGATAAAAATAGCAATAAAACCTTGCTCCCTCCAAACATAAATAATCCTTTTTATGAAGGAATTTTTGAGCAAAACCCTCGTAATGCCGATATGCCTTATGCCAATGCCGTAATGAGTTGGCTGGGTGTAAATAGCCAATTATTGGGCTTTAAGAATGGTAAAAATTTCCTTTCGGAATTTAAAAATGGCAGAGGCAAACTCTATTTGTGTGCCAGCCCTTTGGATAGGCGTTTCAGTGATTTTCCGACTAACGCAATTTTTGTGCCTATTATGTACAAAATCGCTGCCCGAAGTTTGGAACAAAACGAACGTATAGCCTATAGTTTCCAAGATAAAATGATTGTCCTGAGAGTACCTAAAAGCAATAAAAGTCAAGTTTTCAGACTTCGTAACGAGCAAACCGAAATTGTGCCTGCTCAAAGGCTAAATGGAGAGCAACTTATCTTGGAACTACCCGAGCAAAGCATCGAGGCAGGATATTATGACCTGATAGACAAGGAAAACAAAGTAGTAGGGGCTTTGGCTTTCAATTACGACAAACAAGAGTCGGAAATGAATTTTTTTAGCATAGAAGAACTCAAAAAGATTTTTTCGGGCAGGAAAAATGTACAAATCTACGAAAATATAGCCGATAAAAAGTTTGTACAAGATTTTCAAGAGAGAAATATAGGCGTATCGCTTTGGAAATATTTTGTATGGGCGGCTTTGGTTTTTGCTCTTTTGGAAATATTGCTTGTTAGATTTTTGGTAAAGCCTAAGAAAGAAAATTTGATAGTATCTGGCTAAACGAAACATTCACAATTCTTTTCCTGTTGTTTGCAAGCAACAAAAAAAATGCCTAATTTGCGAACAAACCAACATCAGTTTTTATGACGTCCATTCTTGGAGTAATACCTGCTCGCTATGCTTCTACACGCTTTCCTGCGAAGGCTTTACACGAAATCAAAGGCAAATCGATGATACAGCGTGTTTATGAGCAAGCCGCTAAATCAAATTCTTTATCTAAATTAGTAGTAGCCACCGACCACAAAAAAATCTACGACCACGTCATAGAGTTTGGCGGAAAAGCCCTGATGACCTCAACCAAACACCCCAGCGGTACAGACAGATGCTTTGAAGCCTTACAACTCGTTGAAGGGAGTTTTGATTACGTGATGAATATACAAGGTGATGAGCCTTTCATACAGCCAGAGCAAATTGATACCCTTGCTAAAGTGCTTTTGGATAGAAAAGGTGTTGAACTTGCCACGCTTGTCAAAAAAATTGACGATGCTGAAACCCTCTTTGACCCCAATGAAGTAAAAGTAGTGATTGATGCCGAAGCAGAGGCTGTATATTTCAGCCGACACCCCATTCCTTATTTGCATCAAGTTGCCCAAAACGAATGGATACAAAAGTTTGACTTTTACAAGCATATCGGTATGTATGCCTACCGAAGTGATGTTTTGGAAAAAATTACACAATTAGAACCCTCAAATTTAGAACAAGCCGAAGGTTTAGAACAACTACGCTGGTTAGAAAATGGCTTTAATATTCGTATTGCAATAACCGACATAGAAAGCTACTGCATTGATGTTCCCGAAGATTTGGAACACCCCGCCATCAAAGAGTTTGTGAAAATGTTGAAATAAACTAAAAAATTGATAGCTTTTAAAGATTGTTTTACTCAAAATTGTACAGTAGTTTCCTACCTGTTTGAACAGGCTAAGACGCTGTTTTACAAAAAAACTATTCAATAAGTGTGTATGAGTAAAAGACTAATTCGTTTTGATTGGGCTATCAAGCGACTGCTTCGCAACAAGGCTAATTTCGTGGTCTTGGAAGGTTTTTTGTCTGAATTGCTGTTTGAGGACATTAAAATCCAAAAAATCTTGGAAAGCGAGGGCAACCAAGAAACTGATGAGGACAAATACAATCGTGTGGATATTCTCACGCAAAACTCTAAAAACGAACTCATTATCGTTGAAATTC
>Ga0272446_1003005_pt1 | contig 22010 bp, 19 predicted proteins | sample YNPCB0061_FD_194587 | JGI IMG/M metagenome (GOLD analysis project Ga0272446, IMG submission 194587) | Hot spring microbial mat communities from Yellowstone National Park, WY, United States - YNP-CB-006-1 | ecosystem: Environmental > Aquatic > Thermal springs > Hot (42-90C) > Sediment | place... | reverse complement strand
GCGCAGGATGGTCGGAGCGGCGGGATTCGAACCCACGACCCCCAGTCCCCCAGACTGATGCGCTACCAGGCTGCGCTACGCTCCGACGCCGCGAGGAATGGCGCGCGCCACACACGCTGTCAACGCCGGCCTCCGCGCGCCGGGCACGGGTCAGTCACGAGGGCCTGGAACGTCGATCAGGGCGCGGATCGCCCTCAGCTCGGCCAGCACCTCGGCAAGCACGGCGCGCAGAGCGGCCTCGCGGCCCTCCGGGGCGGAGGGGGCGGCTGAGCGTTCCGCACGAACGCGGATCACCGGCTTGCCGCCGCGGCTGCGCTCGGCCTCGGCGCTGCCGGGCGGCATGCCGGGAAGCGCGAGCTGCGGCTTCTCCGTCGTCTCCTCCACCGGCTCGGCCGCATCCTCCGCCGCCGCTCCCTCCTCGCCGCCTTCCCGCAACAGCCGCTGCACGCCCTTGATCGTATAGCCCTGGATGTAGAGCAGATCGCTGATCCGCCGCAGGAGCTCGACGTCCTCCGGCCGATAGTAGCGCCTGCCGCCGCCGCGCTTGAGCGGCTTGAGCTGGGGGAACTTGGTCTCCCAGAACCTCAGCACATGCTGCGGGATGTGAAGATCGTCCGCGACCTCGCTGATGGTGCGGAAGGCAGACGGCGCCTTCCTCCCGCTTCCGCGCTGCGGCTGCGGCTCGACGCTCATGCCTCGTCCTCCGCCGGCGCTGTCTGGCCGTTCACGCGGGCCTTGAGCACCTGGCTCGGCCGGAAAACCAGCACCTTGCGCGGCAGGATCGGCACCTCGACGCCCGTCTTGGGGTTGCGGCCGATGCGCCTTCCCTTCTGGCGCACCGCGAAGGTGCCGAACGAGGAGATCTTCACCGGCTGCCCGGCCTCGAGCGCGGTCGTCACGATCTCGAGAACGGATTCAACGAGTTGTGCCGACTCGTTCCGTGAAAGCCCGACCTGCTCGTACACCGCCTCGGCAAGCTGCGCGCGTGTGACCGTGCTTCCCGTCATGGCGCCCCTGCCAAGGATGACCCGCTGTCGCCGCTGTGTCGTTCCGATGACGCTACCAGCGCGGCTTTCCGCACGTCAAGCCGCCGGGGCACGCCGAATTGAGAAAGATCAGGCCATTAGGGCCATGCGCGTGGCCCGCGTGGCAAGCGCGCCACGGCCCCGGCAGGATCGGAGGGAGCCGCCCTGCCGGCGCTCCGCGCGGGGCGGAACAGACGGCGGTTGAACGGGCTCGCGACCTGCCTTAGGGGAACCGGATGCGCATCGCCACCTGGAACGTCAACAGCGTGCGCGCGCGGCGCCAGCACCTGCTCGACTGGCTCGCCCGCCCGGAGGCGCCTGACGTCGTTCTCCTGCAGGAGCTGAAGGCGGAGGAGGCCGGCTTCCCGGCCATGGAGGTCCGGGCAGCCGGCTACCACGCCCTCGTCAACGGGGAGAAGACGTACAACGGTGTGGCGATCCTCTCCCGCTCCCCGGCGACGGAGCGGCTGCGCGCCCTGCCCCGAGGGGAGGATGACACCCAGGCCCGCTATCTCGAGGCGGAGATCGGCGACCTCGTCATCGCCTGCGTCTACTGCCCGAACGGCAACCCCGTCGGCACCGGCAAGTTCGCCTACAAGCAGGCCTGGATGGCGCGCCTCGCCGCGCATGCGGAGGGCCTGCTCGCCACCGAACGCCCGGTGGTGATCGGCGGCGACTGGAACATCTGCCCGACAGAGGCCGACGTGTGGGACGAGCGCGCCATGGCTGCCGACGCGCTGTGCCAGCCCGAGAGCCGGGCCGCCTGGCGACGGATGCTCTGGCAGGGCTGGACGGACGCCTGGCGCGCGCTGAACCCCCTGCCCTGCCCCCAGCCCTCGCGCGGCTACACCTACTGGGACTACCAGGGCGGCGCCTGGCAGCAGGACCATGGCCTCAGGATCGACGCGCTGCTGCTGAGCCCCGTCGCGGCAGAGCGCCTGGTCGATGCCGGCGTGGACCGCACGCCGCGCGGCTGGGACAGCCCCTCCGATCACACCCCCGCCTGGTGCGCGCTGGAGGACGCGGCGTGAGCGAGGAGATGCTGTACCACATGGTCGCGTCGGGGCCGAGGCCGGTGGCGCCCTTCAGCCACGCCGTCGAGGCGGGCGGGTTCGTGTTCGTCACCGGCCAGATGCCCGACAGCCCCGAGGCGCCGGGCGTGCTGCCCAAGGGCATCGAGGCGCAGACGCGGGCGGTGATGCGCAACCTCTCGCTCGTGCTCGGCGGCCTCGGGCTCGACCTCGCGCACGTGGCGATGGCGCGCATCTACCTCGCCGCGTTCGAGCGCGACTATGCCGCGCTGAACGCGCTCTGGCCCTCGTTCTTCGCCCCCGGGCGGCTGCCGGCGCGCACCACGGTGGGCGTGACCGCGCTCGCCTACGGCGCGCTCGTCGAGATCGACCTCGTGGCGCGCCGCCCGGCAGGCGGAACGCCGCTCAGCCCCGCTGCGGCCTGAAGGTTCCGCTGCACGCCTGGTTGCCGACGCCGGAGCGCAGCGTCCACTGCCGGGATCCGGTGATCTTCACCTCGGCGTCGGTCAGCGTGCCCTCGTAGCGGCTGCGCATCATGTTGCCGCCGAAGTTCCCCTCGGTCTGGATGACGAAGCGGCCGCCGCTGAGCGTTCCGGTGCCGGACTCGCGCCCGATCACCTGGCGCGTCTGCTGGTTGTAGATGGGGCGCTCGAACAGCACCTCGTTGCCGTTGCGCGTGACCGTGGCGCGGGCATTCGAGGCCTGGATGTTGGCCGAGGTCGAGGCCTCGCAGTTCAGCGCGCCCTGGTAGATGACGGACTGCGCGGACGCCGGGATTGCCGCGAGCAGCGACGCTGCCGCGAACGCAAGCGGAAGGCGCATGGCTTCCCCCATGGGTCGCGCGCGTGACAGCGACCCCCCAGCGCCCCGCGCGCGGAACGATCCTAGGCCCGCCGGACGCCGGACGCCAAGCGCGGCTCAGAGATCGGCGTAGACATGTCCCTCCGCCGCCGCTCCCGGATGGGTCACCGCGCCCTCGTGCGCGGGGCCGACGAGCTGGGCGTACTTCCACAGCGCACCGGAGCGGTAGATGGTCTCGCGTGGCGTCCAGGCCGCCCTCCGTTCGGCGAGCTCCGCCTCCGTCAGCAGCACGTCGAGCGTGCCGGCCGCGGCGTCGATCACGATCCGGTCGCCGTTGCGCAAGAGCCCGATCGGCCCGCCCACGGCGGCCTCCGGCGTCACGTGGCCGATGCAGAAGCCCCTCGTCGCGCCGGAGAACCGCCCGTCGGTGATCAGCGCCACCTTGTCGCCCATGCCCTGGCCGTAGATCGCCGAGGTGGTCGACAGCATCTCGCGCATTCCCGGCCCCCCCTTCGGGCCCTCGTAGCGGATGATGATGACGTCGCCCTCCTGGTAGGCGCGCTCGCGCACCGCGGCGAAGGCATCCTCCTCGCAGTCGAAGCAGAGGGCGCGGCCCTCGAAGCGGAGGGTCTTCATGCCCGCGATCTTCACGATCGCCCCGTCGGGCGCGAGGTTGCCCTTCAGCCCGACGACGCCGCCCGTCGTCGAGATCGGGTCGGAGACGGGCCGCACCACGTCCTGGCCGGCGGGGAACACCACGTCCCTGTGGTTCTCGGCGAGCGTCTTGCCCGTCACCGTCATGCAGTCGCCATGCAGGAGGCCCGCATCGAGCAGCGCCTTGATGATCACGGGCACGCCGCCGATGCGATGCACGTCATAGGCGATGTAGCGTCCGCCCGGCTTGAGGTCGGCGATGTGGGGCGTCGCGCGCATGATCCGCGCCACGTCCTCGAGCGTGAAGCGGATGCCGGCCTCGTGGGCGATCGCCGGCAGGTGCAGCGCGGCGTTGGTCGAGCCTCCCGTCGCGCCGACGATCATCGCCGCGTTCTCGAGTGCGCGGCGGGTGACGATGTCGCGCGGCCGGATGTTGCTCTTCAGGAGATCGACCACCGCCTGGCCGGACTTCACCGCGAAGGCGTCACGCTCCTCGAAAGGCGCCGGAGAGCCCGCCGAACCCGGCAGGGCCAGGCCGATCACCTCGGAGACGCAGGCCATGGTGTTGGCGGTGAACTGGCCGCCGCAGGCGCCGGCGCCGGGGCAGGCGACGCGCTCGAGCTCCTCGAGCTCCGCATCCGTCATCTTCCCCGCACCATGCTGGCCGACCGCCTCGAACACGTCGAGCACGGTCACGTCGCGGCCATGATACGTGCCCGGCATGATCGAGCCGCCATACATGAACACCGAAGGCACGTTCAGCCGAACCATCGCCATCATCACCCCGGGCAGCGACTTGTCGCAGCCCGCAAGCCCGACCAGCGCGTCGTAGCCGTGGCCGCGCACGGTGAGCTCGATCGAATCCGCGATCACCTCGCGGGAGGCGAGCGAGGACTTCATCCCCTGGTGGCCCATCGCGATGCCGTCCGTCACCGTGATGGTGGTGAACTCGCGCGGCGTCGCGCCGGCCTCGGCGACACCCCGCTTGACGCTCTGCGCCTGGCGGGAGAGCGCGATGTTGCAGGGTGCGGCCTCGTTCCAGCAGGTGGCGACGCCGACGAAGGGGGCGGCGATCTCGCCCTTGGTCAGCCCCATGGCGTAGTAGTAGCTGCGGTGCGGCGCGCGGTCCGGCCCCACCGTCGAGTGCCGGCTCGGCAGGCGCGACTTGTCCCAGGTCGTCTCGGCCATGGTTCGTTCCCTCTCCGTGTTCTGTCAGACCGCGATGCGCGCGAGCGCCGCCTCGAGCCGCGCGGCTGTGGCCTCCGCCGCCGCGCGCTTCTGGCGCGTCTCCTCGACCACCTCCTCCGCCGCGCGCGACACGAAGGCGGGGTTGCCGAGCTTCTGGTCGAGCCGGCGGATCTCGTCCTGCTGCTTCGCGATCTCGCGGCCGAGCCGCGCCCGCTCGGCGGCGAGGTCGATCACGCCCGCGAGCGGCAGCACGAGCGTCGCCTCCCCCACCACGCCCTGCGCCGCGCCCTTCGGCACCTCGCCCTCGAGCGGCGTGATGGCGGAAAGGCGCGCGAGGCGAAGCACCGCGTCCCGCCACCGTTCGAGCCGGGCGAGCGTGTCGCCGTGCGCGTCCTTGAGGTGGGCGGCGATCTCGCGGCCCGGCGGCACGCCCATCTCCGCGCGGATGGCCCGGATCTCCGAGACGAGCGACACCACCCACCCGACCTCCGCCTCCGCACCCGGATCGCGCGGCAGCGCCGCGGCATCGGGCCAGGGCTCGGTCATCAGCGTCCGCGCGCCCTCGCAGGGGCCCGGGCCGCGGTCGGCGAGCGCGTGCCAGATCTCCTCCGTCAGGAAGGGCTGGATGGGGTGCAGGAGCGCGAGCACGGTGTCGAGCACGAAGGCGGCGGTGGCGCGGGTCTCGTCCTTCTCAGCTCCGTCCGGGCCGGTGAGCGCGGCCTTGGCGAGCTCGAGATACCAGTCGCAGAACGTTCCCCAAACGAACTGGTATAGCCCGCCCGTGTAGACGTCGAAGCGGAACTCCTCGAGCGCCCGCGTCGCCCCCGCCGCGGCTTCGGCCAGCGCGCCGAGGATCCAGCGGTTCAGCATGGCCTTCGCCGAGGCCGGGTCCCACCCGGCCACCGGCAGGCACGCGCTCATCTGGCAGAACCGCGCCGCGTTCCAGAGCTTGGTGCCGAAGTTGCGGTAGCCCTCGACACGGTCCTTCGAGAGCTTCACGTCGCGGCCCTGGCTCTCCATCGCCGCGAGCGTGAAGCGGAGCGCGTCGGCGCCGTAGGTCTCGATGAGGTCGAGCGGGTCGATGACGTTGCCTTTCGACTTCGACATCTTCTGCCCCTTCTCGTCCCGCACGAGGCCGTGCACGTAGACGGTGCGGAAGGGAACGTCGCCCATGAAGTGGAGGCCCATCATCATCATCCGCGCGACCCAGAAGAAGATGATGTCGAAGCCGGTGACCAGCACCTCGCCCGGGTAGTAGCGGCCGAGCTCCGGCGTCCTCTCGGGCCAGCCGAGCGTCGAGAACGGCCAGAGCGCGGACGAGAACCAGGTGTCGAGCACGTCCGGGTCGCGCGTGAGCTCGACCTCGTGGCCGTATCTCTCCGTCGCCGCGCGCTTGGCCTCCTCCTCCGTGTGGGCGACGAAGATCTCGCCGTCGGGCGCGTACCAGGCGGGGATCTGGTGGCCCCACCAGAGCTGGCGCGAGACGCACCAGGGCTCGATGTCGCGCATCCAGGCGAAGTAGGTGTTCTCCCAGGCCCGCGGCACGAACACCGTCCGCCCGCTCTCCACCGCGGCGATCGCCGGCCCGGCGAGCGCCTTCGCGTCGACGAACCACTGGTCGGTCAGGTAGGGTTCGATCACGACGCCGGAACGGTCGCCGTGCGGAACCATGTGGGTGTGCGGCTCGGCCTTCGCGAGCGCGCCCGAGGCCTCGAGGTCGGCGACGATGGCCTTGCGCGCGGCGAAGCGGTCGAGCCCGCGATAGGGCGGGGGAACCTCGGCGATGTCGGAGAGCCGCGCATCGCGGTCGAGGATGCTGACGAGCGGCAGCGCATGCCGGCGGCCGACCTCGAAGTCGTTGAAGTCGTGCGCCGGGGTGATCTTCACCGCGCCGGTGCCCTTCTCGGGGTCGGAGTACGCGTCGGCGATGATCGGGATCCGCCGGCCGGAGAGCGGCAGCACCGCCTCGCGGCCGACCAGGGCGCGGTAGCGCTCGTCGTCGGGGTGCACCGCGACGGCGGTGTCGCCGAACATCGTCTCGGGCCGCGTGGTCGCCACCGTGATGGAGAGCCCGTCCCCGCCCGCGATGGCGTAGCGGATGTGCCAGAGCGTACCCTTCACCTCGCGGTTCTCGACCTCGAGGTCCGAGATCGCGGAGTGGAACCTGGGGTCCCAGTTCACCAGCCGCTTGGCGCGCCAGAGGAGCCCCTCGCGGTGGAGGCGGACGAACACCTCCGTCACCGCCTTCGACAGCCCCTCGTCCATCGTGAAGCGCTCGCGCGGCCAGTCGAGCGATGCGCCGAGGCGGCGGAGCTGGCGGGTGATGGTGCCGCCCGACTGTGCCTTCCACGCCCAGACGCGCTCGATGAAGGCCTCGCGCCCGAGGTCCTGCGAGCGGATGCCTTCGGCCGCCAGCATGCGGTCGACCACCATCTGCGTCGCGATGCCGGCATGGTCCGTCCCCGGCATCCAGAGCACGTCGTCGCCCTTCATCCGCCGCCAGCGGACGAGCACGTCCTGCAGCGTGTTGTTGAGCGCGTGGCCCATGTGCAGGCTGCCGGTGACGTTCGGCGGCGGGATGACGATGCAGTAGGGCCGCCTGCTGCTCCCGGGGTCGGCGCCGAACAGGCCGGAACGCTCCCAGCGCGCATAGAGGCGCGCCTCGACATCGGCGTGGGGAAAGGTCTTGTCCAGCATCGCTCCGGCCAGAAGGTGCAGCTGCGTCTCGGCGGCCGATTGGGCAAGCCGCGCCGTGCGCCGTCAAGCGCCGGCGCCGGGCATCAGCCCCGCGCGACGCGTTCGAGCTCCGCCTTCACCAGCCGCTCGACGAGCGCGGGGAGGTTGGCGTCGAGCCAGGCCTTGAGGAGCGGGCGGAGCTCCTCGCGAACCATCTCCTCGAGCGTGACGGCGCCGTTGCCGAGCGCCATGTCTGGCATCGCCTGCCGCGGCGGCTCCCCCTGCCCGCGCGCGGCGCGGAGGGCAGCGAAGGAGGAGGCGGCAGCGGCGGCGGCGGCGCCGCCGATCAGCCCGCCCTCGCCACCGGGAGCAGCGGCCGGCGGAGCCTTGGCGGCAGAGGTGCTGGCGGGAGGGGTGTTGGCGGCGGGGGCGGCGAACATCGCGTCGATCTCCGCATCCGACATCGGCCGCGGGGCGGGAGCCGGGGGCGGCCCGGCGAGCAGGGCGTCGATGTCCGCCTGCGATCCCGACGCCGCCACGGGCGCGGCCGAGGCCGCAGGCTGATCCGGCGCGAGCATCTGCTCCGTGAGGTCGAGCACGTCCTCGGGCGGCGCCCCGCCGGGCTCCGGCGTCGGCGGAACCGGCATCGGCGCCGCCTGGTCCTCGGCGAGGATGCGCCGGATGGAGGCGAGGATGTCCTCCATCGAGCCGTCCTGCCCGGCCGGCGGCGCCGCCCCGCCGGGCTTCGGCGCTTCCGCGGTCATCGCGTCGCCGTCGGGGTGAGCGCCGGCGACCGCGGCGGCGGCACGTCGGTGCCGATCCAGCGGTCGCGCACCGAGGTGTAGTGCTCGAGCGGGTCGTAGAGCTGCACCGGAAGCTGCAGGTCGCGCGCGGTCAGCCGCCCCGCGGTCGCGGCGAGCGCGTAGGTGGCGATCAGGTAATCGCGGGTGGCGCGGACGAGCGCGGTGCGTGCGTCGAGCAGTTCCTGTTCGGCGTTCAGCACGTCGAGCGTGGTGCGGCTGCCGACCAGCGCCTCGCGCTGCACGCCGTCGAGCGCGATCTCGTTGGCGCGGATCTGCGCGGTGCGGGCATTCACCTCGGCGAGCGCCGCCTGCAGCGTCTCCCAGGAGCGGCGGGCGTTCTCCACCGCCTGGCGGCGCACCTCGTTCAGCACCTCCTGCGCCCGCTGCGCCTCCTGCTTGGCCTGGCGCACGCGGGCATATTCCTGGCCGCCCTGGTAGAGCGGCACCGAGACCACGCCGATGATCTGGCTGCCGGTGTTGCGGGTGTCGCGCAGCGAGCTGTCGTCGTTGCGGAAGGTGCTGCCCTGCAGCGAGGCGGTGGGAAGCAGCTCCCCGAAGATGACGTCGACATTGTGGATCGCTGCCTGCTCGTCGAAGCGCGCGCGCAGCACGTTCGGGTTGTTCGCCTCGGCGAGCCGTGCAGCCTCGTTGGCATCGCGGGCGATCGGCCTCAGCGGCGGCGGCGCGGTGAGCGTCCGCGGCGGCTCGCCGATCGTCCGCTCGAAGGTGGCGCGCGCGGTCTGCAGGTCGCCATCGGCGCGGCTGCGCTCGGAGCGCGCCCGCTCGAGCCGCGCCTCCGCCTGGGCGACGTCGGTGCGGGTGATCTCGCCGACGCGGAACCGGTCGCGCGCAGCCTGGAGCTGCCGCTCGAGCACGCGCACGTTGTTGATCGTCAGCCGCAGCACCTCCTGGTTCTGGATCACCGTGACGTAGGCGTTCACCCCCTCGCCGAGCACGGTCTGCTCGGTGGCGAGGAGGTTGGCCCGCTCCGCCAGCACCTGGCTCTCGGCCCGGCGGGTCGCCGATACGGTGCGGCCGCCGCGGTAGAGCGGCTGGCTGAAGGTGGCGCTGCCGGAGAGCGGGTTGCGCTCGGTGTTGGTGCGGTTGCGCACCCCGTTCGCCAGCAGGCCGCTCGTCTGGGTGCCATCGGCGTAGCCGTACTGTCCCTGCAGCGTCACCACCGGCCGCCAGCCGGACAGCGCCTGCGGCACGTTCTCGTCGGTTGCCCGAAGCCGCGCCCGGGCCGCCTGGAGCGTCGGGTTGTTCGAGTAGGCGAGCGCGAGCGCCTCGCGCAGCGTCTGCGCCTCCGCCACGGCCGGCAGCATCAGCGCGCAGGCGACCAGCGCGGCGCGCCCGCCCCCGCGTCCGACCACGCCGCCCGCCGCCCTGCGTCGATCACTCATCGTTCCGTCCATCGCTTTCCGGGGCCGCCCCGTGCGGGCGCGACCCATCGCCGGCCGATGCGCCATCCGCCCCGGCGCCTGAGCCTAGGCTGCCGCCCTTGCGCATCGGTATGCAAGGGCGGAGCGGCAGGGGCCTCAGGGCCACGTCCACGCGCCGCCGATCAATAGGTCGGCATCGACGGATCGACCTCGGCCGCCCAGGCGTCGATGCCGCCGGCAAGGTTGACCGCGTTGGCAAGGCCCTGCGCACGCAGCCAGGCGGTGACGCGCAGGCTGCGCCCGCCATGGTGGCAGAGCACGACCAGCGGGACGTCGCGCGGGAGCGTGTCGGCCTGCCCCGGCAGCTCGGCCATCGGCACCTTGAGCGAGCCCGGAAGCGAGACGATCGCGACCTCCCAGGGTTCGCGCACGTCGAGCACGGCATGGGCGACGCCGTCCCGGCGCCACGCCGCGAGGGTTCCCACGTCGATCTCGATCGGAAGGGGGGACGGAGAGGCGCACATGCCACCCTCAGAACACGAAGGCAGGGGCGCGACGGAACTCCGGCAGCAGCGGCGTTCCGGCATCGAACAGCACGACCTCGGTCACCGTGCCCGCGACGCGGAGGAGCCGCACGGCCCGGCCGAGCACGCCCGGGCGTCCGGATGCGCGCACCGTGACCAGCCGCCCGCCCTCGGCCAGCTGCGCCGTCAGCGCCTCGGGGATCTCCTCGACCGCTCCCTCGATCAGGATCACGTCGTAGGGCACCGCCGCGGCCCAGCCCTCGGCGAGCGGCCCTGCCACGACCGTGACGCCCGCGGCGCCGGCGGCGGCGAGCGCCGAGCGCAACGCCTCGGCACGGGCGCCCGGCGTCTCGAGCGCCACCACGGTCGCGCCCATCCGCGCGAGCACCGCCGCGCCGTAGCCCGCCCCGGCGGCAACCACCAGCACCCGTGCACCTGGGCCCACCGACGCCGCCTGCACCAGGCGGGCGAAGACCATCGGTTCCATCAGGGCTCGGCCGCCGCCGAGCGGCACGTCATCGTCCACATAGGCGAGCGCGCGCCGAGCCTCGGGCAGGAACGCCTCGCGCGGCACCGCGCCCATGGCGGCGAGCAGGGCCGCATCGGTCACCCGGTTGGGTCGAAGCTGGCCCTCGACCATGTTCAGGCGTGCCCTGGCGAAATCCATGCTGCGGAGCGATCCTCCCCTCTGCGGCGCGCATCGTTATAGGCCGTGCTGCCGCGGCGCAACAAGCGGCCCGGCCCCGTCGGGCGCTTGACCGCGCCTGGGTGTGGCCCTAACGAGACAGCCCTTCGCGCGGCGGCCCGATGGCAGAGTGGCCATGCAGGGGACTGCAAATCCCCGTACGTCGGTTCGATTCCGGCTCGGGCCTCCAACGGCGACGGCAGCGCCGAAGGGTTTCATCACCCGGCGTGGACGACCATCGGCGGGCTGCTTCGCGCTGTCCTCGGCGTCAATGCGAGCAACCTTGATCGCGACGCGCCGCTGCGCTAGACCGCGCGCCGGCGGCTGATCCCCGATAGCTCAGTTGGTAGAGCAGCGGACTGTTAATCCGCGTGTCGCTGGTTCGAGCCCAGCTCGGGGAGCCACCTCCCCACCCGCCCTCCGCCACCAGCGTGCGCTCCGCCCCTGCGGCGGCAGTCGTGCGCATGGTCATCGACCATCCCCACCGACTGCATCCAGGCATGGGCGATGGTGGGGCCGACGAAGCGGAACCGCCGTGTCTTCAGGGCCTTCGTGACGCGCTCGGAAAGGGGCGTCGAGGCCGGCTGGGCCACGCCGTCGCCCCGCACCGGCATGCCCCATTTCGTGTCGTGGCAGCGGGTGAGCAGCGGGTCGGCCTCCGCCCAGCGGCAGCGCCGCGCACCTGTCATCGCGTGCTCCTCCGGATCGCGGACGGCATGCTGCGACGGCGCCGCCCAGGCGTCGAGCGGCCGATGCGGGTCGCGCTTGCAGTGTCCGGCCAGCGCGGGCATGCTGCAACGCAGCAAAAGCCGTCATGACCCTGATCCGCCCCCCCTCGCCGGTCGAGCGCCTGCTCAGGCCGCGCTCTGTCGCGGTCCTTGGCGACGCCGCGCAAGGGTCCTTGGCCCGCCGGGTGCTCGGCCATCTGCGCGCCGGCGGCTTCCGCGGCAGCGTGCTGCCGGTCGCGGCCGGCCCCGCCGCCGACGGCGACGCGCCGGGCTCGGCCGATGTCGCGGCACTGCCGGCCGCGCCGGACCTCGCCGTCATCGACCTGCCAGGCCCGGAGCTCGGCCCAGCACTCGCCGCCCTCGCCGCACGGGGCGCCGGTGCGGCGGTGCTCCTCGGCGAGGCGCCGGCCCCCGACGCGCCGCTCCCCTTCCTCGGGCCCGGCTCCTCGGGCGTGATCTCGCCGGCGCTCGGGCTGAACGCCTCGCTGTTCCCCCGCCTCCCCGCCGCCGGCGGCCTCGCCCTTGTGTGCCAGGACCGGGGCCTCGCCATGGCCGTGCTCGACCACGCCGCGGCCGAGGGCATCGGCTTCAGCCACGTCGTGTCGCTCGGGCGCAACGACGATCTCGGCTTCACCGCGGTGCTCGACTGGCTCTCGCGCGACGGCGCCACGCGCGCGGTGCTCCTCGAGGTGTCGCGCATCAAGGACCGCCGCGGATTCCTCTCGGCCGCTCGCGCGGTGGCGCGCGGCAGGGCCGTGGTGGCGCTCCGCACCGCCCCCGACCCGGAGCCCGATCCGGCGGCGGAGGTCTCGGTGCCGGCGGGGCTGGTGTTCGGCGCTGCGCTCAGGCGTGCGGGCGTCGTCGATGTCGGCGGGCTCGAGGAGCTGCTCGAGGCGGCGACCACGCTCGCCCGGCCGAGGCGGATGCGCGGCGACCGCCTGCTCGTGGTCTCGGCCTCGCCCGCCCTCGGGGTGCTCGCCGCCTCCGCCGCCGGAGCGGCCGGAGCCGTGCTGCCGGCGCCCGAGCCGGAGGCGGCCGCCACGCTCGGCCTCTTGCTCGATGGGCAGAAGGTGGCGAACCCGCTCGCCGTTCCGCCCGGGGCGCCGCCCAACCGGCTCGGCGAGATCATCGCCTGCGCGGCCGGGATCGGCGGCCTCGCCGACGCGGCGATCGCGGCGCTTCCGGGCGTGGGCGGTGCCGGCGAGGTGGACGCGGTGGCGGTCGAGTCGCTTGTCGCGGCGCATGCGGCATCACCCGGGCTGCCGATGATCGCCGCCGTGCCTGGCGGCGCCGCGGCCGAGCACGCGCGCTCCCGCCTCGCCGCCGCCGGTATGCCGGCCTTCGCCACGATCGAGGCGGCGGCGAGGGCGGCCGGCATCCTGATCCGCGAGCGCCGCACCCGCGAGGCGGCGCGAGAGCTTCCGCCGCGCACCGTGCTCGCGATCGCGCCCGACCGCGAGACCGTCCGTCGCCTGTTCGCGCGCGCCCGCCGCGCCGGCCGCCTGACGCTGACCGAGGACGAGGCCGGCGCCGTCGTCAACGCCTACGGCATCCCGACCGCGCCCGCCCGTGTCGCGGCGGACGCCGAGAGCGCGGCCGAAGCGGCGAAGGCCCTGGGCTTCCCGGTCGTGCTGAAAGTCCGCTCCCCCGACCTGCCGCACAAGACGGACGTCGGCGGCGTGGTGCTCGACCTCGAGACGCCGGAGGCGGTGCGCAGGGCGGCCGAGGCGATGGCGGCGCGCGTGGCCCGGCTTGCCCCGAGGGCGCGGTGCGAGGGGTTCCTGGTGCAGCGGCAGATCGACCGCGCCGGGCGGCAGGAGCTGTGCCTGCGGCTTGCGCGCGACCCGCTGTTCGGCGCGGCGATCGGCTTCGGCCGGGGCGGCACGGCCGCCGGCATCGCCGCGGACGTGGCGGCCGAGCTGCCGCCGCTCAACCGCGCGCTCGCCGCCGCGCTCGTCGGACGCACCCGCATCGCGCCGCTGCTCGCCGGCTTCCGCGACCACCCTGCCGCCGACCTCGAGGCGATCATCGAGACGCTGGTGCGCGTCTCTCAGCTCGCGGTCGATTTCCCGGACCTGCTGGAGGCCGACGTCAACCCGCTGGTCGCCGGAGAGAGCGGGGTGATGGCGCTCGATGCGTGGATCAGGATCGCGCCGGAGGCGTCGCAGGGCACCGGTCATCTCGCGATCGCCCCCTATCCGGCCGAGCTTGCGCGGCGGGTCACGCTCGCTGACGGCCGGACGGTGACGCTCCGGCCGATCCGGCCGGAGGATGCCGACGCCCACGCCGCCTTCTTCGCCAGGCTCTCGCCCGAGGACGTGCGGTTCCGCTTCTTCGCGCCGATCCGCGCCCTCTCGCCCGATCAGATCGCGCGGATGACGCAGATCGACTACGACCGCGAGATGGCCATCATCGCCACCACCGGGGCGGAGGGGGCGGAGGATGCCGAGACGCTCGGGGTGATGCGGATCATCCGCTCGGGCGACGAGGGCGAGTTCGCGATCGTCGTCCGCTCCGACGCCAAGGGGAGCGGGCTCGGCAGCCGGCTCATGCGGGCCGGGCTCGACTGGGCGAGGGCGGCCGGGATACGCCGGGTGGTGGGAGACGTGCTGGCCGAGAACGCGCCGATGCTCGCCTTCGTGCGCCGCCTCGGCTTCACGGTGACGCGGAGCCCCGAGGATCCGGAGCTGATGGTGGCCTCGATCGACCTCGACGCGGCGACGCCGGGCGTCGGCTAGATCTGGGCCCTACGCCGTGGCCGGCGCGCGGGCGGCGGCGACCATCTCGCGCACCTTGGCTGCCGCAGCCGCGCCCTTGACCGCCTCGCGCCAGAGCCCCTCGGCAACCTTCTGGTGCATCGCGAGCGCCTCGTCCGCTCCGGTGATCATGGCCACGCCGACCTGCGCGGTCGGATGCGATTCGAGCCGGAAGGGGTTGACGGCGAGATAGGCGCGCTCGCGGTTTCGCAGGATCTTGAAGCTGCCGTTCGGCTCGCCGCCGGTGATCAGGCCGAGCTGGACGCCCATCGGCTCGGTCTCCATCAGCGTGGCGATGTTCTCGCACTCCGACGCCGCGACGTTCCTCGCCTGGGCGCGCATCCGCTCCGACATCGGGATGGCGCCGCCGACACCGAGCTCGAGGAAGCGCCGCACCGAGCCGACCGTCATGATGGCGATGATCGACGGCCGGCGCTGCTGGTACATCCGCTTGCGGGCGGCGAGCACCGACAGCACCTGCTCGCCCTGCGCGCGCCAGGCCGCACGGTCGCTGCCGGCGAGATCGGCCGCCTCGGCATAGATCTCGGCGAGCGCCTGGTCGAACAGGTCGGAGGTGATGAGGTAGCTGACCGGGCCGAAGGCCTGGAGGATCTGGTCGGTGGTCTCCTCGAGGATGCGCACCCGCTCGAAATAGCCGGCGGCGCGGGAGATGTACTCGACGCCGATGCCGAGCAGGCTGAGCGGCGAGATCTTGAGGAGCTCGGCGAGCCGCTTGATCGTGTCGAGCTTGATCACCTCGCCCTTCTCGTAGCGGTAGAGGGCGGCCCGGGAGACACCCAACCTGGCGGCGATCTCCTCCGCGCGGAGGCCGCTCTCCAGCCGGTACTGGCGAAGCTGCTGGCCGATCTCGGTGAACCGCATGGGGGAACCTCCAGGCCCGGGGCACGCGCGCGACGCGCCCCGATTCGTCTCATAAAACGCGAAAGGTCACGGTGGAGTACGATCTACCCCCCGGCTGATCCGAATTCAAGGCGCTCGTGTCAGGACCCGGGCAAACGCACGACATGAACGCCGTCGCGCCGCAGCGACGCCTCCTCGGCGAGGAAAGGGCCGCCATGCGACACATGGCGGCCCCTGCGAGTCGTCGACCCATGGCGCTCGGGGGTCAGCCCTCCGCGACCTTGTGGTTGGCGAGGGCCTCGAGCGCCTGCACCATCGCCGAGTGGTCGAGGTCGGCGCCGCCTGCCGCCGCGACGGCGCTGAACATCTGCTGCGCCAGCGCGGTGTTGGGCAGCGCGACGCCGAGGTCCTTCGCCGCGCCGAGGGCGAGGTTCAGGTCCTTCTGGTGCAGACGGATGCGGAAACCCGGCGCGAAAGTGCGCTTGATCATCCGCTCGGCATGCACCTCGAGGATGCGTGAGTTCGCGAACCCGCCCATCAGCGCCTGCCGCACCTTCGCGGGATCGGCCCCAGCCTTTGCCGCGAACACAAGCGCTTCCGAGACGGCCTGGATGTTGAGGGCGACGATGATCTGGTTCGCCACCTTGGTCGTCTGCCCCGCGCCGTTCTCCTCGCCGACGAGAGTGATGTTCTTGCCCATCGCCTCGAACAGCGGCAGCGCCCGGTCGAACGCCTTCTGCGGGCCACCGACCATGATGGTGAGCGCTGCGTTCTTCGCCCCCACCTCGCCGCCGGAGACAGGCGCGTCCAGATAGTCGCAGCCGAGGTCATTGATTCGCTTCGCGAAGGCCTTGGTGGCGGTGGGGCTGATCGAGGACATGTCGATCACGAGCTTGCCGGGCGAGAGCCCCTCGGCCACGCCGCCCGCGCCGAACAGCACCTGCTCGACGTCGGGCGTGTCGGGCACGATCATGATCACGACGTCCGCCGCCGCCGCGACCGCCTTCGCATCCGCCAGCACGGTCGCTGCGGCGCGGATGTCGTCCGTGAGGCTCCTGCGCTCCGGCACGAACAGCTCGTTGCCCTTCGCCTTGAGGTTGAGCGCCATCGGGCGCCCCATGATCCCCAGTCCGATGAAGCCGACCTTCATGACCTCGTCTCTCTCTCGCTCTTTTCCGTCCATGCAGTGGGGTGCCGTGTTCAGCTCTTGTAGGGCGCGAACCAGCCGAGGCCCGCCTCGGTGTCGCCCTTGGGCTTGTACTCGCAGCCGATGAAGCCGTCGAAGCCGAGCCGGTCGATCTCGCCGAACAGGAACGGGTAGTTGATCTCGCCCGTGCCAGGCTCGTGGCGGCCGGGGTTGTCGGCGATCTGCATGTGCCCGATCAGCGGCAGGTGCTCGGCGATGGCGCGCGCGAGGTCGCCCTGCATGATCTGGCGGTGATAGATGTCGAACTGGATCTTGAGGTTCGGCGCGCCGACATCGGCGATCACGGCGGCCGCCTCCTCGGTGCGGTTGAGGAAGAAGCCCGGGATGTCGCGGGTGTTGATCGGCTCGATCACCACGTCCACCGAGGCCTTGGCGGCCATCGCCGCCGCCTTGGCGAGGTTGTCGCGGTAGACGCGGCCCATCTCCTCGCGGTCCACTCCCTCAGGGACGAGGCCGGCCATCGCATGGATCCGCGGGCAGCCGACGGCGGTTGCGTAGTCGAGGGCCTTGGCCACGCCGTCGAGGAACTCCTTCTCCCGTCCCGGCAGGGCGGCGAGCCCGCGCTCGCCCTTCGCCCAGTCTCCCGGCACGGTGTTGAACAGCACGACCTTCACGCCCGAGGCGCGAGCCGCGGCGGTGATCTCGGCCGGCGTGTAGTCGTAGGGGAAGAGGAACTCGACGGCGTCGAAGCCGGATGCGGCAGCGCGGTCGAACCGGTCACGGAAGTGGCTGTCGGCGTACATCATCGAGAGGTTCGCGGCGAACTTCGGCATGGGGCCCCCAAAGTGCTGTGGTGGGAGGTGGTGCTGTCGTGAGAGGCGGTTCAGGTCAGGCAGAGGCGGCGCCGTAATACAGCATCGCGGCGTGTCGCGCCTCGGCGAAGAACAGCCAGCGCTCGACCAGCGCGCCCGCGAGCGCCGAGACGGAGGCGGCAGCGCCCAGCCCCGCCGCAGCGGCGCCGCCGAGCCCGAGCCCCACCGCGACCGCCCAGGCCGGCAGGATGAAGCCGGCGGCGAGCGCCACCCGGCGCAGCGCCTCGGCATGCCGCCGCGCCACAGCGAAGCCCATCTCGCGCATCACGAAGTTCCGCCCGGTATGCGGCGGGTCGAGCGGCCGAACGCGGCCGAGCGCGCCGAGGCCGGTGGCCGATCCGGGCGTGGCCGGGCCCGAGGTCGTGTCGAGGAACCGCCAGTAGGCCCGCTTGTGCAGGAACCCGGCGGCGAGTGCGGCGAGCGCTGCCGCGCCGGCGCCCCAGGCAGACGCGGCGCGGAAGGCCGCGAGGAGGGCGAAGGCGAGCGTCAGCCCCGTCGCGGCGCCGATGATCAGGTAGCCGGGCACCGTCAGCCGGTTGGCCCAGGCGTGGATCGGCTTCAGAGACCGATAGATCATCGCCGTGCAGGCCACTGTTCCTGCGGCAAGCAGCGCGGTCAGCGCCCCGAGCGGAACGACAGCTCCGCGCGGGCCTCCGAGAGCCAGGAGGGCGGCGAGCAGCAGCGCCGGAGGATAGGTCGCGGCCGCCATCACCGCCTCCCGCGAGAGCCAGGACGTGCGCCACTGGCTGAAGGCGCGCCATGCCCTCTCGGGGTGGCCGAGATGGAGGGCGGAGGAGGCGAGCCCCGCCGTGACGAGGCCGAGCGCGAGGCCGAAGGACGCGAGCGCGAAGCCGGCGCCCGGCGGCAGCCGTCCCAGCGCGGCGAGCACGCCGAGCGCGGCGAGCAGGCCGTAGCCGGCGCCGGAGCCGACGGTGAAGACGATGACGGAGGGGGCCGGGTTCATCTCGCCGGGTTCATCTCAGCGCGACAGCACCCGGTCGACCCAGCCCAGGAATCCCGAAAGCCCGGTTTCGGGGGAAGTGTCCTCGGCCGGACGCGGCAGCGCCGCGCGCGGCCGCGGCGGCAGGTACTTGTTGACGGGCCTGTAGCCGAGCTCGGGCATCAGGTCGAAGCCGCCCCGCTCGGCAACCAGGCGCGAGACGGCGCTCGCCGGGTCGCCGAGGTCGCCGAAGTGCCGCGCATGCGCCGGGCAGGTCGAGACGCAGGCCGGCACCCGCTCAGCCTCCGGCAGGGTCAGGTTCTCGATCCGGTCGATGCAGAGCGTGCATTTCTTCATCACGCCCTCGTGCTCGTCATACTCCCGCGCGCCATAGGGGCAGGCCCAGGAGCAGAGCTTGCAGCCGATGCACGTGTCGGGATTGACCAGCACGATCCCGTCCTCGGCGCGCTTGTAGCTCGCCCCCGTGGGGCAGACCGTGACACAGGCGGGCTCGTCGCAATGCAGGCACGAGCGGGGGAAGTTCACGGTGCGGCCGCGCTCGCCCTCGCCCGCCTCGAAGCTGTGCACGCGGTTGAACCACACCCCCGTCGGGTCGGCGCCGTAGGGGTCGAGGTCGGTCAGCGGCGCCGAGTGTCCGCCCGCGTTCCACTCCTTGCAGGCGACCGCGCAGGCATGGCAGCCGACGCACGTGTCGAGGTCGATCACGAGCCCGAGGCGCTTCGCGGGCGGGGAGCCGGGGAGGCTCGTCATCGTGCGCGCGCCCGGTTCTCGGGCGAGCGGCCGAAGGCGGCCCCGAAGCGAAGCGGCCCTGAGGGCGCGGCGATGCCCGGCGGCGCCTTCAGGGGCGGCAGCGCCGGCCCGGTCGCCGCGTGCGTTCCCACCGCCTTCTCGACCCTGACGCGGAGGTCGTACCACGCCGCCTGGCCGGTCACCGGGTCGGCGTTCAGCCTCCCCTCGCCCGCCGCCTCCGGCAAGTGCTCGCTGATCAGGTGGTTCAGCAGGAAGCCGCGGGTGGCCTCCGGCGCGCGCGGGTCGAGCGCCCAGGCGCCGGCGCGCTTGCCGATGGCGTTCCACGTCCAGACCGTGCTCGCCTCCACCCCCTCCATCAACCGCACCTGAACGGTGATGCGGCCGTGGTGGCTCGTCACATGCACCCAGTCGTCGTCGGCGATGCCCAAGGCCTCCGCCGTGCCGCGGTTCATGTAGAGCCGGTTCTCGCCGTGGATCTGCCTCAGCCACGCGTTCTGGCTTCCCCAGGCGTGGTACATCGCCGCCGGCCGCTGCGTCACCGCATGCAGCGGGAACGCCGCCCTGTCGACCGCCGCCCCCTCGAAGGGCGGGTACCACACGGGCAGGGGGTCGAGGCAGGCGACGAGACGCGCGCGCAGGTGCTCCGGCGGCTGGCGCTCGCCATGGCCCATCGCGGCGAGGCGGAAGCGCTGCAGGGGCTCGACATAGGCCTGGAGCACGATCGGCTCGGGTCTCGCGATGAACCCCATCGCCGCCGCGTGCTCGAGATAGGCGCGGTTGGCGAACTTCATGAACAGCGCCTCGTCGGGCAGGCGCATCTTCCAGAAGCCGCCGTTCTCGATGTAGCGCCCGAGCTGGCCGGGGTTCGGCTCGCCCTTCCCCTGCTTCGAGCCATCGGCGCCCCGCCAGCCGGCAAGCGGGCCGATGCCGGGCGCCCGCTCGTGGTTGACGATGTAGTCGGCATAGCCGCCGGGGAATCGCGGCGTGCCGTCCTCGCGCACCATGCCCGGCAGCCCGAGGCGTGCGCCGAGATCGAGAAGCACGTCCTGGAAGGGGCGCACGTCCCGGTCTGGCGCGACGACGGGGTGGCGTATCGCGTCGGCCGGCCCCTCGGCACTGCCGATCGGCCGGTCGAGCAGCGAGATCGCGTCGTGGCGCTCGAGATAGGTGGTGTCGGGCAGCACGAGATCGGCATAGGCGACCGTTTCGGAGGCGTAGGCGTCGGCGTAGATGATGCGCGGGATCCTGTATGATCCGTCCGCGTTCGTATCGGTCAGCATCGCCGCCGTTCCGGCGCTGTTCATCGCCGAGTTCCAGGCCATGTTCGCCATGTACAGGAAGAGCACGTCCACCGGATACGGATCGCCCGCCCAGGCGTTGCGGATCACGAGATGCATCATCCCGTGCGCGGCGAGCGGCGCCTCCCACGAATAGGCCTTGTCGATCCGGAGCGCGCCGCCGGCCTCGTCAACCAGGAGATCGTCAGGCCCCATCGGGAAGCCCAGCGGAGGCCGCGGCAGCGGCGTCCCCGGCGCCACCTCGCCGAGCCTGCCGCCGGGGCGGATCGGCGGCGGCGTGGGCCGCGGATAGGGCGACTTGTAGCGCCAGGCGCCGGGGCAATCGACGGCGCCGAGCAGCATCTGCAACAGGTGCAGCGCGCGGCAGGTCTGGAACCCGTTGGCGTGGGCGCTGATGCCGCGCATCGCGTGGAACGCCACCGGCCGGCCGACGAAGCGCTCGTGCCGGACGCCGCGCCAGTCCGTCCACGGCGTCCCGACCGTGATGGTCTCCTCGAAGGCGACGCGCGCGAGCTCTGCCGCGAGCGCGCGGATGCGGGAGGCGGCGATGCCGGTCACAGCCTCCGCCCGGTCAGGCGCGTGCGCGGGGTCGAGATACCGCTCCGCCATCGAGACGAACACCGGCCGCGCGCGGCGTCCGTCGCGCAGCGTCACGGAGGCGGTGAGCGAGGGCGAGACGCCTGCCGCGTCCCAGGGGTGGACGGCGCCGGCGGCATCGGCGACCAGCGGCCTGCCGTCGTCGCCGCGCGCGAACAGGCCATGCTCGGCCGTGCCCGGCGCGTCGATCAGCAGCCATGGCGCGTTCGTCCAGGCGCTCAGGAACTCGAGGTCGATCTTCCGCGTGCGGAACAGCTCGTGGATGAGCGCGAGCACGAGCGCGCCGTCGGTTCCCGGCCGCACCGGCACCCACTCGTCGGCGATCGCGGAATAGCCGGTGCGCACCGGGTTGACCGAGACGAATCGGGCCCCGCGCGCCTTCAGGCGCGCGAGCCCCGTCTTGATCGGGTTGCTGTCATGGTCCTCGGCGACGCCGAACATCAGGAACAGCTTGGTGCGCTCGAAATCGGGCTCTCCGAACTCCCAGAAGCTGCCGCCGAGGGTATAGAGCCCGGCCGCTGCCATGTTCACCGAGCAGAATCCGCCATGGGCCGCGAAGTTCGGCGTGCCGAAGGCCTGCGCCCACCAGCCGGTCAGCGCCTGGCTCTGGTCACGCCCCGTGAAGAAGGCAAGCCGGGAGGGGTCCTTCGCCCGCGCCTCGGCGAGCCAGGCGTGCGCGAGGTCGAGCGCCTCGTCCCACCCGATCTCCTCGAACGCTCCCTCGCCGCGCGGCCCGACGCGCTTCAGCGGCTTCCTCAGCCGCGCCGGCGAGAGGTGGTTCATGATCCCGGCCGCCCCCTTGGCGCACAGCACGCCGCGGTTCACCGGATGGTCGGGGTTGCCCTCGATGTGGCGGATCTGCCCGCCCTTCAGGTGCACGCGGATGCCGCAGCGGCAGGCGCACATGTAGCAGGTCGTGCATGTCACCTCGTCCGAGACGGCGGGCGAGAGATCGAGGGTTTCCATTCCCGGTGAAGGCTCCCGAAGAGCGCGAACGCTAGGCGGCGCGCCCGGCTGCGTCAAACCGCCCTCCCCTGGCCCGCTCTCCCCTGGCCCGCCCTCCCCTGGCCCGCCCTCCCCTGGCCAGGGGCATGCCGCGGGACTATAGGGGGCCGCACGCGTGGGGAGAAAGCCAATGACCTGGAACCCGACCTTCTCGACCCGGCCGGAGATCCTCGGCACCTTCGGCGTCGTCGCCTCCACGCACTGGCTGGCCTCGGCCGCGGGCATGGGCGTGCTCGAGCGCGGCGGCAACGCCTTCGACGCGGCCG
>Ga0272446_1003004_pt1 | contig 22012 bp, 16 predicted proteins | sample YNPCB0061_FD_194587 | JGI IMG/M metagenome (GOLD analysis project Ga0272446, IMG submission 194587) | Hot spring microbial mat communities from Yellowstone National Park, WY, United States - YNP-CB-006-1 | ecosystem: Environmental > Aquatic > Thermal springs > Hot (42-90C) > Sediment | place... | reverse complement strand
ATGATGAGCGCCAGGTACGCCGCGATGACCGCCCAGTCCGCGGCGCCGAGGTGTTGCACGGCCGAGGGCACGGGCCGGGACTGTGCGGGACCGGCCCGCGCCTGGCCAGCGGGTTTTGCCGGGGGCGTGCCGGTCGTTTTTCGGGTCCCTCGCCCTTCACCGGCACAGGCTCAAGACGGGCCGGCCGGGACCCAGGGCCTGGTCCACCGCGGGAGGCAACAACGCCACTTCCGCCGCCCACAGGCGGCTGCACTCGCCCGCCGAGAGCCGCAATGCGCCGCCCGCCGCGCCCACAAAACCCGCCAGCGTCTGTCGGGAGTAACTCAGCAGCCCGGGCCGCAGCGGCAGCGAAAACACCGCCAGCACCAGCCCGTAAACCAGCACGTGCCAGCCGTGCGCCCGGCCTTCTTCCACCGCCTGCCAGTAGCGGCGCACCGGCCGCTGGTCCCGCAGCGGCAACAGCCGCCACAGTTGCGCCCGGCCCACCGCCCGGCTCGCCGCGGCGAACGGTTGAAACCGTGCTTCGGCCCGCAGGCCGGCGTCCAGCTCGAGCAGTTCGCGAATCTCGTACTGCCGGGCGTGATCGAAGGCGCGCCGGATCAAGGGCAGTTCCACCGGCGCGAGCAACTCGGTGCGATACCACGTCAGGAAGCCCCGCAGCGTGGGCACGTCCCGCACCGTGGGCGGCAGGGCGCTCGCGGCGGCCGCCGCCCAGGCCGCGTCCGGCGGGGCGAGCAGTTGCCGCGTCAAGGGGTGCGGATCGCCCGTCAAGCGGGCGAGCGCGGCGTCGGACACTGTCGGTTGCTCCGTCATGGTCGGGGCGCGGCGCGTCCGGCCGGGGCGCGGACGCGCAGGGCGCTCATTCCACGGGCAAAGGTAGCCGCGGGCCGGGAGCTTCGGCCAGTGACAAAAACGTGCCCGGGCCTAGCGGTGCAACGCCAGACCGATCACCCCCAGCACGGCCAACACGCCGCCGGCCAGCGAGCGCCAGCCCGGCCGGTCGCCTTCAAACAGGTAGGTGAACGGCACCACCACCAACGGGGACATGGCCACGATGGGCAGCACGATGCCGCTGGGGGTGGTCTTCAACGCCCATTGGTAAAACCCCACCCCCACCGACGGCCCGGCCAGCGCGTTGGCCAGCACCCAGGCCCACGCGCGACGTCGCTCGCGGGGCGGGAGGCTCGGGACTGTTTCTCCGCCCTGGCGCCAGCGTCGGCGCAGCCGGTGCCACGAGTACGGCAACGCCACAAAGGCCAGTCCGCCCAGGATGCGCTGGTACGCCGCGGTGCCGCCGTCCACGGGTGTGCCCGCGGCAGCGGCCAGGGCAAACGCCTTGCGCGTGATCACCGCGCCCAGGCCCTGACCGAACCCGGCGGCGAGGCCCAGGAGAATGCCCGTCAGGCGCTGGCGCGGCGGGATGGGCAGGCCGCGTTCGGGCGCCAGCGAGAGCCCCACGCCGCTCAAGATCAGCACGCCCCAGAACATCTGGGCCGCGCTCAGGCGCGTGTCCAGCCACAGCCACTCGATCAAGGCGGCGAACGGCGCGGCCAGGCAGTTGATCATCAGGCTGCTCAGGCGCGGTCCCAGCCGGGGCAGCGCCTCGAACAGCGCGTAATCGCCCAGCCCGAACCCGATGACGCCGCTCAGGAAAAACAACGCGAACGCGCCGCCGCCCCAGCCCTGGCCCAGCGTGTGGGCCCACAGCCCCAGGAACAACGCGGCCAGGAGAATGCGCCAGAAGTTGGCGGTCTGGCTGCCCAGCAAACGCGCCGAGCGGCTGGCGGCAATGACCGAGCCGGCAAAAAGGAAGGTGGCGACCAGAGCGGGCAGCACGGCGAGTGGGCCGGACCGGTGTCCGGCCCGCGCGCAGGATGAGGCAGGCGGCCGGATTTGCCAACGGCCACGACCGCCCGGCGGCTCGCCCCTTTGGAGTTGCGCGGCGGCAGGCGGTTCGTTCTGAGCGGCGTCAAGGTTGTTCCAGGTTGTTGCCGGCTTCATTTGCCAAGGCCCGGCTCAAGCCCTAACAATGAGGCGTGCGTGCGTCGCTGAAGCAGTCTTCACGCAAAAGTCACCGGTCTCGCCAGTCCGGCCGGTCGGGCGTGAACCGCCTGGCCCTGGCCGGGTTGCTGGGCCTGGCCGCCGGGTGTGGCCGCGAAGAAATCCGCGTGTACGAGGCGCCCAAGGACCAACCCGCCGCCGCCGGGGCCCAAGCCCTGCCGGACCTGGGGCAGCCGGCAGCCGCGGCACGCCCGCAGTTGACCTGGAAGTTGCCGCCCGGCTGGCAGGAACGTCCGGCCACGGCCATCCGGGTCGGGCATTTTGTCGTCGCGGGTCCGGGCAACCAGGAGGCGGAGGTCACGGTCATTCCGCTGGCGGGCACCGGGGGCAGTGACCTGGACAACGTCAACCGCTGGCGCGCCCAGGTGAATTTGCCCGCGATCACCGCCGAGCAACTCTCCCGCCTGGCCGTGTCGGTACCCATCGGCGGTTTCGAGGGCCAGTTGTACGACCTGGTGGGCGACAGTTACGAGGCCAACGACCAGCGGACGCTGGCGGCCATTTTGCGGCGCGAAGGCACGGCCTGGTTTTTCAAAATGACCGGGCCGGCCAAGCTGGTGGGCGACCAGAAGGGCGCGTTCCTCGAGTTTTTGCGCACGGTCCAGTTCGGCGGCGCCAGCGCCGGAACCGGCGCCGGAACCGCAGCGGCCGCGTCCTCACCCGCGCCCCCCGCTTCCGCGGCCGCGCCCGCCGCGTCGGGCGACGCGGGTTTGCCACGCTGGCAAGTGCCCGAGCACTGGCAGGCCCAGGCGCCGGGGGCGATGCAGGCGGCGCGCTTTGTGCCCCGGGACGCGGCCGGCCGGGCGGAGATCAGTGTAGCGATGTTGCCCGGCGACGGCGGGGGCCGGCTGGCCAACGTAAACCGCTGGCGGCGGCAGTTGGGGTTGGAACCGATCCGCGAGGCCGACCTGGCCACCGCGGTGCAACCGCTCCAGGCCGGCGGGGCGGCGGGTTACTGGGTGGACCTCCCGGCACCGGAGAGCGGCCGGCGCATGGTGGCCGCCGCGGTGCAGGTCGGGGACCGGAGTTGGTTTTACAAGCTGACCGGCGAAGCCGCCGTGGTGGAGCGCGAGAAGCCGGTGTTCCTGCAATTTGTCCAAACTGCCGCCTATGCTCCTTGATCGCCTGCTCGCCTTTTTCAGCTCGCTCAAACTGACCGTGGTCTGCCTCGCGCTGGCGGTGGTGCTGGTGTTCATCGGCACGCTGGCCCAGGTGCAACTCGGCCTGTACGAGGTCCAGGCGCGGTACTTCCAGAGCTTTTTCGTGTACTGGCAACTGCCCGGGACGGCGGTGCGGATTCCGGTGTTTCCCGGCGGATACCTGATTGGCGGGGTGCTGCTGATCAATCTGTTTGTTTCGTACTTCACCCGGCTGGACCGGCAGCGATTACACCCTGGGCTGCTGCTGATCCATTTCGGGCTGGCGGCGCTGATGCTGGGGCAGCTCTGGACCGACCTGGCCCAGCGGGAAAGCGTCATGCGCCTGGCCGAGGGCGAGACCAAGAGCTACTCGGAATCGCTGCGGCGGACCGAGCTGGCGGTGATTGACCCGAGCGATCCGCAGGTGGACCGGGTGGTGGCCATTCCCGAGTCCCGCCTGCGGCCGGGCACCACGCTCACGCACCCGCAACTGCCCTTCGCCATTCGCGTGCAGCAGTTCTGGGTCAACTCCGCGCCGGTCCGGGGCAGCACCAACGCCACCGCCCAGGTCACCCAGGGCACCGGCCGCCAGACGCAGTTTGTGCCGCGGCCGCCGGTGACCACGACCGACGAGCGCAACGTGCCCACGGCCATCCTCGAGCTGCTCGACCGCCAGGGCCGCAGCCTGGGCACGTGGCTGGTGAGCGACTGGTTGCTTGAGCCCCAGGCCGTCGAGGTCGAGGGCCGGAAGTACCTGCTGGCCCTGCGGCTGGCCCGGTACTACAAGCCGTTTTCGCTGACCCTGCTCGAGGCCCGGCACGACAAGTACAAAGGCACGGACATCCCGCGCAACTTCTCCAGCCGGGTGCGCGTGCGGCAGCCCGCCACGGGGGAAGACCGCGAGGTGCTCATCTACATGAACAACCCGCTGCGCTACGGGGGCTTCACCTTCTACCAGTACCAGATGGCGGCGGATGAGGCGGTGCGGATGCGCGGCCAGAAACCCACCTCGACCCTGCAAGTGGTGCAAAACCCCGGTTGGCTCATGCCCTACCTCGCCTGCACACTCGTCAGCGCGGGACTGCTCTGGCAGTTCACCGGGCATCTGTTCGCTTTCCTGCGCGAGCGTCGCGCGCGCTTGAACGGCCGCGCCGCCACGCCCCGCCCCGAACCCGCTTGACCCGATGAAGAAATACCTGCCCTGGATATTGACCGGTGTCTTCGCCCTCTGGGTGCTGGCGGCGCTGCGGCCGCCGCGGGCGGACACTCCCCTGGACGTGAACGGCTTTGCCCGCCTGCCGGTGTTGCTCAACGGCCGCGTGCAACCCTTCGACTCGGTGGCGCGCAATTCGTTGCTCCAAATCCGCACCCGCCAGGCGTACGCCGAGGTGACCCAGCCCGACGCGCCCTGGTGGAAGCCCGGCGCCAAATACACCCGCCTGAGCGCCATCGAGTGGTTGCTCGAGCTGATGACCCGGCCCGAGCGGGCCGACCGCCGCAAGGTCTTCCGCATTGATCACCCCGAGCTGCGCACCCTCTTGGGCCTGCCGCCGGAGGGGGTCTTTTACCACTCCCTGGAGGAGCTGCGGCCGCACTTCGAGGAGATTGACAAGCAGGCCCGCCAGGCCGGGGCGGTCGAGTCCGCGCAGCGGACCACTTTTCAGAAGGCGGTTCTCAAGCTCTTCCAAAACATCGTGCTCTACCAGCGGCTGAAGAACACGATCCAGCCCGAGGGGGTCACCAATTTCCTCGCCGAGCTGCGCGCCTACCAAGCGGCGCTCGAACCGGGGCTGGCCGCCGTGGCCAAGCACGAGGCCGGCGAACCCCACGACGAGCAGGCCCTGGGCGAACTGGTCCGCTTCGCCCGCCGCTACGAAATGCTCAGCCAGGCCGCGCTGCCGTTGATCGTGCCGCCGATCCACCCCGAGACCGACCGGGACGCCTGGGCCAACACGGGCGCCAGCCTCATGGAGTCGCTGGTCACCCGCCAGATTCATCCGGCGGTGCTGGCCTATGCTGAAATGGCCGACGCGTTTGCCGCGGGGCAGGCGGAACGGTTCAACCAGGCGCTGGCCCGGCACCAGCAATGGCTGGCAGAGAAGCACCTGGACCGGGAAATCGCCAAGGGCCGCTGGGAGTTCCTCTACAACCACTGGCGGCCGTTTTACCTGGGCACCACGCTGTACGTGGTGGTGTTTCTGCTGGGCTGTGTGTCGTGGCTGGCCCCGGCGCCGGCGGTCTGGAATCGCAGCGGCTACGGGCTGCTGCTGCTGGCGCTGGCCGTGCACACTGCGGGCATCCTGTTCCGCGTGGCGCTCGAAGGCCGTCCGCCGGTGACCAACCTGTATTCCTCGGCCGTGTTTGTGGGCTGGGGCGCGGTGGCGCTGGGCGCGATCCTCGAGCGCATTCACCGCGACAGCGTGGGGCTGGTCATGGCCGCCACCCTCGGCTGCATCACCCTGATCATCGCCCACAACCTGGCCCTGGGCGGCGACACGATGGAGATGATGCGCGCGGTGCTGGACAGCAACTTCTGGCTCACCACCCACGTCATCACCGTCACGCTCGGCTACTCGGCCACGTTTGCCGCCGGGTTCCTGGCCATCGTGTACGTCCTGCGCGGCCTGCTCACCCGCGGACTGGGGCCGGCCGCCCGGGCCACGTTGAACCGGATGGTGTACGGCATCCTGTGCTTCGCCACGCTCTTCAGCTTTGTGGGCACGGTGCTGGGCGGCATCTGGGCCGACCAATCCTGGGGGCGGTTCTGGGGCTGGGACCCGAAGGAAAACGGCGCCCTGATCATCGTGCTCTGGAACGCGCTCATCCTGCACGCGCGCTGGGGCGGGTTGGTGGGCGAACGGGGGCTGATGAACCTGGCCATATTCGGCAACATCGTCACCAGCTTCTCCTGGTTCGGCGTGAACATGCTGGGGGTGGGCCTGCACTCCTACGGGTTCATGGACGCCGCGTTTTTCTGGCTGATGGCGTTTGTGGCCAGCCAGCTCCTGCTCATCGGCCTGGGGTCGCTGCCGCTGCGCTACTGGGCGAGTCTGCGGGCGGAAGCCCCCGGTCGGCCCGTGCCGGCCCCGGCGCACTGACCCCGCCGAACTGACGCCGCTAGAAGCCGCGGGAGGGGGCCTAGCCCGGCTTCAGTAGGCGGCCGGAGGTTGCTCCTATAGCCGGGACGCCCGCTTCACCGTCAGGGCAGCACGGTTTCACCCATCAGGTAACGGTCGCACTCGCGGGCCGCGCCGCGCCCTTCGTTGATGGCCCAGACGACCAGGCTTTGTCCGCGGCGGCAGTCGCCCGCGGCGAACACGCCGGGGAGGTTGGTGTGGAAGCGGCCGTGTTCGGCTTTGATGTTCGAGCGAGGGTCGCGCTCGAGGCCGAGTTGATCGAGCAAGGTCGGCTCGGGCCCGAGGAAGCCCATCGCCAGGAGGACCAGTTGGGCGGGCAGTTCTTTCTCCGTGCCGGGCACTTCCTTGGGCACGTACCGGCCCTGGGCGTCCTTCTCCCAGGTCACCTGCACGGTGCGCACGCCGGCCACGTGGCCGTGGGCGTCGCCCAGGAACTTTTTGACCGTGGTGAGGTACACGCGGGGGTCGGCGCCGAAGACCGCGGCGGCTTCTTCCTGGCCGTAGTCCACGCGGTAAATCTTGGGCCACTCGGGCCAGGGGTTGTCGGGCGCGCGCTCCAGCGGCGGGCGGGGGAGGATTTCCAACTGGACCAGACTGCGGCAGCCCTGACGCAGGGCGGTGCCGCAGCAATCGGTGCCGGTATCGCCGCCGCCCACCACCACGACGTCCTTGCCGGCGGCGTCAATGAACGCGCCGTTGGCCCGGCCGTCGAGCAAGCGGCGGGTGTTGGCGGTGAGGTATTCCATCGCGAAATGGATGCCGCGCAGGTCGCGGCCCTCGACCGGCAGGTCGCGGGGCTTGGTGGCGCCGGTGCACAGGATGATGGCGTCGAAGTTGGCCCGGAGCCGGCGGGGGTCGTAGTTCACGCCCACCTCGGTGTGGGTCACGAACCGCACGCCCTCGGCGGCCAGCAGGTCCACGCGCCGCTGCACCAGGCGCTTGTCCAGCTTCATGTTCGGGATGCCGTACATGAGCAGGCCGCCGGGGCGGTCGGCGCGCTCGAAGACGGTGACCGTGTGGCCGGCGCGGTTGAGCTGGGCGGCGGCGGCCAGGCCGGCGGGACCGGAGCCGACGATGGCGACGGATTTGTCGGTGCGCACGGCAGGGGGGCGGGGTTGGACCCAGCCTTCGTCCCAGCCGCGGTCAATGATGGCGCACTCGATTTCCTTGATGGTGACCGGGGCGGTGACCAGGCCGGCGTTGCAGGAGCCCTCGCAGGGGGCGGGGCAGACGCGGCCGGTGAACTCGGGGAAGTTGTTGGTCTTGTGGAGCCGTTCGAGGGCTTCCCGCCAGAGCCCGCGGTACACCAGGTCGTTCCACTCGGGGATGAGGTTGTTGATGGGACACCCGGAGGCCATCCCGTTGAGGATTTTGCCGGTGTGGCAAAACGGTGTGCCGCAGTCCATGCACCGGGCGGCCTGCTCGCGCAGCCGGGCCTCGGCGGGGTGGAGGTGGAACTCGTTCCAGTCCTTGATCCGCTCGAGGGCCGGGCGGTCCAGCGGGAGTTCGCGGGCGTAATCGAGAAATCCGGTGGGTTTGCCCATGAGGATGGTGGCGGTCGTTGGCAAGTCGGAGGATCAGGTTCGGAGTTCAGCCGCCGCCCACGCGGGCGAGGTCGCGGGCGTTTTCCTCGAAGGCGGCCATCCAGGCGGCGTCGCCACTGAGGCCGGAGTCGGCCACGCGTTTGAAGGCTTGCAACATGCGGCGGTAATCCTTGGGCAGGACTTTCACGAACTTGGGCCGGTATTCCTCCCACAGGACGAGGATTTTGAGGGCGCGCTCGCTGCGCGTGTATTCGGCGTGGCGCTGGATGAGGTCGCGCACGAACTCGATCTCCTCGGGGTCGCTCAACGGCTCGAGCCCCACCATTTGCAGGTTGCACCGGCGCGGGAAATCGCCGGTCTCGTCCAGCACGTAGGCGATGCCCCCGGACATGCCGGCGGCGAAGTTGCGCCCGGTGGGCCCGAGCACCACCACGCGCCCGCCGGTCATGTACTCGCAGCCGTGGTCGCCCACGGCCTCGACCACGGCGTGGAGGCCGCTGTTGCGCACGCAGAAGCGTTCCCCGGCCATGCCGCGGATGTACGCCTCGCCACTGGTGGCGCCGTAGAAGGCCACGTTGCCGATGATGATGTTTTCCTCCGGCACGAAGGTCGCCCCGGCCGGCGGGTACACGATGATTTTGCCGCCGGAGAGGCCCTTGCCCAGGTAGTCGTTGGCGTCGCCCTCGAGGATGAGGGTCATGCCGCGCGGGATGAACGCGCCGAAGCTCTGGCCGGCCGAGCCTTGGAAGTGCAGGCGGATGGTGTCGTCAGGCAGGCCCTCCGGGCCGTAGCGGCGGGTGAGCTCGCTGCCCGTGAGGGTGCCCACCACGCGGTGGATGTTGCGGATGGGCAGCGTGGCGCGGACCCGTTCGCCGCGTTCGAGCGCGGGCCGGCAGAGTTCGAGCAGGCAGGTTTTGTCCAGGGACTTTTCCAGGCCGTGGTCCTGGGGTTGCTGGCAGTAGCGGCCCACTGTGGGCGGCACCTCGGGTTGGTAGAGCAGGTCGCTCAGGTCAATGCCGCGGGCCTTCCAGTGGTCCACGGCGCGGCGCGGTTCGAGCACGTCGGTGCGGCCGATCATTTCGTTGAGCGTGCGGAAGCCCAGGCGGGCCATCCACTCGCGCACGTCCTGGGCGATGAAGCGCATGAAGTTGACGACGTGCTCGGGTTTGCCGGTGAAATTCTTGCGCAACCGGGGGTCTTGCGTGGCCACGCCCACCGGGCAGGTGTTCAGGTGGCACACGCGCATCATGATGCAGCCCATCGAGACCAGCGGCGCGGTGGCGAACCCGTACTCTTCCGCGCCGAGCAGGGCGGCGATGACAACGTCGCGGCCGGTCTTCAACTGGCCGTCGGTCTCGACGGTGATGCGGCTGCGGAGGTTGTTCAGGACCAGCGTCTGGTGGGTCTCGGCCAGGCCCAGTTCCCAGGGCAGGCCCGCGTGTTTGATGCTGGTGAGCGGGGAGGCGCCGGTGCCGCCGTCGTGTCCGCTGATGAGCACGACGTCGGCGTGGGCCTTGGCCACGCCCGCGGCCACGGTGCCCACGCCCACTTCGGCGACGAGCTTGACGCTGATGCGGGCGTGTTCGTTGGCGTTTTTGAGGTCGTGAATGAGCTCGGCCAGGTCCTCGATCGAGTAGATGTCGTGGTGGGGCGGGGGCGAGATCAGGCCCACGCCGGGGGTCGAGTGCCGGACCTTGGCGATCCAGGGATAGACCTTGCCGCCGGGCAACTGGCCGCCCTCGCCGGGCTTGGCGCCCTGGGCCATTTTGATCTGCAGCTCCTTGGCGTTGATCAGGTAGTAGCTGGTGACGCCGAAGCGGCCCGAGGCCACCTGTTTGATCGCGGAGTTTTTCGAGTCGCCCAGCTCGTTGGTCCAGGTGTAGCGCGCGGGGTCTTCCCCACCCTCGCCGGTGTTGCTCTTGCCGCCGATGCGGTTCATGGCGATGGCGAGGGTTTCGTGGGCCTCCTGGCTGATCGAGCCGTAGCTCATGGCGCCGGTCTTGAACCGGCGCATGATGGACTCGACGGGCTCGACCTCTTCGAGGGGCACCGGGGTGCGCGGCTTGAAGTCCAGCAGACTGCGCAGCGTGCACAGGGCGCGCGAGCGATCGTTCACCGCCTCGGCGTACTTTTTGTACACCTCGTAGCTGCCGGTGCGGACCGCCTTGTGGAGCAGGTGGATGGTGTCCGGGTTGAACAGGTGGAACTCACCGTCCTGGCGCCACTGGTACTGGCCGCCGGGGTCGAGCACGGCGCCGTTGCCCGAACGCTCGGTGTAGGCGCGGCGGTGGCGCTGGAGGACTTCCTCGGCGATGACGTCCAGGTCCACCCCCTCGATGCGCGAGGGCGTCCAGGTGAAGTACTTGTCCACCACGCGGTGATGGAGGCCGACGGCCTCGAAAATCTGCGCGCCGCGGTAGCTCTGGATGGTCGAGATGCCCATCTTCGAGCAGACCTTGACGACGCCCTTGACGGCGGCTTTGGCGTAGTTTTTGCACGCCGTCTTGTGGTCCATGTCCCGGAGCAGCCCCTGGCGGATGAGGTCATCGAGCGTCTCGAAGGCCAGGTAGGGGTTGATGGCGCTGCACCCGTAACCGATGAGCAGGGCGAAGTGGTGCACCTCGCGCGGTTCGCCCGACTCGAGCACCAGGCTCACTCGGGTGCGGGTGCCGGTGCGGATCAGGTGGTGGTGGAGTCCGGAGATCGCCAGCAGGGCCGGGATGGGTGCGTTGTCCGCGTCCACGCCGCGGTCGGAGAGGATGAGGATGTTGACGCCCTCGGCGATGGCCTTGTCGGCGCGGGCGTAGAGGGCGTGCATGGCGCGTTCCAGGCCCACCCCGCCTTCGCGCGGGTTGAAGAGGATGGGCAGGGTGAACGGCTTGAAGCCGACCTGGTTGACCTGCCGGATTTTGGCCAGTTCCTCGTTGGTGAGGATGGGGTTTTTGAGGTGGATGCGTCGGCAGTGCTCGGGCCGGGGATTGAGCAGGTCGCCCTCGGCGCCCAAGTTGGTGTCCGAGGCGGTGACGATTTCCTCGCGGATGCAGTCAATGGGCGGGTTGGTGACCTGGGCGAAGAGTTGCTTGAAGTAGTCGTAGAGCAGGCGGGGGCGGTCGGAGAGCGCCGCCAGCGGGGTGTCGTTGCCCATCGAGCCCACGGCCTCGACGCCGTCGCGGGCCATCGGGAGCATGAGCAGGCGCAGGTCCTCGAAGGTGTAGCCGAAGGCGATCTGGCGTTGGAGCACGGTGCGGTGGTCCGGCTCGGGCACGGCGGTGGGCTCGGGCAGGTGGCTCAGCTCGATCATGTGGCGGTTGAGCCACTCCCGGTAGGGATGCGCGGTGACGATGCTCCGCTTGATTTCCTCGTCCGAGACGATGCGGCCCTCTTCGGTGTCCACCAGGAACATGCGGCCGGGCTGGAGGCGACCCTTTTGGATCACCCGGTCGGGCGGGATATCCAACACGCCCACTTCCGAGGCCATGATGACCAGGTCGTCGCGGGTCACGTAATAGCGCGAAGGCCGCAGGCCGTTGCGGTCGAGCACGGCGCCGATGCGGACGCCGTCGGTGAACGCGATCGAGGCCGGGCCGTCCCACGGTTCCATGAGGCAGGCGTGGTACTCGTAGAACGCCTTTTTGGCGTCGTCCATGGACTCCTGGTTCTGCCACGGTTCCGGGATCATCATCATGATGGCGTGGGGCAGCGAGCGCCCGGCCAGCACGAGCAGTTCCAGGCAGTTGTCGAACATGGCCGAGTCGCTGCCGTTGGTGTTGATGATGGGCAGGATGGCCTTGATGTCCTCGCCGAAGAGCTCGGACTGGAACATGGCCTGGCGGGCGTGCATCCAGTTGATGTTGCCGCGCAGGGTGTTGATCTCGCCGTTGTGGGCCACGTAGCGGTACGGGTGGCCGCGCTCCCAACTGGGGAAGGTGTTGGTGCTAAAGCGGGAGTGCACCAGCGCCAGGGCGCTCTCCAGGTCCGGGTCCACCAGGTCGGCGTAGTACCGGGGCAACTGGTCGGGCATGAGCATGCCCTTGTACACGATGGTCTTGTAGGACAGGCTCGCGCTGTACCAGTAATGGCTGCCCTTGAGGCCGGAGTTGCGAATCTCGGTCACCGCCCGTTTGCGGATGACGTAGAGCTTGCGCTCGAAGGCCATGTCGTCCGCCAGGTCGGGGCTGCGGCGCAAGAACACCTGCCGCATGTACGGCTCACTGGCCCGGGCGGTCTCGCCCAGCATCGAGTTGTCCGTGGGCACGGTGCGCCAGCCCAGCACCTCCTGGCCTTCCTCGGCGGCGATGACCTCGAAGAGCCGCTCGCAGTTGCGGCGCTGGAGGGGGTCCGGGGGCAGGAAGATCATCCCCACCCCGTACTGCCCGAACGGGGGCAATTGGATGCCCACCTGGCGCGCCGCCTTGCGCAGGAACTTGTCCGGCATTTGCAGCAGAATGCCCGCGCCGTCGCCGGTGTTGACCTCCGCGCCGCAGGCGCCGCGGTGGGTGAGGTTGAGCAGGACCTGCAAGCCCTGCCGGACGATCTCGTGGGATTTGCGGCCCTTGATGTTCACCACGAAACCCACCCCGCAGGCGTCGTGCTCGAACCAGGGGTCGTACAAGCCCTGCTTGGGCGGCGGCCCCAGCCGGGGCGTGGCGCCCGCGCCCGGGGGCGGCGGTGTCGGTTGCATCGCGGTCATTTTGTTTTCGGCTCTCGTGGTCGGCCCGTGGCCAAAATTTCCAGAGTAATAGCGGCCCGGCCGGTTTCCCGCAACAGGCATTCCGCGGGCCGGGCCGGCGGGGGCCCCGCCGACCCGGCGGGTGTGCAAAGACCCGCCCCGGCTCCCGGGGCGGGTCCGGGCCGGGATGGTTGAAAAAAACCGCGCGGCCGTCCAGCATCTCGTGCATGACCTTTCTGCCCGTGGTCGCGCGGGAGCTGCGTGTGGCGGCCCGGCAGCCGGGCACGCACTGGAGCCGCTTGGTGGCCGCGTTGCTGGCCCTGGGCGTGGCCGCGGTAGTGCCCGTGTTGGGCAGCTCCACTTCCCCGGCAGACCTGGGTTTCTTCCTTTTTGTTACGCTGGCCTGGCTGGAGTTTTTCTTCAGCGTGCTGGCCGGGGCGCGCCTGACCGCCGACACCATCAGCGAGGAGCGCCGGGAAGGCACCTTGGGCTTGTTGTTTCTGACCGACCTCAGGGGCTACGACATCGTGCTGGGCAAACTGGTCTCCAGCTCGATCAACGGAGTCTATTCCCTGCTGAGCATGGTGCCCATCCTGGCCATTTGCCTGCTCTTTGGCGGCGTGAGCGGCCGGCAGTTCGGGCTGACGGTGCTGGTGCTGCTCAACACGCTGTTTTGTTCGCTGGCCCTGGGGTGCTGGGTCTCGACCTGGTTCGAGAACGGCCACCGGGCGCAACTGGTCACCGTGCTGCTCCTGCTCGGGTTGTGTCTGGGGCCCTGGCTGGGGATGTGGCTGGACGCCCTGCGCACGGATTTTTCCGCTGCCCCCAACTTCACCTGGGCCCTGCCCAGCCCGGTGTTGGCCCTGGTGATTGCCGTGCTGCCCGCGACCATCCTGGCGTTGTCACCGTTTCAAGAGTTGTTCTGGCCCTCGGTGGGCAGCACCTTCACCCTGGGGCTGCTGGCCCTCCTGCTCAGTTGCCGGGCTGTGCCGCGCGTGTGGCACGAGCGGCCGGTCGGTACCTGGCGCGCGCGGCTGAGCGCCGCCTGGCAGCGGCTCCAATTCGGCACCGGCCCGGCGCGGGCGCAACACCGCGCACGGCTGCTGGCCCGCAACCCAATTTTCTGGCTCCTGGCCCGCGACCGGACCGGCCCCTGGCTGGTCTGGGCCCTCTTGGCCGCGGCGGCCGGGCTGTTCGGCTGGGTGGCCTGGCGCTTCCCGAATGAGTGGCGCGACGAGAGCTGGCTCCTGACCTTCTCGCAAGGCTTGTACGGCGCGCTGAAGCTCTGGATCGCCGCCGTCGCCGTGGTGCGTCTGGCGGAGGACAAACGCTCCGGCGCGCTCGAACTGTTGCTGACCGCACCGGTGACGCTGCACGAGCTGTCCGACGGCCTGCGGCGCGCGCTTCAACGGCAGTTCCTCGGCCCGCTGGTGGCGGTGTTGTTGATGGATGCCTGGTTTGCCGGGCTGTACTTCGGGGCCTCGGTATCGGAAAACACCTCGCCGGCCGTGTACGCGGCGCGCATGAGTCTCCTGGTGCTCGATGCCGTGACGCTCTGGCAACTGGGTCCCTGGGTCGCCGTGACCGCGCGCCATCCCAATCAGGCCGTCGTCCAACTGCTGGTGCGGGTGTGCGTGCTGCCGTGGCTGGTCTTCCTGGGCGGCCAAACGATTCTTGGGCTGCTCGATCTATGGCAAATCTGGCGCCCGGAACTCAGCGAAGATCACTACCTGGCCGCTTGGTTTGTGCTGGGGTTGGGCAACGACCTGTTCTGGCTGGCCTGGGTGCGGCGGCAAATGACCCGGCGCTTCCGCGAAGCGGCGGCCGCCCGGTTCACCCGCCGGCGCGCCTGGTGGGGCGGGGGATGGCTTGCCGGCCAGTGAAAGGCGGCCCCCGATGAACGCCTTCCCCGTGGTCCAACGCGAACTGCGCGTCGCCGCCCGCCAACCGCGCACGTATTACCTGCGCATGGTCCCAGCGGCCCTTGCGGTGGCGGTGATGGCCTACACGGGATTTTGGGCCCGGGCTCTCGGTTTTGGGCGGGGCGGCGGAGAGGTGTTCGAGCCGTTGGTCCGCCTGGCCAACTGGTTCAGCCTCCTGTTCGGGGTCACGTTGACCGCGGACGCCATCAGCCGGGAACGCCGCGAAGGCACGCTGGGTTTTTTGTTCCTCAGCCACTTGAGCGGTTGGGACGTGGTGCTGGGCAAACTGGCGGCCCACGCCCTGCACGCCTTTTACGCCCTCCTGGCCACGATGCCCGTGCTGGCGCTGCCGATGCTGGCCGGCGGCGTGACTCCGGGCCGGTACTGGTGGGCCATGCTCGCCCTGGCCAACACCCTGTTCTTCGCCGTCAGCCTCGGCTTGTTGGTCTCCGCCGCCTCGAGCGACGCCCGCCGGGCCAAGAACATCGCCACCACCCTGGCGTTCCTCTACTGGCCGGGGCCGTCCCTGCTCGGTGCCCTGGCCCGGCATCTCGAATGGCCGGATTCGTGGGCGCGCCTCGTCGCGGAACTTTCCCCGCTCACCGCGCTGGAGAACACCGCGGGCGGTGGCGTCTCCGCTGGCCGGGCGCTGCTCTTCGCGCATCTCCAGAGCTGGCTGTTTTTGGCGGGCGCGGCCTGGCAAACCGCCCGTGCCTGGCACGAACGCCCCGCCGGCCGCTCCCGACTCCGCTGGCAATCCCGGTGGCGCGACCTGACCCTGGGTCGCCCGGCGGCGCGGGCGGCGCTGCGGCGGGCCCTGTTGGACCGGAACCCGTTTTTCTGGCTCATCGCCCGGCAACGTTGGAAGCCGTACCTCCCGCTGCTGCTGCCGGGGCTGGTGGTTGCGCTCTTCGGCCTGGCTTGGTGGCTGGAAGGCGGCGGGACCCCCCCGTGGGAATTGGCCTGGGTGCTCGGCCCGGCCCTGCATCTGTTGCTGAAATTTTGGGTGGCCGGGGAAGCCGCCGCCGCGCTGGTCACGCATCGCCGCCAGGGGGCTTTCGAGTTGCTCCTGAGCACCCCGTTGACGGTGCAGGACATCATCCAGGCGCAGTTCCTGGCCTGGCGTCGGGTGTTCGGCCCGGCCCTGTTGGCCACCTCCTTGTTGACCCTGGGTCTGCCGCTCATGACCGTGGTGATAGACCCCGCTTGGGATCGCGAAGAACTGGCCTTGCTGTGGGCCATTGCTGTGGCCGCCACGGCAGCCCTGTGGGCGGACACCTACACCCTGGTCTGGCTGGCCAGTTGGCGCGCCCTGGCCGCCCGGCGCTATCACCAAGCCGCCGGCAGTGCGGCCTTCCGCGTGCTGGTCGTTCCGTGGTTGATCCTGCTGTCCTTGCTGCCCACTATGCGATTTGGGATTTCGGGGCTCTGGGAACCGCTGTTCTTGTGGGCCTTGATTGGCTTTCTGTCTGATTTGTTGTGGACGGTGTACGCCCGGGACCGGCTCTTGAGCGATTTTCGCGCTGCCGCGGCGGGCAGCCTGTCGCGCGCGCCGGGAAGCGGAACCCCGGTCGCGACGAATCCTCCGGCTGGCTCTTGACCCGCGCCGCCTCGGGAAATGGCGGAGGCGCGCGCGAGGATTGACTTGCAGCGCCCGGCACCGGACCTTTGCGAAAAATGCTTTGCCCATGAAAACGCCCGTTTCTCGTCGCACCGCCCTCAAGACCGCGACCGCCTCCGCCGTGACCCTCACCGCCGCCACGTTCGCCGAGCGCCTCCAGGCGGCCGAAGCCGCCGGCGGCCCGCTCAAGGGCCGCATCAACCACTCGGTCTGCAAGTGGTGCTACGGCAAAATCCCGCTCGACGAGTTCTGCCGGGCGGCGAAGGAAATCGGCCTGCGCTCGGTCGAGTTGCTGACCGTGGACGACTTCCCGACGTTGAAGAAATACGACCTGGTCTGCGCGATGGTCAGCGGGGTGCCGGGGGGCATTTCCCACGGCCTGAACCGGGTCGAGAACCACGACAAGATTCTCAAGTTTTTCGAGGAGACCGCCCCAAAAGTGGCCGCGGCCGGCTTCAAGAACATCATCTGCTTCTCGGGCGACCGCCGGGGCATGTCCGACGAGGAAGGCCTGGAAAATTGCGCCAAGGGCCTCAAGCGCATCATGCCCGTCTGCGAAAAGCACGGCGTGGTGGCGGTGATGGAGCTGCTCAACAGCAAAATTGACCACCGCGACTACATGTGCGACCACACCGCCTGGGGGGTCGAACTGTGCAAGCGGGTCGGCTCCGAGCACTTCAAGCTCCTGTACGACATCTACCACATGCAGATCATGGAGGGCGATGTCATCCGCACCATCCGGGGCGACAAGGACAAGGGCATCGAAGCCGCGGCGCCGTACATCGCGCATTACCACACCGGCGGCGTGCCCGGGCGCAACGAGATTGACGAGACCCAGGAGCTGAACTACCCGGCCATCATGCGGGCGATCGTGGAGACGGGCTTCAAGGGTTTCGTGGCCCAGGAATTCATCCCCAAGCGCGACCCCCTGACCTCGCTGCGGCAGGCCGTGCACCTTTGCGACGTTTAAGGGCGTCGTCCCGCCGCCGAACCCGCCCAATCCGGCGGGTGCCGGGGGCGCGGCCAAGGTGGCCGTGGTCGGCCGGTCGCCCGCCGCCACGAGCCGGTGGCCCGGTTCACGCTCGCCAAGAAGGCGTCGTGCGGGCCAACCCCCCTGGGCAAAACGTCCTTTCCTCACCGGGCCGGCGTTGGCCGACCCGGGATGGATGGCCGCGCTTGTAACCCGCCCGCGCCCGGCTTCGTCTGCTCGCGTGCAGTTGGGTTCGCCGCGCCCCTGCGGCGGAAGACGGCTGCTTTCGGCAGGTTGGGGTTACGGGGGAAAGCCATCGCCGGAGCCGGTGGTGGCTTTCCCCTTTTGTCGTTCGGACCGTGCGGGCAAATTGCGGGCTTGTGGAACGCAACGATGAGGAGCTGGTGGCCGCGGTGTGCCGCGGCGACACCGCGAGCTTCGAGGCGCTGGTGCGCAAGTACCAGCCCCGCATCTTTGCCACCGCCCGCCGTTACGCCCGCCGCGAGAGCGAGGTCGAGGATATCGTGCAGGAGGTGTTCATCAAGGCGTACCAGAAGCTGGACACCTTCCGGGGCGACGCCCCCTTCGAGCACTGGCTCATGCGCCTGGCGGTGCGGACCTGCTACGACTTCTTGCGCGTCCACCAGCGCAACCGCGAGCACGCCTTCTCCGAGCTGTCCGAGCCCGAGCAGGACTGGTTGGAGCGTTTCGTGCAGGACCCGGACCGGGCCCCGGAAGACGCCGAGGCAGCCCGCGCCCTGGTGAAGCGGTTGCTGGACATGCTTTCGCCCAAGGCCCGGCTGGTGATTACCCTGCTCGAGATCGAAGAACGCCCGGTCAAAGAAATCGCCGCCCTGACCGGCTGGTCGGTCTCCCTGGTCAAAGTCCGGGCTTTTCGGGCGCGGGCGGAAATGCGAAAATGCCTCAAGAAATTGCAGCGGGAGCAGTACCTGTAACCGGCCCGTGCGGCCGGCCGTCTGCCCCGTGAGGTAGGCGCTATGAACCTGGCCAAACTCCAAGAAAAATTGCTCGCCGCGGCCCGGCTGGACCGGCCCTCGGACGCGGTGCCCTACGCCTTCGAGCAACGCATCATGGCCCGGCTCTCCCGGGTCGCCCAGGAATCGGCCGACCTGTGGACGGTTTGGTCCCGCCTGCTCTGGCGGGCGGCCGCGCCCTGCCTGGGCTTGACGGTGGTGCTGGTGGGTTTGGCCGCCCTGAGCGGCGCGCTCCAAGGCACGCCGCTGACCCTGGGCGAGGGCCTGGAAACCACGGTGTACGCCGTGCTGACCGAACCGGCCGACTGAAATGGGCGTTCCCTGGAAAGTCGTGGGCGCCGCCGTGGTGATCTTCGGCGCGGGGGTCATCTCCGGCAGCGTGGCCACGCGGCTCTACCAAAACTACACCGCCTCGGCCCGCGTGCGGCCCCCGGAAGGCCCGCCGCCACCCTGGGTGGGACAGCGCATGGATTTCTTGCGGCACATGGGCGACGCCCTGGGACTTTCTCCCGAGCAGCGCGAACGCATTGACAAGCTCATCAAGGAAAGCCAGCAGCGCACCCGGGAGCTGTGGGAACCTATCGGGCCCAAGTTCAAAGCGGAAATGGAGCGCCTCAAGGCTGCCGTGGATGCCGAACTCACCCCCGAGCAGCGCGCCAAGGCCGAGGAGTTGCACAAACGCCGCCTCAACCGCCCTTGGGGCGAACGCCCGCCCGGGCGCTGGCCCGAAGGCCAGGGACCCCGCCGTCGCGGCCCCGGCACGCCGAGCGAGTTTGGACCGCCGTCCGATCCGCCGCCCGGGACCCCGCAAGAGGCCTCACCCGGGGCACCGCCGGGACCACCCACCGGACCGCCCCAAGGCCCTCCCGGCCCGGCCCCGCCGCCGGACGCTCCCGCGCCCGGGCCGCCGCAACCGTAAACGCACCGCGCCGGGTCAACTCGCGCTCGGCGGGCTTGGCGTTCCGGCCGGGTCCAGCTCGCGCAGCACCGCGCAAAGTGTGTCCAGTCGCGGCGTGGCAACTCCCCGCGCTCGGGCGCGGCGGCGCGGCTCCTCAAACAGGCTGTCCCGTTCGAGCGGACGGCCCTGCTCGAAGTCCAGCAGCGTCGAGGCCTTGTAGGCGCCCATGCAACGGGTGCGTTCGAGGTTGTGCTCGATCAACCCCTCGGCAAGGTCCTTGCCGTGGGCGCGGGCGGCGCGGAGGACTTCGCCCATCAACTCGCGCACCAGCGCCAGCCAGCGCGGGTCCCCCAGCAACACATCGGTGGGCAAGGTGTGGCGGCGGTCCACGCCCGGGGGAACCTGGCCGGCCAAAAAGGCCTCGTAACCCACCACTCCGGCCACGCCCAGGCCGTTGAACGGGACGTTCCAAACCAGCTTCTCCCAGCGCGCGCGCTCCAGGTCGTCGCTCACGCGCGCCGGCACTCCGGCCCGTTCGAGCAAGCCGGCCAACTGCCGCAAGCGCGCGTCAGCCGGGCGGCGGTAATTGCCCAGCACCACCAGGCCGTGCGCCAGGTGGCGGATCACGCCCGGGGCGATGCGATTGAGGCAGACAAAACACAGCCCGCCCCCCACGGCGGCCGGGCCGAACAACGCGGCCAGGCTTTCCTCATTGCCCAGGCCGTTTTGGAGCGTAAGGACGCGGGTTTCCGGCCCCACCAGCGGCGGCAACAGCCGGGCGAACTGGTCGTTGGCCGTGGTCTTGAGCGCCACCAGCACCACGTCACAAGGGCCGATCTCGCGCGGGTCGCGGGCCGGGCGGGGCCGCGCCTGAAAATCGCCCGCCACGCTCAGCACGCGGACGCCTTCGCGGCGGACGACCTCGTAATCGGAGCGGAGCAGGAAATGCACCTGCGCCCCCGCCTGACACAACCGGGCGCCGTAGTAACTGCCCACGGCGCCGCAGCCCACCACGGCAATCTTCATTCCAAACGGAAAAGGCACCCCGGCGCCAACCGGAGTGCCTTTGCGGAAAAACCAGCCGTTCTAGCCGCCCAGAATGGCCACCTTGGCCGCCTTGGACACGCGGAACTTCACCGCCTTGCGGGCCGGGATTTTGATCGGCTCGCCCGTCTTGGGGTTGCGGCCCATCCGGGCCTTGCGGTTCACCAACACCAGCTTGCCCACCCCGGGGAACGTGAAGCCGTTTTTGGCGTTCTTGTAGGACATTTCGGCCAGGGTATCCAGGGCCAGCACGGCCTGTTTCTTGGTGATGCCCACCTTCTCGGCGAGCGCCGCGGCGATTTGGGATTTGGAGAGCGCTTTGGCCATACGATTTTGAGTTTGTGTTGAGGTTGAAACGAACTGACGTCGCGGGCGTTTCTAGCAGGTGACCGCCTTCGCGCAAGGAGAAAATGGCCGAAAAATCGCGCTTTCCCGCGCGCGATGAGCGCCCCATGACGGCCCTCCCGCCCAGGGGCGTGCGCCTGAAGACCTGCCCTGGCGGCAGTCAGGCCGGGGGCGGCTGGGTTGGCCGTGCCACCCAAGGTTCAAAACCGGGGCGGACGCCGACGCTCCGGGGCCGACGGCGGGACGCCCTCGATGGCACGCGGGGACGGGCGCGTGGCGCGGGGTGCCCGGTGTGTCGCCAAACGTGTGGAACGAGCCGCCCGGTCTGTGCCCTGCAAAGCACACTTGCTTTGGGGCGCGGTTCCGGTTAGGAATCACCCGAGCAAACCCTGAACCCTGTGACTATGACGCACAAAACCTTTTCCGCCCGGGCACGCGGCCGCGCGCCGGGGGGATTCACCTTGATCGAGCTGCTGGTGGTCATTGCCATCATCGCCATCCTGGCGGGCATGTTGTTGCCGGCCCTGAGCCGCGCCAAGGACCGGGCGCAGCTCTCGATTGACCTCAGCAACAACAAACAAATCCTCCTGGCCATGTCCATGTACGTGGGCGACAACAATGACTACATGCCCCATCCGAGCTGGGGGACCGTTTCGGGTGGCACGGGCAACGGCCCCAATAATTGGTGTTACGCCTCATACGTGGAGGGTCTGGGCTGGATGCGATCCGCCGCGAACAGCATGGAGTACACGAACCAACTGCCCTACTTCCGCCAGAGCCAGTTGGGCCGTTACCTCGAAACCGAAAAGGTCCTCATTTGCCCCAAAGACGCGGTCGAGTCGCGGGGCTCCAAGAAGAACCTGTACCGCCAGCGGGACGTGAAACTGACCAGCTATACGTGGAACGGCTCGGTCATCAGCTACGGGCAACTGGTCAACTCGACGCGCACCTCGCCGCTGCCGCCCATCGGCAACACGCACAAACAGTCCGCCATGAACCCGATGTCCTACCTGATGTGGGAAGCGGACGAGTACACACCCTTCTTTTTCAACGACGCGGGCAACCAACCGCATGAAGGCATCTCCCAGCGCCACGGCGGGGGCAAGGCCATCAGTGTAACCGTGGACGTGAAGGGGCGGGGTACCATTGGTCTGATCAGCGGTGGTACCCTGAGCATCACCTACAAGAAGTACTACGACCTGGCCGGCGGTGTCGCGGGCGGAACCATTTTCCGGCCGGCCGTGTTGCCCAACGAACTTTGGGCCGCGCCCGACAGCCCAAACGGCGGCTACTTCTGAGCCGGAAACCATCTCAAGTTTGTTTCGCACCCCTCCCGCCTTCGGGCGGGAGTTTTTTTTGTCCCGCCGTTTCCGCCGCGACCCGGCGGCGTTCGCCGGCTTTGTCGAGCCGGGCGGGCCGCGCGGCGGGCGGGTCACTCACCAATGATTTTCACCAGCACCCGCTTGCGGCGGCGGCCGTCGAACTCGCCGTAAAAAATCTGCTCCCACGGCCCCAGGTCGAGCCGCCCGCGGGTGATGGCCACGACCACTTCGCGGCCCATGATCTGGCGTTTGAGGTGGGCGTCGGCGTTGTCCTCGCCGGTGCGGTTGTGCCAGTACTGGGAGACCGGCTCGTGCGGGGCGAGCTTCTCCAACCACACGTCGTAA